>Ga0209382_10000546_pt1 | contig 62244 bp, 60 predicted proteins | sample SoiMetdeltSBSDD5_FD_187599 | JGI IMG/M metagenome (GOLD analysis project Ga0209382, IMG submission 187599) | Bulk soil microbial communities from a Populus tree surrounding site in Tennessee, USA - Soil MetaG P. deltoides SBSDD5 (SPAdes) (version 2) | ecosystem: Environmental > Terrestrial >...
ACCGCGCCGCGGTCCCATCGTCGCGACCAGCCATTGTGTTCTTCGTCACTCGGTGTCCCTTCCAACCAGCCAACCAGCTGATCGATCTTGGTACACCTCCGACTTACACGGTTGTCATGACACGCCCCGCGCGGCCGCGGTGGACACGCAGGCGTTCTACGCCGCCCGCCGCCCCGCACCGGCCCCGGATCGGGTCCTGGGCCTGCAGGCCGACGGTAAGGGCATCGTGATGCGCCCGGGCAGCCTGCGCCCCGGTACGGCCGCGCGGGCCGCCCAGGCCACGGCGAAGCTGGCCACCCGACTCTCACCGGGGGAGAAACACGGCCGCAAACGGATGGCCGAGATCGTCGCGGTGTACGACCTGAACCCCGCCCCCCGCACGGCCGCCGACATCATCCCCACCCGCCGAAGCTCACCCCAGGACAAACCGGCACGCCGGCCGGGCCCGGTCGTGACCGGAAAATGGCTGGCCGCCAACGTCCCCGACGACCTGCCCACCGTCATCGCGGCCATGTTCGACCAGGCCGAACGCCGCGACCCCGCCCATGAGCGGACCTGGGTCGCGCTGGTCGACGGCAACCGCCAGCAGATCGACACCATCCAGGCCCAGGCCACCGCCCGCGGTGTCACCGTCACCATCCTGATCGACTTCGTGCACGTCCTGGAATATTTGTGGAAGGCCGCCTGGACGTTCTTCCACCCCGGCGACCGTGACGCCCAGACCTGGGTCGCCGACCGGGCCCGCACCATCCTGACCGGCCGAGCGGTCGACGCCGCCGCCACGATCCGATACCAGGCCGACCAAGCCGGCTTCCGCGGCCGCGAACGCACCGGCGCCGACCAAGCAGCCGCCTACCTCACCCGCAAAGCCCCCTACCTCAACTACGCCACCGCCCTGGCCAGCGGCTGGCAGATCGCCACCGGAATCATCGAAGGCGCAGCACGGTTCCTCATCAAGGACCGGATGGACATCACCGGCGCCCGCTGGAGCACCCCCGGAGCCCGGGCCATCCTCCAATTCCGCGCCATCATCGCCAACGGCGACTTCGACGAGTACTGGCAATACCGCCAACAGCAGGAACTACACCGCAACCACCTCGACCACTACCAACAACTCGATCTTGCAGCCTAACCCTCACATCACTGCAGAAGAGCCACACCCTTCAGACTTGGGCTGAACAGCAGGACGCCGAACACTACCAATGCGACCCATCCGAGAGCCATCACCAGAACGATCCACCGCCGAAGCGGCAATTGGTCGATGAACCCACCCCACGAGAACCCCTGCGCCCAGTCACGACCCACATCCTCCAGGCGCTCGCTCCCGATTGCTCTCGACACCTCCTCGGCGCATGACCTGCGACATTTAAGCCCGGCGGAAGGACTGATTGCACATCCCGCAAATGATAGGCCCACCTCGATGAGTTGTAGATGTCACTTTTATGCGACGAGGCCTCGTGCACGAACATATGAGCGCAACCAGTCCACCATCGCGCCCACTTCCCCGCTCTGCCCGTCGCGCTGCCCACTCTGCGCTGATTTTATAGAGTGCGTCGTTGTGGTTCTTCTTCTGTTGTGTCAGGCCAGTCCAGTCGTCGGTCTCATAGATCCAACCGCTGCCGTTGTCTCGCGCCGCCAATGCCTTTCGTTCGCGGTCGATCGCATCGCGCCGTTTTTCGAGGTTTCTCTGGAGATCCCGTAGCTCCAGTTCGGAGTAATCCGATGTTTGGATGGTCGGTGGGGGTGGCCGCGACCGCTCGGCGCAGAACGTCGACAGCTTCTTCTAGCGTTGCCAGGTCATGTGTGTATTCGGACCGGGCGGACAGGGCCGCGCCGAGGTTGGACAAGAAAGTGCCGAAGTCGGCCTGTTCGGCGGAAATGCCCGTTACCGCGGCACGGAACAGAATGATAGCTTCGTCCAATGGGGCCAACTCTCCCGTCCGGTGGTGAACGTGAAAGAGTTCGACCGCACGAGCGGTGAGAATCTCGGGCGGGAAGGTGGGTTGGTCGGCCGAGACGAAGGGGGTCAACAGCTCAACGGCTCGGTCCAGGTCCTCTTTCTTGTGATCATCGGGCAACGCCAGACACCGGAAGTAGTGCCACCACCCCACGGTATACCGGGCCTGCCGATCGCTTTCGAATGTCGGCGTGGCAGTGTCGACTACGGCTGCCGCCAGAGTGGAGATCTCTTCTCTCAAGATCATGTCCGGCTGCGGACCGGACATGATCTTGTCGAGCGCGTGCATGAGCATGACCAGCGCACGCGCGCGGTCCTCCACACTGGGCGGCGTATTGGTCATGACGTGGTCAGAGTTGGGTGGGACCGGAGGACCGTGGCGGTAGGCGAACTACCGCGTCCCGCAGCGTCGGACGTACGTAGGCGGGTTGGTCGGTCAACGCGCGCAAGAGATCCTCGGCGCCTGCCACGTCCAACTCGGCAATCCGGTAGTGATCGCCGGTCCACGGACTCAGGAAGAGCGGGATGTCATCGACGGCGCCGCCGGGCAGGACGACCGGCAGGATGCGAGTGGTCCATCGGAGCCGGCCGCTGTGCAGCAGGGTTCGCAGCAGTCCGAGCTCGGACTGCATACCCTTGTTGTCGGTCTCACCGACCTCGCCGTCCCCCACCGCCCGGCACTGGGGTGATGCCACGACCAGGATGAAGTCCGCGGCCTTGATCCGTCGGATCGCCCACAGGTACCAGTCATGGCGGATCTCCAGGTTCCACTGGTCCAGATCCGCGTCGACACCCTGCTCGACGAGAAACTCCGCGAACCGCCGGACCGACTCGGTATGTGCCGGAGTGTCGTGGGCGTAGGAGACAAACACGCGCGGTGCGGCCCGGCGCGGTGCGGGCACTGTGGCGGCGGTCGCTGATTGCAGGGAAACCGCGTCGTTCCCACTGATCAGACCGAGCCGAAACGATGTGGGACGAGTCGCGGGCAGATCACCGAAGGTATCTTCAGGCGGCAGGTCGTACCGGGCCGTTGCCGCCACTGTCACGGATTCAACTCCGGAGTCGATCGCCAGCACCAGCCAGCCGACATACGAACCGGCCCCGACCCTCGTGCCGGCGCCGGCTCGGTGCCGCCAACGCGGTTCCGGTGTGCCGAGGCCGAATGCCTGCACGATGGGATGAGCTGGCGGCATGTGCACCGGAGTACCTGAGCCGTCAGCGGCGGGGACGAGGCTCATCGTGGGGTCCAGGACATAGGCGTTGCCGTCCTGCGGTTCGATCACGGATTGTGGAATTGCGTCAAGAATGGCGACGTCGTGGCCGCCGTCGGCATGAAAGCGGAATCCCACTTCCAACCAATTCGGGCCGGGCACATCCGGTTCGAGCGACAATTCGTAATTCACCTTGATGAGGTATATGTCCAGTCCGGCGAAATCGCGTGGCGTTGGTCGCACCGGATGCACCTGCCAGGCGCCGAGCCGTACCTTGCCGAGAGCGACTTGTCCAGCCGCAGGTTCCAGTCCCCGGCTGCCTCCGTCAATCAGCAGCAGGTCGATCTGTGGATCTGGCACCGTGATGATCTCCTCTCATGCAATTGACCATCATAGAAGTAGGGAACTCGGGTCTGCCACGTACGATCCTCGGCTGCCTCCAGCGCACCCGCTTCCGGCTGTCGACGTCAGCCAGGGCCAATACAACCAACGAACGGCGTCGGCAGGCAGGGCACGCAAGGCCCAGTACCCTGTTGAAGGAGGGGCTTCGGCTCCGATAGCAGTTATTCTTTCCAGAATACCGCCAGTAACGTCGTCCAAGGACAAGCTCGACCATGCCCGCGAACTGAGAGCCGTGGACGCTAATCATGCGCATCGAGGTGCCGATGCGGGCTTCGGCACCGTCTGACCCGAATCCACGAGGAGCCGGTGACAAGTTGGCAGAACGCCCGATTGGCGGCATGTGAGAGTGCAGTCGGGTGATCGAGGAGACCAACGCCGGCGAGGCGCTGATGCCGTAGATCTCCAGCAGGTGGGCCTCGATATCGCGGGTGGTCATGCCGCGGGCGTAGAGCGACAGGATGAGCTCGTCGATCTGCCCGACCCGGCGGCGGTGCTTCGGCGCGATCGCCGGCTCAAAGGTGCCGTTCCGGTCTCTCGGGACCGCTATCCGTACCAACCCGGCGACCGTTGCCACGGTCTTCTCGCCGTGACCATTCCGCGAGTTTCCCGAGCCGTTCCCGGCCGGGTCGCCTTCCTCGTAGCCGAGGTGGTCGGTCAGCTCCACGGTCAACGCCCGTTCCAGTACGGCCTTGGTCATCTGGTTCAACAACCCATCCGCGCCATCGATCGACAGGCCGGATGCCTTCGCGTCATCCAACAACCGGTCAATCGCATCCGGGCTAAGCACGCCGGCCAGTCGGGTAGCCGCCGTCTTGTCCGCCACCGAAATCTTCTTCTGCGCCACTTACGAATCCTATCCAGCCACACCTCGGTGCGACTTTCCGGGTCCCACCCGCCTTACACCCGCCTTAGTTGGGTCGGCCACGGGCGCGGTGCCGGGATTGCTCCTGGTCCGTTTCCCGTGGCCGCCCGCCGAACCGTATATGTCGAGATCCACATAATGGGTTGTATGTCTCGTGTCTGGTTATGTTGAGGGACGCTACCGGTGTGATGGGATCTTCCTGTAGCGAGGCGATGTGTGGTAATCGGTGTTCAACATAATCGGTGCTCCGGGGTTGAGAATTTGCCCGTCGTGATCTGCGAGTCTGTAGGAGGCAGCGATGGGCAGGATGGTGTGGGTCCCGGTGGTGTCGGGGCCGTTGGCGCCGTATGCGGCGGGGTTTTCGTCGTGGTTGGCGTCGCGGGCGTACTCGCCTTCGTCGGTGGCGGATCGGTTGTACCAGTTCGATCAGCTCAGCCGGTGGCTGGCGCGTGAGGGGCTTGGCGTGGGTGAGTTGACTGGCGAGCAGGCTGAGCGGTTCGCTGTCGTGCGTCGCGCCGTGGGGCTGGTGTCGTGGTCGTCGTCGCGGAGCGTGGCGCTGCCGTTGGAGTATCTGCGGCGGCTGGGGGTGGTGCCGACACCGGCACCGGATCCGCCGCAGGGCCCGCTGGAGGTGTTGCTGGCCGCTTACCGCCGGTACCTGTGGATCGAGCGCGGGCTTTCAGACCACACGGTGCTCGATGCGTATGGCCCGGTGGCGCGGTTGTTCCTGTCCGGGCGGGAGAACTCGAACGAGTTGGGGCTGCAGCGGCTGTCCGCGGCGGAGGTGAGCTCGTTTCTGGCCCGGGAGTGTCCGAAGCGCAGCGTGTCGGGAGCGCGGGATCTGGTTTGCGCGCTGCGGGCGTTGTTGCGCTACCTGCACCTGGCGGGGCTGATCGCGGCACCGCTGGTGTGGGCGGTGCCCTCGGTGGCCGATCTGCGGGATCGCACGCTGCCCCGCGGCCTGGACCCTGCTGCGGTCGGCAGGCTGTTGGCCAGCTGTGATCGGCGCAGGCTCGTCGGGCGGCGTGACTTCGCGATCTTGCTGCTGTTGACGCGGCTGGGGTTGCGGGCCAGCGAGGTCGCAGCGATAACGCTCGATGAGCTCGATTGGCGGGCCGGGCTGCTGCTCGTTCATGGGAAGGGCAGCCGCGATGACGTGCTGCCGGTGCCGACCGATGTCGGCGAGGCGATCGTGGCCTATCTTCGCCGTCGCCCGCAATGTGAGTGTCGGGCACTGTTCTTGCGGGTGACCGCGCCACGCGAGGGGCTGAACCGGTGCACGGTCGCGTGGGTCGTGCGCGCGGCGTGTGACCGAGCCGGGCTGCCCCGGGTGGGCGCTCACCGGCTACGACACACGGCAGCCTGTGAAATGCTGCGGGCCGGAGCATCGCTGCCTGAGATCGGCCAGGTGTTGCGGCATCGCGAGCAGAAGACCACCGCGATATACGCCAAGGTCGACCGTCAGGCGCTGCGGCCGCTCGCGCGGCCGTGGCTGTCGCCGGGCGGTGCGGCATGAGTGTGCTGCTGGCGGCGCTGCAAGACTATCTGCGGATCCGGCGCCGGCTCGGGTTCGTGATGCCCCAGGACGGTCGGCTGCTCGAAGGGTTCGTCGAGTTCCTCGAACGGGCCGGCGCGCAGAGGATCACCACCGAGCTGGCGCTCACCTGGGCGCGGATCCCGGGGAATGCGCACCCTCACACGTGGCGCCAACGGCTCACGGTAGCCCGCGGATTCGCCCGGCACATGGCCACAATCGACCCCGCGAACGAGATCCCGCCCATGGACCTGCTGCCCGGGCACCGTCCGCGGATCGCCCCATACATCTACTCTGAGGGGGAGATCGCGTCGTTGATGGCGGCTGCGCGGGAGCTCAGGCCACCGCTGCGCGCGGCACGTCACGAGACGCTGATCGGGCTGCTGGCCGTCACCGGCTGTCGCCCCGGGGAGGTACTCGCACTCGACCGCCAAGACGTCGACCTCACCCATGGCGTGCTGCACGTGCGCGCGGGCAAGCAGAACAAGCAGCGAGAGGTCCCGCTGCACGAGAGCACCCTCAGCGCGCTTCGTGGCTACGCCAGTCAGCGCGACGCACACTTCCCGACACCCTGCACGCCGGCGTTTTTCATCTCCGCCAAGGGACGACGGATGGCCCGCGCAGAGCTCAATCAGACCTTCACCAAGTTGATCGGCAAGGTCGGTCTGGAAGGGCGCGGCAGCCGGGCCCGGCCCCGTCCGCACGACCTCAGGCATGCATTCGCCGTGCACACATTGCTCGACTGGTATCGCGCCGGTGAGGACATAGACCGGCGGATGCCGCTGCTGTCGACGTTCTTGGGGCATACCGACCCGGCCAGCACCTACTGGTACTTGGAGGCGGTGCCCGAGTTGCTCGAGCTGATCGGCCGACGTCTGGAGCAGCTGCCCGGGGTGCTGTCATGACGGCGATCGCGCCCGCGCTGCAGGCGTTCTTCACCGACCGGCTGATCATCCAGCGCAACTCCAGCCCGCAGACCATCGCCGCCTACCGCGACGCGTTCAAACTCCTGCTGCGCTACGTGCACACCCAAACCGGCAAGCAGCCGTTCGAGCTGGACATCGACGACCTCGACGCGCCGTTGATCGGCGCCTTCCTCACCCATCTCGAACGCGATCGCGGCAACAGCGCGCGCACCCGCAACGCGCGCCTCGGGGCGATCCACTCGTTCTACCGATTCGCTGCGCTCGAACACCCCGAGCACGCGTACACGATCGCGCGGGTGATGGCGATTCCGATCAAACGCCACGAACGCAACACCCTCTGCTACCTCGACCCCAGCGAGATCAAGGCGCTGCTCGCCGCACCCGATCACAGCACCTGGCTGGGCCGCCGTGACCGCGCAGCGCTGACGCTGATGATCCAGACCGGCGTGCGCGTCTCCGAACTCGTCGGCCTGCGCGTCGGCGACGTCCACCTCGGCACCGGCCGCCACATCCGGGTCCTAGGCAAGGGACGCAAGAACCGTGCAACGCCGCTGACCAGCGAGACCGTTGCGGTCCTGCGCCAATGGCTCACCGAACGCGGCGGCGCGCCCGAAGACCCGCTGTTCCCGACCCGCCAAAGCCGACAGCTCAGCCGCTACACCATCGGACTACTGGTCTCCAACACGCCGACACGGCAGCCACCGACTGCCCGTCGCTGACGGCCAAACGCGTCACCCCGCACACGCTACGCCACACCGCCGCGATGCTCTGGCGGGCCAAGAGCATCGACATCGCCACCATCGCATTGCTGCTCGGCCACGAGAGCACCCTGACCACCCACATCTACGAGCACGCCGACCCCACGCTCAAAGAGAACGCCATCGCCCGGACCACGCCACTCGGCGTCAAGCCCGGCAGATACCAACCCTCCGACACCCTCCTCGCCTTCCTCGACAGCCTCTGATTATGTTGAACGCTGGTTACCACACATCGCGTCGCTACAGGAAGACCCCATCACACCGGTAGCGTCCCTCAACATAACCAGACACGAGACATACAACCGGATATGTCGAGATCCACATAACCGGTTCGGAGGGAGGCTGCGCGGAAAAGGCCGGAACTCACACCACGTGAACCCCGGACCTCGCTGCGCAGCCCACCCTGTACACGCCGACGTCCGCTCCACCAACGCCTACCTGCACGCCGACCTCGCGATCAAGGAACGCGCGCTCGCCCGCGTCACCCCACTAACCTCGAAACCGGGCCGCTACCGGCCACCGGACCGGCTCATCGCCTTCCTCGAAGCGTTGTGAATATCCCGACCCGATCAAGACCGGCTGCAGCCAGAAGCCCGCCACAGCAACCGATGCCGGACCCACCCCAACCGGCAGGTCGACATAATCCCCAGGTCGGCATAAATCGACCTATGCGAACCTCGGCATAGTGCGACGAAGTCGGCTTCGCACCACTGGACGACACCGGCGCGCAACTGCTGTTCCGCTTCGTCGCCGCCGCCTACGAACGCCGCACACTCGGCATCGCCAGCCACTGGCCCTTCGAGTCCTGGGGCCACTTCCTACCCGAACACACCACCGCTGTCAGCCTGCTCGACCGACTACTCCACCACGCCAACATCGTCATCACCGAAGGCGACCTCCTACCGCATGCGCGAAGCCCTAACCAAGAAAGGAGGCGCCACCAAGAAACGCTGATCAACCCCCGAGGGGACTTTTAGTTGGCCACCAGCGGGGACCACAACTTGGCCGTTGACACACCTCCACTCGAACCACAGCACCTCACGGCGCAAACGGTTGTCATGACACGCCCCCGCACCCCGGGCAGCGTCCCGTGCCGCGCCACGATCTGGCCCCACGCGTGCCTTCGAGCCGTGCTCACCGACGCCGTGATCTTCTTCGCCGTCCCGGTACCACCGGCGGCGATCTCCTCCAACGTGCCCCCGCGCGGTCGGCACCGACGCCACCGGCCCGAACAACTCCCGCTGATCACGCATCACCCGGAAATCACTGATCGCCCGAGCCCCATCGGCAATCGCGCACGCCAGGTCCGCCGCCACCCGGCCCCGATCATGAACCAGCACCCGGGCACTGGCCAGCGCCCTCGACAAGCCGCCGGTCAAACCAGTCTTGTCGGCCAGACCGCGCAGCAACGCCAGCCCGGCATGCGACACGATCCCCTCACCATCGGCGGTTACTTCCAAACCCCGCGACCACCCGCTAACGTTCACCCTGAAAGTGCTCCTCGACCTGAGTCAAATACTGACCTCAACACCCCGTATCCTCCCAGGTCAGGAGCACTTTTAGCATTCAGGGCGCGCCGACCCCCAACCAACCCCCGTGAAAAGACAGGGTTCAGCACAAGACGTGGAACCTGGCCGGACTGTTCCGCCTACCCACCACCACCGGCCCGGTCTGGCTCAAGGCCATCCCGCCCTTTGCCGCCGTCGACCCGGCCCTCGTGTTACCGTGCCCGCAAGCGCCTCGGAACTAGATCGCCGCAATGAAGACCTCACAATTCGACCGCGACACGTGAAGGTCGCTGGTGGGTCGTTGAGCTGTCTGGCGTCGGAGTCACCCATGGGCGAACCACTCGCGAAGCTGAACGCATGGCAGCTGACCAACGGACACCACTTCCATGATCAACAAATTACCCGGAAGATCAAGACGCCGCACCGCGTCACCCCACTTCACGCCCCACCCTGAATAGACACGGTCGGCTGACCTCGCGGCGGTGATGGTCGGCGTGCCCGCCGGGGTCGTCTCGATCACGGTCTACTTCCATCTCGGCGGCGAGTTGGCTGACGAGGTACACAACGCCAGCAGTCACGACGCGACCCCGAGACAGCGCAGAGACGAGCCGCCGATCGGTTCAGCAGGGCGGTTCGTCTACGGTTGCACAACCAAGCCCGACTCGTGCAACAATTACGAGACCAGCGGGAAGGCGGTGCAGATGGTCGGGTGGACAGACATCTTCCGTGAGACGGCGCAGCAGCACACATTTCTCGAGATCGAGCCGCTACCTGTCGAGCCCTACGCACGGTACGTCAGCGTTCTGCTCTGCGGTGTCCGGCTGACTGCGATCCGACGCGGATTGGACCGCCTACACGGAGTGGTGCACAGCGTCCTCACGTTGCCGAGTGACACCGGACTAGCCGAGTTCAGCACCGTTGTCGCCCCACCCGCTTTCGGCAATGTGAAGGCGGGGCGAGTGGACCGCTTCATTCAGCTCGATCATAGGCTACTGGGACCGGTACCGTACATCGGCGGCGCACTGCAGGCGCAGATTGGCCTGTTCACGGTACCGAGTTCAGAACTCACGGAACCTTACATCAGACTACTACAGACCCTTGGCGAACAGGCAGTCGTACCATTTATGGCGCTGGCGCGTCCATTTGTAAAACCGCTCGTCCAAGGCATGAACCTGTTGGCAGGTGGTGGACGCGGAGCCAACGTCGAGATCGGCTTCGATACGGTGTGGCCGCAGGTGTGCGCGGGGCGAGTCCTCGCGTTGCGAATGCCGCTGGACGAAGCTAGGGCACGTGGCGTCACGCTCGCATCGGATGCCACATCGATCATCGATGGCGCCGGCAATGCCATCACGGACCGACCTGCGCTGATCGTGAAGATCACCGCCGAGGAGCGGCGGGCCGACTGGCCGTCGATTCCGGAATTGGCCACGGCGTACAGCAGGGTCCGAGATGCGTACCGGACCGGTCGCCGGGCCGAGTTGAACCGGGTGCTTGAGGAGTTCCGCCGCACGGCCGAGACCTGTGTCGATCTGCTGCCGGGTGATCGCGAGGCGGCTTGGCGGCGCGTAACACGGGAGGTCGAACGTGCTGGCACGCCGACGTCGGGCGGACGAGGCCTGCCGAGCGACAACGACGGCGCATTACCCCCCTTCGACCAACTCGACCTGTACGACGACGGTGTCGTAGCATGACGCCGACAGTCTGGCGCGACGCTGTACTCTACGAATCCACATCGGATCGGGTTGTTTGCCTGCTTTGCCCGTTTGCCTGCGCCCTCGCGGACGGGCAGTCCGGACGATGTCATGTCCGGCGACGCACCGGGGACCGGGTGCAGACCCGAACATACGCGAGCGCCGTCGCCCATCTCGATTCGATTGAGCGCAAGCCGCTCTACCATTTCCGACCTGGGATCAAGGCACTGACGCTCGCCGCACCCGGCTGCATGTTCCGTTGTGAGTATTGCGTCAACCATCGAATCTCTCAATTCGGGCGGAGTATGGGTTCGGGGCCGCCGACCAGTGCGGTGGATGTAGCTGACGTGGTGTCGACGGCCGCTAAGCAGGGAGCATGCGTGGCGCTCTCATACAGCGAGCCAGGCCTCGCACCCGAACTCACGCTCGCGCTAGCGGCGGCTGGTAGGGAGTGTGGCGTCGACGTGGTGTGGAAGACGAACGGCTTCCTGACCGAACGGGCTGTAGATCTCGTCGGCCCAAGCCTGGCGGCGGCCAACGTGGACCTCAAATCGATCGACGAGGTGGCGCATCGACGACTCACGGGTGCCCCTGTGGCGCCAGTGGTCCGGACGATCGGCCGGCTGCGTGAACGCGGCGTTTGGGTGGAGGTCTCGACGCCGCTGATCCCGGGGATCAGCGGCGAACCGGCCGCGCTGCAGGTGATCGCGGCAACCATCGCGGCGATCGACCCGGGCATCCCCTGGCACCTGCTCCGTTTCACCCCGGCGTACCGCATGAGCGACTCGGATCCCACCTTGCCCGATGCGTTGGATAGAGCTCAGCACATCGGCTGGGAAACCGGCCTGCGGTACGTGTACGTAGAACGAGCGCTCGGCGCGCCGGGCCGCGCGACCTACTGCCCGGGATGCGGAACTGTTCTCGTTGAACGGGACGTCTGGGGCCTAGCCAGCAGCCGACTATCCGGCGGGCGTTGTCCGGACTGCGGACGACACGCCGAAGGACGATGGTGACCCTCAGGGGCTGTCGGTACCCGCGCCTTCGCGGGCGGCACGTTCAAAGAGATGAGCCGCTCGTACCGGGTCGCCGTGCCGCTCGTGGAGTTCGGCGGCCCGGACCAGTCGCCCGGCCAGTTCAGCCTCGAGGGCATCGTCAAGCCAGGTGCCGGTTCGCATCCGACCTGCGTGTTGGACACCGCGCTTCCGCCGGTCGCCCTCCGACGGACGTTGCTCGGACGCCGACCCGGCGCCATCCAGGCCTTGCCCGGCCGGTGTCGGACCCATGCCGTCGGCCAACTCCACCAAGGCTTCCGTCGGCAGCGCCGCCTCGACCGGAGGCGGCGGCCCCGTCCAGAGCGTCCAGACCGGCACACGGGTCGTCAGGTCGAAGTGGACCCGCAGGTTCGGCAGCAGCACGACCGCAGTCCGCTCGCCGGCATCAAAGAGGGCCCGCCGGGCGCTCGGTGGCAACTGTGGCCGAGTCGCGAAGCCGACCGGCAGGTAGAGCGGCCCCGGACCCCAGCAATACAGGGCCTCTCCGATTGGCAGCGACTCCAGCAGACCGCCGGGGGCGAGCAGCAAATGCCTATCCCGGCCACGTACCAAATGCGCCGACTCAGCCAGCGGGTGCCCTTCGAGCAGCAGGCTGACCGTGCCGAGATCATCTGTGCCCAAGAGCAACGCGTCGACATCGCGGCCCGTCGTGCGCGTCCGGACGACGCGGAGCTGAGGCAACTGGGGAACCGGATCGTCCGCGACCGGCTCCTGCGAGTGGAGGGGAAAGCTGTCGGCCAGCCGCAGCAGGGACGTGCTGTCAATGAACCCGTCGACGGTCTCTACGGACCGGCAGCCGAGCGAGCCACGGCTAAGCAACCAGCTCTCGGCACGCACCAAGCCCGCCAGGAGGTGGTCGAGCAGTGCCGGCGCCATGCCGTACTGGATCAGCAGATTGCCGTTCTGGCCGGTGCGGCGGCACACGGTCATGCGCGCATCACGCGACAGAGCCAGCAGCAATCCGCCCGGCACCTGCCCACGGGAAGCGCTCACCCGTAGCTCGACGACGGCCCGCGCGTCCGGCGGTGCTGCTGCTGGCGTCCCGTTGAACAGCGGGCGTAGCCGGACGGCGCGATGGGCGACATCGAGTCGCAGGTCGAGGGCGCGGCGTACGATATCAGCCGTCAGCCTGCCGGGCAGCAGCACCGATACCTCGGTCAGGGGGCGCACAGGTGCGGCGTGCAGCCCGGAAACCCGCACCATGTCGCGAATCCCGACGACCGTAAGGTCGGCAGAATTCGCGGTCTCCTGATCTTCGCCTGCGGCGGACGGCGGCCCGCCCCACCCGCGATCCGGCACGAGACGACCCGGCGCAGCTTCGACGTAGGCCTCACCGCGGGTGGCTGCGGTGAACTCACGGGCGATGTCGAGTGCCAGCCGGGCCAGCACCCACCATGACCGGTCCGGACCGGCGCGAAACGTCAGGTCTTCCGCGCTGCCGATGGACAGCAACTGTCCGGCGAAAACCAAGGCGGACGCGGCCGAACGGAACCGTGCCGCGAAGGGGACCAGAGGCGCCGTGTTCCGACCACCGTCTGCCGGCGCGGCGGATGGCTCGGCACCAGCGGGCCTGGCCGGTATGGGATCTCTGCCACCGCCCGGAGTTCCGAACCAGCTGGGCTGCGCCCGTGCAGTCGGCTCGGGGGTGGGACCAGGCGGATTCGATGGCTCCACCGGCTCGATCGGTTGGAAGGCACGCGGTCCTCGGCGGTGCCGACCCGGATCAGTCACGTCGCACCCCGCGTCCATCGATTCCCGGAAGAGTCAGCTCGACCTCGAGCACCCGGGCTGCCCACTCCTGCCAGCGTGTGGCCGCACCAGGCGATCCGGCCTGGACGGCGGCCGCGAAGATCAATGCTGCCTGGTCGTAGCGATGGGTCTCCTCAGCGATGGCGATGCTCCACTCCTCAATGGTGGCGTCGAACGCCTCCGATGTGATGAGCGCAGCACGGCTCGCCGCCAACACGGGGAGTACGTCGCAATGGTGGACCCGGTCGGCGACGTCACACCGCGCGATGATCAGGCGACGCGTCAGGTCGTTGACGGTGGGCTCGACCTCCGCCCGTCCCTCGCACCAGAGTTGCAGCCGCTCGTTGAACTGTACCAGCACGGGGGACGGCACCGGATCGACGAGCGCACGTCGGTGCAATGGGCTAACGCGAAGATACCGATGGATCTCGGCAAGTGTCGTCGACACCGATGCGTCGACATCCGTGTCCGCGGGAAGAAGCGGCCACGTCTCCGGGAGTAACCGCGTCAGATTCCGCAGGGCGATCTCTTCATACACTCTGCGCAGGCACGTTCGACTGCGGCCGAAATCGGCCGCGATATCGCGGGCGATGTCGGTCCGCCTGAGGTGGTGTGCGTACACCCATGCCGCCATATCGCTTCGCGCGCCGAGAATATACTGGCTGGCGGCCCTTTCGAAGCGGCGAAGTCGAAGATAAGTGCCGGCCGCGGCCACATTGTCCCCCGCTTCGTCGTAGCAGCGCGCGGCGGCGTCCGTCGAGCCGGCCCGCTGGTAGGCGGCCGCCGCACGAGCGAGTAGCGCCGCCTTACTCACGGATCCGCTCCGCTCCTGTTCGGCCTGTTGTCTCCTCGTCGGTCGCCGGAGCGACGACCCGTTGCTCAACGGGCTCCGCGCTGTCGACGATCTCCTCGATGAGCGGATCGCGGTCGACCACGCGCGCCACATCGAGAGCGGCGCGCTCGTGCCGCCCATCGTGGTCGATGCCGACTCGTGTCCCACCGGCATCGTCGACCCGGAAGACCTCCACCTCGCCGGTGTCGGCTCGATATCGGAAGTGCACACGTACGCGCATAGTCCCTGGACCCTTCAGGCTTCCATCTCGAACTCGATGTCGAGCACGCCGTCCCGCTCGCTCATGGTCAATCCCTGTGCCTGCCGGGATCGGGCGTACGCGAGGATCGCGTCGCGATACGCCTCCGCGAGCGCTAGATGAAAGATATTGCGCCCTTGCACGCCGACCTGGGTCAGCCGCGCGGCAGCAGCAGCACGCAGTTCGGCGCCGCGTCGCTGGGTCAGCTGCGCGACCTCCTGCCGGGCCCGGCCAGCGGCGAGCCGCTCGACGTCCGCGCCTTCCGCGCGGTCGGCTGCGGCGCGCTCTTGCTCGATCCGCTGCCGGGCCACGGCGTCCAAGGCAGCCTCGGCCGCGCGCTGTGCGTCGTCCCGCGCGGTCTGCTCGGTCGTCCCGCCCCAGCGGTCGTCGTAGTAGGTGCCGGCGCCCTCGGCGGTGATGGCCTCGTCGACCTCGCCCCGCGCGAGGGCTGTGGCCGTGCCGGTGGCGCTCACCTGCTCGGTGGCGTGTGCGACGATCTCGAGCACCCGCACGTCAGGGTGGTAGCTCAGCTCGCCGCCAGCCAGCGAATGGCGAAACGCCTCGTCGCGCCACTCCCAGCCGGCCGCTCTGCTCAACACGGCGGTGAGCGCCGCTATGACGGGGGCGCCCAGGTTGGATCCGAGCGGCTCTCTAGTCCGGGCCTCGCCCACAGCCATCCCGGTCGCCGTGACCCGACGCCGGACCTCCTGCTCCCAGGTCTGCGTCAGCTGGCGGGTCGCCTGCACTCTGACTCGACGCGGGTTACACATAGAGTCCCTCCTCGTCGTAGCGCTCGCGGTAGGCATGCAGCACCTCGTCGCGCAAGCCCTGCAGGTCCTTCAGCAACTGGTGCGCGGTGGGATGGTCTCGGCGGGTTTCCAGCAGAAGCCGGTGCGCGCGGCGCAACGACTCGCGGAACTCCTCGATCGACTCGACATGCTGCTGCTGCCGGCGCAACTGGCCAAGGTCGTAGGCGATCTCGGTGGGGTCACGTACCACGTGGCCGCGGTCGTCTACCGGCACGTTGTTGTCGGCGACGATGCGCTTGATGGTGAGCTCGTCGTCGATGTCGGACCAAAGGTGGATCAGTGGCGCGAGATCCGCCACTTCGGCCCTGCGGCGCCCGGCGAGCAGCGCCGATGCGGCGAACGTCTTCTGCGCCTTGACGGCTCGGCGATCGGAGAACGTCACGCCTTCGGCGCGGAATGCGCGCAAGATGCGCAGGTACGGATCCCAAATGCCACCGAGATCGATGTCGGCGAGTGCCATTTGTAGGTCGAGGAGGTCGGCAAGCGGGAACCCGACATCGGTCGCCGGCACGACCGATGCTGGCCTGATAGTGCCGCGCTCGGCGGTCCAGCCGAGCCGCAGCAGATCCTCGATCTCGTCGTCCTCGACGTAGTCGAGGCGACAGCGCAGCAGGAAGCGGTCGGAGAAGGCGGCGAGCAGCGGGTCGACCGGTATGTCGTTGGACGAGCCGAGCAGCGTCACGAGGTTCGCGTCGCGCACGTCGGAGCCGTTACTGTATCGGCGCTCGTTGATCAACGTCAGCAGCGTGTTGAGAATCGCGCTACTGGCCTGGAAGACCTCATCCAGGAACGCGATGTCGGCCTCGGGCAGCATGCCGGTGGTGTTGATCCGGTACTTGCCCTCCTCCTGGAAACTGCGGATGTCCAGCGGCCCGAAGAGTTCGGCCGGCTCGGTGAACCGGGTCAACAGGTAACTGAAGTAGCGCGCGTCGAGCAGCCGCCGGAACCGGTCGAGCAGCAGCGTCTTTGCCGTGCCGGGCGGCCCGATCAGCAGCACGTGCTCGCGGCACAACGTGGCCAGTGCAACCAGGTCGACGGCCTCGTCGCGGCCGACCAGGTCGTTCTTTACCTCGGCGAGGCGGGTTGCGAACGTCCGCGCCTTCAGCCGAATGGCCTGGTCGAGAAGTTGCTCCGCCATGGTGTCAGCTGTCCTCTCCGGGCTGGGTCTGCCCCGGCGTGGTCCGGGCGGTCGTGGTCTGGGGCGGGCCGGCGAGTCGCACCATCGCGATCTCGTTCGTTGCCGGACGGGCGCCACGCCTGCGCTGGACACTGACGGCGCGCTCCTGCTGTGCGCGGCGCAGCGTCCCCAGCAGGCGTCCGAGTCGGCGGGCACCATTCGGATGCGGTGGCGTAGCGAGCAACTGGTCGGCGCGGGCGTCCCGGAAGATTGAGCGGATCTCGTCGCCGTTGAGCTTGTCGGTCGCGCGGGCGATCTCGTCCAGCAGCGCCTCGGAGACCGGGATCTCGAAATGCTCGGCGTGCACCGCTGCGATCTCCCGGCGGGCGGACTCATCCGGCAGGTCGATCTTTATAGGCTTGAACCGGCTCGGCCGCAGCAGGGCGTCATCGATGAGGTCGATGCGGTTGGTGGTGCCGATGATGAGCACCGGAACTTCGGGACGGAATCCGTCCAGTTCGGTGAGCAACTGCGCCACCACGGCATTGCCGGCGCGGCTGGCTCCGTCGTCGAACCCTGATCTGCGGCCGGCGATGGAGTCGAACTCATCGAAGACCAGCACTGCCGGGGCGTTGCGGCGCGCCTCCGCGAACAGGTCGCGCACCCTGCGTTCGCTCTCACCGTGCCACATGACGTTGATCTCCGGGCCCGACACGACGAGGATCGTCGCATTCAGTTCGCTTGCGATGGCCTTAGCAAACAGCGTCTTTCCGGTACCGGGCGGGCCGTGCAGGATGAAGCCGCTAGGCACTAGCTCGTGGCGGAGGCGCTCGGGGAGATCGACGGCCCCGCCGACGATCGCCAGCGCACGCCGGATCTCGTCCTTGACCTCGGGATAACCGCCGATCTGGTGGAACGGGACATCGGGGACATCGAACGAGCGCGAGGTGCGGGCCTTGAATGTGCGCAGTTCGAGCAGTAGGTCGGCGAAGGTCGGGCCGCAGTGAGGCGTGCGTTCGCCAGCTTGATGTTGGTGGTAGGCGAACTTCAGAGCGTGCCGGAGCCGTACGGCGTTGACGCCGGCGATGTGCTTGTAGAGTCCGGAGGCGTCGAAGCCGCGAAAAAGCTCGGCTTCGGCCCGGGTGACCAACGCCCGGGCAATCGGGACGGGGCGCTTCGCGCGGGTCACCACCTCGCGGGGCAGGATGTCGATCTCCAGGCGTATCGCGAACCGGTCAGCCAGCACCTCGGGAATGGTCAAGGACGGGTCGGTGAAGGCGAGAAGCGTGCACTCGCTGCGCTCGTAGAGAGCGTCGGTCAGCTCGCGTGCTTCGATGGACAGCGCGGCGTCGCTGCCGCCGGCAAGCAGGTCGAGATGGGGTACGACGACGACATCCTCCGTCTTCGCGTCGCGAACGACGGCTTGGAGAACCGCCAACAGCTCCGTGCGTCTACCGCCACTGAGACCGGATAGTGCGCCCCTAGGGGTCGCCTCACCCGCGAGTTCGACGAATTTGGGCACCCTGCCCGCACGGCCGGCGATTTCCCGCGCCAAATGCTCAACCAGCAGCTTTTCGCAACGCATGAGGACGGACAAACCCGCGTCGAGGTAGGCAGCGGCCCGGGTGATGTCGTAGTCGTGCGCGATGAGCACCGCCTGGCGATCGGTCAGCTCGTCGGGATGGTCGTCCGGCGCGGGGACGACAATGGGTGGCCGGGCACCGGCGACGGCCGTGGTGGTTCGAACGGGTTCCGGCGGGGCGCCGGCCGGAAAGTTGGCCCTGCCCGCACCCGAACCGTTGACGGCGACCAACCGCAGCTGCGGCGGCCAGTACAGGGGAGTGGCGGAGTCGGGCTCAACCACCCGCAACATCAGGCGACTCACCGGGATGTCGAGCATCTCGGGTGCAACCGGTTGCCGAGCCAGCGCTGGGTGGTCACGTAACAGCTCGCCGAGCGTCAGGTCCGGCTCGTCCTGCCCCGCTAGCAGGTAGCGGGTGTTGAACGCATCCGGGTCGACCGGAACGAACTCCAAGCTGATCATCTTGACCCTCCCCAGGTCGTCAGCTCGCCTCGGTGAGCCGGTAGCGGTCGAGCAGCCGGAACACCCGGCGGTAACCGTCCAGGAACGGCCGCGCCCGCAGCCGCCGCTGGTCGCTCCGGTCGAGCGCGGCGAGCGGCGCCCAGAAGCGCACCGTCGCCAGTGGGGTTTCCTCGGGCAGGCCGACCCCGGACATATCCGTGACGGCTTGGGTCAGCAGCGCGTCCCACTCCCTCGCGTACCGGAGCCGGGCGGCGAGGTAGACCTCGACGACGGCCTCTGGATGGCTGTGGCGTAGCCGGGCCAACAACTGGGTGCGCCACGTCAGCACCGCCGCGTCGCGGACGGGACGACAGAGCACGGTGGCGAGGTATGAGCGGCCGCGCCGTTGTGCGATAAGAGCCAGTGCCGTCTCGGTCTCAACGACGGTCGCGCCGGACATCAGCCGATCGCGCGCGGGACGGTATTCCAGGGCAGTCAGCGGCGACACCCGCAGCACGGCGTCGAGCAGCCGCTCGGGCAGGGCTTCAGCGTGGCCCGCCGGGTTCATCGGCAGAAAGGGACGCGCAACGCCGTGCCGCGCGACCGCGTCGGCCAAGCCCGACCTGTCGGGTACGGCGAGTATCACCTGTTCGGCCACGGCAGGTTGCAGTCGTGCCCCCACGGCCACCGCGAGCAGGACGGCTCCGGGGCCGACCGGACCACCGTCACCGAACGGCCGCGCGCCGGCCCCGAGCCGGGCGGCGGCGCACCGGGTGAGCTCGGCGAGCAGTTCGGTAGTGCGCGGGTCGGGCGCGGCGAGCTCGCGGACGCTGTCGACCGGGCCGGTCGGCGGCGGGCTGTCCGGCGCCGCCGCCCAGGCCAGCACCCGGTACGCGGTCTCCAGCGCGGTCACGGCTCGCTCACCGCGTACGCGACCTGAGTCACGCCGTCCCCGTTGGCGGCATAGAACCGGACCAACCGCGCCGTACCCGTGATGTTGACCAGACCCGCCACCTGCCACGGGCGGCGGAATGTGTCGACGTGCAGGTCGATGTCGATGGAGGAGAGCCCGAGCACGTCAGAAGCGGGAAATAGGTGGCTGTGGTACCAGCCGACCAGTACCTCGGTTCGCCCGAGGCGCGCGATGGCGTCGCCGGCGCGCGTGAAGCTCTCGCCGGTGAAGGTGAAGTGCAGCAGCGACGCCCCCGTCCGCTCGGCTCGGATCACTGCAGTGACGACGACGAGATAGCGGCTGGGCCGCTCTGCGTCGGTGTACACATGCCCGGCGAGGAAACCGCCTTCCTCAACCTCATCGGAAAACGCCATACCGGACGAGAGCGCTTCGTAGGTCTCGCTTGTGAGAACCGGTGTGACGGTGCCGTCGACGTCGAACGGGCCGGACATGCCAAGGCCGGCGAGTGTCGCGGTGGGCGGCTCCGGTTCAGCGATTTCCTCGACATGGAACATTCGGGGCTGACTCTTCTGGACGGCCACACTCATCTCGACCGCCGGGGCGGGCCGGACCAGCGCTCCGAGATCAAGCCCCGACCCGACGATGCCGAAGCCCCAGTGTCGCTCATCCGGCTCACGCGCGCTGAGCAGCTGCTGCAATGGGCGCGCCACGATTTCCCTGACCGAATGCGGGTGCTGATACAAAACGACGCCGTCCCGGACAATTCGGACATTGGCATAACCGTGTCCGCTGCGCAAGTTGACAACGACCGGATCACCCTCCAGCCGGTTCTCCTCAGCGACCGGCAGAAAGGCGAGGTGGATGCGGGCACCGACGAGCGAGACGCCGAGCAAGGGCTCGAAGATCGACCTGAGCAGCGGCGCCAGCGCGATGCGTTCACTGCGAACGTAGTCGTCGCTGCGGTAGAGATCGACCTCGATCGTCATCTGTCCGCCACCTCGATGACGTTACGATAGCGGGTCAACGCGCGGCTCAGCCGCTTCGTCGGATAGCCGCCGATAGCGTGGATCGCGCCCTGGTGGCTCTGCGCCCATTCCGCCGCGGCTGAGTCGTAATAGTTGACCCGTTGCCCCTCGACGCCGCCGGCCGCTAGCTCACCGCTGGACACGAAGATACTGTAGTTGCGGTATCCCGCCATGTCGACCAACATCCGGCAGAGGTCGGCGAAATCCAGCGACGGCGTGTACGACTCAGCCAGTTCACCCAGGCAAACCAGCCCCTGCCGGGCCGGGTTGCGGCGGGCCAATTCGCAGTCGTAGTTTGGGTAGACGTTGGGGTGGAAGATCGGTGTCAGCCAGAAGGCGAGCGGCGCGGTCTCGGGAAAATCCGGACTGAGCTGGATCAGCACCGTGTGCTCGTGGATCACCTCCGGCGGGTCTCCAAGGGCTGGAGGTGGCCCGAAACCGTTCTGCTGGAACGAGATCTCGTACTGGGTCGGCAGCGTCGGTGGCGCGCCGCTCACCGTCATGTCCGGATGCAGTCTGGCGAACTGGAGGATCTGGTTGCGCATGCGGTGCAGCGCGTCCTGGTGATCTAACGGGTTGATGGCGCCGGCCGTCGCCTCGAAGCCGAGGCGGATCAGGTTGCCGTCACGCACCCCCGCCTCCTCGAGGGTCACCTCGGGCGGCAGCCGGCGGCTTTCACCGCTAGGCAACAGCAGGTCCATGACGGTCGGCCGCGATGTGTCCGCTACCGCCTTGCCGTACTGCTCGACGACGCTGGCGGCAACATCGGCCACGGTTTGTTGTGCCGGCGCGTCCAGTAGGCGGAACCGGCGCCCGTCAGGGCCCTGCACGAACAACTCGCGGATCAGGTAATCGCGCGAACCGGGCGGCACGACGATCCAGCCGATATCCGAGTTGTCCAACACCTGCCGTACCCGGCCGACATCGGCGGTGGCGACCCGGTAAGAGGTGGCGTGCGCGGTCGACCACAGATCCTGCGGGTCGAGGCCGGCGGAGCGGAGCACGGCACCGGCACGTTCCCGCTCATCCTCGGAGCTGGCCCGGATGATGACATGGCACATCGGGTCGGACTCGCTGCCATCGGCCTGCAACGGAGGGATCTCCGCCGGCTCGGCCGTCGCCGCGGTCTCTATCGGCGGTTGACCCGACGTCTGCGGACTGGGCTCGGATGCGGCGGCCGGGTGGCCTTCTTCCGTTTCGACAAGACTGTACGCATCGGCGAGGTCGAGAAATACCGGGTTGTACGGATATACCCGGAGCGCGGCTCGAAGCAGATGGTAACGGGGACGATCGATAATCCCCGCGTTGAGCTCGTTGAAGATCATCCGCCATGCCGAGTCCGCGTCCCCGGTCCATTGCTGGCGTCGTTGCGGTGGATAGTTGAGCGCATCCAGGATGCTTTCTGCTGCAGCCTGGGTGCTGAAGAACTGCGCCATAGTGATCCGCAGTTGCTGCCATTGCGCGTTCGTCAGCAGCAGATCACGCGAGCGGCCACTCTGCCGGGAACGTGCCGGTTCCGGCGGTGGCTCTCTCAATGGTCCAGTCGCAGCCACCTGAATTTCCCCTCGGGTAGAAGTGCTGGCAGGATCTCCCCTGGCGCCACACCGAGATCGCGCAGCACCAGTTCCGGGTCCGCGTCGCGCAGACGCCGGCTGAATGGCGATCGCAGCCGGCGCCGGCAGGTCCCGCAGAGCCTGCTTGCGGCGCCTGCGTCTGGGGCGTGACTATACGAGGCGCCACAGTGCGGGCAGCTACCGGCCGGCCGAAAATCGTTCCACGCCAGAGGTTCCATGGCGGCCGGCAGCCGCGCGAGCAACTCGGCGACGGTGTCGTCGCTACCGACTGCCAACGGCTCGGGTGTGCCGATGGGCCGGTGGTGCGGACAGGCCGGATCTCGCCGCACGGCCACCGGGCCAGCCAGCCCGAGCAGGCCGTCAATGCGAACGAGCCGGTATTCGGGCGGCTCCCCTAGGACAATGCGAATCGCTGCGAGCGTCACCCAGGCCGCGATCAGTGCCGTTGCCGCGACGGACGCTCCCAGCGGGCCGGCATCCGCGGTGTCGCCGCAGCTCCACGGCACATCCGTAACTGACCGTTCATGTGCCGTCAGGGAGCAGCCGTAGCAGGGTTCGTCCACTGACAGTCGCAGCCGCACCTCGCCGCCCCACGGTGTGGTGCCGCCGTCTACCAGCGACGCCTCGACCAGCGCGCACCGCCCGAGCAGCTCGAGTCGGGCGCGCCGGGAATCCAGGCACCCGATCACCACAGCGGCGTCCCGCAATGCACCCAGCCCGACGCCCGAGCCGAGGCGGTTTTGCCGGGGCTCCACCACGACGTCCGGTGCCAGCTCACGCAGCGCCGCTGCCGCCGCCGTCACCTTCGGCACGCCACAGTCCACGTCCGCCGGCCGGAAGAGCACCGTCCGGCTCAGGTTGGAGGTCCGCACGGTGTCGGGATCGCAGAGCACGAGGCGGCCGATCCCGGCGAGGGCGAGGTTCTTTGCGACCTCGTTGCCCAAAGCACCGACACCAGCCACGACCGCGGTCGCGTCCGCGAGCCGGTCCTGGCGCCAGCCGGGGATCAGCTCATGGCGGGCGTAGCGGCCGTAGCTGGCGGGGTCCTCGACGCCGGTCGTCATGGCTCGTCCTGCCGGCGATGTGCTGACGTGACCGGACAGGTCGTGACGGTGCCGCTCGGCCGCCAACTTTCCCAGCACACCAGCCCCGCCGCCGGGTCCCGGTGCACGGCCGCACCGCAGGCGGCGTCCTCGGGACGGCATGGGCACACGACGATGCGCTCGCCGGCCCGGAACGTGTGGGCGCAGAACAGGCAACGGGACCTCACCAACGGGCTCGGAGGCCGCAAGACCCGCCAGTCGTCGCTCGCAAGCCTGATCACCGGCACGTCGGCCGCTGGTGGCCATGCCTCGTCCACGCCGGCGGCGAACTCGACCAACTCGGTTGCGAGAGCCGTCGGCGCGTCCTCATCGGAACCCGCACATGCCAATCGCAAATCGAGATGGCTCACCGTCCAGGTGTGGGAGTCGCGAGAAACGCGATCACCGCGGCGGAAGCTGTGGCCGCAGGTGTCGCAGAGAAGGTGATTCCACCACGAGACCAGCGTCGTGACGGTATCACCGACCGCGGCAAACCCTTCCTTCGTGTCATCCTGCTCGAAGGCACTCGCGGCTCCGAGGTGGAATTCCGCGACATCGTCCGCGCTCACATCGTCACCCGCACAACATCTGCTCGATGGGACCCCCACCGAGTATCGTGAGCAGCGCCTCAAGCGTTTCCGGACGAAACGCGTCGCCGAGGATCGCGACGCCGTCCTCGGTGACCGTGATCCGCACTCGGACCAGCCCGCCGTGCGGGTGGGTCGCGTATTCCGACGCGTCGATGAGGTCGGGCAACGACTCGACGAACGCGACGTCCGCCAGCGGCACCTCGGGGTGGCGCACCATCATCTACCTGCCTCGTCCTCGTTTTCCAGCACCACAAGACGGTCCTTCAGCCAAGGCTGGCCTTGATCCTCCTGCGCGACCAGTTGCGCGGCCACGGGCGCTGCATCGGCCAGTTCCGCGCCCAGGCACAGGGCCTGGTACAGATGCCCGGCGAAGGCGGCCGCGTCCGCCGGGTCAAGGTCGCCCTGGTGCGCAACTACCGTGCGGGCATACGGCAGCAGCGCCCGGCCGGCCGCCACACTGCGGCACGCGGCGAGGACGATGCCACGCAGCGGTCCGCCGGCAGCTGCCATGAGCACCCCCAGCGTCTGCGCGACCTCCGCTATAGCCACCGGGCGCGCCTCGCCGTCACGGTTTTCGAAGACAAGTGTCTCACCGTCGCAGTGACACGCCAAATGGAGCAAATCTGGCCACTTTCCGACCAGTTGTCCTAAATCGACGGCGGTGGCGGCCAACAGTGTCGACACTTCGATACCGTTGCCCCGCACGGCTTGGAGCACCGCCCGCAGTTCACGGCCCGGGCGTACCCTCGGCATGTCATCGGGGCTCGCGCCAACGAAGCAGATCCGACCCAGCGGCGCCGCCGAGGTAGCCGTGAAGACCGGGTTTGCGGGATAGCGACCGGCGGCGAACCGGAGCAGCCTGGCCCGTCCGCCCTCGATGAGCCCGGCCGCGATCCTGTCGTTGACCAGGTTCCAGTATTCCTGGCTGTCGAGTCCATAGAACACCGGCAGAAGGTCGACCGGGATACCGGCTTCGCTCAGCAGGCTCATCAGTGCCGGGCTCGGTGGAAAGACGTGCGCGAACTCCGCTACCTCGTGCCTGGTGAGCCGTGCCGTCACCTGCCGAACCTCCAGAACGGACATGATCAACAATTCAGGTGCATCGTCGCTGCCTGCCACAGGATATCGGCACACCGTCGTTGCTAGCCGCAGGATAGAGAAACGCCGCACGCGCCACCACCGGTGTGGGCCTGCCTGCCGGGCGTGCACCGCCGCTTGGTCATCGACAGGTGGAGGGCGCTTCTCCGTGTGAGATGCTGGACTTGGCGGACACGGCGCTGCCGGAGGGGTGCAGACATGTTCGAGCGGTTTACCGACAGGGCGCGTCGGGTAGTCGTTGTAGCCCAGGAGGAGGCTCGTACGCGCGATCATGATCACATCGGCACGGGTCATTTACTGCTCGGCTTGCTTGACGAGAATCAGATGGCAGCCTCGGACGATGAACCGACGCCGCATGCCACATCCGCCCTCTCGGCACTTAATGTGCCGCTTGCGGATGTACGGGAATCCGTGGCTGCCGCCGTCGGGCGTGGTGGCTCTCGACGCTCCGGGCACATTCCTTTCACCAGCCAGGCCAAAAAGGTGCTGGAACTCTCACTGCGCGAGGCCCTGCAACTCGATCACAACTATGTCTCCACGGCCCACCTACTTCTTGGCCTTGTCCGGCAGGGGGACGCGGCGCCGTGGTTCGCGGGATATGGCGTCGAGCTCGTGAACATCCGGAACCAGGCCAGAGCAGTGCTGCCACCCTCCGTGTGGGCTCGCTCGCCCATTGTGCGACCGGCGTCGTCATGGGCAGTGCAGGCGGACCGGCCGGTGAAGCCTATCTTGAGCGGACCCGCCCGCGAGGCTCAGCGTCTCGCGTACAGGCAGGCGACCGCATTGGGCCACAACTACATCGGGACCGAGCACGTACTACTCGCCTTGCTCGATGTCGACGATCCGGCTGGGCTTCGTCCTGTTGACCTGCTGCCGCCCCAGGTGACGGCGGAGGTTGTCCGCTGCCACGTCGTCCGGATCACCGGACAGCTACCCGAAGGTGCGTCACAACCGGCCCAATCCCTGGAGGTCGAGGACGCATACCGGATCGCGGAACAACTCGCGCGGTCCGGTGATGACCCGCTGGTACGTCCGCTGCACACTCTCGCCGCCGTGGCCAGTATGGACCGGAGCATCGCACGCGTCGTGGCCACCGACGTGGGAATGCTCGCCACCGCCGCCGAAGTGCTCGACGGCCGGATTTCCAATGCGTGTTCGATCTCGTCGGCGGACCGGCTGATACTGGGCGTCCTGACGGGTCGCCGGGCGATACCGAGCACTACTCCGGTGGAACCGCCTCAGGACGAGCCACCAGCGCATGTCAGCATTTCCTTCGAAAGGTACACCGACCGTGCACGTCGTGTCATCGTCCTGGCTCAGGAGGAGGCCCGGATGCTCAACCACAGCTACATCGGCACCGAGCACATCCTGCTCGGCCTCATCCACGAAGGCGAAGGCGTCGCGGCTAAGGCACTCGAGAGCCTGGGCATCTCACTGGAAGCGGTACGCGGGTCGGTCGAGGAGATCATCGGCAGGGGCCAGACCGCCCCACCAACTCATATCCCGTTGACGCCGCGGGCGACGAAGGTGCTGTTCGAACTCTCACTCTGTGAGGCTTTGCCGCTCGGCCACCGCTACATCGGCACCGAGCACATCCTGCTCAGCACTATCCGCGAGGGCGAAGGCGTGGCCGCCCAGCTACTCGTGCATCTCGGTACCGACCTCTTCAGAATCCGACAGCAAGTTATGGTACTTCTGTCCGGCTTCCCGGCACGCACCACCGAACCCGCACCGGCGGCTGTCGCGCCTGCCACGTCGTCCATTCCTCGGTCGGGATCGTTGGCACGTGCCTGGGCCACCGCGCATGCCCGCACGTTGCTGCCGCCGTCGCATGGAGTGGACACCGTCTGATGGTGTTCGAACGGTTCACGGATCGCGCGCGACGCGTCATCGTCCTGGCTCAGGAGGAAGCCCGGATGCTCAACCACAGCTACATCGGCACCGAGCACATCCTGCTCGGCCTCATCCACGAAGGCGAAGGCGTCGCTGCCGAAACACTCGAGAGCCTGGGCATCTCACTGGAAGCGGTACGCGGGCAGGTCGAGGAGATCATCGGCAAGGGCCAGACGACCCCGCCAAAACATATCCCGTTCACCCCGCGGACGAAGAAGGTGATTGAACTCACACTCCGTGAGGCGTTGCAGCTCAACCACAAGTACATCGGCACCGAGCATGTCCTGCTCGGCCTCATCAACGAAGGCGAAGGCGTTGCCTCCCAAGTACTCGTGCGTCTCGGTGCCGACCTCATCCGGACCCGACAGCAGGTTCTCCAACTGCTGTCCTCCTACGCGGCACCCACCGCCGAACCCGAACCTGTACTCATACCACAATGGGACACGGCGTCCGACGTGGAACTTCACGCGGCAATCCTCGGCCTGCCGCTGCTGGGCACCGCCGGTGTCGTCGTTCCCCTTGCGCTGCTCGCCGATCTGGTCCGGCTCACCGGGGCCGGCGATCCACGCGATCGGCGCCTGCAAGGCCTCACGGCCCATACCGGTGTCGTCCGCCTGCAGGCACTCGCGTGGCCGCCACCATCTCGCGTCGCCCTGGCCGGCATGCTCTGCGCCGATCTGCGGTTTGACCCGGCCTACACGCTGCCCGACGCCCCGCCGGAGGACCTCCGGGACGTGCTCCACGAAGCGGTCGTCGGCCTGGCCGCAACCCCACCACCGGAACTGCGCGAACTGAAGCAACGAATAACCACGGCCCAGCAAGAAAAGTACGACTACATCGACGCGCAGGATTTCGAAAGCGCAGTGAGGCGACGGGACGCGGAAAAACAGCTTCTCGCGCAAAAGGCGAAGCTGGAACAGACGTGGCGCCAGACGCGGATCCCGTTCTCCCTTCCTGCGGAGCCTGCGATCTCAGCTGTTGATGATCACGCTGTCGCCATGCTGCGGATCGCGGCTGACGCCGTGACCGAGCAGACCGTAATGATGCTGCGAATCCTGGGGCCGGCGGCCGCGGCCGCGGCGCCCGAACTGCCGCTGAAGCTCCGCGACCGGATCGCCGCGCTGCCGCGCATCACCGTGGCGCATCGAACCCTGTTCGCCGAGTGCGTCATCGCCACCGAGGGCCGCAATCGGGTCGTGTCGCCGACTCGGAGCGTCACCGCCGGAGTCAGCGGTATTAGCCGTCATGGCAGGCTGGCCAATCTGCTGCCGAGCCAGCTCGCCCTCCCGGCGGACTTGTTCACCCTGCGCATGGCCAATCAGGAACTGTTGTACCGGCTACGGGAGACCCAGCAGGAGGCACCGCCCAGCGCCGTGACCATCGTGCTGGATACGAGTCCAGCGACCTTCGGCCCCCCGGAGCTGATCTTGCGGTTAGTCGCCCACCTGCTCACCAGCACCCTGTGGGCTGCGGACCGGACTCCATGGCTGGTGACCCTGGACCGTCCCGGGCTAGGACGGCAGGTGACGACCCCCGAGGACCTAGTCGCCATCTGGACCAGGCGCACCCTCGATCCACCGGCGATGGAGAAAGCCCTGGCCACGGCAGGCCAGCTGGGCAATCCGGTGGTCGTGCTGACGCAACATCATCTCGCCCACGACCTACCGCTCGTGGCGCACGCAGACCTGCGGGTGGTCACCACGCACATCGCCGACGATGCGCCCACGGGTACGGCGGGAGGCCCTTTCCACATCCACCTGGATCCCGATGCCAAACCGAGCACCCTGATCGACGCGGTCGACAAACTGCTGCGCCAGGAAGATCCGCGAGATGGATTGTGATCACGCGGTGTCCCCGTCGCCGTTGGCGACCCAATATCGACCACTGGTCCTCTTGGTCAGTCAGAGCTGTGGTGACGAGTTGGGCGTAGCTGTCGGGTGCGACCGGGACGCCGAGTTGCCGTGGGAAACCTCAGTTGGGCGCGGGTCAGGGCGCAGAGGTCGCGGACGAGGGTGTCCATGCCGGGCAGGGCGAGCATCTCGCGTTGCATGGCTCGGGCCGCGCGGCGGTAGCGGGGGTTGGCGAGCACCTCGGCGCAGGCGGCGCGCAGGCGGGCCGCGGTGAGCGCCTCGAAGGGTACGACGGTGGCTGCGCCCAGCTCGGCGCAGCGCTCGGCGTTGCGGTGGGAGTCGGTGAGCCAGGGCACGATGACCATGGGCACGCCGAGCCGCAGCGCCTCTCGGACGCTGTTGAAACCGCCGTGGTGGATGAACAGATCAGTGCACTCGAGCATGAGGGGCTGCGGCACGCTCTCGACCAGGCGCACGGTGGGTGGGCACTGGAAGCCGGGCAGTCGGCCGGAGCCGACGGAGACGATGGCGGTGCAGTCGAGGTCGGCCAGGGCGGCGAGGATGGTGGCGACCGCGGCGTCGTAGGCGCCGAGGGCCGGCAGGATGGTGCCGAAGGCGGCGAAGATGGTGGGGCGGGGGTCGGAGCCAGCCTCGGGCAGCCAGCCGGGCAGCCAGCCGGGCAAGGCGTCGTCGGGGTGCAGCGGGTTGGTCTGCCGGTAGTACCGGGTGTTCGGCACCATCCGCGCGGTGGCGTGGTAGGCCGGCGGCACGAGGCTGACGTGGAGGTAGGCGTGCACGCGGGCGCCGGTCGGGTCCGGGGGAAGGCCGAGGGTGCGGCGGTGGCGGTCCAGCGGGGGCGCCAGGAGCCCGGCGAGCTGGTGGGCCTTGCCGCCGCCGACGGCGACCGAGGCGCAGGGCAGGCCGAGCACCTCGGCGGCGAGGTAGCCGCCGAACTCGGTGTTCTCCCGCACGATGAGGTCGGGCCGCCAGGTGTCGGCGGCGGCGAGCACGTCGCGGGCGAGGGTCAGCGCCGCGTCACCGGCCAGCCCGTCCGCCGTCAGGTCCTGGTTGAAGCGCAGGCGCATCGCCTCGGCCCGGTCGAGCGGCTCGGCATTCCCTGGCGGCGTGAGCACCGCTGCGCCCGCTGACGGCGCAAGCGCCGCCGTCGGCAATCGGGAGACGGTGGTCAAGGTCGTCCGCAGCGAAGATGTCGTCGTCTACCAGCGTCGCGACCTCAGCCCGCATCCAGAACCCGTTCGACCATCCGGTGCTACCGAACCGGCGTCGTCTCCGCCGGCCGCCGACCTCGAGGACGCAGAGGTGACGCTGCAAGCCGCGATGAGCGAACTATTCCAGGACGATCACCCGCAGTCGCCCCCGCCCGCATTCAGCTTGGCCAACGGCGTCATGTACGAGCAGATCGAGCACAGTCACGCCTAAGGTTCTGCGTATACGAACGCGGGTGGCATTCAATCCGTGAGCCGACGACACGTACGCGGCAAGACGAAGCCGTCCGTGCATGCCTCGATGTGGCTGGTTCGAGTTGTGACGATATCGGCCGGTCAGGAGCCGTGCTGGCGGTGCGGCTCCTTCGGCCGCTTCGAGAGCATCGATCTCCCGAGCGATCGTCGAATGATGCCGACCGAGGGCCTTACCCAGGAACCGAGAGGAACACTCCGGATTCCGACTCAACTCCCGAGGGATGATCTCCCGTTCCTCGAGTCGCAACGGCTCACGCTAACCCATCCACCCCTACCCATCGCTCGACAATCCTGGTCCTGATCGGGTTGTGATGCGGGATTTGCCTTCCTGGTAGGAGGGGTGTCGCGGATCCAGTGAAGCGACTCGATGGCCCACTGTTGTTGGAGGTATCTGGCGAGGTCGGCAGGGTTGCTTGGTCGGTGTCAGGCGACGTTGAGCCAGGCGCGGAGGGCTTGGCGGATGACGTCGCTGGTGGTGGCGTGGTCGGCTTCGGCGCGTTGGGTTAGGGCGGCGCGGAGTTCTGGGTCGAGGCGGACGGGGACGACGTCGGCTGCTGCGGAGCCCATGGGGCGGCGGCCGCCGCGGCGGCGCAGGGTGTTGGTGTCGTAGCCGTGTTCGGCTTCGGCGGCGAGGTGTTCGATCTGGTCGTCGGTGACGGGGACGCCGCCTGAGGTTGCATGGTTGGCGCGGTTGTCGGTCATGGTGTGTACCTCGTGGTCAGGGCGGCAGGTCGCGGTACTTGGGTCGCATGCGTATGGCGTGGATGATCAGTTCGGGGTCGTTGTCGAGGAGTGGTACGACGGTCTCGAGCAGGTTGGTGGCCCGGTCGGGGCCGAGGCGGAGTTCGCGGTGGGTCCGTCGGTGTCGGTCAGTGGGTAGGCGATGAGGAACTGTGTGGCGGCGTGTCGGATGTCCGGGTCGGGCTGGCCGTGCTTGCGTGCTGATGGGTGGATCTCCACACACAGTCCAATGGTGATACGAAACATGGTCGGTGGCAACGCTCGACGTTATCGTCGCGGGGTGCCGCAGGTCCTACCGGCTCGCGGGTATGCACATGATGCTGGGAGCGGGCCGGATCCGTTGCGTGCTACGGGGTTCGGCGTCATGGTCGACGCTCTCGTGCTGTGGTGTCCCCAGCGGGACTTTTCACACCGTGGTCGGGGAGGAATTTGGGAGAGTCCAGATGGGCTGAACTGTGCCAAGTTGCATTCAACGACGATGAACGGAACCGTGTTGACGTGCAGGTTCCGAATTGCCGCAGGTGAGAGCTGTCTGCCCGCCACGCTGGCAGTGTGGGGGTCACGGGTTCGAGCCCCGTCAGCTCCACTTATTCCAACATCCCGTTGCCGGTGTATAACCGCAGGTCAGCGGGCATTCTGATGATCTTGCAGGACTGTCCGAAGTGGACGGTCGTGGCCCGTTGAAGTCGTAATGGGAGGATTTTGGGAGAATCGTTTTCACGCCCGTGAAATGGGGTCGTGATCGTTCTCCCACCTGTTGGGTTATCCTGGAAAGACGGCTGGATCTTTGGGACGGTCGCTGGCCGACGTGGATTGGGCCGCCTTGATCATTCCGGACAACTCTTTAGTTGGTTAAGTCATGCCGCTTGCTGCCGGTTCAAGTATTCGGTGTAGACCTCGTGTGGGGTCTTGTAGTCCAGTCTCGAGTGGAGACGTTGGGTATTGTAGCGCAATTCGATGTAGCAGGCAATATCGGCTCTGGCGCGCTGGTGGGTGGGGTAGACGGTGCGGTGGACACGCTCGTTCTTGAGGTTCGCGAAGAACGACTCGGCCATGCTGTTGTCGTAACAGATCCCGGTCCGCCCGACCGACCGTTGGATGCCGAGAGATTCCAGGGTGCGGCCGAACTGGGCGGAGGTGTAGTTGCTTCCGCGGTCGGAATGGAAGATCGCCCCGGGTGGCAGATCGCAGTTGCGGGCGGCCATGTGGATCGCGGTCTCGATGAGTGGGGTCTTGTAGTTGTCGTCCATCGCGTAGCCGATGACTTTCTTGCTGTAGCAGTCGATCACCGTGGCCAGATACACCCAACCCTCCCACGTTGGAATATACGTATTAGGTGCAGCTGCACCTAACACCTATTAGGCGCAGTTGCTGGTTAGGTGCAGGTGGTGCTCTCGCTGTGGGCGATGGTGTTGGGCTGCAATGGGTTGGGGTGGCTGCTCGTTCCTGGACCTGCGCATGACGGGGATGCTTGTTGCCTCTTGATCGTTGTTGAGGTGAGGAGTGTCTGATGACGGTGCGTGATGTGCAGAGGGTGCCGGCGTTGCTCGCGGCGTTCGACGAGTACCTGCGACGGCGCCGGGGCCTATGTCTCGGGGTCCGTCACTACTACGCCGGGTATGTGCGTGCCTTCTTGTTGAAGCTGTCTTCGGGCCAGCGTGTGGACCTGTCGGTAGTTACTGTCGCCGATGTGGTCGGTCACGTCGGTGAGCTGACCGGCCGCTATCACCCCTCGACGGTGGGGTTGGCTGCGACGGCGCTGCGCTCGTTCTTCCGGTTCCTGCGGGTCGAGGGTCTGCGCAGTGACTGTCTGGAGGACGCGGTGCCGGTGGTACCGCACCGGCGTGAGGGTCTTCCGCGACATCTGGACGGGGAGAGCTTTGCCCGGCTGATCGCAAGCTTGGACTCCAGCACGCCGCGCGGACAGCGCGACCGAGCGATCATCTTGTTGATGGCCCGGCTGGGCCTACGCAGCGGTGAGATCACAGCGTTGACCTTGGAGGACATTGACTGGCGCAACGCCACGATCCGGGTGCAGACGCGCAAGACCGGCCATGGCGCGCTGTTGCCGTTGCCGCACGAGGTCGGCGAGGTGCTGGTGGGCTACCTGCGTGGCGGCCGCCCGGCTACCGCGGCGCGGCAGGTGTTCGTGCTGCATCGCCTGCGTCCCGGAGCGCCGATCAGCAGCAGCATCGTCAATCGTGCGGTTGGCAACGCACTGGATAGGGCCGGTATCGACGCTCCGCTGCGCGGTGGGAACCTGCTGCGGCACTTCTTGGCCACCGATCTGCTGCGGCACGGGGCAAGCCTGCCCCAGATTGCCGACCTGTTCGGACACCGCGCCCTGACCAGCACGGCAATCTACGCGTCGGTGGACCTGGCCGCCTTGCGTGAGGTCGCCCTGCCCTGGCCGCAGACAACACCGGCGACGCGGGTGACGTCGTGAACGGGCTGCCCGACCACGAGCCGAAGGTCGGTGAGGTCCGCGGGCGGGTCGAGGAGTACATCGCGCTGCGCCGTGGTCTGGGCTATCGCAGCCGCGCGCCGCAACGGCTGCTGCGAGGGTTCGCTGACACCCTGGACGCGGCCGGTCACCGCGGCCCCATCGGGTTGGAGGCCAGCTTGGCCTGGGCGGCAGCAACCCATTCCACCGATCCGCATCACCCGTCCCGGCGGCTGACGGTGATCCGCGGGTTCCTGCGGCACCTGTCCGCCCTGGACGGGGCCACCCAGGTGCCAGCGCCGGGCCTGCTGGGCCCGAGCTTCCGCCGCGCGCAGCCCCACGTGTATTCCGACGCTGAGATCGCCGACCTGACGGTCGCCGCGCTCGACCTCGACCGGCCCGAGCGGCTTCGCCCGCATTGCTACGTCACGCTGTTCGGGTTGCTGGCCTGCACCGGGCTGCGGATCGCCGAAGCGCTGGCCCTGTCGATCGATGACGTGGACCTGACCGCAGGGATGCTCACGATCCGGGCCGGCAAACGTGGCCGGACCCGGTGGGTGCCGCTGCACCCCACCACCCTGGCGCCGTTGCGCCACTACGCCGCTCGTCGTGCTCGCTACGCCGGTACGGCGTTCTTCCGCACCGATCGCAGCGACCGTGTCAGCTATAACGCCGCGGCGACCACGTTCACCCGGCTGCGCCAGCGGCTGGGCTGGACCGCGCATGGGCGGACCCGGCCGCCGCGTATCCACGACCTGCGTCACCGGTTCGTGGTGCGTCGGATCCAGGCATGGCACGCCGATGGCGTCAACGTCAACGCGAAGATCCCCGCGCTGGCTACCTACCTCGGACACGTCCAGGTCAGTGACGTGTACTGGTAACTGTCCGCTGTGCCCGAACTGACCGACATCGTCAGCGCCCGGTTCCACAGCTACGCCGAAGCCGGCCACGACGACCATCCCGACGACGAGCGCCCAGCCGACGGCGGGCACGGGGCATCCCGATGACCCGCGCGGAGACCAGTGCAGGGACCGTCGGCTTCCCGGTGCTGGTGCAGGACTTCTTCCTGCGCCGTCTGGTGCAACAGCGCGGCGCCAGTGCCCGCACGATCGAGAGCTACCGCGACGCCATACGGTTGCTGATCACCTTCGTCGAGCTGCGCACCGGCAAGCCTCCCTCGGCGTTGCAGCTGGCCGACCTGGACGCGCCCTTGGTGCTGGACTTCCTGGACCATCTCGAAACTGACCGCGGCAACAGCGTCCGCACCCGCAACGCCCGGCTGGCCGCGATCCACTCGTTCATGCACTACGCCAGCCTGCGCGACCCCACCACGACGGTGATCGCCGGACGAGTGCTCGCTATCCCTGCCAAGCGCCTCAACCAACCAGTCCTGGGCTACCTGACCCGGGACCAGATCGCCGCCATCCTCGCCGCGCCCGATCGCAGCACCCGCAGTGGGCAACGTGACGCGGTGATGCTGGCCACCCTCTACAACACCGGTGCCCGCGTCGCCGAGATCACCGGGCTGCGCCAGCGGGACGTCCTGCTCGACCGGCACAGCGCCGTCCACCTACACGGCAAGGGCCGCAAGGAACGTGTCCTGCCGCTGTGGACGAGCACCGCGGCCCACCTGCGCCGCTGGCTGCAGCAACTCGCCTCCGCGCCCGAGGCCCCCGTCTTCCCAAATCGCTTCGGCCAACCCATGACCCGCGGCGGCGTCCGGGGCCGACTCACCCTGGCCGCCAAGACAGCCGAGCGATCCTGCCCCTCGCTGAAAGGCCGACACGTCACGCCCCACACCTTGCGCCACTCCTGCGCGATGCACCTACTGCAATCAGGAGCCGATCTTGCTGTGATCGCTCTATGGCTCGGGCACGCCAGCCCCGCAACCACCCACCACTACCTCGAGGCCGACCTCGACACCAAACTGGCCGTCCTGGCCAACTCGACGACCCGACACCGACCACCACCGGTAAACGCTACCGACCCAGCGACCAGCTCCTGACCTTCCTCGACAAGCTGTGATTATGCGCAGCTCCACAAACGAGCAGCCACCCCCAACTCATTACAGCCCAACACCATCGCCCACAACGAGAGCACCACCTGCACCTAACCAGCAACTGCGCCTAATAGGTGAAGTCCGCGACCCACAACCGGTTCGGGGCACCCGCGATGAACTGGCGTTTCACCAGGCCAGGCGCCCGCACGTCGTCCTTGTCCGACACCGTCGTGCACACCGTCTTCCCGCGCAGCGCACCAGCCAGGCCCAAGCGGCGCATCAACCGCTCGACCCGACACCGACCCACCCCGATACCCTCACGATTAAGCTGCCACCAGATCTTCCGGGCACCATACACGGAGTAGTTCTCCCGATACACTCGCTGAATCTCGACCATCAACTCCTCATCACGTACCGCCCGCGCCGACTTCGGCCGCGCCAGCGCCGCGTAATAGGTGGACGGGGCGATCCGCAGGCCGAACTCAGTCAGCACCGCACAGATCGGCTCGACCCCGAACCGGTCCCGATATTCGGTAACAAACGCTACGAGCGCGGCAGTCGAGAGTCGAGCTCCCTCGCGAAGAAAGCCGATGCCGCCTTCAGAATCTCATTCGCCCGGCGCAACTCAACATTCTCCCGACGCAACCGCCTCAACTCCGAGGATTCCTCACTCGGCGTCCCCGGCCTCGTCCCGGCGTCCACCTCCGCCGCACGCACCCACTTCCGCAGCGTCTCGCTGGACACGTTCACCTTCGACGCCACCGAGCAGATCGCCTCCCACTGCAACGAATACTGCCCGACCTGCTCAAACACCAACGCCACCGCACTCTCACGCGCCTCACGCGAGTGCCTCGTCCTCCGGGTCATGATCCACATCCTCACTCAACGAGTGAGCCTCCATCAGACCCGGGGCGGTTCAGTGCTGGGCTCGCTGGCCCGCGGCGCGCGCCGCGCCCGCGGCGATACCCCGGTCAGCATGGCGACCAGGCGCGCGGCGCAGGCGCGGTTGGCCCGTCGGCTACGCGAGGCTATCGAGCTGCTCTCACCGGTCGGGATCGTGCTGACCGTGTTGGATGCCGGGCAGGCCACCGCGGTGCTCGCCGCGGCCTGCAACCCGGACACGCTCCTACCGCCGTCGACCGGGCTGGCCGGCGCCGCCGATGTCATCACCGCCGCCGAGCCCGACGCGACCGATCGCGAGGAGCCCGAGCCCTGGCCCAGCGACCGGCCCGGGAACGGCGACCCAGGCGAGGGCACGGGTCAGGACGGCGAGGACTGCGACTACACCGGCGGCCTCGACCGTGGGGACCGGTCCCGGTGATCCGCCGGGCCCGGCGCCGCCGCCCGACCGCAGCTGCCGACCGGCCCAGTGCGGGATCGGGCGAGGCCGCGGCGTTCCTGCCGGACGCTGTGTCGGTGGGTGCCCGCCACCTGGAGGTCGGCTGCGACTGGTCTTGGGCGGACACGTTCACGAGATCAACCGTTCGCGCGGCGAACTGACCGCGCACGCGGCGACGCGGGCGGAGGCGTTGGCGCCGCCAGCGGGCGGTTCCTGCCGTGCGTACGATTCGTCGTGTCAAGCGTGAGCGACTAGGAGCCGGTGGATGGGTCCTGCGGGCAGTCTGGTGTGTGTCGGCCTCGGCATGACCCTCGGATCCCATCTCACCCCGCTCGGCCGCAGCTACCTCAAGCAGGCCGACGTCGTCTTTTCCGGCACATCGGACGGCATCGTAGAACTGTGGCTGCAGAAATTGCACAATAACGTTCGCAGCCTTCAACCGTTCTACCAGGAGGGCAAACCGCGCACCGAAACGTACCGCGAGATCGTCGACACCATGCTGGCGGAAGTGCGGGCCGGTAAGAACGTCTGCGGCGCGTTCTATGGTCACCCCGGCGTTTTCGCCCGGCTGCCACACATCGCCGTCGAGTTAGCCCGGCGCGAGGGATTCACGGCACGCATGGAACCGGGTATCTCCGCGGCGGACTGCCTCTTCGCGGATCTCGGCATCGACCCCGGCCGCTACGGCTGCCAGCACTACGAGGCCAGCCAGCTGATGTTCTACCGGCGCCGGATCGACACCTCCGCCTACCTGGTGCTGTGGCAGGTCGGCGTGGCCGGCGACCGCACCCTGCGGCGCTTTCACACCGGCCCCGCCCATCGCCAGGTGCTCGTCGACGTCCTGGCCAGGGACTACGCCGTGGACCACGAAGCGATCATCTATCGCAGCGCAGTCCTACCGACGCAGCTCCCGCGGATCGAGCCCACCACGCTGGCGGCACTGCCCCAAGCTGACCTGGACATGCACGTCACCCTCGTCATCCCGCCGGCCCGCCCGCTCGAACCGGACGAGCCGACTCTGCAACGCATCGCGGCGCTCCCATAATGCCGATCACCGGCCTCACCTTCGATACCGCGCGGCTGCACGTCCGCCCACTGTGCGACACCGACGGCGAACTGTTCAGCCGATTGTTCTGTGACGCCGACATCATGCGTTTCATCGGGCCACCGTTCACCCCGGAGCGCGCCGCCGAGAAGTTCAGGTCGACGGTCGACGCCGCCGGCCCGAGCACGACCCTGACCGCCATCGAACGCACGACCGGCCACGCCATCGGCATCTGCAGCCTCCACGCGACCGACCAGGCCCCCCACCTCGCCGAAACGGGCATGATGGTCTTGCCTCAGTTCCAGAAACGCGGATACGTGAAAGAATGCCTTACCGCACTCGTGACCCAGGCATTCGCCAGGCTGCCGGTCGACGAGATCCGGGTCCGAATCGCCGTCGCTCACCCCGTTGCGCACCGCGTCGCCGCGAGCATAGGCTTCAGGCGCCGCAGCGATCTGGACGCGGAAGCGGGACGGCCGGACCTGCACGTCTGGTCCATCAGCCGAGGCTCATGGCCCACAATGATCAGCGAGCGAGGCGAGGCGGATGCCGGAACTCATCGACTTCCTTGAGCGGATGGGACAAGATTCGCGACTACGTCATGCCGGCCCAGCCCGGCTCGACGCCGAACTGGCAAGCATCGGGATCAACGGCGAAACCCGAACCGCCCTCCTGAACGGCGACACCGCCGCATTGGAGTCGATCCTCGGCGCCACCCCGAATGTCTGCTGCCTGGTCGTAGGGCCGGACGACGACGACCCTCCGCGGGGCTAACCCTCGGCCCATAACGGTGACCGGTTAGCCGGAGCTGCGGCTGACCCGGCGGCCAGGAATGCTTGTGGGATGCCGCGCTCCGGTCGACACGCGGCATCCCGCGCGACGTGCGGCTGTGGCGGGCGTAGACATAGGGGACTGCGGAGCAGGCCGGGGCGAGCAGGCACGCCGCGACGCCCCACAGCGAGCCGCCGGACCGGCCACCCGGCGCTACGAGCACCACGACGCCGACGAAGCCGACGAAGCCGCCCAGCGCTCGCGTCAGCGAGGGCCGTTCAGACCCGATGATCACGGCGAGCAGGAACGTGAGCAGTGGTGTGGTGGCGTTCAGGGCGCCTGCTACGGGCGTGGCAGTTCGGCAACGCTGAGAAGTTCGTTGGCCCGTTGGGCGGCGCGGTGGTCGCGGAGTACTTCGACATCGGTCACCAGCGTTTGACCGACGATGTAGGTATGCCTGCACCGACCCGGCCTGGGCACTCGCCGCGCCGAGCGAGGCGTCGGTGACTGGGTGAGCCAGCCCCCGTGGACAGGATGGGCGCATCGCGCGAGTCCGGGCCGCGTGGGCGACTGGCTGGACACCGACAACAGGCCGTCCCGCGGTCCCAGGCGCCATTTCCGCGCAGGTCGGGGTGCCGACGCATGGCTCCCACACTCACACCAGCTGATAGCTACATCTGACGATCCGTCACCCTGCCCAGCGTTTCCAGCAAGCCAAATATAAAGTGCTCGCGCGCGCTCCGTTGAATCGTACCCGAGAATATGAATGAGTCATGATTGAGAATATGACGAATCATGCCTGAACATATGGGTGAATCATGCGCGATGCGGATTGCGCAACATATCATGCTTCTGCTACCGTGACGAGACGTCTCCATTGAGGGTTCATTGCCGGACACCCACGCGAGATCCGCGAGATCTGGGACGAGTGCCTGAACCGATCGCAAGCAGCATGAGGTAACCCATGCCAACGCTGTCCAGAAAGGACGCCGATGCGGTGCGCATTCTGCAAGATGTGTCGGCTGGTATCGGTTATTTCTTAGAAATTCGTGTGAATCACGAGATTGAGAGTAACCAAATGACCATAGTCGAAAATCTCACCAAAATGGAAGTTGCCGCACTTACCGACGTGGACGGTAGTCTTAACCTAACCGACGGCCATGCAAGACTCCCCTTAACCAGCCGCCAGGCAGAGATCATCAGGCGGTTCCCGGAGCTGTTCCACGAAGCATCCCAGCGACGCTTCGCCGACATCGAAACCGAGGCTCATCGCACCTTCCTCGATACGATCGGTCAGTACACCGCACCGGTCGGAACTGGCCGGATTCTGAGCTGCTACTCCTCAACATTGGCCACCGACATCGTCGCCAGGGCACTACCGCGTGGCACCAGGGTAGCGCTGCTGCATCCGACGTTTGACAATATCGCAGATCTGTTCCGCACCCGTGGGCTGATACTGGAGCCATTATCTGAGCACGCCCTCCTTGGCAAACAGTGGCCGTCGGCCCCCGTCGACGTCATCGCCATTACCAACCCGAACAACCCAACCGGGATGGTCACATCGCCCGAGCACCTCCGTTCATTAGCTGAACACGCTGCTCGTGAGGGGCAGACCGTGATCGTCGACGCGGCGTTCAGGGGACAGGTGCGAGATGCGCAGTACGACACCTACGAGATTCTCGACGCGGCCGGAGCCGACTGGATCACCTTCGAGGACACCGGCAAGCTGTGGCCGATGCACGAAATGAAGATCGGCATGCTGTGCTTCAGCCACCGGCACGCCGAATCCATCGAATCCGCCTTCGCGGAGTCACTGCTATCGGCATCACCGGCAGTGCTGCTGTTGATGAGGGAACTCGCCCTCGACTGGCGCAACGGAGGCTACGAGGAGGCGAACGCGCTCATTGAGCACAATCGCCAGCTGGTTGCCGCCGAGACTGGCAAGGTCAACCTGAACCTGGCGGACCCGACATCCCAAATCAGCGTTGCGCGCATTAAGCTTCCGCCGGACGGTCCGGATTCGGTGCTGCTCTACCGGGAAATGGTGAAGAGGGGAATCCACGTACTCCCGTGCCCGCCGTTCCACTGGGCGCACCCGGAGGAGGGGCTTCGCCTGATCCGGATGTCGCTCGCCCGTCCGTCGGACGCGGTCGAGGCCGCAGCTCGCTCTCTGGCCGAGACCTATGCAGAAATGGCCTAACGCCATCATGCGATTGCAATCGCACACCCTCGACGTCACGGACTCACCTATTAGCGCGATCTACGAGGCGCTCGAGGGGCATCAACCCAGACGACCTCGACTAGACGTGGCGCAGGCGGCTCCGTCGTATCCGCCCGCACCCGTGGTACGGGAACACATCGCACGCACCGCCTCGACCCTGGCAGGGAGTACATACACAGAGGTGCCGGGGATGAATTCATTGCGCACAGCGTATGCGACCGACGTCAACCTGGACTATGGCGGTGTTCTCACTGCCGACAACATTGTCATCACGGCGGGGTGTAACCAGGCATTCTGCCTAGTGGTGAGTGCGTTGGCCGAGCCGGATTGCGAGGTCATCGTGCCACTTCCGTACTACTTCAACCATGACATGTGGCTCAAGCTCAACGGCATCATTCCGGTATACCTGGAACCCGATGGTGATCTCGTGCCGCGGTCGTCGGCGGCGGAGTCGCTGATCACCAGCCGGACCAGGGCCATTCTTCTGGTGACACCCGGAAATCCGACTGGAGTCGTCCTGCCCCCCGATGAGATCGAGGCGTTCGCGCGACTGGCGCGAGAGCACGACGTCGCGCTGATCCTCGATGAGACGTACCGGTCGTTCCGTGACACCACGGCTCCGGCGCATCAACTGTTCGCAGATGTCGCTTGGTTGGACACAGTAATCAGTCTGCATTCGTTTTCGAAAGATCTGGCGCTGCCGGGGTATCGCGTGGGCGCCGTGATCGGTTCGGTGGAACTCAACCGGGAGGTAGCCAAGCTACTCGATTGTGTGGCTGTCTGTGCCCCGCGTATCGGACAGGAGGCGGCGTGGGCCGGGCTGAGTCATGCGAAGGAGTGGCGGGTTGCGCGATCCAGGGATATCTCGCAGCAGCGAGCATGGTTCAGTAAGGCCATGGCACCCCGCCCGGGTGGATTCGAACTACTTTCCTGTGGCGGTTTCTTCGGATGGCTCCGCCATCCTTTTCAAGACCGGTCGACCGACCATATCGTACGTGATCTAGCGCTGTTCATGGACACCGTTGTGATGCCAGGAACGGCCTTCTTGCCCGATGACAGAAGACTCATACGAATCAGCGTCGGCAATTGTGACCACAGTGCTCTGGTCGACCTAGTTCAGCGACTGGAGGCGTACTCCAGGGAGTATTCTTAGGGGTCTGTTCGAGTTCAGACCTCGCCACCAGTCGGTGGTGGCGAGGTCTGGGCAGTATGCATGGCCCCCATCCCGGTGCAGGGACGATGGCTGGCCTAACCAAACGTGCGCTGCGCAGCCCCGTGAGAGCGGTCCCTACCGTGACTCCGCTTGCCAAAGACCGTGGTGAAAGGGTTGAGTTCTGGTGAGCAGTCCGACCAGTAATGCAACATTGGGCTGGTGGTTCACGAGCGCCCGAGCGCTACTGGCCCTTGCAGTGCCGCTTGTCCTGACCAACTTCGCCTACGTGGCGCTCACCACAGTGGACATCGTGATGCTCGGCAGGCTGAGCGCCACCGACATCGCGGCTGCGGGCCTGGCAATCGTACTGTTCGAACAATTGCGAACAACCGGGGTTGGGTTGGTGATCGGTGTCAGCAACCTAGTGGCCGAGGCCCATGTACGGGGTGATCAACAGCGGATTCGTGACCTGCTGGTCGCTGGATTCTTCTGGGCCACAGTCAGCGGCGTCGCGTTCTTCGCGGTTCTGTCGACGCTCGAACCGTTCCTCGGCCTGCTTGGTCAGAGCCCGGCGGTCGTGGCCAAGACCGGGAAGTTTCTCCTGGTTATGGCACCGGGAATGCTGCCCTGCCTCTGGTTCCAGACGCTGCGACACTTCACCACGGGGCTCAAGCGCCCCGGGCCACTGCTCGCCATCACGCTGGCGTCTATCGGTGTGACGATCATCTTGAACTACGCGCTAATTTACGGCAGGCTTGGTCTGCCTGAATTTGGTTTCCTTGGCGTGGCGATCACCACTACGACGGTGTTCCTGCTGTCGTTCCTGGCATTCTTGGTCGTGATCCTCAACAACCGCAGCCTAGCGCCCTACTTCGCCCGCCGTGAACTCCAGTGGTCGGGAGACGCGATCAAGTCGGTGTGGAAGCTCGGCCTGCCTCTCGCAGGAACACACGCCTCCGAGGCCGGCTTCTTCACCGTTCTGACCCTGCTGATCGGAACGCTCGGCCATGAAGCGCTTGCCGCGCAGACCGTCCTCAACCAGATCCTCGAAATCGGATTCATGATCTCGGCAGGGTTGTCCCATGCGTCATCCATCCACATTAGTGAGGCCCACGGCCTCGGTGACTACGTGAAGGCGCGCCAGCTGGGGCTACTCGGATTGGCCCTAGGAGTTATGGCGATGTTGATCATCGCAGTGCCATATTTGCTAATCCCCGGCTCTATTGTGTCGGTGTTCATATCTGAGCATGCGACCAACGTGGCTATCATGCAACTGATCGCGTCTGGCCTGCTGATCGTCACGGTGATGCAGATATTCGACGCCGGCCAAATCATCGGCATCGGCATTCTCCGTGGTGTCGGGGACGCGGCTAGACCGTTCTGTATCTCACTCGTCGGTTACTGGCTTGTTGGCTTGCCGGTCAGTTATTTGCTGGGCGTGACGGCCGGGCATGGCGTCCGAGGGGTGTGGGTCGGCCTGACCGTCGGACTCGCCGCCACCGCAGCAGTTCTGACTGGGGCGTTCCTCGTGCGGGTCAAGCGGCTGCAGCGTGAGGGAGCGTACGCCAAGATGGTCGAATCCGGTGCAACATGATTCCATGATTCACAACCGGCGATGGCCCGCCAGTTCGGAACCGCGCGCGGCGCCGTGGCGCGCGGGGTGGTGGCAGATGCGCGCGTAGGCATGCAGCACCACGTCGAGCCGGGCGCCCGGCCGATGCCGGCCCGCTCGGCGATCCTCGGCACGTCACTAGCGAAACTCGGTCAGAGGGTTCTTTACTTTTGAGCCAAGTTCCCGGCGACCAGCGAGGATGACGTGGGGTGGTGGCTAGGCTGCGTTGGGCAATGGGCCGAGGCGTGCTTGTGCTATGGCGGTGTCGATGTGGACCACCCACCGCGCCATCGAGGTCATGGCGGCGGTCGAGGGTTTGATCGTGGGCGTTCCTCGCGGAGACGTTCGAGATCGACGCGTTCGAGTTCGCCGAAGGGTGTGGCTCTTCTGGAGTGGCCGTTGACAGCCGGTGGGGTGGGCGCGGTCTGGGCGATGGCTCATGCGTTGGGGCTTGGCTGGGTTTGGGTGTGATCGGCGCGTTGGTGCCGTGATGTGGGAGGGCTCCTGGTAGATCGACAGGTTGCGAAGCCAACGATCTTCGAACCAGGAGCCCGTGATGTCATCTTCCCTTGTCTGCACCTGCGGTGTCTGCCCGGCCCACGGCCCGGCCGGCGACGGCGGCGACCATCCCGGTGGTGGGGCGGGGTGGGCTGGCCCGGCCCGGCGTTATCTGGAGTCGGTGGTGGCGTGGTTGGACGGGCCGGAGGCGATGGGTGCCGGGCACGGTGAACTGGAGGCCCGGCTGCAGGTCCACTCGCGGGAGCAGTTTCGGCTGTTGTTGCAGGGGCATCTGGATGAGCGTGCCCGGTTGGAGAAGCGCACGGGTGTGACCGGAGGCGATGGCGTGTCGCGGCCGCGGGTGGAGAGCGGCCACCGCCGCGGGTTGACCACCGTGTTCGGGCCGGTCACGGTGACCCGCAAGGCCTACCGGGCTGTTCCGGGCGCTGTTGTTCACACCGGTGCTGTCTGTCCGGCTGTCTCGGGCGCACGTCCGGGCCAGTGTCGGAGTTGATGGCGCAGGGCACCGCCGCGACAAGGGGCACGGCACCAGCAGCAGCGTCACCAGCAACGCCGGTACGGAATCTGTATCCGGGTGATGCGGTGCTGAACCTGCCGGTGGGCAGGCACTCGGCCGGGCTGGCGCGGTTGGCGGCGATGGAGGCGGCGCGCGGGTCGTTCGCCGATGCCCGGGAGGCGATCGAGCGGGCAACCGGGGTGCGGCTGGGCAAACGGCAGGTGGAACAGTTGGCCCGCACGGCCGCGGTGGACACCGAGACCTTCTACGCCGCCCGCCGCCCCGTGCCGTGCCCGGATCGGGTCCTGGGCCTGCAGGCCGACGGCAAGGGCATCGTGATGCGCCCGGGCAGCCTGCGCCCCGGCACTGCCGCCCGCGCCGCCCAGGCCACAGCGAAGCTTGCCACCCGCCTGTCACCCGGGGAGAAACACGGCCGCAAGCGGATGGCCGAGATCGTCGCGGTCTACGACCTGGACCCCGCCCCGTCACCATCGTGATCGACTTCGTGCACGTCCTGGAATACCTCTCTGCGCCACGAAGCGCCCGGTTGTATCCCCCGTTCAGCGGGGAGGGATTGGAGGAAAATCTCTGGGTCCGATGGCTTACCCGGAACCCGAAAGGGAATGGGGACAGCAGCATGCCAGTGAACCGATGGTCATGCCCAGGCGTCTGGGATGGCGTATCGGGGGACCCGCGTGATATGGCGAAAGCTAAACTGCCTGAATCCCAATGTCCAGAAGGTGCAAGTCGAACGCCCGTCGGAACGACGCCTGAAACCGGCGCCGCGTCCTGCATCCGAGTCCAGAGGTATCGGATGCAACCTCCGGAGCGCGGAACGATGCCCAGCGAGGGCATTCAAGGACATGAGTGGGACGCCTACGTCACGCTATGACGTACAACCGAGACGAACGTGGGATCGCCTAACGGGCGCGAGCCCTACGGCGACACAGTGCCCGTAGTAGTCGGTGCGCCATGAGGTGCACTGGTGTATCGCCCGCGCAGCGGGCAGGGACGAGAGGAGAGGTCTCTGGATCTGATGGCTGACCCGGTCCTGAAAGGGTAGTCGGGGACAACAGCATGCCAGGAAACCGGCAGTCCATGCCCAGGCGTATGGGGTGACGTGCCGGGAGATCCGCGCGACATGGTGAAAGCCAAACTGCCTGAAGCCTAGTCTCCAGAAGGTGCAATATGGCGCCTACCGGAAAGACGCCTGAAACCGGTACCGGTCCCTGCGGCGAGTTGGCGACTAGCTCGCTGCAATCCTCTGGGGCGCAGGAGCGATGCCCTGTCAGGGTATTGAAGGAGACGGACGGGACGCCTAAATCGCGCTCGACACGTACAGCAGTGGTGAACATGGGATCGCCTACGGGACGCGAGTCCTATGGCGACGGAGTGCCCACAGTAGTCGGCGGGGTAACGTCCGCCCAATCTGGAGACCGCTAATGACGGTCCACAGGGCGAAGGGGCACAGGCGATGAACGGGAAGCAACCATGAGGGATGCGTAATGCAGGACGCCGTAGTGGTACTTGACGTTCTCCGCGAGCGCGGCAGGAAGGGCCTGCCGTTCACGCAACTGTACCGGCAGATGTTCAACAAGGAGCTGTACCTGCTGGCGTACGGGAACATCTACTCCAACCAGGGGGCGATGACACCCGGGGCCGGCGCGGAAACCGCCGACGGCATGTCCGAGGACAAGATCGACCAGATCATCGAGGCGATGCGGCACGAACGGTACCGGTTCTGCCCGGCCCGCCGCGTCCATATCCCGAAAAAGAACGGGAAACTACGACCTCTGGGCATGCCGTCCTGGTCCGACAAACTGGTTGGCGAAGTGGTACGCTTGCTTCTTGAGGCAATGTACGAGCCGCGGTTTTCCAACCGGTCCCACGGGTTCCGGAAAGGGCGAGGGTGTCACACCGCGCTGCGGGAGATACGCAACACCTGGAGCGGGACCACGTGGTTCATTGAAGGTGATATATCCGACTGTTTCGGGAGTCTGGATCATGAGATCCTTCTCGGGATTCTGGCGGAGAAAATCCAGGACCAACGGTTCCTGCGGCTAATCCGAAACATGCTCAAAGCCGGGTACCTGGAAGACTGGAAATACCACGACACGCTCAGCGGCTGTCCGCAAGGTGGCGTGGTCTCACCAATCCTTTCGAACATCTACCTGGACAAGCTCGACGAATTCGTCGAGCAGGAACTGATCCCGCAGTACACGCGGGGAGCGCTTCGGGCCGCCAATCCCACCTATCGGCAGACAGACGCTCTGCTGAGGCGGGCACGGCGACGCGGGGACCGGGCACACGCCCGGCACCTGATGAAGCAGATGCGCACGCTCCCCTCAACCGACCCGATGGACCCGGGCTACCGCCGCCTCCACTATGTGAGGTACGCGGATGATCACCTGCTGGGGTTCACCGGGCCGAGGGCCGAAGCCGAGCAGATCAAGGCCAGGCTGGCAGAGTTCCTCCGGGAGATCCTCGGACTGCAACTCAACGACAGCAAGACCCTGATCAGCCACGCCCGCACCCAGCCGGCGCGGTTCCTCGGCTATGACATCATCGTCCAGCACTCCAGCACGAAGATCACCAGAAACCGCAGATCGGTCAATGGGAAAGTCGCGCTGCGTGTGCCGCCGGACGTGGTCAAGGCCCAGTGCGCCCGCTACCGCCAACACGGCAAACCGTCGCGCCGGCCCCGGCTGCAAAACCAGGATGACTACGACATCGTCCGGATCTACGCAGCCGAATACCGTGGCGTCGTCAACTACTACCTGCTTGCCCAGGACGTCTGGCGGCTGCGCACACTGCGCTTCAACGCTGAGACGTCCATGCTGAAGACCCTGGCCGCCAAGCACCAGTCCACCGTCACCAAGATGGCCGCCCGCTTTCGGACAAAAGTCACCACCAGTGACGGGCTACGGACCTGCTTCCAGGCCAGGCGGAAACGGCGAGGCAAGCCGGACCTGGTAGCACGATTCGGCGGGATCATCCTGCGGCAAGACCGGCGGGCGGTCATCAGCGACCCGGCCCCGGTCCCGGTTCGCGTCCCCCGTAAGGAACTACTCGCTCGGCTCCGCCAACGGGTATGCGAGCTGTGTGAGACCGGCACCACGGTGGCTGTCCACCAGATCGCCGCTCTCCAACAGCTCGGCAGACCAGGACCAGACCAGCCCGCGTGGGCCGCTCTCATGGCCAAGCTCCGACGCAAGACGCTCATCGTCTGCACACCGTGCCATGACTGGATCCATGCAAACCCGGTCGCACACGCGGCGTAAATCGCTGGAGAGCCCGGTGCCTGGAAAGCGGGCACGCCGGGTTCGGGAGGGGGCCGTCCGGAAAAGGACCAGCATCGCTGGCACCTCGCCAGACGGCCTACCTCACCAGGAGTCACGACCTGCCAGGGAGGACGGGAAGGCCGTCCGCAGGGCCAAGGGGCACAGGTGATCGGACGCCAACAACCATGAGGTATGCGAAATGCAGAACGCCGAAACGGTACTTGGTATCCTCCGTGAACGCGGCAGGAGAGGACTGCCGTGCACCGAGCTGTATCGACAGTTGTTCAACCCGCAGTTGTATCTACTGGCTCACGGGCGTGTCTACTCCAACCACGGGGCGATGACGCCGGGAGCCACCCAGGAAACCGCGGACGGCATGTCCCTGGAGAAGATCGAAGCCATTACCGAGGCGATGCGTCACGAGCGCTACCGATTCTCTCCGGCCCGGCGCACCTACATCCCGAAAAAGAACGGGAAACTGCGTCCGCTGGGATTGCCGACCTGGTCGGACAAACTCGTCGGGGAGGTAGTGCGCCTGCTGTTGGAGGCGTACTACGAGCCGACGTTCTCCGACCGCTCGCACGGGTTCCGGCCGGGCCGTGGCTGCCACACCGCGTTGCGGGAGGTGGCCGACCACTGGTCGGGAACGACATGGTTCATCGAGGGTGACATCTCCGACTGCTTCACCAGTTTCGATCATGAGATCATGGTCGGGATCCTGTCGGTAAAGATCCACGACAACCGGTTCCTGCGGCTGATGCGGAACATGCTCACAGCCGGATACCTGGAGGACTGGCGATGGCACGCCACGCTCAGCGGCTGTCCGCAAGGCGGTGTGTGCTCACCCGTCCTCTCGAACATCTACCTGCACAAGCTGGACCAATACGTCGAGACGGTTCTCATCCCGCAATACACACAGGGGGCAGCCAGGAGACGCAACCCCGCATACACCAGCGCCAAGAACCGGCTGGCGTACGCGCGGAAGCTCGGCAACCGGGACGAAGCCCGGCGTGCGCGTCGGGTGATGCGCGGCCTGCCCATCGGCGATCCGCAGGATCCCGGCTACCGGCGGCTGCGCTACTCCCGTTACGCCGATGATCATCTGCTGGGTTTCATCGGACCGAAGGCTGAAGCCGAGGCCATCAAGGACCAACTGGCCCGGTTCCTACGCGACAACCTCGCGCTGGAACTGAACGCCGGCAAGACACTGGTCACCCACGCCCGCACCCGGGCGGCCCGATACCTCGGCTACGAAATCACCGTGCAGCACAGCAACAGCAAGATCACCAAAGGCCAGCGATCGGTCAACGGAAAGGTCGCGCTGCGCGTGCCGCTGGATGTGATCACAGCCAAACGCGCCCCCTACCGGCGACACGGCAAACCGTGGCACCGCACGGCCATGCAGAACCTCGACGACTACGACATCGTCAGGACCTACGGGGCCGAATACCGGGGCGTCGTCCAGTACTATCTGCTCGCCACCGACGTCTGGCGGCTCAAATCACTGCGCTGGGACGCCCAGACATCGATGCTCAAGACCCTGGCAGCCAAGCACCAGTCCTCGGTCGTGAAGATGGCGGCCAAGCACAAAGCCAAAATCGACACACCGCACGGGCTGCGCAACTGCTTCGAGGCCCGAGTCGAACGCAACGGCAAGCAACCACTGGTCGCACAGTTCGGCGGAATACCCCTGAAACGCAAGAAAGACGCAGTCCTCACCGACCACGTCCCGAAACGGGTCACCTACCCCCGCAAGGAGCTGACCACCAGACTCCTACGGCAACGGTGCGAGCTATGCGAACGACCCGGCCGGGTGATCGTCCACCAGGTCCGGAAACTCGCCAACCTCGACAAACCCGGAACAGGACAACCGGTCTGGGCGGCCCTCATGGCCAGGAAACGACGCAAGACCCTCGTGGTCTGCCACGCCTGCCACGACACCATCCACAACCGGCACACCGCCGCCAACACGGCGTAGATCACTGGAGAGCCACGTACATCGAAAGATGTCCGCGTGGTTCGGCGGGGGGCCGCACGGAAAAGGACCCGTCCAACGGGCACCTCGCCGTGCGGCCTACCCAGTGCAAGGCAGCCTGGACGTTCTACTACCCCGGCGACCGCGACGCCCAGACCTGGGTCGCCGACCAGGCCCGCACCATCCTGACCGGCCGCGCCATCGACGCCGCCGCCACGATCCGATACCAGGCCGACCAAGCCGGCTACCGCGGCCGCGAACGCACCGGCGCCGACCAAGCAGCCGCCTACCTCACCAGCAAAGCCCCCTACCTCAACTACGCCACCGCCCTAGCCAACGGCTGGCAGATCGCCACCGGCATCATCGAAGGCGCAGCACGGTTCCTGATCAAAGACCGAATGGACATCACCGGCGCCCGCTGGAGCACCCCCGGAGCCGAAGCCATCCTCCAACTCCGTGCCCTCATCACCAACGGCGACTTCGACGAGTACTGGCAACACCACCAACAACAGGAACTACACCGCAACCACCTCGACCACTACAAACAACTCGATCTTGCAGCCTAACCCTCACATCACTGCAGAAGAGCCACACCCATCCGACATCATCTCGATGAAGCCGCCGCGCGAGTCCGTGCTCATCCCTCTTGATTACTCAGGACTCGCCATCCGCGGCAGCCGCCAATGCGCTATCACGCATGCGGTGACGCGTTCAGGACGGCACATCCGGCGGTCAAGCAGCGTCACGGCAACGCGCTCATTTGCCGCGAACCGTGCCGAGGAGCACACGTCGTGGCGGCTGCGGGCCACGTACACGCCTAACGTCGGCCCCTCTTACGACGCTTCAGCCAGGCGTCCCGTAGCACGCCCTGCATCACGACGCTGATCACGAAGGCCACCACGAAAATGAGAACCAGCCACCTGTCGTCAAATTCTCGCAGCTGCCTCATATCGTCGACATTCAAGCCACCCCATTTGACCGTCAATGCCTGAACGGGCCAACTGGCAATCAAGGCTATGCACAAGGCCAGCACACCCGAAAACACCGTTCGCCGGCCCGGGGTTGACCTCCGCCGCCGGTTTCGATCGGTGTATGACAGCAAGGCTACAACGAGGATCGCGCCAGTAACGGACTCCAACAGCTCCCACGCTCCATCCGCGGCCGAGATGCTGACGGCAGCCGCGAGGGCGATGCCGATAGTCGCCACATCGTCCGACGCTTGGTCATCTTTGGTGCGTGTTCCCGTCACGGGGAGAACGATGACACACGCGGCGTGAAGGTCGACATTCACTGCGGGGGTGGTGGCACGGCACCGATGTCCGGTGACCTCCCCAGGCCGCCGCTGCCTGCAATCGCCTGTCCGGGTCGTCGGCCGCGGCGTACGAGCCGGTCCAGCAACGCACTGTCATGCCGCTCTTGGGGTAAGAGCTGCGTTGAGCGTGGTGTCCCATCGCCATGTCGCAGGTGGTTCGATGCGCTTGGTGACTGCCAGTCTCCGTCGGGACACTGTGCCACACCGAGCCGGTACCCCAGTGCCACGGGCTTCCCGACCCTTGCACTGTCCGATCACCGCAGCTCCGGCGCGGCGAATTCGCCGCGCCGTCCTTGGGTGGCACGGTGATGCCCACCAAACCTACAGCCGATGGGTGAGTAGATAACCATGGACTTCTGGGCGGTGCTTGAGTCCCCTGCTTGGGGTGCTCTCGAGTCGGTTGGCACAGTTGCCGCCGTCGCGGTTGCTGCGTGGGCTGCCCTCAAGGCACGCGCGTCTGCGCGAGACTCAACCGCCGCTGCCACGGGCCTCATCGCCATCGAAAGCCAGCGTCGTCACAGCGAGCTTTCCCCTCAGCTACGAGTGAAATGCGAGCCCCTCAACCCCGGTTCGGACGTCCTGCGGCTGCGGATCATGCTGGTCGGCCCGGCAGGTCTGGACCGCCTCGACCGCTTGACTGTGACCATTCGCAACGACCACTTCCTCCGAGGCGAAGGTCACCAGCCGCTGATCGGCGACCCAACTCAGGAGGAGATTAGGCAGCACATCTGGGGACCGTACCGCTTCACGCCTCGCACCGGCCCTAATAATGCTCGCGCCAATAAGACCGGGCGCGAGACCGTATATGACGCAAGCTTGCCGCTCGGCGAAGAGTTGCCCTACCAGCTTGAGCCAACCACACCGGCGCATTGGATGACGGGGATGACACAACCAGGCTGGCTACGCCAATGCGGAACTGTTATTCGCCTGGCGTTCATCGCCGAGCACAAGGAGCACGGCATTTGGTACCTGCCGGCCGAAATCGATACCACCAGCACGCCGGTCACTGTGTACGTGCCGCTTGTCGACAGCCGTGGCAAGTAAACGTTGCCTGCGCATCTCCCCTGCTATCGCCCGGCTCTCAGACGGTGCGCGCGGCGAACGTACTCTTCTGCCGCTGAGGTCACGTGATGCGGATGACCGGTGCGCGCAGCCGGGCGCACCGTGGCATCCCCGAAGCGTCGGTGAGATGGACCTCGACGGTGGCGTGGTCGGCATCGCGGGGAAGATCGGCGAGCATCAGCTTGGCTCGCCGGAACATTGTGAAGGTTCCGCCGGCGTAATCGCCCGACGTGAGGTAGACGAAGCGGTCCCCCTTGCAGCCATGCACGGCTGGCCCCGAAAGTCGTCGCGGTCCGTGTCGATGTCGACGACCCATTCGGCACGGTCCGCATCGCCGGGAACCAGCTCCTGGGCATCACGGCCGATCTGGAGGCCGACGTGGACGTCACGGTACGGACCGCAGCTGCGTCCCGGCAGATGATGACGCGAATGAACAGCCGCACGGGCCGAGCCTAGAACCGGTGCCGCCCGGCGTGAACATCCCTTTGCCGCTGCACGCACTTCGCGCGCCTTTCCTGGAGACGCTGACGGCTCTAAAACGCCGCGAGGGCGTCGAGGCGTTTCAGGACCTCTCGCGGCAAGCCTTCTGCTTCAAGTCGGTATCGCCTCCACTGGTCGCTCGTGGCGGCCTTCATCGATGCTCCGAAGCGATAGCGACCCCGGCTATTGGGCGGACCGAGCGCCGCAGCGTATTCTACGCTAGGTATAAGCCACGCCTTCATAATGACCCCCCGGGTGATATCGATGGCCACGAACAACATGTCCAGTCCCGGGCGTGGCCGGAAGGTCTGCGCCCGCACGAAGGCGACGAACCCTTCAGACTGCACCCGCTTGCTGTCTGACATCCGCGCTTTGACCTGGACAGCGAGGGTCGCAGTCGAATTTCGACGATGAAACACCAAGTCAACACCTTCATCGTCAACCAGCGAGGTGGATACGTTGAGTTCCCCGCGGGTGGCCAGGATGCAGAACGCGGCTACCAGGTGCTCCGCCGCCTTACCCATCCTGCCGGCCTCGGCAGACTTCGATGTGTAGTCATCGTCCACTTCGTCAAGGTACGAGCACGCCGGGACAGAAGCCAACATCGCACATGCCTGCGGTGGTGGCCGCCATCCCGCGGATCCGGTCGGCCGGGCAGCGATCACCGAGTTGATCGGCAAGCTTACCCGTGACCGGCCAGCGATCGTCTCGGGCATCTATGTGTCGATGAGCGGATTCACCGCGCCCGCTCGGACCGAAGCCCGCGCGCACGCCCACGACAGAGTCGTCGGCCTGCTCGACCGGGTCGATGTGCTCAGGCTGCTGCAGGGGCAGCAGCACGCGCGTGAGCTCGTGGATGAGCGCATCGACGAGCTCATCCGTCGGTACGGCAGCTGACGCCTGCCCACTCATCTGCCCGCCCAGCGGCTCGGCTTGGTCTTCGACCCAGGGGCTCGCCAGCGGACCGCGGCAGATATGACCACTTCCATCGTCCCACCCGCGCTACCTGTCAGGATTGCCCTCGTGAGCAAGCGATGGGACGAGACCTGGCACCGACTCCGCGAGTGGACCTCGGGGCAAGGCCCAGCTGAGCGTCTCGCAGTCCAGATTTTGCTGGCCGCAGGGTTCGAGGACGTCGACCCGAGCCATCCGCTCGGAGGAAGAGACGGTGGCAAGGACGTTGTCTGCATGCGCGACGGTGTCCGCAACATCGGGGCGTTCTACTTTCCGCGGGGGCAGCAGCCATTCACCGACATCAAGTCGAAGTTCACATCTGACCTCAACGCTGCTCGGGAGCGTAATGACGCCGAAGCGTTCGTGTTCGTCACAAACCAGGAGCTGCAGCTCGCCGAGCGAAAGACCCTCGAGGACGCGTGGCCGGACCGCGTGTCTCTGTATCACCTCGAACGCGTGACAAGTCTTCTCGACCAGCCGGCGCTAGCCAGCATCCGTGCCCAGTTCCTCAACATCGACGAGGAGCCGAGTGCCAGCGGCGGCGACGGCGGAAGCGGCACCATCTTCGGAAACCGAGGAACGATCATCGGAGGCGAGGGTGGCCGCGGCGGTACGGGCGGTAGCGGTGGCCATGGCGGTGGCGGCATGGTCATTGGTGACGACGGTCTAGTCATCGGTGGCAATGGCGGCGACGCGAGCGGTGGAGACGGCCGCGGCGGCCGCGGAGCCAGGGGGCCGACGGAGCGGTATGGGTTTGACACCTCGATGTGGGGATTCGGCCGCGGGGGACGCGGCGTAGACGCACCCGAGTACATCCGCAGATTGGGGGTCTTGACCCAGATCCGACAGGAGTATTTGGACAAGTTCGCCGAGGACGCGCCGTACATTCTGGCCGGTATCGACCCGGTCCCGGTCGCTTGGGTGAACCAGCGCCTCGACGAGCTGGACGAAGGCTGGCACGTCGTCTGGGGCGAGGAAGGATACGTACTTCCGCCGCTAGCACAGTGAGCGGCTTGGGATGGGCTGCGGCGCTTGGAATCATCCGCACATGCCGCACTGGGTGTACAGATGTACGGCTGCAGTTGGTCAACATGCCGACGACACTGTGCGCACGTCAACCTTTGCCTGCGACCGCATGTCGCCTCAGCGTGGCAGATACTTCTCCGCGGCGGGCAAGGGCCCAGTGTCGGTATGCCGTCGCCGAGGCAGTTGCGGTCGGCGTACAGTCACAGGACCCGTTGCTCGGCATCGTTGGCCGCTAGCGAACGGTTCCAGTAGCAGCCACGCAGCCTCCCATGATGCCCAGCCGATGCGGCCTCATGCCGCGCTACCTGATCGCCTGAGACAATCGCATCGTGACCACGTTTGGACCTCCGCCCCCACCACCGACGATGGCGGGCGTGCTGCGTCCGGTCGAGCACCCGGACATGTCGGATGCCCTCGCGCACTTCTGTGATCGAGCACGACCTGCAGGAGCTGTACCGGAAGTGATTCGTAACATGAGCGCACGGGATCGGCTGACCTCGCTATGGGAGGAGCTACTGCGAGTACACGTTACCTGGTCGGGTGGAGATCCGGCCGCGTGTCTGACCGAAGCAACTGGTGCAGGGCTGCAGTTTCTGATCAGACGACGCTCATACCAACTCGGCTTTTGCAGTTTTGGGTGTGATCCCGGCTGCCGGGCGTGGCGGGTAGGCGCAGTGAGCGGAAGGTCCGGCAGGCGACGGCGCGGCGTGTTGATCTTGGGGTGGGGTTGGGGGAGCATCGGCGGTTCCGATAACGGTGATCGACGATCCACCCGTGCCCCGAGGTGCGCATGCCGCAGCCGGCGTCGTTGCCCACCGCGTGGCGATCGGCGAGGACGGCTCCCAGCACCCGCTGCCCAGCAGCGTCGCCTATTGCTCCCTAATATGGATCAACGACGAATGGCGGGTCGGCGCCATTACCTTTGCCGACCTCGATGCCCAGCCGGCGGCGCCATGACCAGCATCAGAACCACCATCGCGCTGGCCAGCCCGCTCGCCGCCGTGCTCCTGATGATCACCGTCCTCGTCCTCAGTGGCGCCGCCCAGCAAGCCCACGCCACCCTCGACCACATCCCAGGCAACACCCAGCTCAACGACCAGGCCGTCCCCGCCTGGGCCGTCGTCGCGCTGCGTCGCGCAGCCACCACCTGCCCCGAGATCACCGCACCACTGCTTGCCGCCCAACTGGACACCGAATCCAACTGGAACCCCAACGCCTACAACGAACACTCCAAGGCCACCGGCCTAGCCCAATTCCTTCCCACCACCTGGGCCCAATGGGGCCAAGACGCCGACAGCGACGGAATCGCCGACCCCTACAACCCAACCGACGCGATCATGAGCCAAGCCGCCTACATGTGCCACCTCATCGACCTCGTCAAGCACACCCCCGGCCTCTACGGGGAATTGCTCGACCTCACCCTCGCCGCCTACAACGCTGGTCCAGGCAACGTCCAGAAAAACGCCGCCGTCCCGCCGTTCCCCGAAACCACCAGCTACATCACCAAGATCCGCACCCTAGCCAACACCAAGTACGCCATCATCCTAGGAACCAACGCTGACTCAAATCCGGCTGCAGCAGTTATCCAGAAGGCCGCTGGCCACGTCAATAAGACCATGTACGCCTGGGGCGGTGGTACCCTCAACGGCCCCAGTGAGGGAACCGGCATTGACCAAGGGATAATAGGATTCGACTGCTCCGGTCTCGTCCGGTTCGCCTACTACCAAGGCACCAACTACGCCGTAAGCCTCCCGCGAACCGCCCAACAACAATACAACGCGACCAAGTCCCACCCCGTCGCCGTGCGCGACCTCCAGGCAGGCGACCTCCTCTTCTGGGGCACCGACCACATCCATCACGTCGCCATCTACATCGGCAACGGCCGCATGATTGAAGCCCCACAGTCCGGCCAGCGTATTGCCGAGACGGCGATTCGGGTTGATGACGACTATGTGGGAGCTACGCGACCTCTCGACCTTTCACAATATTGAAGTGTAGACTGTGCGCGTGCACGGACATAGCTGCTCCGACTGCGGCCGCGAGATCAAGGACGAGACGCGCCAACCTTGTCAGTCTACTCTGGCACCGCTCGCGGTTGCGAGAGCCTTAACTGCATCTGAGCCCGCGGTGATCGCCGCATTGATGATGCTAGTCAGATCCACCAGTTGAGGTGCGTCGGTTATTTGAACGCTGATCCCGTCAACCGCGATGATGATTAAACGGCCATCCCGGACACGGCAGTCTACTTCTTTGCGCACCTTGCCTCCACGCACGTCAAGGATCACTTGACAGCCCCGTCGCTGCACCCAGGAGAGTGCCAGTGATCCTATGACGGCCACAGAAGAAACAGTGGCGAAGATTGTCAATGGCAAGTGTGGGTCGACTCCGCGTCCCTGGCCAAATTCAACACTGGCAGCCCCTAATCTGTTGAGTTCCCGCGCTACGTTCCTTGCGACCCTGCGGTCGTGGACCAGGACTTCGAGCGCCCACGATTTCGGCTCCGACTCTGACACCCGTCGACCTCTTATCCAAAAGGATTACGAATTTTCCTGTGCAACCTCGATGGCGCGCCCGTTAGCCCGTTATCAAGGAGGTACTCATCCTGGATGCTTTCAGCCACCCTATCCGCCATGACCCCCGGCCCCCATGAGGTGGTGAGAAAATCTCGGAAAGTGCGGCCGGTGGAGTGGGCAAGGCCGTGGATACACACAAGCTCGCGCACCTCGGGCGGCGGATGGCTAATCCAGGCCGGGCGCTTCCTTAAAACAAACTGCCAGAAGAACTGGCTTAGCTTTAGCACGAAGAAGTAGCTGGCAATATCTGTGAGGTCGCCCAGCCGTACCTCTGGGGACCAACGAGAGGCGCCGCGGTTCAAGAGTGTATGTACGGCGATCAAGTCGGCGGTTAGCTCGTGGAGCCAATTCTCACGAACCCGTCTCCGACTTAGTGCCCACCTGCATAGCTTGCGCACATGTGGATAGGCCGTTGTGGTCGCGCAGTTACGAACATGCTGCCTAGTGAGTTCGAGAGTCTCTGATAGCTCGGCCTCACTAGTGTTATTGGCAAGTTCCCAGTGTCCTCGCTCGTGGAGTCCAATCATCCGCAAGATTCCGTCCTTATGACTGACGGAACGGTGCCCAGGTTCTACTATGGTGAATGGCTTTGGCAGTACGGCGATTCGCCATTCATGTTTCTCTGATTCACGCCACGCTTCGAGTAGGGCGCCGACTTCAACCATCACCTCCTTGGATGGGCGGAATGTGCGGAGCTCATCAATTGGAACGCCGGGCGAGGATCTATATGCGAAGTCGTGGATGACGGATAATGTGCACGGTAGGGAGCCCGCCGCGAACACAAGGCCCAGGCTTATGTCCATCCGCGAACGGGATCCTGTAAAGGTCTGGGCATACGGCCTGCCTGAGATGTGGACCACCACTGGGGGAGGCTCTCGCCCTGTTGGTCGTCCGCATTCGTCGACATCGGGTGGCTTGACAGCCTGTAAGATGGTGTTGAAGCTGGGCCGGAACACACTCCAGTCGATTGGATTACCACGCTGGTCATGCGGCTGGCCGCGAAACTCAACGTTGTAAGAGGCCAGATCGTCCAGGTATCGAATGATCGCAAGTGCTGATTCGAAGCCTTCGTTCCGGGACCGGTCGTTATTCAGGCTGACAACCCCCTTGATCCAGCACTGCGGTCCATCGCTGTCGTCAGACTTTGGCGCTCGACCGCTAGTAGGACGAAACTGCTGTTTGCTAACCGTGTAACGATGTATCGGCAAGTTTGCCTGATGCGACCAACCTTGTCGATGGCCCAGCGCAGCACACCGGCACCGCCGGCCGTGTCGAGAACGGTCAGGTCGCGGTCTACCTTGGCTACGCCAGCATCCGCGGGCACGCAATGATCGACCGGGAGCTCTACCTCCCCAAGCCCTGGGCCGACGACCCCGGATCGGCTGGCCGCGGCCGGCGTCCCTACTGGCGAGGGGTTCGCGACCAAGCCGGCATTGGCCAGGGGATGATTGTGTCGGGCACACGAGGCCGCAGCCTCGGCTCGGTTGGGTGGCCGCCGGCGAGGTCATATCGCCGGCGGGGCTGGAGACCCGACGGCTGGGCTAGGTGCTGACCATCGGCTGCGACCGTCGGGTCCCGACTGGCGCCGGAACGCTGCGCGCCGACCGGCTCACCGCACGCCTGCCGGAACGGGCCTGGCAGCGGCTCTCAGCCGGTCCAGGTGCGAAGGGACAGCGGCGCTACGACTGGGCGCTGATCACCCTCACCCTCCCACCAGCCTCTACGACGCCCTGGGGTATTGGTGGCTGCTGATCCGGCGCCATCCCCTCCGCGGCGAACTGGCGTTCTACCTGTGCTGCGCACCCACTGCAGTGCCGCTGACCGAACTGGTCCGGGTCGCCGGCCGTAGCTGGACCATCGAGGAATCGTTCCGGCCTCGACCAGCACGACGTCCGCCGCGGGCTGCCCTAGCGCCGCTGGACCCTGCTCGCGATGCTCGCCCACGCCTTGCTCGCTGTCGGCGTACTGAGCAAGGTGCTCAGTTGTGTACGGGTGAACGTGCCCGGTCGTTAGGCCACGTCGGTGTCGCGTTGGATGGCGTGGAGGCGGTTCTTCAGGCGGTAGCTGGGGCCGTTGATGGAGATCACGTCGCAGTGGTGGAGGAGGCGGTCGAGGATGGCGGTGGTTATCTTGAGGTTGATCTTCAAATAGTGTTGTTGACCAGGTGTTTTGTGTCGTGGACGGGTGTCTTTGACTATCGTTGGTCGGTGTTGAGGCGGGCTGTGCGGAGTTGGCCGTGGGCGTGTGCGAGCGCGTCGCGGAGTTGCTGGTTCTTGGTGCGGAGCTGGTTGATGCGCTCGTGCGCCAAGGCCAGTGGGTGACGTAGCGAGTTGTCGGTTGCCCGGGTGGCGGTGTCGCGGACGAAGCCGGCGCTGGCGCGGTGCTGCTGGAGCTGTTGGATCCGCTCGAGCAGTGCGGGCTGGGTGTAGATCCACGATCGCGAGACGCCGGCCTGGTTGGCCAGCCGTGCGACGGTCACCTGTTCTTCGCCGTCGGTCAGCTGGGTGAGCGTCTGCTGGGCGCGTCGTAGGGTCTGATCGTGTCGCCGGCGGGCGTGGTCGGCGAGATGGTGCGTGTGGTCAGCAGGCATTGGAACTGTCTTCTCTGGTGCAGGCGGTGCAGGCGCAGGACTTTCCGCCGCTGCAGCCGCCTGATGTGGTCAGGCCGTCGATGATGGCCAGCAGGTTCTTCTCGACGGTGCGGTTCATCTCGGCCAGGCGCTGATGTCCGTTGTTGTCGGCTTGGGTGATCAGGGGTTTGGGTCTGCTCGAGTTGGTGACGATGCTGGGGCAGGAACTCGGGCGTCGTGACGAAGACCGGGCAGGTCAAACAGGCGTTGGCGTATTCGCACTTCTGCTGTAGCGGCAAGGCCCAGTAGCCATTGGGTAGTGCCATCTTCGCTCTGGCGAGGTTGTTCTTCATCCAGACCGCGTCGGCCAGCGGGCCGGTGTCGGCGGCCAGTTGCTCGCCGGCGATGTTGACCTTGCGGGCGCGTTCCCATTGCTCCCGGATGGTCTTGTCCGACAGCCGTGCGTAATGGGAGGTCATCGCGTGTGAGTCGTGGTCGAGCAGTCGGCGGACGGTCTCCTGCGGGACCTCGTTGTTGATCAGTCGGGTGCCGAAGGTGTGGCGCCACTGGTGCGGCGTGACATGGCCCTGACGGCCGAGTTCGTCGCGGATATCGCAGACGCGCAGCCACTTTCGCAGTTCTCCCCGGAAGGTCGCGGTGCTGAATGCCACCTTGCCCTCGGGGTTGCGGGTTGGTCGCGGCAGCAGGAACGCCGGGTCGTCGAACTCATCGAGGACGGCCTGCTGCTGGCCGGCGATCGCCTCGGCCAGATCGGTGTCGATGGGAACGAACGCGTCGCGGCGCATCTTGTGGTTGGTGTAGCGCAGGTAGGGCGCGGCCTGGCCGTCGCGGACAACGCAATCCAACCGCAGGCGACTGCCATCACCGACGCGCAGCCCGGTGCTCATCAGGATCCGCGCCAGCAGCCGGCCGCGGGGGTCGGCGAATCGGGCGAGGTTGTCGGGGTGTTCAAGCTGAGCCATCACCACTTCGGACAACGCTCTCGGCGGGCCGGCCATCAACCTCGGGTAGTCCTCGGGGAACAGGTCGACCTGGGCAGGCAGGCGAGGTTCCCAACCGTGCTGGCGGGCCGCGCGCAGCAGTCCGGCGAGGCTGCTGAGCTGACCGGTTCGGCTTTTCGGGTTCGGAAACCGTTCGGCCAGGTGCGCCAGATGGACCTCGACCAGCTCTCGGGTCAACGCCTCGGGCCCGCGCTGCAGGGCGGGCAACGACTGCGCGAACAGGGTGATCGCGCGGATGTCGGCGCCGACGGTCGCGACCGCGATCCCGGTCGAGAGCCGCCAGCGGGCCCACCGTTTGGTCAACTGCCGCAACCAGATCGGCTCGATCCCGGTGAACCGCAACCGGGTGTCGCGTCCTGGGAACCCGAGCCTGCGCAGCAGCCAGTCATCGCGCGGGAACTCCGCGTCCCAGCCGACACCGTCGACAAGATCACGCAGGTAACCGATCGCGTCCAGCAGGAACCGGCGCTCGATATGACCGCGCTCGCTGGAGAACCCGAGATAGACCATCCAGGATTCGGGGCTGCAGTCCAGCAGTGAGGCGACGCCGCCGCCGGGAAGGGCTCGCAGCAGCCGCCGGATCGAGTGCGGCCTGGTGATCGTGCGGCGCTCGTCGACACGGCATTGGATCGCGTAGGCGATCTCCAGCCGCATCGGCATCGGCAACCTGCGCAGGTCGAACCGGTCCCGCCCGAACGTCGCGCAACCGAGCAGCCAGGACCCGATCGGCGGCCGGTCGGCGCGGACCCACCGATTCCGGTGATGGACCCACAATCCCGCGTCGCCCTCGGCCTCCAGACCGCAACCGGGGAATCGGCAGTCGGCTCCGGCCGGCAGCGCTGGGCCGCCGCCGTCGGCGATCCATTGCGCCAGGTCGACGCGACCCTGCTGCTGCCAGCGACGGGCGTGGGAGTGGCAGAGTCCGTGCTCGCGGCGGCAGCGACGACAGGTCGTGATCGCGCATTTCGGGGGCTGTTGCAGCCAGCGCCGGTTAGCCGGTGCCGCCTGTGCCCAGGCCTCGACGTCGTCGGGGCGGCCGCCGTCGATCCAGCGCTGATGATGCGCGGAGCATTTGCCGAAGATCACCGCGAGCCGTTCGCAGACCCCGACCAGGCACCGGGGCCCGCCAATCACCGGGTCGTCTGGGTCGACCAGGATCACCGGCTGCGCGAACTGTGGCCGCAACTGGGCCGCCAGGGCAGTGCTGGAGTTGTTGTCGCTGTTCGGGATCGGGTGCAGCTGGTTCATGCGGTCGGCTCTGTCGTCGCGGGCTTGTCGAGGAACCCGGCCGCGGCCAGGACGCGGCGGGCGTCTTCGACGCTGAGGTGTAACGGTGACGTCAGGTATTCGAACTGTCGGAGTTTCTGGCCGACGGCGTGGTTCGTTGGCTGATCTGGGCGGCGTAGTTGGCCCAGTCCCCGCCGGAGAGGCGTTGCCAGGTGACTGCGACGTCGG
>Ga0209382_10000547_pt1 | contig 62195 bp, 45 predicted proteins | sample SoiMetdeltSBSDD5_FD_187599 | JGI IMG/M metagenome (GOLD analysis project Ga0209382, IMG submission 187599) | Bulk soil microbial communities from a Populus tree surrounding site in Tennessee, USA - Soil MetaG P. deltoides SBSDD5 (SPAdes) (version 2) | ecosystem: Environmental > Terrestrial >...
CCTCGACTCGTTCTCGGGCTCACACTGACGCCGGCGCGGTGCGCCGCGCCTCCGGCATTCCCCCCAGAAGGCCTGGGGGTTTTCCCTCAGCCGACGAGCCAGGCGGCGAGCTGGCCGCCGAGACCTCGCGCGCCGGGCATCCCGAGGTCGAGGTCGCCAGGAAACGCGACATGGCCCCCTCGGGGCGCCCAGCGGAGGTCGACGGCGCCGCCGGCGGCGGCCGCGGCCGCCCGGATCGAAGACGCCGGGACCATCGGATCCGAGGGACAGGCGACGACGAGCGCCGGGATGCGCAGGCGGTCGAGGCGCGGGCCGGCGCTGGCACGCTCGTAGTAGTCCTCGGGAGACGTGAAGCCGAAACGCGGGACGACGGTCAGGCGGTCCCACTCGCGGATCGTGCGCACGCGTTGCACGCGGGCGACCGGCGTCGGCACGGCGCCGAGGCGCGCGATCTCGGCGTAGACGCGCTTGAGCCGACCGAGGACGTAGAGGCGATACGGCCAGGAGACGGCGCGGTCGAAGGATTGCTGCGCCGGCTGCAGCTCGAGCGGCGAGCAGACGGCGGCCACCTTCTCGAGGCGCGGGTCGTGATCCTCGGTGGCGTGGCGGATCACCAGGTGGCCGCCGAGGGAGAAGCCGATGACGGCGAGCCGCTCGCACGCCCTGAGCTCCGGCGAGCCGAGCGCCGCATCGAGGTCGGCTGTCAGGCCGGCGTGGTAGAAGTCGCCGGCACGCCCGTCGCACCCGCGCAAGCCGAGGCGGAGGGTCGTCGCGCCCGCCGCCGCGCAGGCCCTCGCCGTGGCGTCGAGGTACGGGCTGTCGGGCGAGCCGCCGAGGCCGTGCACGAGCACCACCCCTCGCGAGCCGTCACCGCCGCGCCGGAGCCAACCGAAGAGCGGCACCGCGCCGCGCTCGGGATCGACCACCGCACCTCGCCAGGCCTCTTCGCCGGGCGCCGCCGGGCGCGGGCGGCGCAGCAGCCGCGGCACCACGGTCCAGAAATGCGCCCGCACGCCGCAAGCATAGAAGCAATCGACGCCGGCATCGGTCGGCGCCACGCGGGCGGCGTCAGGCGCGCTCAGCGGCGCGTCGACGAGCCGCCGAGCTCGAGCTCGCCCTCGGCGACGCTCTTGAACGAGCGTGAGCCGAGGCCGGAGAGGACGTGCTCCGCCTCGACGCGGTAGTCGACGGCGTGCCCGTCGAGCACCGACCGCAGGCGTGAGAGCAGCCGCAGGTTGTCGACGTCGACGAGGATCACCTGCGTGCTCGTGCCGTGCGCCGGCACGCTGAGCGGGCTCGTCGTCGCGCCGGTGCCGACGCGCTGGCCGCCGAGGAAGACCGTGTAGACGCCGCGCTCGATGGCCAGGCGGAAACCGTTCGGGTTCTCGACGCGCAGCGAGATGGCGATCGAGCTCTGCAGGAGGCCGACGTTCTGCAGACCGACGTCGACGAGCGACACCCGAGGGCGCTCGGCGTGGAACGCCGCGCACGCTCCGAAGATCGGCAAGCTCGGGATCAGGAGGGCGAGCAAGAGAAGGCGGCGCGCGCGCATCGCACGGGCTTGCCTCGCAAGAGACGCGCCAGGCACGCCGGAGCGGCCCGAGGCCGCTCCGGCGCTGGAGCGATCAGCTCGCGAGCGCGGGCTCGTCCTCTGTCGCGGGCACGTTGTCTGCCGCAGGAGGCGGTGACTCGATCTTCGTCGGCGGCGTGGCGGCCGACGCCGGAGCCGGCTTCGCACGGTATGTGGTGATCAGCATCACCGCGCCGACGATGATGGCGGCGGCGATCAGCGTGCGCGCGCTCACCGGCTCGCCGGCGAACGCCCAGCCGAGCACCACCGCCACCACCGGGTTGACGTAGGCGTACGTGGCGACGAGCGGCGGCGTGCTCACCCGCAGGAGCCAGACGTACGCCGTGAAGCCGACGAGCGAGCCGAAGACGATCAGGTACCCGACAGCAAGGAGCGAACGCGGCGTTGCCGCGGCGAGGTCGAGCCGCTGCCAGTCGCCGGCGACGAGACCGGCGACGGCCAGCCCCGCACCGCCGCCGAGCATCTCCATCGCCGTGGCGACGAGCGGCGATGCCGGCAGCGCCGCCCGTCGCGAGTAGAGCGAGCCCGCCGTCCAGCAGAGGGAGGCGAAGATGAGGACCGCGGCGCCGAGCGGGTCGACGCCGTGACCGCCGGCGAAGCGGCCGGGCCCGACGAGCATCGCGACTCCCGCGAGACCGGCGGCAACGCCGAGCAGCACCTGCGTCGGTGGCCGCCTCCAGCCACGGCCGGCGCCATCGAGCATCACCATCCAGAGTGGCACGGTGGCGACGAGGAGGGCAGCGAGCCCCGACGGCACGCGCTGCTCCGCCCAGACGACGCCGCCGTTGCCGCCGAGCAGCATCAACACGCCGACGATCGTCGCGGAGCGCCAGTGGACCGCCTTGGGTGCGGGGGCGCCGCGCCACCGCGCCACGCGAAGAGGGAGCGTGCCGGCGATGAGGAAGCGGCTCGCGGCCATCGCGAACGGCGGCAGCGACTCGAGCGTGAACCGGATGGCGAGGTAGGTCGATCCCCAGAGAACGTAAACCGCCGCGAAGGCCGCGGCGACGCGGAGCCGGCTGGGGGCCTGCTCGCCAGGAGCGAGAGGAGTCATCAGACGGCCTCCAAGGAGGCGGGAGCCAGGCTCATCGGGGGATTGGCCGGCGCCGGCAGCGGCAGCCGGGTGTCCTCCTTCAGGGTCTCGAGAACGATCGTGGTGCGCGTCGAGCGCACGGTTGGAACGGCGCCGAAGCCCTCGCGCAGCAGCTTGCCCAGGTGCTCGGGGTCGGCCGCGCGCACCTTCACCAGGTAACAGTCTTCGCCGGCGATGTGGTGGACCTCCTGGACCTCCGGGAAGGCCGCGAGCTGGTGGCCGGTGGCGCCCTCGCGGATCCGCTCGTCGGAGCGCACGAAGACGAAGGCGAGCAGGCCGTAGCCGAGGGGGCGCGGAGCCAGGCGAGCCGAGTACCCCTGGATGAGCCCGCGGCTCTCGAGCTTGCGGAGCCGCTCGAGGGTCGCCGAAGGGGCGAGCCCCACCTGTCGCGCGATCTCGGCGTTGGAGGTGCGGGCGTGGTCCTGAACGAGGCCGAGGATCCGCAGATCCGTTTCGTCGATTGTTCCGTCAATTGGCATGTTGACAGAATAATCGACGGCAGAATCGCCTGTCAACAGCTAAACAGACCTAGATCATGCAGATTTTTCACGTTTCCGGCGGTCACGCCACCAACGCCAGTAGATGGCGAAGTTGAGGAGGACCAGGGAGACCCCGAGCGCTACCTGGACGGGCCGGGTCAGGCCCGAGGGGTAGAGCACCGGCACGATGTAGTGGGCGATGAACCCGCCTTCGTAGGCGGCGCGCCCGGCACTCTCGCGCAGCGCCTTCTCGAGCGGCGTCAAGGGGCAGATCACCGAGGTGAGCTCGACCGCAGCCCCCCAGCACGCGGCCGGCAGGTGCGCCCAGGCGACCCGCGGCCAGCGCCAGACCAGGAGGCCACCGAGCGCGACGAAGAGGACGAACGCGAGGTGGAAGACCAGCACCGCGTCCGCGGCGAGACCGTAGAGCATGGCCCGATGAGTATCCCTGTGAATAACGACAAACGCCCGTCCGGTAGTCTCCGCCGCGCGGGCACGGCACGCGTGCATTCGACGCAGTCAACGGCACCCGTCGGAAGAAACCCACTGGCACGCCCTTTGTACTGCCGAGCCACCGATGGCGGACGGGCGCTGGCTCGCCCTGGCGGCAGTGGTGTGGGGGGTGTGCAGGCCCGGGGGCGGGTCGTGAGGTGCATCGCGCGCGCGGCCGGCGCGCTTCTCGTCGCCCTCGCGCTCCACACGGTGCCGGCTGCGGCGGTGAAGGTCGACGTGCAGATCGAGGGCATCCGCGGTGCGCTCCGCGACAACGTGCGCGCGCTGGTCTCGATCGCGCACGCCGACGACCCGTCTCCCGACCGCGTCCGCGAGCTGCACGCGCAGGCGGGCGGCGAAATCGAGCGCGCGCTCCAGCCCTTCGGCTACTACCGCCCGACCGTCGAGCGCGCGCTCGTCGAGGAGGGGGACCGCTTCAGGGCCCGCTACGTCGTCGACTCCGGCGCGCTGATGCGGGTCGAGGGCGTCGACCTCCAGCTCACCGGCGCCGGCGCCGGCGACCGCCGGTTCCGCAAGGTCGCGCAGCAGTTCCCCTTGCGGCGCGGCAGCCCGCTCGTGCACGCCACCTACGAGGCGGGCAAGCAGAGCCTGGTCGACTACGCGGCGGCCCACGGTTACCTCGAGGCCGACTTCACCCAGCACGAGATCCGCGTCGACCTCGCCGCCTACACGGCGCGCGTGCGCGTCGCCTTCCACACGGGGCCGCAATACGCCTTCGGCGAGGTGACCTTCGACGAGGCGATGCTCGATCCCGAGCTCGTCGAGGGCTACCTCACATTCCGACCGGGCGAGCCGTTCGACCTGCGCAAGCTCCTACAGCTCCAGGACGCGCTCTCCTCCACTCCGTACTTCCGGCGGGTCGAGGTGCTGCCGCTCGAAGACGAGGCGGTGGACCGCCGCGTCCCGATCCGCGTCGCGCTCGTGCCGGCACGACGGGAGCGCTGGTCGTTCGGCCTCGGCTACGGGCCCGACACGGGACCTCGAGCCACCATCGGGCTCGACCTGCGTCGCGTCAACCGCCACGGACACCGCGCCGAGGGCATCGGCACCATCTCCCAGGTGCAGCGCCGCTTCACCAGCACGTACCTGGTACCCAAGGCGGCCGCACGCACCGACTACACCACCTTCTCGCTCGGCTACGACGACCTCGACTCCGACACCGCGAAACATCGCAATGCCATCGTCTCGGCCGGCATCGACCGCGCCCGCGGCAAATGGCGCGAGCACTTCGACCTCGCGTACGCGCGCGAGGACTTCACCGTCGGCCCCGACGAAGGGACGTCGAAGCTCCTCATGCCGGAGGCGAGCCTCTCGCTGCTGCAGGCCGACGACGTGCTCTACCCCCTGCACGGCCGCAAGCTGCGCTTCCAGCTCCGCGCCGCCCACGACGGCGCGCTCTCGACGTCGACGCTGCTCCAGGGGATCGCCGAGGCGAAATACGTGCGCACACTCTGGGGCCCGCTGCGCGGGCTCGGGAGGGTACGGCTCGGGTACACCGAGACCAACCGCTTCCACCTGCTGCCGTCGTCGCTCCGCTTCTTCGCCGGCGGCGACCAGAGCGTGCGCGGCTACGGCTTCCAGGAGCTGACGCCCCGCGACGCGAACGGCCTCCCCCTCGGCGGCGACGCGCTCGTCGAGGCGAGCATCGAGGTCGACGCACTGCCCCTCCAGTTTCGCGACTTCGGCCGCTTCGGCGCCGCCGTCTTCTTCGACACCGGCAACGCCCTCGACCGGCTCGGGGTCGGCCACCTGAAGTCGGGCGTCGGCGTCGGCATCCGCTGGCTCTCTCCCGTCGGCCTCGTGCGCGCGGACGCCGCCTTCGCGCTCGACGAGCCCGGGACGCCCGTGCGCTTCCACTTCTCGCTCGGCCCCGACCTCTGATCCGATGCCCGACCTCATCCGATGACAGACGATCCAGGCACCAAGCCGGTGATCGAGCCGCCGCCGAGGCGCCGGCCCCGGGCCCGCCGCGCCGCGCTCCTCTCCGCCCTCGGGTGCGCCGTGCTGCTGGCGCTGCTCCTCGCCCTCGCCACTTGGATGGTGGCGAGCCGTGCCGGCGCCCGATTCGTCTTCGCGCGCCTCTCCGACCTCGTGCCGGGGGAGCTCGCGGTCGGTACCGTCGAGGGGCCGGTGCGCGGCCCGCTCACCCTCCGCGACCTGCGTTACCGGACGGACCGCTTCGAGGTGGCGATCGCCGAGGTGCGGCTCGTCTGGCGGCCTGGGGAGCTGCGCCGGAGGCTGATCGACGTCGGCGAGCTCTTCGCCCGCGGCGTGCGGGTGCGCATCCTGCCGAGCGAGGTGGCGGCGCGGCGCGAGCTGCACGACATCGACCTGCGCTACAACCTCGTCGTCCGCTCCCTCCTCGTCGAGGACGTGCGCATCGAGCGACCCACCGGCGGGCGGCCGCTCGTCATCGATCGCCTGACGATGCGCACCGGCGCCTGGCGCGACGCGGTGCGCATCGAGGACATCGACGTCGTCTCGCCCGACGTCGACCTCGACGCCCGCGGCTGGCTGCGGCCGCGCGGCGACTATCCGCTCGACGTGCAGGTCGTGTGGGCCTATCGCCCACCCGAGAAGAAGGGCGCGCCGCTCGCCGGCCGCGGGCGGCTGCACGGCACCCTGCGCGCGCTCGCCGTCGAGCAGCGGCTCGAGAAGCCGTTCGCGGCGACGGTCCGCGGCACCCTCGCCGAGGCGCTCTTCGACCCACGCTTCTCCGGAGAGGTCGACCTCCGCAACTTCGAGCCGCGCCTCTACGTGCCGGACTCGCCCGTCACGCGCGCGACCGGCAAGGTGACCCTGACCGACGCCACCCTCGCCGCCTTCCGCGCCGCGGCGCGCGGCCGCATCGAGGTCGAAGGGTGGGGCGAGATGGACGTCGACGGCAAGCTCGAGCGCGCCGCGGAGCGCTGGCACTTCGAGCCGCTGACGGTGAAGCGTCCGCGCGGCGCGGGCCACCTCACCTGGGTCGGCGACGTCGTGTTGCCGGAGGGCAAGCCGGCGAGCTTCACGGGGCGCGCGAGCTGGGTGACGATGACCTGGCCGATCGACGCTGCCGCCCCCAACGTCTGGAGCCCGCGCGGCAGCGCCCACGCGGAGGGCACGGTCGACGACTACAACCTCGTGGTCGACGGCATCTTCGCCTTCCCCAACGTCCCCGCCGGCCGCTGGCAGGGGACGGCGCACGGCGACCGCCGGCAGCTCGTCGCCGAGACGCTCGAGGGAGCGGTGCTCGGCGGCCGCCTCGCCGGCAGCGCCCGCGTGCGGTGGCAGCCCGCCATCGCGTGGAGCGTGAATGCCACGGCCCACGGCATCGACCCGCACGCGACCTGGCCGGTGGTGCCGGCCACGCTCTCCGGCGGCACCTGGCGGATCGTCGGTCACGGCGACGAGTCGACGATGGCCGTCGAGTCGCTGCGCGTGGACAATTCTCACGGCGCGCTCCTGGCCACAGGGGGTTTCCGCTGGGAGCCGGAGTTCACCTGGCACGTCGACGCCACCACGCGCGGCATCAGCCCGGCGACGGTCTTCCCGGACATTCCCGCCGGCGTCGCCGGCGGCGACTGGCACCTCGTCGGCCGCGGCACGGACACCCGCGCCGACTTCCAGCGCATCGAGGGCGCCTTCCTCGGCGGCACGGTCACGGCAGCGGGCAACGTAGGCTGGGAGCCCGGCACATCGTGGTCGCTCGCCGGGACGGCGCAGCACCTCGACCCGGCACGTGCCTACCCCGGCTGGCCGGGCGACATCAGCGGCTCGTTCCGCACGCAGGGCGAGACGGTGCGCGGCGAAGTGGTCGGCAAGGTCGTCGTGGAGAGCGCGAGCGGCACGCTGCGCGAGCGCGACCTCGTCGCGCGCGGCACGGTTCTCCTCAGGGGGGAGACGGTGAGCCTCGCCAGTGTCGAGGGGACGTGGGGCCCCGGACGGCTGGCACTGTCCGGGCAGATCTCGCCGCAGCTCGCCCTCGCCTTCGAAGTCCAGAAGCTCGACCTGGCGTCGGTCAACGCGAGCACCAGCGGCATCCTCACCGCCACTGGCACGGTGCGCGGCTCTCCCACCGCGCCCGTGGTCGACGCAAGGATCAGCGGCGAGCGGGTGGGCTGGGGCGACTATCGGACCGCCACGCTGTCGGGCCGCTTCGCGCTCGACCTCGCGCCCGGGGGCGCCATCGACATCGACCTCGACGCCACCGACCTGCAGCTGGCCAACGAGACCCTCGACACGGTGACGGTGCGCGCGCGTGGCACGCGCGAGGCACACACGCTGTCGATCGCCGCGCGCGGCGAGAACGACTCCTTCGACCTCGCGGCGAGCGGCGGGCTGCCGGCGACCAGCCCTGGACAGCCGCTCGAGTGGAACGGCACGCTGACCCGCCTCTCCACGAATTCCGACGAGGCCGGCCACTGGGAGCTCGCGGCACCGACGCCGCTCAGGATCGGGGCCGCGGAAGTGCGCGTGCAGCAGCTCTGCTGGGTCTCGGCGGGTGCGCGGCTCTGTGCCGACTTCGAGTGGCGCGGCGCCACGAGCCCAGCGGGCGAAGCGCTCAACGTCGCCGCGACGATCACCGACCTGCCCCTGGGGCTGCTCGACCGCCTGCTCCCCCCCGACGTGCGCTTCACCGGCACGGTGAGCGGCGACGTGCGCCTGCGCACGCTCGCCGGGGGCGTGCTGGTCGGCGAAGCGGTGGCGCGTCCGAGCCCTGGGACGACGCTCGAGAGCGCCAGCCGCGGAGACCGGGCACGGCTGCAGATCGACGGCGGCGAGATCCGCCTGTCGGCGGATGCCGGCGGCGTGGCGGTGCGCGGCGCGCTCACCCTGGCCGGCAACGGCAGCGTCCAGGGCTCGGTGAACCTCGCCAGCTACCGGCTGGGCAAACCGTTCGCGACCCAGCCGCTGGCCGGTCGCGTCACCGCCGAGCTCGGAGACCTCGCCTTCCTGCAGACGCTGGTGCCGATGCTCGGCACCACCGGCGGCAAGGCGAGCGCCGATCTCGCGTTCTCCGGGACGCTCGGCACTCCAGAGGTGTCCGGCAACGCCCGTCTCACCGGCGCCAGCACCGCGGTGCCGAGCCTCGGCCTCCAGCTCACCGAGATCGAGATCACGGCCAGCGGCCGGGGCGACGGGCCGCTGCAGGTCGCCGGCAGCCTCCGCTCCGGCGAGGGGACGCTCGAGATCTCGGGCAGCACTCCCCTCCTCCCCCGCGAGGGAGTCCCGCTGCGCCTCCACCTCGAGGGGCAGCGCGTCGAAGTCGCCGACATCGACGAGGCGCACGTGGTCGCCAACCCCGACCTGCAGGTCGAATACGACGGCGCGCTGCTGCGCCTGACGGGAGTGGTGATCGTCCCCGAGGCCCGCATCACCTATCGCGCCGACAGGCAGGGCGCGGTGCGGCCGTCGCGCGACGTCGTCTTCGTCGGCACCGAAGTGCCGCAGGCCGTCGACGTCGGCGTGGCGATCGCCGCCCGCGTCCGCATCGTGCTCGGCCGCGACGTCAAGCTCTCCGCACAGGGGCTCGAGACCAAGTTGCGGGGCGCGCTGATGGTGGTCGAGGAGCCGGGGCAGGGGACCAGGGCGAGCGGCCAGCTCGAGCTCAGCGAGGGGACCTTCAAGGCCTACGGGCAGGATCTGGTGATCGAGCGGGGCAGGCTCAACTTCGCGGGCGGACCGATCCTCGACCCCGGCATCGACGTCCGCGCCTACCGCAAGGTGCCGGAGGACAACGTCACGGCCGGCATCAACGCCCGCGGCACGCTGCGGGCGCCCGAGGTGTCGGTCTGGTCGGATCCGTCGATGAGCGAGAGCGAGGCGCTGTCGTATCTCCTGCTCGGCCGGCCGCTCGAGACGACGACGCAGCAGGAGGGAAGCCTCCTCGCCAATGCCGCCACCAGCCTCGGCATCCGCGGCGGCAACCTGCTGGCCAAGAAGCTCGGCGCCGCGCTGGGCCTGCAGGAGGCGGGCATCCAGGCGGGCGACACCCTGCAGCAGGCCGCCTTCGTGGTGGGCAAATACCTCTCGCCGCGGCTCTACGTCAGCTACGGGATCGGCATCTTCGACGCCGCCAGCACCCTGCGCCTCCGCTACCTCGTCAGCGAGCACCTCAACATCGAGGCGCAGACGGGAGCCCGCACGAGCGGCGACGCGCTCTACACCATCGAGCACGGGCCGCCGTCGCGGCGCGAGATGCGCGAGCGCTACCGCCAGCGGCCGCTGCCGCGCGTCAAGCCCGACGAGATGTCGACGCCGCCCAAGGTGCCGGTCGGCGCGGCTGGGGAGGAGGCCCCTCCCAGTGGCGCCGCCGGCGCGGAGGCGGCAAAGGCCGCGACCGCGGCCGAGCGCGCGGTCGAGACCACGGAAGAGGACAAGGGCGAGCCGCCACCCCGCTGAGCCGCGCGTTGCTAGGATCGCGGCATGCCGCGTCACCCGGCGCTCTCCCCCACCGTCACCGGAATCTCGGGCTCGGTCTATTCGAAGCTGGCGCAGAAGCTCGCCACGCACCGCGGCCCGGTCTTCCCGCTGCACGTCGGCGACACCTGGATGGAGCCGCCGGCGGGCTGCCGCATGGAGGACTTCCGCGTCGCCGACCACCCCGGCATGCACCGCTACACGGCGCCGCAGGGACACCCGGCGCTGCTCGCCGCGGTGGCGGAGCACGTCGAGCGCACGACGGGGGTTCCGACGACGCCCGACAACGTGCTCATCGCCGCCGGCGCCACCGGCGCTCTCGGCGCCGCGGTCGGCGCGCTGGTCTCTCCCGGCGAGGAGGTGCTGCTCCTCGCCCCGTATTGGCCGCTCATCTCGGGGATCGTGCGCTCGTTCCACGGCACGCCGGTGCCGGTCCCCTTCCTCGGCGAGGTGGCGTCGCCGGCCGAGGCGGTCGATCGGGTCGCCGCGCTGCGCGGCCCGCGCACGGTCGCGCTCTACCTGAGCACTCCCAACAACCCGACCGGCCTCGTCATCCCGCGCGAGGTGCTCGCGGCGCTCGTCGCCTGGGCCGCCGAGCACGACCTCTGGGTGATCGCCGACGAGGTCTACGAGCACTACCAGTTCGCGGGCAGCCACGTCTACAGCCGCCCCTTCGACCCCGAGCGCACCTTCGCCGCACACTCGTTCTCCAAGGCCTACGGCATGGCGGGCAACCGCTGCGGCTACGTGGTGGGGCCGGCAGCGGCGATGGGCGAGCTGCGCAAGGTCGCCACGCACACCTTCTACTCGACGCCGACCGCCTCGCAGCTCGCCGCGGTGGCGGCGCTCGCGGGCCCCGGCGACTCCTGGGCGGCGGCCGCACGCGACCAGTACCGCGAGACCGGCTCCTGGGCCGCGGCGCGGCTCGGCGTCCCGGCGCCGGAGGGGAGCACGTTCCTCTTCCTCGACGTCGCGGCCCACCTCGACGGTGACGGCCTCGACGGCTTCCTCGCCCGCTGCGCCGACCGCGGTCTCTTCCTCGCCCCGGGGCCGAGCTTCGGCCCCTACCCCACGCACGTCCGGGTCTGCTACACGGCCGCGCCTCCCGAGCGCGTCAGGGAGGGGGTCGAGGTCCTGGCGGAGATCCTGGGCCGATGAGCCGACGAATGACGGGCTGGTCGCGGCGGGTGGTCGCGGTCCTCGTGCCCACGGCCTCGTCGACCCCCCTTCTCCTCGCCGCGTTGCTGGTCGTGGTCGCGTGTTCGCGCGCGGGGGGCCCGCCACGGCGGCCGCCGCTCCCCGCGGGGAAGGCGGAGCAGGGAGGCCCCGACTTCCTTCCGCCCTCCGCCGAGGTCGACGAGCCCGCCGCGGCCGCCATGCCGCCGGCGACGGTCGTGGCGTTGCGGGCCGCCGCGCACGAGGACTTCGATCGCGTGACGATCGAGCTCGCGGGCGGGCTTCCCGGCTATCGCGTCGCCTGGGAGCCGGCGCGACCGCACCACTGCGGGTCGGACAAGGCCGTCGACGCCGCCGGCGCGGCGTGGCTCGTCGTGCGGCTCGACCCGGCGCAGGCGCACGACGCGCAGGGACGGTTGACGGTGGAGCACACGAGCGAGAGCCCAGGGCTGCCCGCGGTCGAGGCGATGGCTACTTCGTGCGACTTCGAGGGGGTCGTGAGCTGGGTTCTCGGATCGCCGGCGCACCTCCCCTTTCGCGTCCTGGCGCTCTCCGACCCATCGCGCCTGGTCGTCGACGTCGCGCACCCCGGAGCGCGAGTGCCCACCACGGTGCCGACGCCGTGAGCGTGCCGAACGTCGCCTCGCCGAGGCCCGCCTCGCGCCCGCGCGAAGGAGCGCGGTCCCGCCGCCGCTCTAACCACCGGGGGTCCCTGCCATGCGACAGTCCTTCACCGGCCTCGCCCTGATCGTCCTTGCCCTCCTCTGCGATCCCGGCGCGGGCGCGGGCGAGCCCGGCTTCTCGCGCGCGGAGTGGATCGAGGCGCACGAAGTGGAGAACCACTTCGACGGCGGCGCCCTCCCCGGCCACGGCGACACGTTACCCGCCGCCGGGAGGGCCTTCGCGTCGAGCCCCTCCTCCGGCAAGGCGGCAGTGGTCAACACTCTCGTCAACGGCGAGCTCGTCGAGGACGACGGCGGCTTCGCCCAGCCCGAGACGCAGGCCGAGCCCTTCCTCGCCATCGATCCCCTGGACGAGCGCCGCCTCCTCGCCGCCTACCAGGACACGCGTTTCGAGACCGGCGGCGCCCGCGCCCTCGGCTACTCGCTGTCGACGAACGCCGGGCGGCGCTGGTCCACGGCGCTGATCCCGGACCTCACCATCCTCACCGGCGGCCGCTGGCAGCGCGCCTCGGACCCCTGGGTGGCGTTTGGCCCGGGCCACCGCGCCTACTACGCCTCGCTCGCCTTCGACGAGACGCGACCGGACAACTCCATCGTCATCTCCACCTCGACCGACGGCGGCAGCACCTTCGGCGCCCCGGTGACGGTGCACCGCCCCGCCGGCACCGACTTCGACGACAAGGAGGCGGTGGTCGTCGACACCTACCCGACGAGCCCCTACTTCGGCCGCGTCTACGTCACCTGGGACATGGTGCGCAACGCCGGTGGCCAGCCGCTGCTCTTCTCGTGGTCTGCGGACGGTGGCGAGAGCTTCTCGGCGCCGGTGACCGTGCGCGACGGCGTCAACCTCGGCGTCGTCCCGGTCGTCGCGCCGGGCGGCGTCGTCCACCTGGTGTGGGGGAACTTCGCCCCCTTCGATCGCGTCGAGCTGCTCACCGCACGCTCGGAGGACGGCGGCGCCACCTGGAGCGCGCCGCAGCACGTCGAGGACGCCTTCGCCGCCGGCGTGCCCGGCATGCGCGTCGGCGACGGGCTCGTCGCCGTCGCCGTCGACCGCCGCAGCGGGGCGCTCTACGTCGTCTGGGAGGACGCGCGGAACACCGGCCGCGTCGACCAGATCATGGTCTCGCGCTCGACCGACGGTGGCGAGTCCTGGTCGGCGGCCGAGGTGATCTCCGACGGACCCGACGACGCGGCCAGCTTCACGCCGGCCGTCGCCGTGGACGGCAAGGGCCGCGTCGGCGTCACCTATTACTCCCTGCGCAACGACCCCGACCGCAGGTTCGGGGTCGACCTCTTCATCACCTTCTCGAACAACGGCGGCCGCACGTTCGGCGCCAGCCGTCGCATCAGCCAGACCACCTGGGACGCCACCTTCGCCGCCTTCTCGCGCGGCAAGTTCCTCGGCGACTACCAGGGGCTGGTGGCCGGGCAGCGACTCTTCCACCCGCTCTTCGTTTCCACCTACCGCGCCTCGGACCGCGACGGCAGCCGGCGGCAGCCGGACGTGTTCACCACGGGAATCCGCTGAGCTCCGCCCCCCCGCGGGCGAAGCCCGCTGCCGGCACCCGCCCAACCCCGCCCCTGGGTTGGCTCGTCACCCCTATCCCCGTCCCCGCCCGCGCCGCGAGTTCCGAGGCGTCGGCGAAGCTACTTCGCCTTCGGGCGCTTTGCCGCCTTCGGCGGCGGCCCCAGCCGCAGCCGCAGCGCCACCACCATCAGGTAGGGCAGGAGATTGGTGTTGACGAGGTCGTGGAGGCTCGCCACGGCGCGCGTCGCCTCGCGGTAGCGCACGTTGTCGCGCAGGTCCATCGCCTCCATGCCGAGCGACACCAGCAGGCCCAGGGCGAGCGAGCGGTACGCAGTGGGCGCGAAGCGGAGCACGAGGACCGAGATCAGCAGGCAGCCGATGCCGATGTAGAGGTGGACGGCGTCCTTCGACAGGCCCACCGCGGCGAGGATCTGGCCCTTGAGCTGCTGGTACGGCGACCGCATCCCCGCGTCGGCGACCATGGCGACGAAGATCGGGGGGGACACCATCGCGGGGGAGACTAGCAGGCGATCCCGCGGGGGCTAAAGGCGCCGGTGAGTGAGCGCCGGCAGGTGCTCGCGCACCCGCCGCAGCCTCGCGAGGTCGATCTCGGCGAGGGCGGTCCCGGGCCCGTCGGAGGCGAGCGCCACCACGTGACCCCAGGGGTCGACGACCATCGCGTGCCCCCAGCTCTGGCGCAGGCCGCCGTCGTCGTGTTGCCCGTGCTGCGCCGGCGCCAGCAGCCAGCACTGGTTCTCGATGGCGCGCGCGCGCAGCAGCGGCTCCCAGTGATCCTTGCCGGTCGTCAACGTGAACGCCGACGGCACGAAGAGCAGCTCTGCGCCGCGGCGACCGAGCTCGCGGTAGAGCTCGGGAAAGCGCAGGTCGTAGCAGATGGAGAGACCGAAGCGGCCGAGCGGCGTGTCGGCGACGACCGGCTCGCTACCTGGCACCACCGTCGCCGACTCCTTGAAGAAGACGTCCGGCGGGACCGCGACGTCGAAGAGGTGGATCTTCCGGTAGACGGCGATCGTCGCGCCGTCGGGCGCGAAGAGCACGCTCGTGTTGGAACAGCGTTCGGCGTCCCCCTCCACGCGCTCGTTGAAGGAGCCGAGCAGGAGGTGGATGGAGAGCTCCGCCGCGAGCGCTGCGAACCGCCGGCAGGTGGGGCCGTCGAGCGGTTCCGCGCGCCGCACCTTCTCCTCGTGCGGGCCGAGGTAGTTGGTGTTCTCGGGCGTGGCGACGAGCGCCGCGCCGCGCGCCGCCGCCCCGCGGATCAGCGCCTCGGCGCTTCGCCAGTTGGCGTCGGCGTCGGAGGTGGACGTGAGCTGGACGACGGCGGCGACGTAGGTGTCTGGCATCGCGGGGGGAGATGGCGCGCGTCGCGCGCCCTACGGGGCGGTGACCATCGATTCCGCAGCCGGGGTCATCGCCTCGTCGCCACCGCCACGGAACGGCGCGGGCACCTCGACGCGCGGGCGCCGGTGGGTCAGCCGGTAGCGCAGGTACTCGGCCTCGACGCCCAGCCAGATCCGGAGGGCCCTGCGAACCAGCGCGAAGGCGGGCTTGCGGCTCGGGTCGAACGGTGCCGGGTAGACCCGCCAGCCGAGGTTGCGCCTGCCGTAGGTGCCCATCGCCCGCCGGTAGCGCGCGAGCTGGACGAATCGGCGCTTGAGCGTGGTCATCATCCAGGCGGCCCCGCGCGACTGCCAGATGTCTTCGCCGAAGGCGGGCGTGCCGACGGTGTCGAGGTCCGCGAAGCGCGGGCCGACGATGCCGATGTAATACATCCCGGTGTCCCAGAGGAAGCTCGCCACGGTCAGCTCGGCGTCGCCCATCAGCTCGTATTTGTCGACGTAGATGGCCTCGAGCCAGCGGTCGTAGGAGCGTCCGAACTCGCCGTTGTGGAAGGCGAGCGCGGCGGTCAGTGAGGCCTCGTCGAGCTTGCCCGAGAGCTCGCCTCCGATGAGGCGCACGGTCGCCCACACCGACATGCTGGCGTGGTCGAGGCCCGGGCTGTAATACGGGTCCATGAAGGAGCCGGCGTCGCCGACGAGCGCCCAGCCGCGGTCGGCGTATTGCCGCGACCGATACGGCAGGTGGGCGTAGGCGAGGAAGTCGTCCTCGTCCATCGTGGCCGGCTCGAGCAGCTCGCGCAGCCCCGCCACTTCCTTGGTGACGAAGTGCCGGAACTGCTCCTTGAGGCGCCCCTCGGTGGGCCACTTGAAGAGCCGCTTGTCGTAGACGACGCCGACGCTCGTCTCGCCGCCGCCGTGGGGGATCGCCCAGCACCAGTAGCCGTAGCCGCAGAAGTGGTTGGTGGCCAGGCGGCGCGACGCCGAGAGGAACGGCAGCCGCGGATGCAGCGCGTCGTCGCCGAGCACGGCCGGGCCATCCATGTCGGCGAGGCCGCGGAAGCGCGCCCAGGCGGCGGCCGTAGGGTGAGAATCCACGCGCTCGAAGAGGCGCAGCCGCCGCGCGATGAAGGCCTGGCGGCCGGAGGCGTCGATCACCCAGCGCGCCGTCACCTCACGCTTGCCGTCAGGTCCCTCGAGCTGGAGCCGGTTGCAGGGAAAGGCGAGGTCGAGCGCGGTCACCTTGACCGGCCGGGCCAGCTCGGCACCCGCCGCGACCGCCTGCTCGAGCACGTGCTCGTCGAGCTTGCTGCGGTCGAGCTGGAAGGAGGGATAGCTCGAGACCTTCAGCGCCCCTGTCTCGCTCAGCTCCTCGAAGCCGCGGTCGGCGCGGTCGGTGAACCAGTAACGGAGCCCGTGTTTCGGCACGTGGGCGCGCACCAGGTGGTCGTAGAGGCCGAGCACACGGGTCATGAACATGCCCGAGATCTCGACGGTGGCCTCGCCCACCTTCTTGCCGTGCCGCTCCTGGCGCTCGACGACGAGCACCCGCGCCGACGGGTACCGACGGCGGAGCAGGAGCGCCGCCGAGGCTCCGGCAAAAGCGCCCCCGATGACGACCACGTCGTAGTCGGTGCGGCGCGTGCCGGCGGCCGCCTCGTCCCCGTTTGCCTTCTCTCGCATGGGCTCCTCACGCATCGCAGCCAGTGTATTACGGCCCGGCGTGCCGGTGCGGCGCTGGAGGCCGCGCGCAGTGGCCGCCGCGAGCGACTTGCCAACCGCCCCGCCGCCCGCGAGAATCGCGGCGAACGAATGAGCGCAATCCTGCAGGTCTTCGAGCGCCTCGCCCGCGACCGGCGCGCCGAACCCGCGCTCTGGTCGAGACCGGAAGGGGTCCGCCTCACCTTCGGCGACCTCGCCGAGAGGGTCGATGAGTGGCGGGCGACGCTGGCCGTGCTGCCGGCCTCGCGACCGGTCGCGCTGGCCACCGGCAACTGCGCGGCCTTCCCCACCCTCTTCCTGGCGCTGCGGGCGCGCGGCCTGCCAGTGGTGGCGATGGACGGCGCGCTCCCCCTGGCAGCGCGGCTCGAGCTCTGCCGGCGCCTCGGCATCGGCAGCCTTCTCCACCGCGACCCCGCCGAGGGCGAACCGCTGGGCGACGGCGTCCGCGTCAGCCAGGTCGCTGACGTCGAGCCGCGGGAGCCGCCCGCCGGGACCGCCCTCGTCAAGCTCACCTCCGGCAGCACCGGCGATCCCCTCGGCGTGTGCCTCTCCGAAGAGGCCCTCCTCGCCGGCATCGCCCACATCGTCGAGGGGATGTCGATCGAGCCGCGCGACCGCGTGCTCGTCGCCATCCCGCTCTCGCACTCCTACGGCTTCGACAACGGTGTGCTGTCGCTCGCCGTCGCCGGCACGCCGCTCGTGCTGGAGAACAGCTTCTACCCCTCGCCGCTGCTTACCGCGCTCGCCGAGGGCGAGGTGACCTTCTTCCCCACCGTGCCGCCGCTGGTGCGCGGGCTCGCGGAGACGCCCTGGCCGGCGGGGCTGCCGCTGCGCACGGTGATCTGCGCCGGGGCGTCGCTGCCGGTGGAGACGGCGCGCCGCTTCCGCGAGCGCAGCGGCCGTCACGTGCACCAGTTCTACGGCTCGACCGAGACCGGCGGCATCAGCTTCGAGACCGACCCAGGCGACGCGGCGGCGGAGGGCTCGGTGGGCCGACCGCTTCCGGGCGTCACGGTCGGCTTCGCGCCCGGCAGCATCGTCACCGTCACCTCCGACGCCAACTTCGGCGGCCACCTCGGCCGCGACGACGAGCTCCGCCCGCGCGCGGTCCACCCGGGCGACACCGGGGAGATCGACGCCGGCGGCCGCCTGCGGCTGACCGGCCGCTCGGCGGACATCTGCAACGTCGGCGGGCGCAAGATCCCGGCCGCCGCGCTCGAGGAGGCGCTGCGGGGCGCCACCGGCGTCGAGGAGCTCGCCGTGGTGGGCGTCGACGACCCCGTGCGCGGCGACCGCATCGTCGCGTTCCTCGTCGCCCGCGGGCGCGTCGTCGACCTCTCCGCGCTGCCGAGCGGCCTCGTGCCGCGCGAGGTGCGGCTCGTCGACGACCTGCCGTACACGGAGCGCGGCAAGCTCGACCGACAAGCCCTGCGTGAGCTGGCGCGGAGCCGCGCTTGATTCCGCCCCCGCGGGCGGAGCCCGCTGCCGCCGCCCTCCCGACCCCCTCTCCTGGTCTGTCTGCCACCCCTCTCACCCCAACCCCTCTCTCCCCTCGCCGGGGAGAGAGGGGCCCAGAGTCACCGGTCCGTCGTGATCCGCGATCACGCGTCGTCGTCACCGGCCTCGGCGCGGTGTGCGGCTGGGGCGAAGGCGTTGGGGCGCTCTGGCGCGGTCTGCTCGGGGGCGGCACGGCGATCACGCCGCTCCGCCGGTTCGACACCAGCCGCTACCGGACCCGGCTCGCCGCCGAGGTGCCGGGAGAGCTCGGCGACGGCGAGGCGCCGCTGCGACCGCGGCAGCGGCTCTCGCTCGCCGACCGCTTTGCGCTCGCCGCCGCGGCGGAAGCACTGGCGCACGCCGGCCTCGAGCCGCGTCGCGACATGGCGCGGGCCGGAGTCTTCTTCGGCAGCAGCACCGGCGGCATGTGGGAGTCGGAGCGCTTCTACGCGCGCCTCATCGGCCACGACGCCGGACGCCCGCTCCTCTCGTGGGTCACCTCGCAGCAGTACAACGGACCGGGCGACGCCGTGGCGCGCTGGGCGGCCGTCGAGGGGCCGGTGGAGACCGTCTCGTCCGCCTGCACGTCGGGCGCGATCGCCATCGCCGCGGCCGCCGACGCGTTGCGCGAGGGCGAGGCGGACGTCGCCATCGCCGGCGGCTCCGACTCGCTCTGCCAGCTCACCTACGCCGGCTTCAACTCTCTGCGCGCCGTCGACGCCGGCCCCTGCCGCCCGTTTCGCAGCCAGCGCGAGGGGATGTCGCTCGGCGAGGGCGCGGCGGTGCTGGTGCTCGAGACGCTCGCCCACGCTCGCGCGCGCGGCGCGCGCCCGCTCGCCGAGTTGCTCGCCGGCGCTGGGAGCTGCGACGCCCACCACATGACGGCGCCGGCTCCCGACGGGCGTGGTGCCGTGCACGCCATCCAGCGCGCTCTCGCCGAGGCGGGCATCGCCGCCGACGCCGTCGACTTCGTCAACGCGCACGGCACCGGCACGCCGCTCAACGACGCGGCGGAGTGGCAGGCGCTCCTCGCCACGCTCGGGCATCGCGCCGCCGACGTCCCCGTGGCGGCGCCGAAGGCGAGCGTCGGTCACCTGCTCGGCGCGGCCGGAGCGATCGAGGCGGTCGCCACCGTGCTCTGCCTGCGCGAGGGGTGTGTGCACCCGATCCCGAACGGCGGCGAGGTGGACTCCGCCGCACCGGCGCGCGTCGTCTTCGGCGAGCCGCTTCACGACGACCTGCGCATCGGGCTGTCGATCAACCTCGCCTTCGGCGGCAGCAATGCCGCCCTCCTCTTCGAGCGCTGGGACGGGGACGGCGCATGAGCGATCGGGGGAGCGACCAGGCGAGCGAACCGACCGACGGCGCGGTGAGCGGCGTCGTCGTCACCGGCCTCGGCGTCGTGCTGGCGACGGGAGCCGGCCGCGAAGCGCTGGCGTCGGCGCTCTGCGCCGGCGAGGCGCGGCGCACGTCGATCGACACGAGCGCCGGCTTCCACGCTCCCGGCACGGCGCGCGAGGCGGCGCTCGCGCAACACGTCGACGTGTCGCGCTGGCTGCCGCCGGGGAGGGCGCGGCGGCTCTCCTGGCCGTCGCGCTTCTCGGTGGCGGCGGCGGAGATGGCGCTCGCCGACGCGGCGCTCGACCGCGCCCGCTTGGCGGAGTCGCCGGTGGCGGTGGCGCTCGCCACCTCCTTCGGCACCGCGCGTTATGCCGAGTCGCTCGTGCGCGAGATCATCCTGCAGGGGCCCGAGGCCGCCTCCCCGGCGCTCTTCGCGGAGAGCGTCGCCAACGCGCCGGCGGCGCAGGTGGCGCTCGCCGCGGACGCGCGTGGCACCAACGTCGCCGTCACCCAGCGCGAGGCGGGCCCTCTCCAGGCCGTGCTCTTCGCCGCGCGGGAGGTGCGGCTCGGGCGGAGCCGTGTTGCCCTCGCCGGTTGCAGCGAGGAGATCAACCCGCTCGTCCACTCCCTTCTCGGCCGCTTCCGCGCCCTGGCGCCGCCCTCCCCGGAAGGAGAGGTGCCGCGGCCGCTCGACCGTCGCCGCGCCGGGATGCTCGCCGCCGAGGGCGCCGTCGTGCTCGTGCTCGAGCGCGAGGACGATGCGCACGCGCGGGGCGCCCGAGTGCTGGCAAAGGTGTTCGGCGGCGCGCGGGCGTTCGATCCCACGGCGCCGCCTCAGGGGTTCGGGACCGGCGGCGCCGGCCTCGCGGCGCGGCTGGCGGCGGCGCTCGACCGTCAGGGAGTGCCGCTCGGGAGCATCGACCGCGTGGTGTCGGGCGCCTCGGGCTCGGTGGCCGGCGACCTGCTCGAGGCCACCATCCTGCGCCGACTCTTCGCCGGGACCGTGCCGCCGCTCGTGGCGCCCAAAGGGGTCACCGGCGAATACGCGGGCGGCCACCTCGCGGCGGCGATCCTCGCCGCGAGCGGTGCCTGCGCCTGGCGCACCGCCGGCTTCGCGCAGGTCGACCCCGCGCTCGGCCTGGCTCCCCACGACGGGTCGCCGCTGCCGCCCGCGCGCCGCGTGCTCGCGAGCGCACTCGCCGCGGGCGGCGCCGCCGCCTGGCTGGTCCTCGACGCGCCCGCCCCGCGCGCCTAGCGCCTCCCCCGCGCGCTTCGCGCGCTGCCGCCCCCCGCCCGACCCCCTCCCTGGGTTGGTCTGCCACCCCAATCCCCCTGCCCCCTTTCCCCTCGCCGGGGAAAGGGGGTTCAGAGTCGCGGGAACGGTAGTGGCGCGGGGGTCGGATCGAGGCGCGCTAGGTCGGCGCCGGCTCTTCGCGCTCGAGCTTGCGCAGCTCGGCGCGCAGCGTGGCGAGCTCGGCCTCGAGCTCTTCCTGCTGCTCGCTGAGCTGGTGCACTTTCTCGGGGGCCCAGCCGGGGCCCGAGAGCGACTCCTCGACGCGGCGCTGGAGCTTCGTGCGCTCCTGCAGCAGCTTGAGCTCGGTGGCGCGGAGTTGACGGATGCGCTGTGAGGCCATGATGCGACTCCCACCTGCGGCTCCGGCCGGAGGCGCCGCCATTGTATCGCCCGCGCGCGCCGGGTCGCGGCAACACAGCCCGCTACAATCGGGCTGTCCATGCAGTCCGCGCTGACCCTCACCTCGACGCTGACGATCGCCGCCCTCGCCATCGTGACGATCGCGTCGATCGCGACGCTGGCGCTCGTCTGGCGGCTGCGCAAACGCGGCGGCGGCGGCGAGCAGGCGGCCTGGCTCGAGCAGGCGCGCCGCGAGCAGCAGCGCCTCGAGCAGGTCCTGCGCGGCGAGCTGCGCGCGGGGCGTGAGGAGGCGACCCTCGCCGCTCGCGGCGTGCGCGAGGAGGTCGCGCAACAGCTCGAGCGCAGCACCGACACGCAGCTGCGGACGATGTCGGAGATGGCCGGCCTCCAGCGGGCTCAGCTCCAGGAGGTCACCCGACAGGTGGAGGCCCTCACGGTCGCCACCGCCGCCGCGCTCGAGGGGGTGCGCGCCGCCCTCGACGCGCAGCTGCGCGCCGCCGGCGAGACCGTGCAGGGGCGCCTCGACGCCATCCGCGACACGGTCGACGGGCGCCTCGCGCAGCTCTCGGAGCGCAACGAGGCGAAGCTCGAAGAGATGCGCAAGACCGTCGACGAGCAGCTCCACGGGACACTCGAGAAGCGGCTCGGCGAGTCGTTCCAGATCGTCAGCGGGCGGCTCGAGGCGGTGCACCGCGGCCTCGGCGAGATGCAGGCCCTCGCCGCCGGCGTCGGCGACCTGCGCCGCGTGCTCACCAACGTCAAGGTGCGGGGCACCTGGGCCGAGGTGCAGCTCGGCGCCATCCTCGAGCAGGTGCTCACCCCCGACCAGTTCGCGCGCAACGTGCGGATCAAGGAGGACACCGACGAGCGCGTGGAGTACGCGGTGCGGCTGCCGGGCCGCGGCGGCGCCCAGGCCCGGCCGGTCTGGCTGCCCATCGACTCCAAGTTCCCGCAGGAGTCGTACCTGCGGCTGATGGCCGCGTCGGAGGCGGCCGACGCCGAGGCCGCGCAGGCGGCGGTCGTCGAGCTGGTGCGAATCGTGCGCGTGAGCGCGCGAGCGATCGCCGAGAAATACCTGGCGCCGCCGGCCACCACCGACTTCGCGGTGCTCTTCCTCCCCACCGAGGGGCTCTACGCCGAGGTGCTCCGCCAGCCGGGCCTCGTCGAGCAGCTCCAGGAGAGCCATCGCGTCGTCGTCGCCGGGCCGACGACGCTCGCGGCGCTCCTCTCGAGCCTCCGCATGGGGTTCCGTACGCTCGCCATCGAGCAGCGCGCGAGCGAGGTGTGGAACGTGCTCGGCGCCGTGAAGACCGAGTTCGGCAAGTTCGGCGAGGTCCTGGACAAGGTGCGGCGCCAGCTCGGCACCGCGTCGCGCACGCTCACCGAAACCGGCGCCCGCACCCGCGCCATGGAGCGCAAGCTGCGCGAGGTCGAGGAGCTGCCGGCGCAGACCTCCTCCCGTGTGCTGCAGCTCGGCGACGACGGCTACGTGCAGCTCGACCTCCTGGACGAGGCCGAAGATGAGACTCTGATTGCGCCCGACGACGACGACCAGACTCCAGGGAGGGATCTCGAGCCATGAAGCGAACGACCTGCGCCCTGCTCGTCCTCGCAGTCACCAGCGCCATCCCCGCCGCCGCCCAGGTCAACGACGAGGGGCCCTGGGCCTTTTCCTTCGCCGCCGGGCTGGCCGACCAGGTGGCGATCGGCGGCGCGCCGACGGTCAGCGTCGAGCTCGAGCGATCCCTGACCGATGCCCTCTCGGTGGGGGTGCGCAGCGGCTACTTCAACAAGGACGACGCGGTCGACGAGCGCCGGGACACCTTCTACGGCGTCGTCTTCGGCCGCCTGACATGGCGACGCCCGGGCTTCTCACCGTTCGTCGAGGGAGGCGGCGGCCGCTACGAGTTCGACGACGGGGGGCGCCGCGGGTATTTCGCCGGCGCCGGTGCCGAGGGCCCGCAGACCGCCTGGGGCCGCTGGTTCGGCGTGGCGCGCTACCACAGCGTGGAGCGACCCCGGCAGGGCCCGCTCCCCGACTTCAAGGAAGCGCAGGCCGGGCTGAAGATCCGCTTCTGACGGGCGGGATCGCGCCGACGAAGACGGGTGGGGGCAGGCCCCGCCCGTCCGTTCCGATCCAACGGCGGTAGGTTCGCGCTCCGGTGTAGGGGCGGGGCCCGTCCCCGCCCGTCCGTTCCCTAGTCGACGAATCCGGCCCGCGTCCGCACGGCGAACTCGTCGCCGCGCACGCGCACGCGCAGCGGACGCCAGTTGCCGCGACCGCGCGCGTCGCGGGGCTGGAAGCCGATCACGTATTGCTGGCGCAGCTCGTCGATCACCTGGCGGAAGGCGTCGTCGATCTCGCCGACCTGGCGGATCTTGAGGATGCGCCCGCCGCTCTCGGTGACCATCTCCTCGAGCAGCTGGTACTGGCGCGCGTTCCCCGTGTAGTCGCGCCAGATCGAGGCGTATTGTGGCGGCCCCTTGCCGCTGCTGGCCGGGTCCTCGAGGCGCAGCCAGTAGATCATCGCCTGACTACGCCGCGCGCGCTCCTGCACCTGCTCCATGTCGAGGAAGCTGCTGATGTCGAGGCCGTCGGAGAGCAACACGATCACGCGCCGCCCTAGCCGTGGCTGCAGTCGGTTGAGCGCGTAGTAGAGGTGGTCGTTGAGGGCGGTGCCGCCCGCCGCCTCGACCTGCCCGAGTGCCCGCTCCAGAGCGGCGTCGTCTCTTGTGAACATCGTGGCAGAGAGCAGCCGGTCGGCAAAGATGGCGACCATCGTCTCGTCGTCCGGCCGCGTACGTGCCGTGAAGGCACGCACCCCTGCTAGCGCCGCCTTCAGCGGCTCGCCGCGCATGGTCGGCGAGGAGTCGAGCAGTAGCACGGCGCTGATCGGCAGGTCGCCCCCGCCAAAGGTCGTGATCGACTCACGGTCGCCCTCGTCGTTGACGATCTCGAAGTCGGCCTGCCCGAGCCCGTGCACCGCCTGACCGGCGTTCGTGACGCTGACGAAGAGCTGCTGCAGGCGCACGTCGAACGCCATGTCCGAGGCGATGCTGCCGGTCCGCACGAGCGCCTCGCCCTTGCCGCCGAGGACGTCTTCGGCGACGGCGCGCACCTGATGTCCGACGTTGGACTGGCCGACGTCGAAACGCAGCTTCCAGGGTGGGCTCTCGACGCGGCCTGCGCGCTGCCCGTCGACGTAGTAGTCGACCCACTTGAGCGGCACCGGGCTCTTCACCCGCACCGCCAGCTCGACCTCGCCGAAGGCCGGGGTGCCGCCGGGCGGGCTCACCAGCTTGATGTCCATGCCGCGCTGCGCTGCGGGCTTGCCGGCGGGGGCGGCGCCGACCAGCGCGACGGCGGCCAGGCCGAGCGAGACGACGGAACGGATCGCACCCATCGAACGGTCTCCAACCTGTCTCATCGAGATCCTTGCTGCGGAACCGCGGCGATGCGGAGCGCGGCGCGAAGCTGCGGCCACTCGCCGGCGACGCGCTCCTCCACCTGCCGCCGGGCGAGCGCCAGCTCGACCTCCGGCGGCGCGTTGTAGTTGTGGCGGCCCGAGCTTTCGAGCGTGCTGGCGCCGACCGGCATGCCGTTGAGCACCGCCACGGCCTCGTCGGGCCGCTGGCGCTCGTCGAGGCTGTAGGCGAGTTGGAGAAAGAGTGTCTGCAGGCCGATCTTCTCGGTCCCCTCACGCAGAAGCGCGTCGCCGCGATCGCGCTGGCCCTTGGCGTAGGCCATGTCGGCGAGCTGCTGGCAGGCAAGCCCCGCCATCCAGCGCGGCGCGTTGGCGTCGGCCATCACCTCGGTGAGCAGCTTCCCCGCCTCGGCCTGCTGGCCCTGGCGGCGCATGACGATGCCGAGCCGCAGGCGGCCGTGCGCGCTCTCGGGGTGCGCCTTGAGCAAGGTCTGTAGCGACTGCGTCGCCTCGATGAGCAGCCCGCCCTTCTCGGCGCTCGTCGCGAGACGGAGGAGCGCGAGCTCGTTGGTGGGCTCGTAGACGAGCGCCTGCGCCGAGCTGCCGACACCGGCGAGCAGTTGTGCGGCGAGGTGGCGCGTCGCGGCATCGTTGCCGTTCGCCTTCACCCAGCGTTCGACGAGCTCGGCGACGAAGAGGCGGTTCTGGGCCGCCATCCACGCTTCCCCCCTGCGGAGCAGCTCGGCGTCTTCGCGCACGTAGAGGTAGGTCACCGGCAGCAGGCCCTGAGCCGAGCCCATGGCGCCCTCGAGCCCGTCCTTCTCGACGCCCCGCAGCGCCTTCACCTGGCCCGCCGAGCGCTGCGGAGTCGCCGCCAGCTCGAGGTCCGCCAGGTCCTTGGCGGCGCCTTCGAGGTCGCCGGCGGAAGCGCGGGCGAGGACGTCGCGAAAGCGCGTCGCGAGCTGATCCTTGGTCCAACCCTCGGGGAGGGCCGGCGGCTCGTCGACCGCCTGCTCCTGGTCGGCCCCGCCGGCGGGCTGCGAGACGGCGATCTCCGGCGCCGGCGCCGCGTCGGCCTTGACGGAGAGCGGCGTCGACGTGCTCTTCCCCCCCGCCGAGTCGGCGAGGGTGACCTCGAGGCGGTGCGAGCCCTCGGGCAGCGGCCCCTCGAGCTTCATCAGCACGCGGCGCTGGATGACGAAGCGCCCCTGGGCGCTGTCGAGCACGGTGGCGCGCGCGGGAATCGCCTTGCCGTCCTTGTCGAGCACGCGCGCCTCGACGCGCTGCGCGTCGACGAGCGCGCCGTAGGCGTAGACGACGACCTCGGCGCCCGCGGGAGGCACCGTCGGCGCGGCGGCGGGAAGGAAGCCGCCGCCCTGCGCGTCGGTGAACGGGAACGGCAGCTCCTCGTGCGGTGAGTCGCTCTGCCGGAAGACCCGCCACCGGTTGGCGCGGTCGGCGAGGAGCGGCGGCGACATCGCCGATTCGCGCCGCCCGAAGTCGGGGGCGTGCACCGCGACCTCGCGGTCGCCGTGACCGCGGGTCTCGGTGTTGCGTACGCTCACCTTCAGCTTGTAGTCACCGGGCGCCACGCGCAGGACGGCGTAGAGCTTGAGGCCGCCGTTCTGGATCGTCTCGTCGGTGGCGTCGAGCGTGAAGACCTGGAGGAACTCGTCGACCACCTTGCCGCTCGCGTCTTCGATCGCCGCGCGGATCTCGCCGGCGAGGTTGGGCGAGTCGTTGTTGGTGAGCAGCGCCCTGCCGCCCGCCTCCACCAGCAGCGCGATCTGGTCGTCGACCGCGCCCGAGATCGGGAACGGCACCGCCAGCACGCTCACCGGCACGGGCGGCGGTGGGGGCTTCGGAATGGCGGCTGTCCCCACCTGGGTCGGGATGGAGGGACTCAGGGCGCCTTCGTCGCCGCCGCCGCCGCGTTGCGCGAGCGCGGGGACGGCGATCAGGCAGCCCACGAGCAGGGCGAGCGGCAGCAGGGAGCGGCGCGGGGCACGGGCCATCGGCGGGTTCTCCTGAGACGATCGGACAAACCGGGACGATCGGACAAACCGGGACGATCGAGCGAACAACGAGAGCGAGTCCAGAGGTATTCCGCGGTCTTCCGGGAGTCTTCCGAGGCTCTCAGCGCGAGCTGGCGAACACCACCACCGTCTCGCCGTCGCGACGGTTGGCGAGGCCGCAGGTGGGGAGCACGGCGGCGAGGGCCTGCTCCGGCGAGAGCCCTTCGATCGAGCCGTGCAACACGGCCGAGCCTGCCGCGGCGCGCGAAGGGTCGGCCCAGGCCACGCGCCAGCCGCTCTCGCGCCCCACCCAGGCGAGGAAGTCGCCGAGCGTCCTCCCCTCGAGTTCGAAGGAGGGCGCGATCTCCTGCACCCAGCCCCACGCCTCACCGTGCGGCGAGACGGCCGCGCGCGACAGGCGGCCGTCGGTGGCCAGCGTGAGCTCCGCCCCCGCGCCGGCTTCCCAGGCGCGCCCCTCCGACGCGCCGTTGCCGGCGAGCTCGACGGAGCCCTCGCGCACGCGGACGCGCACGCCGCCTCTGCCCACCCGCACCTCGAACTGCGTGCCGAGCTCGGTCACCTGCCCCCATGGCGTCTCGACGAGCACCGGCCGCCCCCCCTGCGAGTCGACGTAGACGGCGCCCTCCTCGAGGCGCAGCGTGCTGGCGCCGGTGAAGCGCACGCGCGTGCCGACGTCGAGCCGCAGCGACGGACCAGTGGAGAGCCGCAGCGCGGCGCGCCCGTCGGGCCCGGCCACGATCGGCACGTCGAGGAATACCTGCGCCTTCGCCGCCAGCGGCAGCGCCTCGCCGGCGGGACCGGCGACCGTCACGGTGCCGGAGACCCGCTCGACGGTCGCCACCAGCACGGCCGGCGCCGGAGGCCGGGACACCAGGCGCCACCCCGCGCCCAGTGCCAGCACCAGCGCCGCAGCAGCGGCGATGCCGACACCCCAACTCGCCCAACGCACTCGACGGCGGGAGGAGACTCCCGCCTGCCAGGACTCGCGCACCCGTGCCTCCACACGCGCCGCCCGCTCCGCCGGCACCGGCGGCCGCGCACCGGCGAGGCGCACCAGATCGGCAACCGGATCGTGGGCGACCGGTTCGGCCTCTCCTGGCACCGCCGCCGGCGGCATCGGTTCGTGGCGATCGCTCATGACATGACTCCTTCGAGGCTTCCTCCCTGGAGGCTCGGCGAAAGGGTGGCGAAGGCGTCGCGGAAGGCCTGGCGCGCTCGCGTGAGCAGCGATTCGGCCGCCTTCGGGCCGACGCCGAGGCGGACCGCGATCTCCTTGACCGACAAACCCTCGACGTATTTCCATTCGAGCGCGTCGCCGTAGCGGGCGGGGAGCTGGTCGAGCGTCAGGCGCACGAGGGCGCCGACCTCCTGACGCAGCAGCCGCTCGCGCGGGCCGTCGCCGCCGATCGCCGAAAGCGACTCCAGGGCAGCCCGCACCTCGGCCGACTCCTCGACGAGCTCGATGGCCACGCCGCGCCGCGTGCGCTGCGAGTGCCAGGCGCTGATCTCCCAGCGGCAGAAGGTGCAGACCCACGTGAAGAGGGAGGCTTCGCCGCGGTAGGTGTGGAGCTTGCGCACCACCTTCGAGAGGGCCGCCTGGGCGACCTCCTCGGCGGCGTCGGCGTCGTGGCCGAGGCGCGCCAGGGCGAAGCGGTAGAGACCGGGGAAGTGAAGGTCGAAGAACTGGCGGAACGCCGCCTGGTCCCCGCCCAACATGCGCTGGACGAGGTCGCGGTCCGACTGGTGGGCGTCGAAGCCTTCGCTCTTCATTCCGTGTCGGTTAGAGCCGGCTTTGGGGGGAAATCCTTCGCCGGCGGAGTCTGGTTTCCCTAACGGTCGACCCACCCCGCGCGGTAGCGAAGCCGGACCCCCGGCGTGGCCCGAACCTCGAGGGGGCGCCAGCTCCCATCTCGTTTGAGGTCGCGCGGATAGTAGCCGAGCACGTACTGCTCGCGAAGCTCGGCAACGACCGAGGCGAAGGCGGCGCCGAGGTCGCGCCCGGCACCGAGCGGCTCGATGCGACCCCCGCTCTCCGCCACGACCTCTTCGAGGCCTTCGATCTCGCGGTCGTTCGCCTCGAAGTTGCGCCAGGCCGACGAGAAGCTGCGCGCCGCCCGGCGCCGCGAGATGCGAAGCCAGTAGATCGCGGCGTCGCTGCGCTGCACCTTCCACTCGAGGTCGGCGGCGGTGAGCACGCTGGTCACGTCGGCGCCGTCGGAGAGCAGCACCACCACCCGCCTGCCGGCGCGGTCGTCGAGCAGCCGGAGGGCGGCATAGAGGTGGTCGTCGAGGGCGGTGCCACCGCCGGCAGCCGTCCCCTCGGTCCCCTCGAGCAGGCCCGGCTCCGGCGGGCCGAACGGCGTCAGCGCCAGGATGCGGTCGGCGAAGACCATCACCGCCGCCTCGTCTTCGGGCCCAAGCTTGCGCAGGAACTGCCTGGCGGCGTCGAACGCCGCTGCGAGCTCGCCGCCGCGCATGCTCTCGCTGGCGTCGACGAGCACCAGGGCGGAGATCGGCGCGTTGCCGCGGCCGAAGGTGGCCAGCGGCTGCAGCACGCCGCGGTCGAAGAGGTGGAAGTCGCCCGGGCCGAGCTGCGCCGGGTCGTGGCCGCCCGGCAGGACGTTGACGTAGACCTGCCGCAGCGCCACCTCGAGCCGGTCTTCGAGGACGACGCGGCGGGTGACGACGCTGTCGCTGCCGCGCCCCCCGTTGACCGTGCGCGCCACGGCCGTGAAGCGGCACGAGCCCCCTTCGTTGGGGACCGCCACGCGCACCGACCAGGGCGCCTGGCGGAGTCGCGCCGTCGGCCAGCCGTTGACGAAGACGTCGACGTAGGAGACGGGCTCGGTCGTCGTCACCTCGGCGACCACGTCCACCTCTCCCGTCGTCACCTCGCCGGCGACGGGGCTCGTCAGGCGTACGGTGAGCGGCGGCGGCCCGGCGCGCACGACGAGGAGGTTGCCGCCGGGCCCGACGCGCGCCGCGAGCCCGTGCGGGGCGAGGAGCTGCTCGAGCACGTCGTGGAGCCAGGTGGCGGTGGGCTCGGCCGCGACCTTCATCTCGGGGTGGACGAGGTCGCTGCTGTAGATGATGCGGAGCCCCTCCGCCTGCAGGCGCGCCAGCGCCTCGGTGAGCGGCAGGCCGAGGAGGTGGCGCGACTGCGCCGCGACGGGCCCGGCGAGGAGGAGAGCGGCGACCGCCAGCGCGACTCCGGCAGGCGCCGCTCGGGCCCGGCTCGGCACCGCGATCACCGCGTGCCCCCGGCGTGCGGCGCGACCCCGAGCACCTGCGCCAGCGAGCGCCGCCACCGCGGCAACGCAGCAGCCACGTCCTCGCGCAGCGCCACGAGCTCGCTCGTCGGCGCGTGCGCGTAGCGGGAGCGCGCCGACTCCGCCGCCTCGCCACAGGCACCGAGCGTCGAGAGGTCGAGCGGCATCGCGCCGCCGGCGCGCTCGGCGACGAGCGCCGCCTGCACCGGCAGCGAGGGATCGCAGGGGAGCACCGCGGCGGCGGCGGTCAACACGGCGCCCGCCGAGCCGTAGTCGCCGCGCGCGGCGAGGAGCCGCGAGAGCTCCTGCGAGGCGAGCGAGCGCACCCAGTCCGCGCCGTCGGCGGCCAGGGCCCGCAGCTCGCGCTCGGCGGCGTCGACGCGCCCCAGCCGCACGAGGCACACGGCGAGCCGCAGGCGTGCCTCGCGCGCCGCGGGGCGCTCGGCGACGAGCGGCGCGAGCAGCTCGGCCGCCGCGGCGTAGTCGCCGTGCAGCTCGCGGATCGCCGCGAGACCGAGCAGTGCCGCCGGCTGCCGCGGCGCGAGTGCCAGCGCTCGTGCGTAGAAGTCGGCGGCGGCCGTCGCCTGCGAACGCACCGCGAGCTCGCCTGCGAGGCTCGAGAAGAGCGCCGCGCCGTGGGTCGAGCCGCGGCCCGCGCGGTCGGCCGACGCGTGCGCCCCGAGCAGCGCGGCGACGGCACGCCGTGCCTCGGCGGCAAGGGTGGGCCGCTTGCCGGCGTAATCGGCGTAAGCCCGTTGCTCCAGGGCGGCGGCGGCGAGCAGCGCCTCGGGCTGGCGGCGGGCGATGGCCTTACCCACGGCCAGCTTCGCGTGCTCGAGCCGCTGCGCCTGACGCCCGCCGGCCGGTGCGCCCTGGTCGAGCCGCAGCAGCTGGGCGAGCGCCCCCTCCTCGTCGCCGCTCGCCCAGGCGCCGAGAAGCTGCCGGTAGGCCGTCTCGAGCTTCGCCTGCTCGCGCAGCGCGGCACCGACGGGCGCGGCCATCGAGCCGACGCCGCAGAGCAGGAGCGCAATCGCGCCGAGACGACGCGAGGGTAGGGCCCTTCGCATGGTGGCCCTCAATGGTAGCCGGCCCCTCCTCGGGGTGACGCGTCCCGGGGCTGCGCTGGTGCATGCCCCAAGTCTCGTCCGACGGGATGGTGCGCACTGCGCACCCTACGCCGGAGTCGACGCCTGCCCGTAGGGTGCGCACCGCGCACCATCTGCGGCCACTTGCGATGGAAGGCTCGAGCTCATCGCCGTTTCGCCGCTCGCGGAGCCACCTCGAGTCCCAACGCGCCGGCGTAGCGCTCGATCGCGGCGCGCACCGCCCCGCGGGTCGCCGCGTCGTCGTCTTCGTGGTGTGCCGCCACCACCTCGAGCGAGCCGGTTCCGGGCCGCGCCTTCAAGTCGACACGGCCGACGAGCCGCTCGCCGGCGAGCACCGGCAGGCAGTAGTAGCCGAAGACGCGCTGCGCGGCCGGCTTGAAGATCTCGAGCGACTGCGCGAAGCCGAAGAGCGTCTGCACGCGCTTGCGGTCCCAGAGCACGGGGTCGAAGGGCGAGAGGAGCACCGGGCGGTCGCGTCGGGGCCGCGCGCTCTCGAGCGAGGCGGCGAGCTCGAGGTCGGCGGGGCGGGCCCAGCCCTTCACCTGGTTGCTCGTCTTCCGGGTGCGCTCCTCGCCGGCGAGCGCGCAGGCCACGATCTCTCCGGCTCCCTCGAGCTCGGCGAGGGCCGACGCGAGCTCCTCGCGCTTGTTGCGCAGCCGCCAGGTGGCGGCCAGTGTGCCCGTCGTCGCCCAGCCGTGGCCGCCGAGCGCGGCGAGCAGCAGCGCTCGCAGCGAGGCGGCGCGGTCGAGCCGCTGCGCGCGCCATCGCTCGTCGATCACCCGCTCGGTCAGGTCGAAGGTGCGCTGGAAGGCGCGCCGCTCGCGGATCGCCAGCTCGCCCGCCGACCAGAGGGCGGTGGCCACCCTCTTCGCGATCTTGAGCTGCCACCAGCCGCTTCCACCCTTCCCCTCCATGTCGAGCGAGCGCATCGGGCCGTCGCGCTCGATTCGGCGCAGGAGGTCGTCGGCGAGCGCGCGGTGCTCGCCGAGCAGGTCGCCCCACCAGGGGTGGACGCGGAACTCCTCGCGCCGGAAACCGAAGGCCGGGTAGAGCTCGACCGGGATCCAGCTCGCCTCGTGCCCCCAGTATTCGAAGAGCGGCTCGCCGGGTTGCAGCAGCTCCTCGGCGAGGCGCGGCGGAAACCGCTCGAGGCGCGACAGCAGGACGATGGCGTGGCTACGCGCTCCCGCCACCGAAACGGTGTCGAGCTGCAGGTAGCCGAAGCGCCCGATCACAGCGTGTGCCGCCCGCCGCGCTGCGGCCTCGCCGCGGCCGGCGCTCGCGGGCAGCCCGTTGTAGGCCGGCGCCAGGAGCCCGGCGCGAGCGAGGGCGAGCCGACGCGCGGCGCGGATGGAGATCGTCTCGGTCATCGCGAGTGGCGGCACGGCAGGCAGCGCCGAGCGGCGCCGCAGACTATCCGACCATCCGCGGACAGACCGCACTCGCGGTTTCCGTCTGAGGTCCGTGGAGGTACCCTGTGAGCACCTTGGAGATCCCCTTCCCGCAGATCGAACCCCCGGCCGCCGACCGCGCCCCGATGCTCGAGGCCCTCCGCCGCGTCTGGGGCTTCGACCGCCTGCGACCGCTGCAGGAAGAGGCGATCGCGGTCGCGCTCGCCGGCCGCGACAGCCTGGTCGTGCTCCCGACCGGCGGCGGCAAGTCGCTGTGCTACCAGGTGCCGGCGGTGGTGGGCGGCGGTCTCACGCTGGTCGTCTCGCCGCTCATCGCGCTGATGAAGGACCAGGTGGACGGCCTCACCGCCTACGGCGTCCCCGCCGCCGCCTACAACAGCTCGCTACCTGCCGCCGAGCGCACCGCGGTGCAGGCGCGGCTCGCCCGCGGCGAGCTACGCCTCCTCTACGCGGCTCCCGAGCGGCTGATGATGGACGGCGCGGAGGGTTTCCTCGCCCTCCTCCGCCGCGGCGGGCTGCGTTCGGTGGCGGTCGACGAGGCGCACTGCATCAGCGAGTGGGGCCACGACTTCCGCCCCGAGTACCGGCTCCTCGGCGAGCTGCGCGACCGGCTGCCGGGCGTCGCCTTCCACGCCTACACGGCGACCGCCACGCCGCGCGTCCGCGAGGACGTGGCGCGACAGCTTCGCCTGCGGTCGCCCGCGGTGCTCGTAGGCTCCTTCGACCGCGCCAACCTCGTCTACCGCGTGCGGCGGCGCGATCAGCTCCTCCGCCAGGTCGACGAGGTGCTGGCGCGCCACCGCGGCGAGGCGGCGATCGTCTACTGCACCTCGCGCGCCGAGGTCGAGCGCCTCGCCGAGTCGCTCGCCGCCCGCGGCGTTCGCGCCCTCGCCTACCACGCCGGCATGGCCGACGGCGCCCGCGTCACGGCGCAAGATGCCTTCCTCGGCGAGCGCATCGACGTGGTGGTGGCGACGGTGGCGTTCGGCATGGGGATCGACCGCCCCGACGTGCGTTGCGTCGTGCACGCCGGGGCGCCACGTTCCCTCGAGCAGTACACGCAGGAGGCGGGGCGCGCCGGCCGCGACGGCGAGCCCGCCGAGTGCGTCCTCCTCTATTCGCCGGGCGACCTCGCGCGCTGGCGCGGCCGCCTGGAGCGCGACGGCGCGCTCACCGAGGCCAACCAGATCCACCTCCGCCGCGTCGAGGCCTACGCGAGCGCCGCCGGCTGCCGGCACGTGGCGCTGGCGCTGCACTTCGGCGAGCGCCTCTCCGGGACCGCGTGCGGCGCCTGCGACTGGTGCCTCGGCGAGCTGGAGGAGATGCCCGACGCCGTCGTCCTGGCGCAGAAGGTCCTCTCCTGCGTGGCACGGGTGCGCCAGAGTTTCGGGGCCGGCCACGTCATCGACGTCCTTCGTGGTCGCCGCACCGAGCGCGTCGAGGCTCGCGGCCACGACGAGCTCTCGACCTTCGGGCTGCTCGCGGAGATGTCGGTCGCCGAGCTCCGCAGCGTCACCGATCAGCTCGTCGATCAGGGGTTCCTCGCCGTCGAGGGCGAGCCCTACCCGATCCTCCGCATCACCGAGGAGGGCGGGGAGCTCCTGCGGGGCGGCCGCGAGTGCCGGCTGCTGCGGGTCCCGGCGCCCCAGCGACCGCGCCGTGAGCGCACGCGACGCGAGCAGTCGCGGCGCGCCGGCGCGGCCGGCCCGACCCAGGCGCCGCCGACCAGCGCGGAGACCGCTCTCTTCGAACGCCTGCGCACGCTGCGCCGCGAGATCGCGGCCGAGCGCGGCGTGCCTCCCTACGTCATTCTCCATGACGCCACGCTGCACGAGCTCGCGCGGCTGCGGCCGCGGACCCCGGGAGGCCTCCTCACCGTGCGCGGCATCGGCGAGCGCAAGGCCGCCGACTACGGCGACCGCATTCTCGCGCTGCTCGCCGACCCGGGCGACCTGGGACAAGGATAAGATCCAGCCCGAACGATCCTGGCTGCATCGCATCTCGAGGAGAGCGCGAACCCCATGGAGACGAGGGCTTGAACTGGCCACTCTTCCTTGCCGAAGGCGCGGGAATCGCCACCCTCACCTACATTCTCTTCAAGCGGGGCGTCTTCAAGAACGTGAAGGTGCCGGGCGGCTCCGCGAAGAAGAGACTCGAGGAGCTGGTGGTGCCGATCGGCAAGGGGCAGATCTCCTACCTCGCCGGCGGCAATCGCGCCAGCACCTCGACGGTGCTCCTGCTGCACGGCTTCGCCGCCGACAAGGAGCACTGGCTCGATCTCTTCCCGCACTTCGAACAGGCTGGCTATCAGGTCATCGCCCCCGACCTGCCCGGATTCGGCGCCAACTTCCCGGATCCCGACGGGCAGTTCGACGCCGCCTCCCTGGCCAAGCAGATACGCACCTTCGCGCGGCAGGCGGGGCTCGTGTCGTTCCACCTCGTCGGTCACTCGATCGGCGGCATCGTGGCGGCGAGCTACGCCTATGCCTTCCCCACCGAGGTGGCCACGCTCACCCTCATCGAGCCTCTGGGCGTGACGAGCCCGGCCGAGAGCGACTTCGATCGCCAGCTCAAGAGCCACCGGAACCCCTTCCTCATCGGCAAGCCCGAGGCCTACGACCAGCTCCTCGCCTACACCACGGTCACCCCGCCTCAGATGCAGCCGGCACGCAAGCGGCGGCGGGCCGAGACCCTCTCCACCAACCGCCCCTTCTACCAGCTCGTCTGGTCGAAGCTCCTCGAAGGGGACCGCGGGAAGCTGCTCGACCTCATGATGCCGGAGCTCAAGAAGCGCACCCTCGTGGTGCTCGGCGCGAAGAGCAAGGTGGTGGGGGCGGCGACGGGCAAGATGATGGAGCTGCGGATGCCGGACGCTCGCGTCGGCACCATCCCCGACTGCGGCCACTGGGTGATGCTCGAGAAGCCGAAAGAGCTCGCCGACCTGATGGTGTCGTTCTTCCGCGGCGGCGGTCCGGTGAAGGCGGCGCGCGGTCAGGAGTAGGTCGGCCACGAGCCGACGCGTCGGCGGCGGCCGCCCGCGGGTGATCGCGACCGCTACACTGGTGCGCCGCCGCGCCTCGACGGCGCGACACCCAACGCAACCGAGGAGCGCCATGCACCGCCGCATTCGTTTCGCCCCCACGTGCCTTGCCGCCGTCGCCGCCCTGCTGCTCGCCGCGCTCCCCGTCGCCGCCGCGCCCCGCGGCCCCTCGACGCAGGAGGAGCGCGACAAGGCAATTGCTCTCGCCCGTCTCCTCGAGACCACACCCTGGACCGACGAGGCCACCGCGGCGCGGCAGTGGCTCGTCACGTTCCTCGGGGAGGCTCCGGACATCACGGTCAAGCAGTGCCGCAGCCTCCTCGGCACCCCCGCCGAGCGCGCGGCGGTGCCGCCGACGATCGCCGACCAGATCATGTTCTCGGGAGCGGCTTACATCTTCGAACATCCCGGCTCAGGTGCCGGCAGCACACCGACCCTCCTCGCCGGCCTTGAAGGCGCCCTCGCCTCCTACGCCGCCTGGCGGACCCACGGCGGCCTCGACGCCGTGCCGCTTCTCGACAACCTCCTGCAGGTCAGGAAGGACGGTGGTCTCGAGGCCCACGTGCGGGGTCACGCGCGCGGCTGCAACTGAAGCGGGTCCCGGGGCTCGAGCGCGGCGGGCTGCCGACCTGTCGCTGGCAACGGAAAGCCCCGCCCCCGTGACCGGGAGCGGGGCTTTCGCTGGCGGCCGGTCCTCCGGCCGCTCGCCTCTGGGACCGGTTCAGCTCGACCGTCTAAGGAAGGCGATCCCGGCAAAGGCCAGACCGAGGCCGAGCAGCAGCAGGCCGAGCTCCGACATGGTCGGAACCTCGGTCACCGCGATGCCTTCCACCAAGATGATCGTGGGGTCGGCCGCGCCAGGCGCCGACGGGTCGTCGGTCTGCACGGTCGACTCGTTCGTACCGTCCACGTTGGCATCGAACGAGGCGGTTCCCTGGTTGGAGATGGGGCCGCTGGCGGTTGGCGCGATCGTCGCCGGGATGGTGATCGTCACCGAGCCCGCGGCGGCGATGACGCCATTCCAGGTCACCGGGTTGACGCCCGGGCCGGAGACGGTACCGGAGCTCGCGGTGGGGGTGCCCACGGTGAGGCCGGCCGGCAGCGTGTCGGTGAACTCGTTGCCCGCGTTGTCCGGCGCCGGCGCGTTGCCCGAGTTGCTCAGCGTGATGGTGTAGGTGATCACGTCACCGGGCGCGTAAGGGCCAGCGCTGACCGTCTTCGTGGCGGTGACGCTCGACGAGAACACGGGCGCGTCACACACCGCTGGGGTGATGGTCACCGAGAAGGCGCGGATGTTGCCGGTGTCCTGGCTGAAGAAGTCCTGCGCTTGGAGTCCCCAGGCGCCGTTGCCGGACTGGCCGTCGAAGCCCGAGAGCGCGAGGTTGGGGGTGAAGCTGCCCGTGAACGGCGCCCCCGCCGTGACAACCGACTGGATGCTCGGGCCCACGCTCTCGTCGTCGAGCACCGTCTGGCAGAAGTTGTTTCCCGAGCCGTCGGTGTTGTTGACGACCATCACCGTCGTGGCAGCGGGCGAGATGAGCGTGAGCTCGAGGTCGTTGACGAACGTGTGGTCGATGCCGACGGTGGTGGACCCGACGGTGGTGTTGCACACGGTGCCGTCGATGCTGAGGTTGATGTCCAGGATGGCGCCCGTGAGGCCGGCCACCGGCAGGGTGGCGACGACCGGGGCACCGGGATTGTTGCCCGAGAGGTCGGCGGCGTCGGGGATCGGGATCACCGGACCGGCATAGGTGAACGTGACCGGCGTTCCCGGGCTACCGGCCGTCAGATTGAAATTGAAGGCCTGCGGGCTCGGCCCGCCGGTGTAGGTGACGGTGAGCGTGAACTGGAGGAGACCGCCGCACGGCACGGCGCCACCTACGGCGAAGCGGTAGGGCGTCAGGTTGTTGGCGTTGGCGGCGGGGGCGAGGTCGGGGTACGCGGAGTTGGGCTGGCTGACCGTGACGCCGACCGTCGACGTGGTGAGCACGGCGGTGATGGCGGTAGCCGCGACACCGCCGACGTTGGTGAGCGGGATGTCGAGGTTCCACGTCTCGTTGGGCTCGATGGACGCGTCGCCGTCGCCGACGAACTGCGTCGGCACCGGGGCGCCGTCGTCGAGAAGGGCCTGCGGCTGGCCGCCGATTGCCACGATCGCGGCGTGGGCCATGATGATGCCTTCGCCGGTGTCCTGGTCGTCACCGGCCGCCTCGATGTCGATCGCCGAGGTCTCGATGGCGGTGCGGATCTGCGCCGGCGTCGCCGCGGGGACGGCGTGCTTCATCAGCGCCGCGATGGCCGCCGCGTGGGGCGCTGCCGCCGAGGTGCCGTAGAAGGGATTGAAGCCGGGAGCGGCGCAGGCAACGCCGTCGGCGGCGGTGATGTCCGGCTTCTGACGGATGTCCACGGCGCAGATGCTGGTGCGGTTGCCAGGGCAGAGCTCGACGCCGGTAGGGCTGAGGACGATCCGCCGGCGGCCGTCGGAGGTGAAGCTCTCGCTCTCGTTGGCGGCGGTGAACAGGCCAGGGAACGGGCCGGGAGGGGTGGCACCGAACGGCGCCGCCGCCGGCGTGGCCGCCGTGCTGAAGGCGTCGACCGCAGCGCTGTGGCCGCGGGTGGCGCCGACGGTTGCGAGGAGGGGGTCGACTTCGCCGCGGAAATTGATGAAGTTGAACATGGGCACGCTCGAAGTCGTGCCCGGAGCGAACTGCACGACCACCAGACGCTCGCCGGCCAAGCTGAAGCCCATGATCTCGACGGCAAGGTCGTCGTTGCCGACGCCATCCTGGACGGCCGTGCTGGCGTCGAAGATGGTGGTCAGACCGCCGTCCATGTCGTAGATGTCGAAGTCGAACGTCGCGATGCCAGTGCCCGCGGCCCCGTCGTAGTGCTCCGCCCAGGTGAGGACGCTCACCGCGCCGCCCACGGTCACCAGGATCGACTGGCCGCCGTCGCCGAAGTTGTGCGCTGTGCCCGCTCCCGCTCCGAGCGCGGGGATGGTGCCATTGCCGTTGAAGTCGCCCTCCCAGGTGCCCGAGGTGCCGTCGGTGATGTTGCCCTCGTTGCCGGCGGAGGAGAAGTAGAGGACGCCGGCGGCCGTGACCGTGTTGACGGCCTGCGCCACCGGCCCGTCCTGGTGCGCAGATTCGTCGAGATAGATGATGTCGTCGACGATGATGTTGCAGCCGTCGGCGGCGAGGTCGAGGATGTTCTGCGCGAAGCTCGCCTCGTCGGTGAAGGCGGTGGCGAAGCCGAGCGCCGCGCCGGGCGCGAGGTCGTGGATGATCTCGAGCATCGCGGAGCCTTCGTCGCCGCTGCCTGCCTGGCCCGGCAGCACGTCCACGGTCGATACGTCGTCCGTTGCCTCGAGCGCCGCGATGGAGTCGACGCCGTCCGAGAGCACGCAGACCTTCACCCCCGCGCCGTTGACGCCGAAGAAGCCACGCGACTCGTCCGCGCCGTGCGTCTGATCGCCCTCCGAGACGTTGATCGCGTGGGTGAAGCGCGGCGTCGGTTGACGCACTTTGCGCACCTCCGGTATCGCCGCGACGGCCTCGAGGTCGCCGAGGCCAACGCGGGCCCGCACACGGGGAGGGCTGTAGCCCGATCCGAGGACCACGGCGCCGAGCCCGTCCAGCCGGTTCGTCACTGCCTTGACCCCGGCAGCCGTGGTGACGGCGATCTCCACCGGGACCCTGCCGTCGGCCTCGGGCCGCACGAAGCGGAAGTCGGTGAGCGGCGCCAGCCGCGCGTCGTTGCGCAGCTTGAGCATGCCGAGGAAGAGGCGCGAGTCGATCTTGTTCTGCACTTCGGTGCGGCTCGTCTTGATGCCACCCAAGACGTCCATCTGGGCGGCGGCGGCGGCGCTGAGCATCGGCGGCGGTCCCGCCGCCTTGGCCCTGGTCGCGGCGAGCAGCGCGGAGCCCGCGAAGCTGGCAGCGAGCGCGAACACGGCCGCTCGGGTGAGAATCGAGGTGCTGGACGACCGCGGCAAAGAGGTTCCCTTTCTCACGCGCAGCTCCCTTGGTTGGACCAGCTCGGGAGGGCGGAAGGCGCAACCGCCGCACGTGCCCTCATCGCTCGTGCTGTTCAGATAAAGGAAATGGAGGGGTCAAGCTATGCGACCTGAGATCGTGGGTCAAGACGGAAAACGTTTGAACTCGTGGGGCCGGGTCCTCCCGCTGGTCCTCGTCTGCGCTCCGGGGATCGTCGCCTGCACCGGCGCCCCGCCGCCGGGCGGCGAGGGACCCCGGCCCGGGGCGGAGCCGTCGACCGCGCTCGACCGCCCGGCCCTGGCCGCCGCCGTGCGGACGGAGCTGCTCCACGCCTGGCGCGGCTACGAGCGCCACGCCTGGGGCCACGACGAGCTGCGTCCGCTCTCGCGAGGCGTGCGCGACTGGTATGGCGAGCCCTTCCTGATGACGCCCGTCGACTCCCTCGACACCCTCTTGTTAGCCGGCCTCGACGCCGAGGCGGCCAAGGCGAAGGAGCTGATCGTCCAGCGCCTGTCGTTCGACCGCGACGCGTCGGTGCAGGTCTTCGAGGTGACGATCCGGCTCCTCGGCGGCCTCCTCTCCGGCTACCAGATGACCGGCGACGAGCGCCTCCTCGCCCTCGCCAAGGACCTCGGCACGCGGCTCCTCCCCGCCTTCGACTCCCCGACCGGCATGCCGTACCGCTACGTGAACCTCCGCACCGGGGCCAAGAGCGACCCGCACAGCAACCCGGCGGAGATCGGCACCATCCTCCTCGAGTTCGGCACGCTGGCGAAGCTCACCGGGGAGCCGGTCTTCTGGGACAAGCCGAAGCGGGCGCTCGACGAGCTCTACGAACGCCGCTCGGCGATCGGCCTCGTCGGCGAGGAGATCGACGTCGAGACGGGAGCGTGGCGCAACAAGGCGAGCCACGTCGGCGGCGCCATCGACTCCTACTACGAATACCTGCTCAAGTGCGAGATCCTCTTCGGCGACGCCGACTGCGGTCGCATGTGGCGGGAAAGCAAGGCGGCCCTCGACAAGCATCTCGCGGACGAAGCGCCGAGCGGCTTCTGGTACGGGCAGGTCGACATGGACACCGGCGCCCGCACCGCCAGCGAGTTCGGCGCCCTGCACGCCTTCCTCCCCGGCGTCCTGGCCCTCGGCGGCGACCTCGATCGGGCGCGGCGGCTGCAGGACTCCGCGTTCGCGATGTGGCGGCTTCACGGTCTCGAGCCGGAGGTGATCGACTACCGGACGATGAAGGTCCTCTACCCTGGCTACAAGCTACGGCCGGAGATCGTCGAGTCGGCGTACGTGCTCCACCGCGCGACCGGCGACGCGCGCTACCTCGAGATGGGGCGCACCTTCCTCGCCGACCTCGTGGCGCACTGCCGCACCGAGGACGGTTACACCGTGGTGGACGACGTGACGGCGATGAAGCAGGGCGACCTCATGCCGAGCTACTTCCTCGCCGAGACGCTCAAGTACCTCTACCTGCTCTTCGCGCCCGACCAGACCATCGACCTCTCGCGGACGGTCTTCAACACCGAGGCGCACCCGTTGCGCCGGACGTGGTGAAACCCTGGAGCGGAAGGTGACGTCGCCGGGAGCCGCCGCGGCCGGCGCGCGGCGGGCTCTCTAGGCGGCGCGCCCGTCCGCTTGCCGCTTCACGGGCACGTGGCAAAGGCATCGGTGTCGGTCACGGTGACGGCCTTGCGGCCCACGGGGTTGTCGTAGCGGCGGCTGCCACCACTGCGGGTGTCGGTGACGGTCAGCCGGTAGCCGACGTCGCTCGCCGCCGCCACGAACACCCAGAAGCGATCGAACGGCGGCACGCAGGCGTCGAGCACCTTGACGAGCATCTCGACGTTGCGCGGGCCAAAGAAGGAGAAGAAGCCCGAGTCGGGTGCGTCGGGCAGAGGCGTCGCTTGCCCTCGACCCGTGCTGGAGACCGTCGACCACTCGACCTCGACCCGGAAGCGCCCGCCGTTGAGACAGAGCGTCTGGGCGCCGGCCACGCAGGTCGACGGCGCCTCGATGACTTCGACGCGCCCGGCCATGCCGCTGCCGCCCGCCGCGCCGTGCACCTCGCAGAAGTAGGGCACCGAGCCCGGCTGGGCGAACGTCCGCGTCACGGACCAGGGGCCGGGAGCGGCGTCGCCGTTGCCGCCCTCTCCGTCGCAGCCCAGGGCGCAGCGGAAGCTGCGGTCGTCAGCGATCACGTTGTGCGTGCCGCCGCCCTGGTTGATCCACGTGACGGAATCGCCCACCGGGATCACGACCACGCGCGGCGAGAAAACGAAGTTCGAGACCTCCACGACGTGGGTTGCGGCAGCCGCCGGCGCCGCCACCAGCAGCGCGGCGAGCGCCGAGGTCACCAGTCGAGCCACAGCTTGCCGTCGGTGTACACGCGCTGCGCCGCTTCGAGCCCGGTGGTCGGGTCCTTGACCTCGCGGTGGACGTTGGAGATGGGGCCGAGCAGGGTGTCGCGGCCGAGCTCGAACGACTGCTCGCGCACGATGAGGAGGTAGGCCTTGTCGAGGGCGAGCGCCCGCGCCCGGCTCGGCGCGAGCAGGAACCGGAGGTCGCGGTCGCCGCCCTTCGCGGCGCGCCGCACCTGCGCCTCGTCGAGCTTCCCGGCCCCGAAGAACCGCTGGATCATCTCGGCGTTGGCCCGGTACTCGTCACCGGCCTGCACGCGACGCAGGTAGGTGAGCACCTCGGGCTCCTTGTGCCCCGATTGCGGCGCGTCGTACGTGCCGGCCAGATCTTGCGGGCGCCACCCCTCGGCGCCGGGGACCTTTCGCGGCAGCGCGAAGGTCTGGTCGACGGTGACGCCCAGGTTGCTGTGACAGCCCATGCAGGTGCGCAGCTCCTCGGCCGTCTGGACGCGGAGCCGTCCCTTCGCGTCCTCGATGAAACCCTGGAGCTGCCAGCCGTAGACGTTGCGCAGCCCGACCAGCGCCGATCCGGTGAAGAACGGAAGCGCCCCCTCCGCCTTCTCGTCGGCCTCCTTCTCCTCGGCGCGCAGCAGGCCCCAGGTGTCGAGATAGTCGACCTTGCGCGAGTAGCGAACCTCCTTCATACGCGTCGAGAGCAGGGCAGCCGCGTCGGGGTCGACGTAACGCACCGTGTGGAGCAGCTCCGTCCCCTGCGGGTAGAGGCGCGGGGCGACGTCGACCTCGGCCGCGGCTCCGGCATAGTGGGCCGGAAGACGGCGCACCAAGCTGACCATCTCGCCGATCCGTCCGTCGCCGTCGAGGTCGGCCCGTGCGCGCCGCTCGTCCACGGGCTCTACGACGCGGCGCAGCGGGACGTCGGGATCCCAGGTCACGGCTGCTTCGAGGATGGCGAGGTTGGTCTTGTAGATCTCCAGCGACGGCTGGCCCCGCAAGTCGGAGCGGAACTTCTGTGGAAGGCGGATGAAGACGTCGTCGGTCGACCCGTTCGTGGGCCAGAAGGTGCCCGGGAAAGGCTTGAAGCGGATCGCCCGCCAGCCGCTGCCGTCACGTGCAAAGCCCTCCTCGTCGAACCCGCGCCCGAGGTCGAGGTCGGGCACCCAGCCTGGGTACCGAGCGCCTGCGTCGAGCAGGGCGCTGCGCAGCGGCGTGTAGTTGTCCTGGCGGATGTAACCCAGGATCTCGCCGTCGGGGATCGCGGCGATCGCGGCCCGGCGGTCGACGAACAGGTTGCGCCATCGGTTCGTCGTCGCGAAGCGGCTGAAGGCGTACTCCTTCTGCAGCTCGAGATCGGTGTGGAAGTTGGGGTCGCGCGCCACCGTGTGGCAGGTCCAGCACGGGTTCGAGACCCCCGCCGTCCGCGTGTAGCACTGCGGCGGCACGGTGGCCTCGAAGTTGGAGACCACCTGGTGCGCGACTGCCGCGGCGAGCGGGTCGAAGGGCGGCGGACTCTCCGCCGCCCTTCCAGTCGCGGCCGCGACGATCACCCCCAGGAGCGCAAGCCGAACCTTGTGCGGCCGCCGGTGCGTACGCAAGCGCGACCCTCCCAGCTCAGCGGTGAGGCCACGTGCTGGGCGAGGTCTGGAACTCCTCGCCGGGATGCTGCACGCTGAAGAACAGGGTCTTCTCGTCGGACGCAAACGCCGGTCCCGTGACCTCGGCGTCGGAGGGCGCCGCGGCGATGCGGAAGGCGCGGCCGAACGTCGCTGTCTTGACGCCCGCAACGCCCGCCTTGTGCCGTGGATCGAGGTCGAGATAGTAGACGGCATCGCTGGTTCCGGTGCGGCCGAAGTTGCCGTCGGTGCCGAACCAGACGCCGCCGTTCGAGTCGATCAGGATGTTGTCCGGATTGGCGGCGTCGAAGAGCCCGGTGCCCACGCTGCCGGCCCAGACCTCGAAAAACCGGAACGTGTACGAGGTGGCCGGGTGCGCCGGGTCGGCCTCCTCGATGGAGTAGATCGCCCCCGTGGGGTCGGGCCGGCGCGGCGAGGCCGTGGCGTGCTCGGAAGACTTGAACACGACACCGTCCTGGTTGAGCGCCACCTGCGAGCCGTGGTTGGTGAAGGCGACGTAGATCCGCGGCTTGCCGCTCGGATCGCGAGGGTTCCACTCGATGTCCTCGGGGCGGTTGAGCTCCATCACACCGACCTTGTTCGACGCGGTGAAGAGCGCCAGCCGCACGTCGTTGTCGTTGCGGAACCCGGCGAGACCGTTCCAGCTCACGTCGCGCAGCGCCTCGCCCACGGTCTTGGTGGGCGCGCCGAGCGCGGCGGCGTTGGGAGCGATGTCGGCGCTCTGCGTGCTCAGCAGGATCCAGCGTCCGATCCCGGGTGCCGCCTCCGTCGGCGCCGCGCCGGTGGCCTTCATGGTGCGGCCCGTGGCGTTGTCCAGTCCCGCGAAGTGGCTCACCCAGAGCGACCCCTGGTCGAGCAGCGCGCGCACCTCGCCCCGTGTCATGCCGGCCTTGTAGGGCTTGGCGCTCACCCACTTGAAGATCCGCCCACCGCGGCGGTCGTCGCCGGCGTAGACGACGATCGGCTGGTCGGGGAGGAGCTTGAGGTTCGAGCCCACCGCGAACGTTGCGCTCTCCCAGCGCGCACGGCCGAGGGAGCCGACCTTGCGGTGTCCGACGCCGTCGCCGCCGGGCTCGTTCGCCGAGAGGTAGAGGAAACCGGAGGGCTGGCCGGGATCGATCTCGACGAGGAAGCCGTAGAGGTCGCGGTCGTGGTCGCCGCCCGGCTGCGAGATGGCCGAGAACTCGCTGTTCGCGCTCGGGTCGACCACCGGGTTGATGTAGCCGCCCGGGTCGAACCCCTGGCCGGCGACGAAGCGCTGGGCGCTCGTCCAGGTGGCCTCGAGGTCGCCGTAGTAATCCTGGACGTTCTCCTCGGCGGTCACCACCGTGCCCCACGGGGTGACGCCGCCTGCGCAGTCGCCGGCGATGCCCGAGAGAAGCCGCGGCGGAAAGCCGCCGTTGGAGTCGTCGTGGTCGATGCCGATCGCCCGGTGGCCGGTCAGCGTCAGCAGCGTCTCGCTCGTCGAGTCGTACCGCATGGCGGCGCCGCTGGGCACCAGGCGCCAGCGCCGCGCCGCCACGTCGAGCTCGGCGCGGAACCAGGAGCCCCCGAGCTGGCGCTTGTACTGCCGGATGTAGGCGTCGACGTCCCCCTGGGTCCACCCCGGTGCCGTGACGTCGTTGCCCAGCAACCCGAGGTCACGGAAGAACTTGGCCGCCGTGAGGTGCTGTCCCGTCGGCGCGGTGGTGAGGGTCGGGCGGTTGTTGGAGACGTATTCGTGGTTGGTCCAGATCCAGGCGCTCTTGCCGCTGCCACGGAACTGCGGCGCGCTGCCGACGACGTCGCCTTGCCAGTCGCTGTTCCAGCCGTCGCCGAAGTAGGCGATGTAGTCGGCATTGGCGCCGAAGCGCGCCGCTCCCGCCGAGGTGTCGTTGGTGAGCGGATCGAGCCACTTCGCGACCACGCTGGGCACGACGTTCGAGATCGTCCGCACCTCGTCGGTGTTGGAGTTGGCGAGGGGGAACTGGGCGTTGGCGGGAAGCGTGCCCTTGGCGTATTGGTCGGCGTACTTGCGAACGAGGCTGGTGATCGGCAGGTCGACGCGCCGCATCAGTGCGACGACGGACGACAGCGGGGCCGCGTGGTCGGGCTCGACGGCGAGCAGGGAGCCCGACGCGGCGAGCGCGACGAGCGCGAAGACCGCGACTGGCCTGCGGGGGGGAATGCGGGCGAAGGCTCGGGGCACGATGACCTCCTCTTCGGCTAGCTGAGATGGTCCAGTGAAGATGAACGGCGACCCGCGCACTCTCGGCTGCGGCGTTGGCGGGTCGGTGGCGCCGATGTGACGGCGGTGTGCCTCATCCGCCGAGACGAGGGCAAGCGCGCAGGTAGCAACTCGCTGCGTGGCCAGCCGAGGCGGGCGGTGCGGTGGACCCGTGAGCGGGGCGCGCCCCGGTCCGCTCTACTCCGCTCCGGCCGGCGCCCGCGGGTCGTAGCGCCAGCGGTGCGCCTGCTGGCGGAGGCCATCGAGAAGCCACGGCAGCGCTCGCGCCACGATGCGGTTGGTCAGCCAGGCAGGCCAGTGACCGCCGGGGTCGACGTAGAGACGGCAGGCGGCGAGGGTGCGGCCTTCGGCGAGGCCGACGAGGGTCCACTCGCCGCGGTGGTCCCGGAGGTTGCCCGAGCCCGGCACGTGCCGCCAGCGCAAGCGCCAGCGCGCATCGGCGCCGCCGCCTTCGATCCACCAGTCGGCGCGGAGGCGGTAGTGGCGGTCTGCGAGAGGCGCACGCAGATGGAGCCACTGCTCCTGCTCGGCGGAGCTGTCCGCGACACGGCGCACCAGGGTGCGCGAGAGGAACGGCACCCACTCGTTATAGTGGTCGAGGTCGACGAGGGCGCGATGGAGCCGCGCCGGCGGCGAGTCGAGCACGGCCACCGCCATGCCCTCGCGCAGCCCGCCGCGTTGCGCTGGCCCCATCCGCACGACGGCCTCGCCGTGGTCGAGCCGCCGCTGCTCGGCGGCGGTCGGCACGAACGGGAGGCCGGCGTGTGCCGCGCTCCCCGGCAGGGCGAGCGCGATCGCGACGAGGAGCATCCGCGGATTCTCCCCCGTGCTCGTGGCCCTGCGAGGTCGTCGGCCGCTGCCGCCCTCCAGAAGGGCTAGCCGGCCTCTTCTGGCGCCTCTTCGTCGCGGCGACGCCGCAGGCGGCGTCCGATCGAGCGCGCCACGGCGCCGCGCTCCGCTCGCACCCGCTCGACGAGGTCGTCGAGGTACGAGTAGGCGACCGGCGTCACCAGCAGCGTGAGGAGCAGGCAGAGGCTCTGGCCGCCGATCACCACCACCGCCACGGAGCGCCGCTCCTCGGCACCGGGCCCGCTGCCGAGCGCGAGCGGCAACATCCCGGCGACGAGCGCCAGCGTCGTCATCAGGATCGGCCGCAGCCGGTCGCGGTTGGCCTGCAGGATGGCGGCGGTACGGTCGAGGTGCGCCTCTGCCCGCAGCCGGTTGGTGTGGTCGACCTGCAAGATGGCGTTCTTCTTCACCACCCCGAAGAGGACGAGGATGCCGAGCGCCGAATAGAGGTTCAGCGTGTTGCCCGTCACCCAGAGCGAGAAGAGCGCGAACGGCACCGAAAGCGGCAGCGAGAGCAGGATGGTGAGCGGGTGCACGACGCTCTCGTATTGCGAGGCGAGGATCATGTACATGAAGACCACCGACAGCGCGAAGGCCCAGAGGAACTCGCCGAAGGTGCGCTCGAGCTCGCGGGCGCGGCCCGACACGGCGGTGCTGTAGGCGGGCGGCAGGTTCATGTCCGCGGCGGCCTTGCGCAGCACCACCAGCCGGTCGGCGAGCGCGAAGCCGGGGGCGGCCCCGGCGCGCAGGCTCACCTGGCGCTGGCGGTCGAGGCGGTCGATGCGCGAGGCGGTCTGCCCCGATTCGAGCGTGACGAGCGAGTCCAGCCGGATCAGCGGATCGCCGCCCGCCACCGCGGCCCCCGGGCGCGCGACGTAGAGGCGCGAGATGGTGCCCGGGTCGCGGCGGTCGGCCTCCACCAGCCGCAGGGTGACGTCGTAGTCCTCGTTGATGGCCGGGTCGTGGAACCTCGACACCTGCGGGTCGCCCGCCACCATCAGGCGCAGGGTCTGCGCCACCTCGTCGCTGGCCACGCCGAGGTCGGCGGCGCGGGCCCGGTCGATCACCACCTTGAGCTCCGGCTTGTCGAGCTTGAGCGTGGTGTCGGCGTCGACGAGGCCGAGCTCGTCGGCCCGCAGGCGCAGATCTTCGGCCGCCTTGAACAGCGTGAGCAGGTCGGGCCCGCGCAGCGCGAAGTCGATCTCGGCGCCGCCGCCACCGAGGTTGAACGACCGCGCGTTGCGCACGGTGGTGCGCAGGTCGGTGAACTTCCGCAGCTTCTTGCGGATCTCCTGCATCACCACCCGCTGGGGATAGCGGCCGGTGAAGGCCCGCCAAGGCCGGAGGTGGAGCGTCTCGCGCACCAGGCGGCCGATCGAGAAGGTGCGCTCGGAGTGCGGCGCGATGCGCACGTAGATGCTCCCCTGGTTGACGCCGCCGAGGAAGCCGCCGCCGGCGGTGGTGAGCATCAGGCGCACGCCGCGCGTCGAGCGCACCTCGGCCTCGACGGCGCGCATCGCTTCGTCCATCGCCGCCAGCGACGTCCCCTCCGGCGCGTTGACGCCGACGTCGAACTCCGCCTCGTCGAGGTCGGTCGGCATGTACTCCTGCCGCACCATCTTGTAGAGCGGGATCGACGAGGCGACGATCAAGAGCGCGGCGATCATGACGCGGCGCCGGTGGGCCATCGACCAGCCGAGCATCCGCGTGTAGGCGTCGTCGAGGTGGGCGTAGAAGCCGCGCCTCGAGCCGGCCGGCCCGTCGCCGCCGTGGCCGTGCCCGCCCCCCGCCGCCGCGTCCTCGAGGCGCAGCATGCGGGCGCTCATCATCGGCGTCAACGTGAACGAGACCAGGAGCGACACCAGCACGGCCACCGCGGCGGTGATGCCGAACTGGTAGAGGAACCGCCCCGAGATGCTCGACATGAACGACACCGGGACGAAGATCACCACCAGCGAGAGCGTCGTCGCCAGCACGGCGAGGCCGATCTCCGCCGTCGCCGCCCGCGCCGCCTCGAAGGGCGGCATCCGCTTCTCCTCGACGAAGCGGAAGATGTTCTCGAGCACGACGATGGCGTCGTCGATGACGACGCCCACCATCAGCACCAGCGCCAGCATGGTGACGCTGTTCAAGGTGAAGTCGAGGGCCGCCATCATGCCGAAGCTCGAGATCACCGACGCCGGGATCGCCACCGCCGCGATCACCGTCGTGCGCCAGCTGCGCATGAAGGCGAAGACCACCAGCGAGGCTAGGAGCGCGCCGAGCAGCAGGTGCGAGTTGATCTCGTGCAGCGCGCCGTAGATGTAGCGGGACTGGTCGCGGATCACCTCCAGCTTGACGTCCGGAGGGAGCTGGGAGCCGACCTTGGCGAGGTTCGCCTTGACCGCCTCGATGACCTCCACCGTGTTGACGCCCGACTGGCGGCGCACCTCGAGGGTCACCGTCGGTACGCCGTCGAGTCGCGCCAGGGAGCGCTGTTCCTTGGTGCCGTCTTCGGCGAAGCCGACGTCGCGCACCCGCACCGGGCTGCCGTTGCGGGTGGCGATGACGAGGTCGTCGAACCCGCGCGGGTCGTCGATGCGGCCGAGCGTGCGCAGCACCTGCTCGCGCTGCGCGCCGGTGACGTTGCCGCCCGGAGCGTCCGCGTTCTGGCTGCGGATGGCGTCGCGCACGGCGGTGATCGGTAGTCTGTAGGCCGCCAGCCGGTCGGCCTCGACCCAGACGTTGATCGCCCGCGAGAGGCCGCCGACGATCTCCACCTCGCCGACGCCGGAGGCGCGCTCGAGCTGCACCTTGACGACCTTGTCGGCGATCTCGGTGAGCTCGCGCAGCGGCCGGTCCGCGGACACCGCGACGGTGATCACGGGCGACGAGTCGTTGTTCGCCTTGGAGACGACCGGCGGCTGGACGTCGGGCGGCAACTGCCGCACCACGCCGGCGACGCGATCGCGCACGTCTTGCGCGGCGACCTCGATGTCGACGTCGAGGTCGAAGGTGGCGATGATCACCGAGCTCCCCTGCCCCGACACCGAGCGCAGCTCCTGGACGCCGGCGACCGTGTTGACGGCCTCTTCGATGGGCTGCGAGAGGACGGTCTCCACCTCCTCCGGCGAGGCGCCGGGGAGGCTCGTGCGCACCATCACCGTCGGCAGGTCCATCGCCGGGAAGCGGTCGACGCCGAGGCGGAACCAGCTCGCGGCGCCGACGACCACCAGCGCCAGCACGAGCATCACCGCGAAGACGGGACGGCGAATGGAGACTTCGGCGAGCTTGTTCATCAGGGCCGAATCGGCTCAGCGCTCAAGGGTCACCGCCTGCCCGTCGACGAGGTTGCCGGGCGCGACGACCACCAGCTCCTCGCCTTCGAGCCCCTCGACGATCTCGACGCGGTCGCCGGCACGACGGCCGGTCCGCACCCGGTTCTCGACGGCCTTGCCGTCGGCCACCGTGATCACCTTCTCGATCCCCGCGAACGAGACCACCGACGACGCCGGAACGAGGATCGCCATGCGGTCGGCCGCGATGACGATCTGCGCCGCGACGAACGAGCCGGCGCGCAGGGCCCCGCTGTCGTTGGGCACCTCCGCCTCCACCCTCAAGGCGCGGTCGCCCTCGTCGATCGACGGGCTGACGCGGGCGATGCGTCCGACGTGGGCGCGCGAGTCCCCCTCGACGAGGACGCGCACCTCCTGCCCCGCGCGGATGCGCGCCGCCGCACGCTCGGGCACCGAGAGGCGCAGGCGCAGCGGGTGCGTGCGCACGACGGTGACGACGGGCTCGCCGGCGCCCACGTATTGACCGGCCGTGGCGTGGCGCTCGCTCACCGCCCCGGCGAACGGGGCGACGAGCACCGAGTCGACGAGCTGCTGGCGAGCCAGGTCGAGCTCGGAGCGCCGCTGCGCCAGGATGCCGTGGCGGTTGAGCGCCTCCTCGTGGGCCTGCTCGAACTGACTCTCGGCGACCTGGTAGGCGGCCTCCGCCGCGTCGAGGTCGGCCTTCGGCAGGAGCTCCTCCTTGAAGAGCGCCTGCGCGCGCTCCCGGCGCGCCGTCGCCTCGGTGAGCACCGCCTTCGCCTGGCGCACGACCGAGGTCTGCGCCGGATCGACCGCATCCGACGGATCCTCCGGCCGCAGGCCGAGGCGCGCGCGGGCCTGCTCGAGCGCGGCATCCGCCTGGCGCACCCGCAGCTCGAAGTCGGTGGTCGCGAGGCGCGCGATCACCTGTCCGCGCCGCACCGTGCTGCCGAGGTCGACGGGCAGCTCCACGAGCCGGCCCGCGACCTTCGTCCCCAGCACGACCTCGTCCTGCGCCGCGAGCGTGCCCGAGACCGCAACCACCTCGGGCAACGCGCCGCGCTCGGCGGGGACGACGCGCACGACCCGCGGCGCCTCCCCCGACTTGCGCTCCTGCGCGCGCGATTCGCTATCGCCCCCGCAGCTCGCCACGGCAAGTCCAATGGCCGCGAAAGCCGCAAGGGAAAGGACCGGGGCAAGGGCATGGCGGGCGCGAGTCATGGACCTGAGAGTGTAGCGCCCGCAAGGGACCTGGCGAGGGTCACCTCACGGTGACAACGAGTCGTTCTTCGAGGCGATCGGTCCGTGGAGCGGCCGTGAAGTCGGTTCCAACGCAGCGAGCGACGCGGAGCCCGGTGTAGCATCTGCCGCGTCCCCACACCCCAGCGCGAGGAGGCTCCCCACAATGCGTTCGAAGGCGCTCCACGGCTTCGTCACCCTCACCCTCCTCGCCGCCGCGGCGAGCGCCCAGTGGCGCAGCGAGGGCCCCTTCCTCGCCAACGGTCTCGACGTCGCCGTCGACCCCACCCACACCGACACGGTCTACCTCGCCACCCAGGGCGGCGGCGTCTGGAGGAGCGAGGACGGCGGCGGGACCTGGACGCTGCCAGGGGACGAGATGACCAGCCGCAAGGTCAACTGGCTGATGGTCGATCCCGGCAAGTCGACGACCCTCTGGGCGGGCGTCGAGGACGCCGGCATGTGGCGCTCCCTCGACCGCGGCGCGACGTGGAAGCAGCTCGAGCCGAACGGCGAGGACGTGGTCGGCCTGCGCATCGCCTTCGCCCCTTCGGCGCCGCAGACCATCTTCGTGCCCTCGACCAATCTCCACTACCGCACGGCCGACGGCGGCAAGACGTGGACCAGCTTCCGCGTCGCCGGCGAGGACTCCTACGCCATCGCCGTGCACCCGACCAACCCCAAGATCGTGCTCTCGGGCGGCCGCGGGCAGACCCTCAACCTCGCCCGCAGCCAGGACGGCGGCAAGACCTGGAAGCAGACCGGCATCGGCATCAAGGACGCGAGCGTCCACCGGATCGTCTTCGATCCGACCAACCCGTCCATCGTCTACGCGTACGCCGGGTTCCGCGAGCTCTTCAAGAGCACCGACGGCGGCGACCGCTTCACGCCGCTCGACCTCGGCATCGGCGCCACCGATGACGTCACCGACCTCGACATCGATCCCGGCGACCCCAAGGTGCTCTGGGCCGCCACCGAAGGCGGCCTCGAGGTGAGCGAGGACGCCGGCGAGACCTGGCACCGCGCCGACCGCGGCACCGGCGACTACATCGTGTCGGCCGTCGCGCTCGTCCCCGGGAAGCCGGGGACCGTGCTCGCCGCCACCAACGGCGGCGCCGGCCTCTACAAGACCAGCGATGGAGGCGGCACCTGGTCGCAGAGCAACCGCGGTCTCGCCGCCGCGTGGGTGAAAAAAGTCTGGGCGCCCGCCAAGGCCGGCGGCCCGCTCTACGTGCAGACGGGCGTCGGGCTCTTCCGTCGCGACGGCGGAACCTGGGCCGAGGTGCGCCAACCCTTCGACGACGACGAGGAAGCGACCCTCGACGGCATCCTCTACGACCGCACCTCGCCGCAGACGGTCTACGCGTTCTCCGGCTCGAAGTACTGGCGCTCGACCGACGGCGGCCGCAGCTGGCGGGAGCCGGAGCGCAAGGAGCCGGGGCTGCGCCAGATGATGCGCGGCGACATCTCGGACCCGGAGTTCAAGAGCATGGCGCAGGACGCCGGCGACGCGAAGACGTTCTACGCCGGCGCCTGGTCGAGCTCCGACCCGGGTCACGCCGTTTACAAGACGACCGACGGCGGCAAGACCTGGAAGCCGTCCGGCAACGGACTGCCCGAGGAGAACGCGGTCGAGATCCTGCGCAGCGGCGGCCCGAAGACGGTCTACGCGGTCGTCGCCAAAGACGGCGTCTTCCGCACCCGTGACGGCGGCGGCAGCTGGACGAACGCCGGCTCCGGCCTGCCGGGCGGCGAGGTGCGCGAGCTCGTCGTGTCGCCGACGAATCCGGCGGCGCTCTTCGCCGCCACCGAACACGGCCTCTTCCAGAGCGCCGACGGCGGCGACAGCTGGAAACGCACCGGCGCGAGCCTCGCCGAGGAGGACATCGAGGCGGTCGTCTACGCGCCCGGCGGCGACGTCTTCGCCGGCGCCTTCGAGGGGATCTACCGGAGCACCGACGGCGGCGCCACCTGGACGAAGATGAACGGCGAGCTCCCCAACGTCGACGTGCGCGCGCTCGCCGTCGAGCCGGGGTCTCCGGGCCGTCTCTACGCAGGCTTCGGCGGCGGCAGCGTCTGGTCCGCGCCGCTCCCCTGACCTTCGCTCGTCCCTCGCGCGCCGGCGTGATTCTGCGCTAGGATTTCTCCGCGCGCAGGGCGCCCCCAGTCCGCGGGAAGGGACCATCCCACCTGTAGCCTCGATCCCACGGCTGAGATCCACGTACCTCTGGCCAGTTGGGCGGACGAGCCGGCCGAAGGAGGACGTGTGATGCTCCCCGCCGACCCCAGCATCGAGCTCCTGCGCAAGCGCGCCAAGCAACTGCTCCGCTCCGCCCGCCGCGGCGACCCGGAGGCGCTCGCCCGCTGCCGGGCCGCGCTCCCGCGCCTCGCCGCCCTCGGCGACGACGCGCTCGCCGCCTCGATCCGTCTCGCCGACGCCCAGCACGCCATCGCCCGCGAGCAGGGCGCCGCCAGCTGGCCGAAGCTCCGGCGTCAGGTCGAGGACCTCCTGCCGCTCGCCAAGCGCGCCGAGCTCTTCCTCACCGCCATCCGCGACCGCAAGCTGGGAACCGCGAAACGGCTGCTGGCGCGCTACCCGGACGTCGGCCGCGCCAACCTCTTCGCGGCGGCGGCCGCAGGCGAAGCCGAAGCCCTCGCCACCCTGCTCGCCGCCTACCCGCAGCTCGCGAGCGCGCCGCACCCGGGCGACGGCTGGACCCCGCTCGTCTACGCCTGCTGGTCGGCGCTCCACACGTCCTCGCCGGAACGGGCCCGCGGCATCGCGCGCGCCGTCGAGATCCTCCTCGACCGCGGCGTCTCGGCGAACGAGCACGTGCTCCACGACCCCGCCGATCCGAACAGCAAGCTGCCCGCGCTCTACTGGGCATGCGTCAGCGGCCACACCGCGGTCGTCGAGCTGCTCCTCGCGCGCGGCGCCGACCCCAACGACGGCGAGTCGATCTACCACGCCGCCGAGCTCGACCGGCGCGACTGCCTCGAGCTGCTGGCGCGGCACGGTGCCGACTTCTCCGGGCGGCACGCTCACTGGGGCAACACCCCGCTCTTCTTCCTCGCCGGCTACAAAGAGTGGGCCGAGCAGTCCGCCACGGCCACGGCCGGCATGCGCTGGCTGCTCGAGCACGGGGCGGACCCCGACGTGACGAGCTACGAGTCGCGCGAGACGCCTCTCCACCGCGTCGCCGCCTACGGACGCGGTCCCGCGGTCGCCGAGATGCTGCTCGCCCACGGCGCGACACTCGACGTCGAGCGGGCGGACGGACGCACGCCCTACGTACTTGCCGTGCGCACCGGCAACTTGGCCATGGCGGCGTTCCTCCGCGAGCGCGGCGCCGATCCCACGAAGCTCACCACCGTCGACGAGCTGCTCGGCGCCTGCCTCGCCGCCGACGAGCCGCGGGCGCGCGCGCTCCTCGCCGCCGAGCCGACTCTCCTCGAGCGCTTCGGCGAGGAGGACCACCAGGCCTTCGCCCTCGCCTCCGAGGAGAAGCGCGAGGCGAGCGTGCGCCTCATGCACGCGCTGGGCTTCGACCTCGCCTGGGAGGGCGGCTGGGGCGGGACGCCCCTCCACCACGCCGCCTGGCACGGCGACGTCGGGATGACCAGGTTGCTGCTTTCGCTCGGCGCGCCGATCGACATCCGGGACAAGCAGTTCGGCAGCTCGCCGATCGGCTGGGCGGGGCACGGCTCGGCGCACTGCCGCCGGGCGGACCACGACTACGTCGCCGTCGTCTCCGCGCTGCTCGATGCCGGCGCCTCCCGGGAGGCGTCGATCAACCGCTGGGGCGAGCCGCCCGAGGCGATGAGCACGAGGGCGGTCGCGTTGCTCCTGCGCCAACGCGGTTTCGCGCCGGGCGGCTAACGGCGGCCGCGCTCGTCCGTTTCTCTCTCCGGTGGACGGGGGGTTTACGGACTAGTTCTACAGTTGTAGTATTACAGCCGTAGAACACATCACCGACTCTCCGCAAGCAGGAGGGGATCCGGATGCGACAAGGAAAGGCGAAGCGCGTGTTGAGCGGCCTGCAGCTGGCGATCATGGAGGTGCTCTGGAACGCGGGCGAGGCGACGGTCGGCGACGTCCAGGAAGCGCTCGCGGGGTCCCGGCCGCTGGCCCAGAGCACCATCGCGACGGTGCTGTCGCGGCTCGAGCGAAAGAGAGTCGTCGCCTACCGCACCGAAAGACGGCAATACGTCTACCGTCCGCTCCTCAGCGCCGCGGAAGCCCGCGGGAGCGCGCTCGCCGAGGTCGCCGACGGGGTCTTCGGCGGCGACCTCCCGGGGCTCGTCAGCGCCCTGCTCTCCTCCCGCGACGTCGACGCCGGCGACCTCGACCGCGTGCGGGCGCTCATCGAAGCCAAGGAGCGGGAGCTCGCGGAGGCGCGACGATGAGCGCCTTCGCCACGACCCTGGCCGGCTGGATAGCGACGTACGCCCTCCACAGCACGCTCGCGCTGGGCGCCGCGGCGCTCGTCGCGTGGCGGTGCGGCGAGCGGCACGCGCTGCGCGAGCTCGCATGGAAGGCCGCGCTCGTCGGCGCCGCGCTCACCGCCACGTTGCGGGTCGGCGTCGGCCCGGCTCCGCTCGCCGGTCGCTGGTCGCTGCCGCTCGCAACCGCACCGGCCGGCTTTCTGCCGAACCTCGAGGATGCCACCCCGCGCGCTGCCAGCGCCGGCGCGCCGGAGACACCCGCCTTGCCCGGCGATCCGACGCTCGAGTCCTCTCCAGAGTCCTCTCCGGCAGATGCCACGCCGTCGAGGCCACTCTCGCCCAGCCCGGCGAACCCCGACTCTCCGCGTCCACAGGGGGTGTTTGGCCCGTCCTGGCCGCTCTATACGACCTTCCTCTGGCTCGCGGGCGCCGCCCTCGGGCTCGGGCAGCTCCTCGCGCAATCGCTTCGCCTGCGGCGACTCCTGCGCGGGCGCCACCCGATCGCCGACGGGGCGCTGCTCGCGATGGTCGCGGCCCACGCGCCCGCGAACCGCGGGCGGCGACCGATTCGCCTCAGCGTCTCCGACTCCTGCACGGTGCCGCTCGCTCTCCTCGGCGGCGAGATCGTGCTGCCGCCGCGCTTCGTCGAGTCGCTCGGTGCCGAGGAGCAGCGCGCCGGGTTGGCCCACGAGCTCGCCCACCTGCTCCGCCGCGACCCCGCGTGGCAGCTCCTCGCGGTCGTGCTCGAGCGCGTCTTCTGGTTCCAGCCGCTCCACCGGCTCGCAAGGCGCTCGCTTCGCGACAGCGCCGAGTATCTGTGCGACGAGTGGTCGGCGCGCGAGACCGGCTCCCCGCTCGCCCTCGCGCGCTGCCTGGAGGCGGCCGCCGGCTGGCTCCGGAACGACGAGCCGGCCCTCTCCCCGGCGGCTTCGCCGATGGCACGCTCGGGCTCGCCGGTCGTCCGGCGGGTCGAACGGGTGCTCTCGGGACGAGAAGGCGGTCGCCGGCCCGCCGTCGCCTGGGTCGTGCCGCCGCTGCTCGTGCTCGCGGCCGCGGCGCCCGTCGTCTCGATCTCGGCGCCGAGCGAGGACGGGGGCGGCTCCTCGAGCATTCAGATCGAGAACGGGAGAGGCGGATTCGACCTCGCCCGCCTCTCGAACGGCGAGGGCCTGATCCCGCGCTGGGGCGCCGCCGAGCTCGCGCGCGCCCGGGAGCGGCTCGACCTGGCGCGACCGCCGGCCTCCGCGGCGCCTTTGCCCCAGCGCTGGAAGTGGGCGCTCGACTCGGCACGCGACCGCCGTCTGCGCGACTTCTGGGTCGTCTACACCTTCGTCACGCCCTGGCACGCGCGCGACCTCATGCTCGGCGACAGCGACGGGCTGTCGCTCGTGCAGGTCGAGGACGCCGCGAAGTGGACGGGCCCGACGCTGCTCGACCTGCTCGACGGCCCACCGCAACAGGTCCCGACCGGAACGGTGGCGGTCCTGGCGCACTTCCGCGGCGCCGGCGAGAACGGGCTCGACCGCGGCGTCTACCGGAACGCGAGGATCCCATTCGACTTCGGTCGAACGCCGGTGCTCTGGCTCGGCGCCGCCGCGGAAGAGGAGAGCCTCGCCCAGATGGGGCGACTCTTCGACTCCTCGGGCGACGACGAGCTGCGCACGCTCTGGATCGAGTGTGGCTCGTTGCACCCGAAGACCGACCTCGTCATCCCCTTCCTGCGGCGTTTCCTGGAGCGCAGCCACTCGGTCAAGGTCCGCGCCGAGGCCGCCGAAGGCTTCGACCATCACCCGGACCCGCGGTCGGTGCGCATCCTGCTCGACCTGGCGGGCAGCGACCCCGCGAGCGACGTGCGCGCCGAGGCGGCGGAGACGATCGGCGAGCTGCCGATCCCCGAAGCGATCCCTGCGCTGCTCGAGCTGGCGCGGCACGCCGTCGACAGCCGCACGGCCGCGGAGGCGGCCGAGGGGCTCGGCGAGCAGCCGGCTGCCCGCGCCATTCCCGCGATCCGGGAGCTGCTGGAGGACCCGAACGTCCACGACGACGCGCTCGCCGAGGCGGTCGAGTCCCTGTCCAGCTTCCCGCGCGAGCGCGCCGCGGTCGACCTTCTCGTGCACACGGCTCGCGAGCACTCGCGGTATCGGGTCCGCATGGAGGCGGCCGAGACGCTGGCCGAGGTCCCCGGCACTCTCGACGAGCTCGTCGACCTCGCCTGGCAGAGCGACGCCGCCGACGTGCGGCAGGAAGCGGTCGAGAGTCTCGGCGAGGTCGACGCACCCGGTGCGCTGGCGGCGCTCGAGAAGATCCTCTGGGAGCACCCGGACCGAGGGGCGCAACGTGAAGCCGTCGAGTCGCTGTCGGCGCTCCACGACCGGCGCGTCGTCGCGGTGCTGGCTCGCGCTGCGCGCGAGCACCCCGACGCCGACGTCCGCGAGGAGGCCCGCGACGCGCTCGGCGAGCCGACAGAGGACCACGACAAGGAGTGAGGGCGGCCGGAAGGCCGCCCCGATCGCGGGTCGCCCGAGCCGCTTCGCGAACGCCGCCCGCTGCTAGAGTCGCCACCAGACGCACAGTCTCTGGAGGCGACAGGCATGGCGACGCTCTCCCGCCTCGGCCCGTGGGGTCACCTGCGCGCGGAGCCCAACCAATACGTCCTGCACTTCCGGCGCGGCAAGCTGGTCCGCAAGGGCGTTGGGCTCGCCTACTGGTTCAGCGCCCTCTCGGCAGCCGTCTCGCAGGTGCCGGCCGAAGACGTCGAGACGACCTTCCTCTTCCGCGAGCTGTCGGCGGACTTCCAGGAGGTCAACGTCCAGTGCACGCTGCGCTACCGCAGCGTCGACCCGGAGCGCACCGCCGCGCGCGTCAACTTCACCATCTCGCTCGCCAACGGCGTCTGGCTCGAGGAGCCGCTCGCCCGCCTGGCGAGCCTCTGGAGCCAGCTCGCGCGGCGGCCGGCGCGTGCCTACGTGATGGGCGTGTCGCTCGTCGAGGCCGTCCGCTCCGGCGCGCAGGTGATCCAGACGGCGATCGAGGAAGCGCTCAAAGGCAACACGGAGCTCGAGTCGATGGGGCTCGCCCTCGTCAGCATCCACGTCGAGCAGGTGGCGCCGAGCCCCGACCTCGAGAAGGCGCTGCAGACGCCCACGCGCGAGTCGATCCAGCAGAAGGCGGACCAGGCGAGCTTCGAACGGCGCGCGCTCGCCGTCGAGAAGGAGCGCGCCATCAAGGAGAACGAGCTCGCCACCGAGATCGAGCTCTCCCGCCGTCAGGACCTCCTGATCCGCCAGCAGGGCGCCAACCAGCTCCAGGCGGTGACGCAGGACGCGGAGGCGGAACGGGTGAAGGCGGCGGGCGAGCAGCAGCGGCGGACGCTCGTCGCCGAGACCGCCGCCGCCGAGACGCGGCTGCTCGCCGACGCCCAGGCGGAGGCGCGGCGCGCCCTCGGCGCCGCCGCCGCCGAATCCGACAAGCTGCAGGCCGCGGCCTGGCAGGACAGCCCGGCCCGCGTGCTCTTCGCGCTCGCCCTGAAGGAGCTGGGCGGGAAGATCCAGCAGATCAACAACCTCAACGTCACGCCCGACCTCCTGAGCGACGCGCTCAGCCGGCTGGTCGACGACAAGGCCGGCAAGTGATGGTGCGAGCGACCGTGCGAGTGTGCGTCGCGTGAGCACCGACACGACCCTCCAGGGGGCTCTCCCGAGGGTCGTGCTCATCACGCGCAAGACGCCGCTCGAGCTCCTCCTCGAGCGCCACGGCACGCTCTCCCAGGAGCGCTTCTACTTGCGCGCCCGGGGCGAAGACCCGGCGCGCTACGAGCGAGGGCACGAGGTGCAGCAGGCGGCGCTCGCCGCCGTCACCCAGGCGCTGCCGCCCGACCAGCGCCGCACGCGCATCGACCGCGAGCTGCTCCCGCGCTTCCTCTTCGCCGCCGACGACTTGGTTGTGGTCGTCGGCCAGGACGGCCTCGTCGCCAACGTTGCCAAATACCTCGACGGGCAGCTCACCATCGGCATCAACCCCGACCCCGCGACCTTCGACGGGGTGCTCTGCCGGCACCCGCCTTCCGCCATGCCGCGACTGCTCGCCTGGACTCGCGACCCCGACACCACGTGTCGGGTCCAGGAGCGGACCATGGCGCACGCGGCGCGCGAGGACGGGCAGCGGCTTCTCGCCCTCAACGAGCTCTTCGTCGGCCACCAGACCCACCAGTCGGCCCGCTACCGCATCGAGCTCGCCAAAGTGGGGAACGGAGGCGGCGAGCGCCAGAGCTCGTCGGGCCTGATCTGCTCCACCGGCACCGGCGCCACCGGCTGGGGCCGCTCGATCGCGCAGCAACGGCACCTCGAGAAGCGCCTCCCCGGCCCCGAGGACGCACGCCTCGTCTGGTTCGTTCGCGAGCCGTTCCCGTCGGTCGCCACGGGCACCGAGCTCAGCTTCGGCCAGCTCGTGCCCGGCGAGCGTCTCGTGCTCTGGTCGGAGATGCAGCAGGGCGGAACCGTATTCGCCGACGGCATCGAGGAGGATCGGCTGGAGTTCGCGAGCGGGCACCGGCTGGAGCTCTCGATCGCCGAGCGCAGGTTGCGGCTGGTGGTGCCCAGCCCGTGAGCCCTCCAGCGAGCCCGCGCCGCGGTGCGTCGGCGAGGATCCTTGCCGACGTCGACCCTCCCGACGTAGATATCGGGTTTCTCGACGGCGAGCTCGCGGGCGACGTCGAGGCGTCGCTCGGCGCCGGCTTCGAGGCGCACGCGGTCTTCGAGGGGGGCGAGACGCCCGACGACGTGTTCCGCGCCGCGTTGGGCCGTGCCATCACCGCCATCGCGGCCCGCGACCAGGACGGCCTGCTGCCGCGCTTCCTGCGCCTGGGACCGTACGAGCGCGAGGGTCCGATCCCCTCGCGCCTGGCGGGGAAGAGGCTCGCCGACGACGAGGTCGCCCGCGCCATCCGCTTCATCCACTCGTCGGCGATCAACTGCTTCCAGGGCGCGCTCGCCGAGCTGCTCGCCGTCGGCGCGCTCGCCCGCCTCGCGAAGGAGCGGTTCCCGGGCCGGCGGCGGCCGCGGCTCTTCGTCGGCGACACGGTCCTTGCACCGCAGACGGGACGGCGCCGCTGGGCGAAAGCGGCCGACTTCCACCTCCTGAGGCGCGTCGGTTCCGGCGAGGTCGAGGTGGCGGCCGTCGCCGAGGTGAAGTCCTTCTGCACGAGCTTCGAGCGGCTCGCGCCGCAGCTCTCCGCCCATCTGGCGCGGGCGTCGCGCGGCTTGCTCGTCGGCGGCGAGGAGCAGGCGACGGTGTCTCCGCGAAAGCCGGCTGGCGGCCCGCTCCGCGTCGCCGTGGTGCCCGACGACTGGCCGCTGTCGCGACGTTTCGCCTATCGCGTCGAGGACGGGCGGAAGTACCTGCAGGCCGAGCCCACGGCCGTGCCCCGCGCCAGCGACGACGCGAAGCACCTCGGCGGGGACGACTGGCTCGTGACGCTCCGCTGGTCGCAGGAGGCTCTCGCGTCGCAGGCTTACGACATGACGTTCTGGTACATGGGCGAGCTCGGGCGCGTCACGTTCGCCGCGGAAGGGTTGCCGCGCGCGTGGAACGGGATGACGCCGGAGGAGGCGGGCTGCAACGCGGCGAAAGCTTCGCTCTACTACGCCGTGCTCCGCGCGCGCACCGTGCGCGAGGCGAGCCGCGCCATCGCGCTCTACAACAGCTACGGGTTCGGCTACGCGCTCGGGGCGAGCTTCCTCGACCGCGACGGCAGGCGCGAGATCCTCTTCGCCGAAGACCTCGCCGAGATCCTCGCCACGGGCAGGTCGCGGACGAAACCGGTCGAGGTCGGCGGCGTCGTGCGGCCGGCGCCCCTCTGTCGCATCCGCGGCTTCGACCGCGCTTGACCTGCGAAGATGCGGCGGTGAACGCGTGGAACCAGCGGGACGAGACCGCGCTGGCGTTGCTGCCCGGCGCGCTGGTGGAACCGTCGCCGGACCTGCTGGCGCGTCTCGGCCGATCGCGGCGCGTGGTGCCGCTCGCCTATCCCGATGCCACCCGCATGACGGATCTCACGGACGCGCTCGCCGCGCGGCTCGCGGGCGCGGGCGTGAAGCACGCCGACGTTCTCGGCTCGTCATACGGAGGCTGGGTCGCGCAGTGCCTGGCCCAGCGTCACCCGGCGCTCGTGCGCGACCTCGTCCTGGTGCACACCTTCGCGCTGCGCGCCGCCGACGCCCGGCGTTTCAGAATCGGATTGAAGCTCTGGAAGTTCATGCCCCGCGCCTCCTTCGGCCTGCTCGGCGCCGCCCGGGTCAAGCGGCTGCTGCGCCCGCTGCGCGCGGCCTCGCCGGCCGAGCACGAACGCGTCGAGGCGCAGCTCGTGGCGGCCATCCGTTCGCCGGCGACCATCGACGCCCTCTTCCGCCAGAACCTCTGCATGCTGGAGAGCTGCACCGCCTTCGCCGAGGGCCTGCCGAAGGGACGGCGGGTGCTGATCGTCGAGTCGGACGACGATCCGGCGGTGGGCGCCGACGATCGCGCGCGCTTGCGGGCGAGGTTCCCCGGGGCGACGGTGCGCACCTTCCACGGCACCGGGCACATCACCGCGCTGGTCGCACCCGAGGCTTATGCGGAGGCGGTGAACGCCTTCCTCGACTCGCCTGCCTGAACGTCCTGCTGCGGGCGCGCAACCTGGCGAGCCGCACCGCGCCACCGCCCGCCGAACGCGTCGCGCACCATCTCCCAGGCCTCGGCCGCCCACACGGCGCCGGTGTGCAGGAGCGTCCAGCGCGCCTGCCGGCGGCGGAAGCGCTCGCGGTCGAGCA
>Ga0209382_10000548_pt1 | contig 62191 bp, 58 predicted proteins | sample SoiMetdeltSBSDD5_FD_187599 | JGI IMG/M metagenome (GOLD analysis project Ga0209382, IMG submission 187599) | Bulk soil microbial communities from a Populus tree surrounding site in Tennessee, USA - Soil MetaG P. deltoides SBSDD5 (SPAdes) (version 2) | ecosystem: Environmental > Terrestrial >...
GGCACGAAGAGGAAGACGGCGGCCACGAGCAGGGCCAGGGCGAGGAGGACTCGCTTCATGGTGCGCATCATGGCGTGTTCAGTCCGTCGCCGTCATGGCGTGGTCGTCACCGCGTGGTCGTCATGGATCCGCACCATCGCCACCAGGAATTGAACGGATGGGCGCCTTGGCAAAACGCAGCCTCGGATGGGCGCCCCGGCCATTCGGGATCACCAATGCAGTCCGGTCTCGAACTCTAAATGCGATTGCGGCCGGTCAGGCCCGCGCGAAAAGACCTCCATTCGATCCAAGACGAACTCGGTCCGGACCGAGTTGTCCTCCTCCATACGGGACGGCCTGTTCACGAACGAAGCCGTGCGCGGCCAGGATCCGATGATAGGCCTCGTGCTCGGAGAGGCGGAGCACCTCCGTGCAGTAGCCGAAGAGCGAAGGGAAGCCCGCGGCGAGATGGAGATCTCGGGCCTCGAACTCCGCGAGATGGGTCACGAGGCGGGCCGTCGTCTCACGCCCGGAACGGGCCAGGCGGATGAGCTCTTCGGTCAGCTCGGTGTTGGTGAGGTGGGACGGAGTGGGATTCGACATGACTCTACTTATCACGGCGATTCTCGAGGCTCTGCCGTGGATCAGGACACGAGGATGTCGTGGCTGATTGCGCGCGCGTCTTGTCGGCGGCGATCGACGCGCGCAGCGCACGGTAAGCGTGCACGGCGACGGGCACACGATGAGTCACGGACCTGGAAGCAACCGGGCCTGAAAAGCTGTCAAGGACTTTTCGAGGCGTCGCGAAATTAATTTCGCGATCGACACGGTTAGCAGAATAGAGGCTGTGGCCAGATCGGCTGTCCCCTACGAACGCCGCCGCGAACCCGCCGCGCCGCGCCCCCTACACCTTGATCGCCACCGCCACCCCGTCCCGCGTCGGATTGATGCTGGTCAGGAACCCGCGGTGCGCCAGGAGGCGCGCCGTGAACTCCTTCACTCCGCGCGTGGCCGGCTTGCCGTCGTCTTCCCCGTCGAGGACGCGGCCGGACCAGATCACGTTGTCGGTGATGAAGAGCCCGCCCGGCCGCAGGTGGGCGTGGGCCAGGTCGACCACGGGCGGATACCCGTCCTTGTCGATGTCGTTGTAGATGATGTCCCACACGCCGCCCGCCGCGCGCAGGGCCGCCGTCGCCTCCTGGCGGTGGTAGGTGACGCGGTCCCAGACTCCGGCCCGGGTCAGGAAGCCTTCGGCCAGCCGCACGTTCTCCTCGGAGAGCTCCGTGCAGTGGACACTCGAACCCGGCCCCGCCGCCCGCGCGAAGTGCAGCGCGGAATACCCGTACCCGGAGCCCAGCTCGAAGATGCGCCGGGCGCCGATGGAGCGCGTGAGGACCTCGAGGAGGCGGCCCACCAGCGGGCCCACGATGGGAAAGCGCCGCGCCCGCGCCATCTCCTCCATCTCCAGACGGACGGGATCGCCGTCGTCGTACAGCTTTCGCAGGTACTCCTCGACGCGCGGGTTGACGATGTCGACCATGGCACGCTTCTTACGTCCCCGGATTGCCGAGGCTCATGTAGATGTGGCCCAGGTAGTCGAGGCCGGTGCCCAGGAAGAGGTGGGCGACGAAGAAGATGGCCGCCCCCAGCCAGATCCAGTATAGGCGCGGGCTGTACTTCAGGTGCATGAAGAAGAACACGACCAGGCTGGCCTTGGTGACCGCGATCAGCATGGCCACCGGCGTGTTCCAGACGCCGAGGTCGACGTAGCTCGCGGCCACCGTGACCCCCGTTCCCACCATGAGGGCCAGGAACACCATGACGTAGGTGCCCACGGGCACCACGTGATCGGGCTCGGCGTGCGGATCGGGAGGAGAGCCGGGGGCGTGCTCAGACATGGTGCGGGATCAGGTAGAGGAGGGGGAAGAGGAAGATCCAGACGATGTCCACGAAGTGCCAATAGAGGCCGGTGATCTCGATGGGCGTGTAGTAGGCCGGACCGAATCGCCCCTGCCCGGCCCGCCAGGCCATGTACAGGATGATCGGGATGCCGATGATCATGTGCAGGGCGTGCAGGCCGGTGAGGCCGAAGTAGAGGGCGAAGAAGAGCTGGGAATGGAGCGCGGTGTCCGCGGCGAGGGGCTCCCCGTGGGCGCCGCGCAGGTGCTCGGCGCGGTAGTGGGCGCCGGGCACGAGGTGGTTCTCGAACTTGTCCGCGTACTCCACCACCTTGATGCCGAGGAAGACCGAGCCCAGGGCGACGGTGAGGAGGAGGAACACGACGGTGGCCTTGCGCTTGCCGAGGGCGGCCGCGTGCACGCCCAGGGCCATGGTGAGGCTCGAGCAGATCAGGACCGCGGTGTTCACCGTGCCGAGGGGCACGTTCAGATGATGGCTGCCCGCGGCGAAGGCGTCGTAGTAGAGGTTCCGGTAGATGGTGTACGCGCCCAGCATGCCGCCGAAGAAGAGGATCTCCTGGGCGATGAAGACCCACATGCCGAGCAGGGACGAGTCCTTCTGCGTGGCCAGGCTGTCGAAGTGATGGCGCAGCGCGGGATGATGCGCGGGCGCGGGCGGGGTCTCGCTCAGGCTAGACAACCTGCGCCGCCTCCTCGCGGCCGTACTCGTAGGTCCGATCCGTCACCACCGGCTGCCCCACGAAGTTCTCCGTGGGCGGCGGAGACGGGATCTCCCACTCCAGGCCGCGCGCGTCCCAGGGATTGGCGGAGGCACGCGGGCCGTAGCGCATGGCCCAGGTGAAGTAGATGAGGGGCAGGAGGTAGCCCACGGCGAGGATGGACGCGCCCGCGGAGGACATCACGTGGAGGATCTGGAACTCCTCCGGGTAGTAGTGGTAGCGCCGGGGCATGCCCAGGTAGCCCAGGATGAACTGGGGACCGAAGGTCAGGTTGAACCCGACGAACACGATGATCGCGCTGACGCGCCCCCAGGTCTCGGGATAGAGGCGCCCGGTGATCTTGGGCCACCAGTAATGGAGCCCGCCCAGGTAACCCATGATGGCGCCGCCGACCATGATGTAGTGGAAGTGGGCCACGATGAAGTAGGTGTCGGTCAGGTGCACGTCCAGGCCGAGGGAGGCCAGGAAGAGGCCGGTCAGGCCGCCGATGGTGAAGAGGCCGATGAAGCCCAGCGCGTACAGCATCGGCGTGTCCAGCGAGATCGATCCCTTGTAGAGGGTGGCCGTCCAGTTGAACACCTTCACCGCGGACGGGATCGCGACCAGGAAGCTGATCCCGGAGAAGACGAGCCCGAGGTAGGTGGACTGGCCGGACACGAACATGTGGTGTCCCCACACCAGGAACCCCAGCATGGAGATGGCCAGGCTGGAGATGGCCACGAAGCTGTAGCCGAAGATCCGCTTGCGCGACATGCCCTGCACGAGCTCGCTGACCACGCCCATGGCGGGCAGGATCATGATGTAGACCGCGGGGTGCGAGTAGAACCAGAAGAGATGCTGGAAGAGGATCGGGTCGCCGCCCAGGGCGGGGTCGAAGATCCCCAGATGCAGCCCGCGCTCCAGGGCGACCATCAGCACCGTCACCGCGATCACGGGCGTGCCCAGGATCATGATCAGGCTCGTCGCGTAGTGTGACCACACGAAGAGGGGCAGACGCCACCAGGTGAGACCGGGCGCGCGCATCTTGTGGATGGTCACGATGAAGTTGAGCCCGGTGAGGATCGACGAGAAGCCGTTGATGAAGATGCCGAGGCCGGTGGCGATGACGTGGGTGTTCGAGTAGTGCGTGCTGTAGGGGACGTAGAAGGTCCAGCCCGTGTCCACGCCGCCCGCGATCATCGCGTACATCGTGAAGACGGCCCCCACGATGTAGATGTACCAGCTCAGCAGGTTGAGTCGCGGGAAGGCGAGGTCCTTGGCCCCGATCATGATGGGGATGAGGAAATTGCCCAGGGTGGCCGGGATGGACGGGATCAGGAAGAAGAAGACCATCACCACGCCGTGCATGGTGAAGAGCTTGTTGTAGGTCTCCGACTGCACCATGTCGCCGGGCGGCGTGATCAGCTCCAGCCGGATGAGGGTCGCGAAGATGCCGCCGATCGCGAACATGATGCTGATGCTGAACATGTAGAGGAGCGCGATGCGCTTGTGGTCCACGGTCAGGAGCCACGACTTCACGCCGTAGGCCACGGTGAGGTAGTTGACGGGCTCCTTCACCGGCACGGCCGGCCGCTCCGGAGGCGGAGGGAGGCCCGGACGGCCGTACGGCTGCGCGGCTCCTCCGGCGTGGGTGCTCATGGCTTGCGCGGCGCCGGAGTGGCGCCGCCCTCCTGGATCTTGCTGCCGCCCGCCCCGGGCCCGACGGCGGTCTCCGCGCCCGGCGGCTGCAGCGACTGGATGTAGGCGATGAGCTGCATCACGCCTTCTTCGGTCACCTGCCCCTGGAAGGTCGGCATGATGGGCTGGTATCCCTCCACGACCTTCGCGCTGGGATTGACGATCGACTCGCGGACGTAGTCGGCGTCCGCCACCACCGTCGCCCCCCCGGCGAGCCGGACCGTCTTTCCGAACAGCCCTTCCAGGCGCGGACCGCGCCCCTGCGAGTCCGCGCGGTGGCACGTGATGCAGGCCAGGGATTGGAAGAGCTTCTCGCCTTCCTGGACGGGCGAGCCCGTCGCCCCCCCGGCCAGCCAGGTCTGGAACGCCGCCGGCTCCAGGACCTTGATGGAGCCGATCATCTGGGAGTGCTTGGTGCCGCAGTACTCGGCGCAGAAGAGGTGGTATTCGCCGGCCCGGGTCGCCTCGAACCAGGCCGTCGTGTAGCGGCCGGGCACCGCGTCCTGCTTCACGCGGAAGGCGGGGATGAAGAAGCTGTGGATGACGTCTTCCGACGTCAGGGTCAGCTTCACGGGCACGCCGATGGGAACGTGCAGCTCGTTGATCTCGCGCTGGCCGGTCAGGTGCTGCGTCTTCCACATCCAGCGCTTGCCCACCACGTAGACTTCCATCGCTCCCGGGGGCACACGGCGGCTGGCCACGAAGATGTCCGCGCTCCACACGAAGGTGCCGAGCGAGATGAGGAGGGGAATCACCGTCCAGATCAGCTCGAGGGCGATCGAGCCGTGGATGGGCCGGGGCAGCTCGCCCTCGCCCCGCCGGCGGAAGCGCACCGCGAATACCACGAGCAGGGTGGCGATCAGGATCGAGAAGAACGCGCTGATCCCGCACAGGAAGAAGTAGAGGGCGTCGACCCGTCCCGCGAAGGACGAGGCCTGCTCCGGGAAGAGGGGGAAGCCGGAGAACATGTCAGGCCGTCCCCTGCCGCCGGCGCAGGCCGAAGATCATGGCCCCGATGCCGCCCAGGGTCAGCACGCCCGCCACGCGCAGCAGGGCCATGACCGACCGGCCGTAGCGTCCGAGGGTCGGATCGTAGTGGTAGCAGTACAGGAGCAGCCGGTCCACGGGCGAGAGGATCCGGCCCTGCGAGGCCTCGACGATCGCGAAACGCAGGTCCTTGGGCGCGTACTCGACGCCGTAGAGGTAGCGGGCCAGGCGGCCGTCGCGAGTGAGGACCATGACGCCGCTGGCATGCGCGTACTGGCGGGTCCGCTCGTCCCAGGCGTATTTGAATCCGACGGCATCGGTCAGGCGGCGGATGGGCGCGGCCTCTCCGGTGAGGAAATGCCAGGCCGCCGGCGCGCCCGGCCGCTTGTAGCGGCGCAGGTAGGCCGCCTTCTTCGCCGCGGCCAGGGCGGGAGTCTCCTTCGGCTCGAAGCTCACGGTCACGACCTCGAAGTCGCGGCCGGGCTCGAAGGCGAGGACGTCGAGCGCGCTGGCCAGCCCGTTGAGCGTCACCGTGCAGAGCATCGGGCACTCGTAATAGGCGAGGGCGAGCACGACTGGGCGCCGGCCGAAGTAGTCGCCGAGCTTGACCGCTCGCCCGCTCTCGTCGCGGAAGACGGCGTCGAGGGGCACGGTGTCGCCGAGGTGCTGGTCGAACCCGACGTCGCTCAGGATCTTCAGGGCCTCGGCCGCGGGCGGCGCCGGAGAGGGCTGGTCGCGGTTCCAGGCGACGGCGGGAGCGGCCGCGGCCAGGAGCAGCGCGGTCGTCACGAGGATCGCGCGCGTCACGGATGGCCTCCAACGGGCATGGGGGACGGCGACGGAGATGGCGTCCCTTCCGGAAGCGGCGTCGACGCGGTCACCACGGGCGGCGCCGACGCCGCTGGCACTGGCGCCGAATCCGTCGGCACCCACGTCTCGCCCGGGCTCGGGGAAGCCGCGCGCGCGGCCGACGCCTGACGCTCGACGTAGAGGCGCATCGCCTGGTCGATGGGAATGTGCACGGTTCCCGCGGCCGGGTCCACCCACGCGTACGATCCCAGGACGTCCTTCTCCTTCTCGCGCAGCGTGCGAAGGTCGTCGAAGGGCTTGCTCTGCAGGCGGACGCCCTCCGGCTGGCGCTGCTCCGTGGAGTAGAAGAGGGCCGGCCGCTGCGGGTCTCCCGCCTCCTCGTGCCGGCGCAGGAAGACGAGGAGCCACACCGCGACCGCCGCCGTCACGACGCTGACGAGGCCGAGGCCGATGGCCCACCGCACGATGACGCCGGGGACGACGTCCGCGCGCTCGAAGCGCACGTCCAGGGCCTCCGCGATCTTCCCCTCGTCGTGCGGATCCACCGCGGTCATGCCCCCGCCTCCGCCAGCATCTCGCGCACCTCGGGCTCTCCCATGGGGAGGAGCGGACGCGTCTTGAGCTGCCGCGCGAACGCGCCCAGCCACACGCCCCCCAGCCCGATCGCGAGGGTCACGTCCAGCCAGTGCACGGCGAATCCCGTCTGCGGGAACTCGGGCCGCACCAGCCAGAACAGGTCCACCACGCGCACGCCCAGGATCCACAGCGCGACCAGGCCCACCGTCCGGGCCCGGCGCTTCACGTCGCGGGAGAGCAGGACGAGGAAGGGCACCGCGAAGTGGAAGACGACGAGGAAGAGGCCGATGAAGCGCCAGGCGCCGTGGAAGCGGCGCAGGTACCACGGGATCTCCTCGGGCAGGTTGCCGGACCAGATGATCAGGAACTGCGAGTAGGAGAAGTAGGCCCACACCATGATGAAGGCGAGCATCAGCTTGCCCAGGTCGTGGAGGGTGTCGGCGTTGGCGACGGCGCTGAGGGGCCCCGTCCCCATGATGCGCGTGATCACCACGATGCACAGGGCGAGCGCGGAGAGGGCCGTCCCGATCATGAACAGCATGCCGTAGATCGTGGAGAACCAGCGGGGGTCGAGGGACATCGCCCAGTCCACGGACATGAAGGTGATGGTGAGGCCCATGAGGAGGAGGCCGCCGCCGGAGATGCTGCGCAGCTGCCGCGCGCGACGCAGGTCCAGGCCGGCGTCCGTCTCCAGCGAGACGCGATTGAGGAAATGGGCGAGGAGGAACCAGACCGCGAAGTAGAAGGCCGCGCGCCCGAGGAAGAACGGCACGTTCAGGTAGGCCTGCTTGATGGCGATGGCGTGCCGGATGGTGGCGTCGGATTGCTCGGCCCCCGCCCACGGGTAGATGCGCTTGAGGCCGGCCACGACCGGGAGGAACAGCAGCACCAGCACGGGCACCGTGCGCGTGCCCGCTTCGAGCAGGCGCCGGATGGCCAGGCCCCAGCGCCCGCCCGTGAGGTGCTGGATCATGAGCAGGGACAGGCAGCCGATGGCGATCCCGTTCCAGAAGAGGAAGGCGAACAGGTAGGAGTGGAAGAACTGCGTCGGGCTCACCAGGGCCCCGATGAGGCTCGCGATGAGGCCGGCCGCCCCCAGGGCGAAGGCGCGGCGCTGCAGCGCGTCCACCTCCTCCGGTACGGGATAGCCCACGGTGCTCGTCGCGCTCATCGGTGCACCGGGGCCGGTACGGGCAAGGCGGACGGCACCGCGGACGGCACGGCGGACGGCGCCGCCGCCGGTGGCGCCACGGAAGAAGCCGTCGCCGCCAGCTCGGCGCGCCGATCCGCGGGCACGTCCTCGAGGCGCGCGTTCTCGCTGAGCTGCAGGGCGCGCACGTAGGCCACGATCGCCCAGCGGTCGGGCACCGCGATCTGGGCCGCGTAGTCGGGCATGGCCCCGAACCCGCTCGAGATGACGTCGAAGAAGTACCCCGCCTTCTCGTTGCGCAACCGGTCGATGTGGAAGGACGGCGGCGGGCGGTACCCGCGCTGCACGACCATGCCGTTCCCGCGCCCGGTGGCGCCGTGGCAGGGCGTGCAGTAGATGCCAAAGCGCTGCTGTCCGCGCTGCAGGAGGGCGGGGGTGACCGCGACGGGCAGCACGTCCACCGGCATCGTCCCCTGCTTCCCCGTGTAGTACGTCGCGTCCGCGCGCAGCTGCCCCCGCGCGACCGTGTCCTCGACGAGGGGACGCGCGGAGCGCTCGTCCCCGAAGAAGTCGGCGCGCCGGAATGCCTTGTACTTGGGCTGGTCGTGCATGTCCTGCCGGCAGGAAGCGGCCAGGGCGGAAAGGCCGAGCACCAGGGCGGCGCGGAGCCCCCGCCTCACTGGTCGACCTCCGAGACCGAACGTGGCCCCAGGCTCGTGAGGAAGCTCCAGGTGCGGTCGAGATCGAACTTGGGGTCGCGCGCCTCGATCACGATGAAGAAACGGTCCTTGCTGGCGCGCGCGAACTGCGGCACGTTGAAGACCGGGTGATAGGGCTCGGGCAGGCCGTTCAGGGCGAGCATGCCCAGCACGGCCGTGCCCGCCGCGAAGAGGATCGTGGTCTCGAAGGTCGGCACGATGAAGGCCGGCCAGCTGTGGATGGGGCGGCCGCCGATGTTCATCGGGTAGGCGATGGTCGCGCTCCAGAACTGGAGCGCGTAGCCGGCGATGCAGCCGGTGATCCCGCCGATGAGGACGAGCAGGGGCAGCCAGGAATGATGATGGCCGAGAGCCTCCGCCAGCTCCTCGATGGGATAGGGCGAGTAGGCATCGACCTTCTTGTACCCGGCCTCGTGGACGCGGCGCGCCGCCTCCACCACCTCCGTGGGCCCTTCGAACTCCGCCATCAGCCCCCAGAGGGGCGGCGCCGCCGTCGGGCTCGTCACGCCTGCTCCTCGCGCACCTCGGCTCCGGGCACGATGGTGCGCATCTCGAAGATGGAGATGACGGGCATGAACCGCACGAACAGGAAGAAGAGGGTGAGGAAGAGGCCGATGGTCCCGATGTAGGTGGACCAGTCCCAGAAGGTCGGGTGGTACATGCCCCAGGACGAGGGCAGGAAGTCGCGGTGCAGCGAGGTCACGATGATCACGAACCGCTCCAGCCACATCCCCACGTTCGTGAACATCGCGCAGATGAAGAGGCCGATGCTGCTGGTGCGCACATTCTTGATCCAGAGGAACTGGGGCGCGATCACGTTGCACAGGATGAGGGCCCAGTAGAAGTTCCGGTAGGGGCCCAGCATCCGGTTCTTGATCATGAAGGCTTCGTACTGGTTGCCGCTGTAGTACCCGCCGAAGGCCTCCATCGTGTACCCGTAGGCCACGATGAGGCCGGTGGCCAGCATGACCTTGCCCATGTTCTCGAGGTGCTTCGTGGTGATGAAGTCCTCCAGCCCGTAGAGCTTGCGCAGCGGGATGGCCAGGGTCAGCACCATGGCGAAGCCGGCGTAGATGGCCCCGGCCACGAAATAGGGCGGGAAGATGGTGGCGTGCCAGCCGGGCAGGATGCCGACGGCGAAGTCGAAGCTCACCACGGTGTGCACGGAGATGACGAGCGGCGTGGCCAGGCCGGCCAGGAGCAGGTAGGCGGTGTCGTAGTTGTGCCAGTGGCGTGCGCTGCCCCGCCAGCCCATGGCCAGCATGCCGTAGATGTGCTGCGCGTACCGGTTGCGCGTGCCGTCGCGGAGGGTGGCGAAGTCGGGGATGAGGCCCACGAACCAGAAGAGGGCGGAGACGGTGGCGTAGGTGGAGACCGCGAACACGTCCCAGATGAGCGGGCTCCGGAAGTTCGGCCAGAGCCCCATCGTGTTGGGATAGGGCAGCATCCAGTAGTCGAGCCAGGGCCGTCCGGTGTGGAGCGCGGGATAGACGCCGGCGCAGGCCACCGCGAACAGCGTCATGGCCTCCGCGAACCGGTTGATCGAGGTGCGCCACTCCTGCCGCAGCAGGAGCAGGATGGCGGAGATCAGCGTGCCCGCGTGGCCGATGCCGATCCACCAGACGAAGTTGAGGATGTCGAAGGCCCACCCCACCGGCTCGTTCTCCCCCCAGATGCCGACGCCCTTGAGGAGCAGGTAGCAGATGCTCACGAGGAGCACGTTCATCAGCGCGAAGGACAGCCCGAATCCGAGGAACCACCACAGGGGGGTTCCCTTCTGGAGGACGAGGCTGCTGATCTTCTCGGTGACGGTGGCGAAGTCGTGGCCGGGCGCGAGCAGCGCGTGCATCTCGGGATGCGGCACGTGCACGGTGGGCTGCTGGCCGCGCATCGCGGTGGTGACGTCGCGCGCGATGGGCGGGCTCTCCGGCGCGGGCGGCGGCTGCTCAGCCATGATGCTCGCCGCTCCCCCCGGCGGCCGGACCGGCCAGCTCCGGGTTCGGGTTCTTGACCTCGGCCAGGTAGGTGGTGCGCGGGCGGGTGTTGAGCTCGCCCAGCAGCGCGTAGTCGCGATGCTCCGCCTTCAGCCGTGAGACCGCGCTGGCGGGGTCGTTGACGTCGCCGAACACGATGGCCCGGGTGGGGCAGACGGACTGGCAGGCGGTCTGGATCTCGCCGTCGCGGATCTCGCGCCCTTCGTTGTGGGCGGTGATGCGCGCGCCCTCGATGCGCTGGACGCAGTACGTGCACTTCTCCATGACCCCGCGGCTGCGCACGCTCACGTCGGGGTTGCGCTGCAGCTTGAAGGTGGGGGTGTTCCAGTCCTGGTAGAGCAGGAAGTTGAAGCGCCGCACCTTGTAGGGGCAGTTGTTCGAGCAGTAGCGGGTGCCGATGCACCGGTTGTAGACCTGGTCGTTCAGGCCCTCGTCGCTGTGCACGGTGGCGGCCACCGGGCAGACCTGCTCGCAGGGCGCGTTCTCGCACTGCATGCAGGGCAGGGGCTGGAAGTGGGCGCGGATCGTCTCCGAGTGCTGGGGAGCGCCCGAGAAGTACCGGTCCACGCGGATCCAGTGCATCTCGCGTCCCTTGGCCACCTGCTCGCGGCCCACCACCGGGATGTTGTTCTCGGCCACGCAGGCCACCACGCAGGCGCTGCAGCCGATGCAGGAATTGAGGTCGATCGACATGCCCCAGGCGTGGCCGTCGTACTTGAAGTTGGGATAGAGCGTCATGTCCCGCGGCGGGTTCTCGGTCTGCTCCTTGATCGCTTCCGGCTCCTTCGCGTACTCCTCGACGGTGACGGAGCGGATGAGATGGCGCGCCTCCGCGTTCTGGTCGATGGACCAGTGGTCCTGGGCGCAGGCGAGGGCGCGCGTCTCCGCCGTCTTCACGAGCTCCAGACCCGCGCCCGACCAGGGCGCATCCGAAGTGCGGATGAGGTTCGCGTCGAAGCCGGCCCCGTTGCCCACGCGTCCCGCGCGCGACCGGCCGTAGCCGAGGTGCACGGTGACGGTGTCGTCGGCCTGGCCGGGCAGCGTCCAGACCGGCGCCTTCACGGTGCGCCCGCGATAGCGCAGCTCGACGACCTGGCCGTTCTCGAGCTGCAGCCGCTCGGCGGTGGCGGGAGAGACGAGGGCGGCGTTGTCCCAGGTCAGCTTGGTGATGGGCTTGGGCAGCTCCTGCAGCCAGCCCAGGTTCGCGTAGCGGCCGTCGCCGATGGTGGGGTCGGGCCGGAAGACGATCTCGAGCGTGCCCGCGGCCCGCACCGCCGGTGACGGGCGCGGGGCCGCGGGCGGCGCCGCCTCCCTCGCCGGAGACGCGCCGGCCGCGGTGGCCGGCCCGGCGGCCGCGGGCGTCCAATCCGCCACCACGCCGTCGTGGAGCGAGCGCCGCCAGCGGGCGTCGGAGTCGGAGCCCAGCTGTGTGCGCCAGTAGTCCTTGACGATGTCGTGGCCCTTGCGGTCCGGCTTGCTCGTGAGAGCCGCCAGCACCTCGTGCGCGGAGCGGCACGAGTCGTAGAGCGGCGCGATCAGCGGCTGCATGATGGTGGCGGTGCCGTCGTAGGCGCGGGCATCGCTCCAGGCCTCGAGCGGGTGGGCCTGGGGGATGTGCCAGTGGCTGAGCGCGGCCGTCTCGTCCGCGTAGAGGCCGAGGTGCACGCGGAGCTTCACGCGATCCATGGCCGCGGCGAAGTCGAGGTCGGCGGGCGCGGAGTAGGCCGGGTTGCCGCCCAGCACGACCAGCAGCTCGACCCGCCCCGCCTTCATGTCCGCGGCCAGCTCGGCCAGCGAGGCCATGGTGTCCACGGGCTGCGCTTCGACGGGCACGCCGTAGACGACGGTCTGGCCCACGTTGCCCAGGAACTGGTTGATCTCGTGCGCGAGGCCGTGCACGGCGGGCGGCTGGTAATCGCCGGCGATGACCAGGGACCGTCCTCCATGCGCCTTCAGGTCCTTGGCCACCGCCGCCGCCCACTCGCCGGCCGCGCCGCTCGGAGCGGGCGCCGCGGATCCGCCCCCCACCGCGCCCGCGATCGCGCGCGCGAAGCCCTCGATCTCGGAAGGACGCAAAGGCAGGCGATGATCGGCGATGGCGCCGGTGAGGGTGGGCGTGCTCTCCACCGCGTACAGGCGGTTCATGGGCTGCTCGCCCGGCCGCTTGCGGCGCGCCGTGTATTCGCGCGCGTAACGGAGACTGGCCGGGCCCTCCACCACGAAGTCCGCTTCCAGGGAGAGGATCACGTCCGCCCGATCGAAGTGGTACTGGACGGACGCCGGGCGCCCCACGGCCTGACGCGTTGCCGCCGCCGCGCCGGCGGTGGGCTCCCACTGATGCCACTTCGCCGCCGGCAGCTCCGCGAGGACCTCGCGCATCTGCGCGGCCAGCGTCGGCGAGGTGACGTTTTCGGTGAGGATGCGGATGCCCACGCCTTGCCGCGGACGCTGCGCCCCCAGGGCGTTGCGCATGGCGGCCATGAAGTCGGTCCAGGCGCGGATCTCGCCCCGGTACGTGAGCGTCTGAGACCGGTCGGGGTCGTAGAGCCCGAGCACCCAGGCCTGTCCGGAGATGTCGGTCGCGCCGAGGCTCGCCGGATGGTCGGGGTTGCCCTCGATCTTGGTCGGACGCCCGAGGTGGCTCTCGACCAGGATGCCCTTCGCGTATCCGCCGTCGAGCATGGCCGTGGCGAAGAAGAGCGGCCGGCCGGGCACGGCCTGCTCCGGGGCCTGGACGTAGGGGACGATCTTCTCTTCCGGCTGCTTCGTGCAGCCGGTGAGACCGGCCAGGGCCAGGGAGGCGCCCATCAGGGTGAGGAACTCGCGCCGGCCCCGGGGATCGCTCAGCTCCGAGGCCTGCGCCGGGAACTCGCGGTGCAGGAAGTCGAGGAACTCCGGCGTCCGCGCCAGCTCTTCCAGGCTCTTCCAGTAGGTGCGGCCCTGGGTGCCGTCGAGGCGGCGGCGCACGCCCGAGAGGTCCACGCGCACGGAAGGCACCTTCCCCGTATCGCTCATCGGTGGCACGTGGAGCAGGACGTCCGCGTCTGGATGCCGTACGCCTTGACGAGGGCGCGTCCCTGCGCGATCTGGTCCGCCGGCGGCTGCCACGTCACGCTGAAGACCTCCTCCTTCGGACGGACGTATCTCTCGGGCGCGCGATGGCAGTCGAGACACCACTCCATCTGCAGCGACGAGTACTGCCACATCAGCGGCATGCGGTCCACGGGGCCGTGACAGGTCGTGCAGCCCACGCCCTTGCTCACGTGCGCGCTGTGGTTGAAGTAGGCGAAGTCCGGCAGGTCGTGTACGCGCGTCCACTCGATGGACTGCCCGCTCCGGAAGCTGGCCCGCACCGGCTCCAGGGTGGGACTCTGGTTCCAGATCTGGGCGTGGCAGTTCATGCAGGTCTTGGTGGGGGGGATGCCCGCGGTGGCGGACGTCTCGACCGTGGTGTGGCAGTAGCGGCAGTCGACGCCCATGCCCCCCACGTGGTGCTGGTGGCTGAAGGGCACGGGCTGCTCGCGGGCGATGCCGGCCTGGGTGACGTATCCGGAGCGGTTGATCTCCGCGATCGCGAAAAGCGATCCCACGACGAGGAAGAGCGCCCCGAAAATGCTGACTTTCGAGAGGGTGTTGGTGCTGCGATGGAACGTCTGTGGCATCGGCCTCCGAACGATGACTCAGGCTGCGCGGCCGGGGGGACGACGCCGGGGAGGATATGCCAGTCGCGGAAAACGCGTCAAGGAGGACGAGAGGGCCTAGGTGCGGAAGAGGCGGTCGCCGAAGTCGCCGAGCCCGGGCAGGATGTACTTGCGGTCGTTGAGCGCGCGGTCGAGGGCGGCGGTGAAGATGACGGCGTCGGGAACGACCGCGGCCAGGTGGGCCACCCCCTCCGGGGCGGAGACGATCGAGAGCAGCCTCACCTCGCGCGCCCCCAGCCCGACCAGGCCGTCGACGGCCATGGCCGCCGAGCCGCCGGTGGCGAGCATGGGATCGAGCAGGAAGACCACCGCGTCCCCGAGCTCGCGCGGGACCTTCTCGTAGTAGCGCCGCGCCGCCGCCGTCTCCTCGTTGCGCTCGAGGCCGAAGTAGCCGACTTCGGCTCCGGGCACGAGCTCGAGGAAGGCGTCGAGCATGCCCAGACCCGCGCGCAGCACGGGCACGGCCACCACGCGCGAGGCGATCCGGAAGACGGAAGCCGTCTCCAGGGGGGTCTCGACGCTCGTCTCGGACAGGGCGAGGTCGCGGGTGGCTTCGGCGGCGAGGAGGAGACTCACGCGGCGGGCCAGGCGCCGGAATTCGTCGCACGGCGTGGTGCGATCGCGCAGCCGGGCCAGGGAGTCCTCGATCACGGGATGGCGGACGACGTGCAGCGGCATCGCCGCCGGAGATTAGCACGAGCAGCCTGATATACTCGACTCCATCAATGCGACTGACTTCGGACGAGATCGAATTCCTTTCCCGCAAGATCATCAAGACGCTGGTGGCCGCGGGCAAGCTCGAGGTGGACTCGGAGACGCGCGTCGTGGGCGACGTCATCAAGGTCATCACCGAGGAGATGTCGGTCGAGGACCGCCTCAACGAAGAGGTGCGCGCCGTCCTCATGCAGCACTCGGCGGAGATGGAGCGCTCGAACATGAGCTACACCGACATGTTCAAGATGCTCAAGAAGAAGATGGCCAAGGAGAAGGGCATCATCCTGTGAAGCTGTCGCGCGAGAAGATCCTCCGGCTGTCCCACCTGATCCTCGACCACCTCAACAAGGACGAGGAGATCGAGTACTACGCCGACCCCCAGGAGATCCGCCAGGAGATCGTGAAGATGATCTCCGACGAGATGAAGACGGACGAGGCCATCGACGCCCTGGTACGGCGCAAGATCGAGAGCCAGAAGCGCACGATCCAGGAAGGCTCGGACGAGTGGGACGTCCTCTATCGGAAGTACTACGAGGAGGAAGTCGGGCGGCACCGCAAGGTCATGCCGTAGACGTCAGCCCCCGGGCGGGGTGTAGGACTCGAGGTCGCCCGACACCGAGCCGATCGGCACCTTCGACCGGACCCGTACCGGGATGCGCCGCGCATCCGCGGTGACCCACACGAGCAGCCGTCCCTCCTGCGTGAAGAGCCCGGAGCCCTTGGGCACCACCGGCTCCGCGATCTGCGTCAGCACCTGGCGTCCCAGCGGGGGTGGCAGATCCAGCCTCTCGTATCCAATCGGCCGGAAGGGCAGGTCGTAGAGCTTGCCGTTGTCGAAGACGCGCACGGTGAGCGGCCGGTCCGGGCCGAGCCCGTGCAGCCGGGCGACGAAGAAGGCGGAGAACACGTCGAGGGCGCAGGGGCCGAGCTGGAAGACCTTCTGGGCGATCTTCCGGTCCTCTACCGTGGCCGTGCCCGTCACCGGGTCGATGCGGACGACCTGGTCGCGCACGGCGCGGCCCTCGCGCAGGTGCTTCTCGATCCCGTAGGAGCAGCCGGTCGCGGGGTCCCAGAGGGCGACGGTGTGATCGTCCACGCGGTAGCGGAAGAGCCAGGCGAAGAACCCCTCGCTGCGCACGTCGAGGCTCAGCCGATACACGGGCCGGCCTTCGTGCGTCCCCGGTTGAACCGCGATCTCCGCCCTTCCGGCCAGGAGGTGCGCGTAGGTCATCCGGAAGACCAGACGCTCGCCGGCCGCGAAGGGAAGCGGAGAGGGAGACGGCGGCCGGGGCGGGGGCGCGTCCGGCGCGTCCGCCCGCGCCGCCGCCGCGACGAAGGCCAGGCCGAGGACGACGGCCCGGCTCCGCAAGCGCGCTGGCCTCAACGCAGGGCGAGCTCCAGCCGGTGCGAGGCCCAGTCCGTCTCGAGACCGGCGTAGGAGTCGTCGCCCGCGGTGCGGATGGACAGGGCCCGCGGCTCGCCCCCATCGAGTCGGGCCTGGGCCGACGTGCGCCCCACCGGGAGCAGCACCTCCAGGCGGCCGCGGTCCGGCCGGTTGGCCTCGTAACGCAGGGTCACGCGCCGCTGCGACACGTCGCAGGAGTACTCGTACGCGACCACCGTCCGGGTGGCGGGCTCGAACGCCCGCACGCGACCGGAGAGCTCGCCCAGCCTCACGCGGAGATCGAGACCGTCGTGGCGGAGGTCCACGCCGTAGAGGCCGGACAGGACGGCCGCGCCCAGCGCGCCCGCGCTGCCCGCATAGCGGGCGCTGCCCTTCCCGCGCCCGTCGCGCGTGTTCCATTCGTAGAGGCCGCCCGTCCGCACCGCTTGCGCGGCGATCCGTGCCAGCTCGCGCCGGGCCGTGGCCGCCTGGCCTCGCTCGAACGCGGCCAGGAGGAGGCGGCCCCCGAACCAGTCCCAGGCCCCGCCGTTCTGGTAGGTGAACTCCTCGCGCAGGATCGGATGGCGGAAGAACCCCGAGGGATAGGGCGGCAGCAACACGCCGGAGATGGTCGGCATCCGGTAGCGCCGCTGGCGCTCGAGGGCCACCGCCATCACGCGGCGCACGCGGGCCTCGTCCCCGAGGCCGGCCAGGAGGGCCACCGCGTTGCCGCCCATCGCGAACCGGTCGTCGTCCTCCGGGGCGACCCCGGGACCCGGCCAGGTGACGATCGTGTGCATGCGATAGAAGCCGCGGTCCGCCTGCCACAAGTGGCGCTCGATGGCGTCCGCGGTGAGCCGGGCCCGATCGTCCCAACGGCGCCCGCCGCCGGCGTCGCCGATCGCGCGATGCAGGCCGGCCAGATCGCGGGCCGCGCGCACGTACAGCGCGCTCGCGTAGAGGCCCGCGACCACGGGCGTGCTCGCGTCGAGGTAGATCACGCGCTGGTCGGCGTAGACGGGGGTCACGTCGCCCCAGTCCGCGGTGAAGGCGGCCGTCACCAGGGAGCGCGCGCGGTCGAAGCGCTGCCCGCGCACGTACTCGAGGGCGGCATCCAGCCGCGCGATGAGCGGCCGATTGGCGACGGGCCGGCGCAGCCAGCCCCGGTCCCCCGTGATCGCGAACACCTGTGCGGCCGCGCTCACCGCGCTCGACTCCTGATCGCTCTCGGACGTGTTGCGGTCCGCGCTCAGCGCGATGCCGGGTGCGCGGAACACCTCGGCCGCCCGCGGGGCATCGGCGACGAACCGTGCCGCCTCCCCCGCCGCGATCCAGTCCTGCAAGGATCCGTCGCTCCGCTGGTGGGAGAGATGCTCCTCGATCCAGGACGTGAGGTGCTCGCGCGGGTAGAGGAACCGCGTGGCCGGGATGAGGGTGGCGCTGTCGCGCAGCCAGACCTGGGGGTAGAGCGTGCCCGCGCCGAAGCCGCGGACGAGGCCCGTACGGCCGCGGAACTCCTTGCGATTGGCCTCCAGGGAAGCCTGGATCAGGGGCAGCAGACGAGCGACCTTGTCGTCGCTGGCCGTGTAGGTCGTCGCGTCGGTGGAGGCCGCCGGGGGTGGCGCGGCGGGCGGGGCCGCGCGCATGGCGCCGAGCAGTGCGAGCCCGCCCACGGCCGCCATCAGGATGCGCACGACGCCCATCATATCGGGGCGCCGCGGGACGCCGGCAGCGCCCCATTAATGAAGTGGCGGTCGCCCGCTCTGCAAATTGTACAAATCTGGTCGGCTCGACTCCCGCTCCGGCCGACGGGGCGGTGACGGCGCCGCACCGCTGGACCGCTCACCAAACGCGCCCCACTGCGGCTCTGGCGCGGCCGGCGCGTGGATTCACACTCGGCCGGTTACCCCACAAACCCGCGGACGGCCGTACCGGAAATCATGCGCATGGATCTTGCATCGCGGACGCCGTTGGGTTGAGCCTATAGAAGTAACCGTTCAAGGAGGCCATCCAACTTTGAGACGCGTACTTGCCCTACTGGTCGTCGGGGCGCTCGTACTCGGAGTTCTTTACTACTGGAAGTACCAGCCGGGCCGGTTGCCGAACCTCCGGAGCGAGAAGCTGGGAGAGGTCGGCACGAAGCTGGGCGAGGTCGGAGAGACGGTCGGCGAGAAGCTGCGCGCGACCAAGACGAAGGGCGCCGTGAAGGCGGCCCTGGAGCTGAACCGCAACTTGAACTCCTATCCCATCGAGGTCGACGCGCACGACGACGGCACGGTGGTCCTCCGCGGCAGCGTGCCGAGCGAGGCCGTCCGCGCCGATGCCACGCGCGTCGCCACCGGAGTGCCGGACGTCGCGCGTGTGGACAACCAGCTCCGCGTCGACGCCGCCCTGGCCGCGTCCTCCGGCGAGGGACGCTCCTTCGGGGAGAACTTCGACGACCACGCGCTGGAGGCCAAGGTCCGGATGGCCTACTCGCTCAGCAAGGACATGAAGGGCTCCGACGTCAAGGTGGCCGCGTACCGCCGCGAGGTGACGCTGAGCGGCACGGTGGCCTCCGAGACGCAGCGTCAGGCCGCCCTGCAGATCGCGCAGCAGACGCCGCAGGTGTCGGCGGTGAAGGACACGCTGGCCGTGGCGGGCAGCCCCGCGGGATCGTCCGTCCCGCCGGCCGTCCCCGCCGCGAGCGTCCCTGCCCGCGCGGGGACTCCCGCCGACCCCGCGCGCGCCGCGCAGACCGCCCTCGCCGCCAATCCCAACCTGGCCGGCTTCGTGCTGAAGGCCCAGATGGTGGGAGGGCGGCTGGTGCTCACCGGACGCGTGCGCACGGGAGCGGAGAAGGATCTAGCGGGGGTCGTGGCGCGGGAGGCCGCGAGCGCAGCAGTGGAGAACAACGTGATCGTGCAGCCATGACGCTGCTACACTTCAGAGTATAGTAAGAAATGGCCAGCGAAAAAGGAGGACGTTCGATGAGACGACCATTGACAACCTGGATGCTCGGAGGGCTGGTCGCCCTTGCGGGCACCTCCTGGGCCCAGGGCGTTGCGCCGGCCGGGGAGGAGCGGAGGGGGACGACCGACACCACCGTCACCACCACACAGACGACGACGACCACCACGACCGAGACCCATCACCGCACGGTGGAGAGAGCGAACGTCAAGACGTGGACGATGGACATCGACGGTCGCGAGTGGGAAGTGCATCCCGCGACCCCGGCCTACGACGGGACCACGGGCCTCTTCCACATGCCCACGGCCTACACGCTGCCCAAGGGAAAGTTCTCCTTCCAGCTGTTCCGCGACAACCTCGACCGTGACCCCAAGGACGAGGACATCTCGATCCACGGCGTCTCCCTGGGCTTCGGCCTCACGGACCGCTTCGAGATCTACGGGAACTTCGGCCTGCAGAACCGGATCGACGCGGACGCGCTCTTCCAGCCCGGGCGGGTGAACGACTACCCGTTCGTGGCCACGCCCTGGGAGACGGGGCGCGGTGACCTGAAGCTGGGCCTGAAGTTCAAGTTCCTCGACGACTACATGCACGACGACCCGGTGGCCCTGGCCGTCCGCGGCTTCGTCAAGATCCCGACCGCGGACAAGGACCTCGGCCTGGGCACGGGCAAGACCTCCTGGGGAGCCGACCTCGTCCTCTCCAAGGGGCTCGGCAACGTGCTCGACATCCACGGTTCGATCGGCTTCCAGGTCAACGGCGATCCGGACGATCCGGTCCCCGTCGACCTCGCCAACGCCTTCAAGTGGGCGGTCGGCCTCAACGTGCCCGCCTGCTCCTGGATCCAGCTCCAGGCCGAGCTGATGGGCACGCGCTACTCCGGCGGCGATGACAGCACGATCCTGCGCACCGGCACCGGAACCAACAACACCTTCGACCCGAACCGCAACCCGCGCACCAACACGTTCGGCATCGGGCCGCAGACCGACCCTCTCGACCTCGTGATCGGCCCGGTCATCTGGATCAAGGGCTTCTTCATCCGTCCCGCCATCTCCTGGAACCTCAACTTCGACGACCGCGGGCTGAACTCCAGCAGCAAGAGCTGGACGGGCCGTCACATTTCCATCGGCTACCACCCCGGGTGGGGCTGCCGCGAGATCGCGGCGCCGCCGCCGCCTCCTCCGCCGCCGCCGCCGTCCAACCGTCCGCCGACGGTGAGCTGCGAGATCGAGCGCACGGTGATCCTGCCGGGTGAGAGCGTGCGCGTCCGCGCGACCGCTTCCGATCCCGACGGCGATCCCCTCACCTACGAGTGGAGCGCTTCCGCCGGCCGCGTGACCGGCACCGGCGCCACCGCCACCTTCGACAGCACGGGCATGACGCCGCCCGCCTCCGCCACCATCACCGTCCGCGTCTCGGACGGCCGCGGCGGAACGGCCTCGTCGGACTGCCCGGTGCGCATGAACGCTCGCGAAGTGCCGCGGCCCGAAGCCGTGACCTGCACTTCCGGCGGCTTCCCGCGGAACCTGGCCCGTCTCAACAACGTCGACAAGGCCTGCCTGGACGACGTGGCTTCGCGGCTCCGCACCGATCCTCGCGCTCGCGTGATCGTCGTCGGTCATGCGGACAGCCAGGAGCGGTTCCCCGACGTGATCGCCCGGCGCCGTGCCGAGGCGGTGAAGGACTACCTGGTGAAGGAGCGTGGCATCGAGGAGAGCCGCATCACGACTCGCTCCGCGGGGGCGACCAAGCCTCTCGACACCGGCACCGACGCCGCTGCGCGCGCGCGCAACCGGCGCGTGGACGTGATCTTCGTACCCGAGGGCGCCACGGTGCCCGAGGACGATGATTAAGGACTGACAGCCTAGATAAACACCAACAACTCGACGGTCGTGGGGCCCGGCGGCGACGCCGGGCCCTCTTTTTTAGCAGGGGGGCGCGCCTCTCTTGATGGATGCGCCCCCCTACGGGCTTCGCCCTACCCCCCACTCGCTCGCGCCGGAGTGAATCCGGCGCTCGCTGCTTTGCCCGCCGTGCCCCCTGCCGCTCGTCGCCGAGTAAATCGGCTCCTCGCTGCTTTGCCCATGGGCACGCCTCTTGCTCTTACCGGGGGCGCAGTTAGCCCCAGGAGCGCAACGTAGATGCTCACCGGAGACCCTGAAATCCTTTACGAAATGGCACTTAACCCCTACACTACCTAGCGGTCCATGGCACCTTCATCGCGGAAGTTCGCACACGTCCTTGTAACGGCGTTGGTGGCGCTGGCGTGGCCCGCGCTGGCCGCCGCGCAGACCTGGATTCCGGTGGGCCCTCCCGGCGGAGACGTGCGCGCGCTCGCGGCCGACCCGCGCGACCCGCGCCACGTCTACCTCGGGACCTCGGACGGCGTTCTCTACCGGTCGGACGACCAGGGCGCGCACTGGAAGCGCCTCAGCCCCGGCTTCCCGCGCCGAGGCCAGAGCCTCGACGAGATCTCCGTGGACGCGCGCGGCGTCGTCCTCGTCGGCTACTGGGAGGTTCGCGGCAGCGGCGGCGGAGTCGCCCGCAGCACCGACGGCGGCAACACCTTCACGATCCTGAAGGGCATCGAGGGCGAGTCGGTGCGCGCGCTCGCGATCGCGCCCGCCAGCCCGCAGATCCTGGCCGTGGGGACGCTCACCGGCGTGTTCCGCTCGATCGACGGCGGCCAGACCTGGGCCCGCATCACGCCTCCCGATCATCCCGACCTGCGCAACTTCGAGTCGGTCGCCTTCGACCCGCAGGACCCCAACACGATGTACGTCGGGACCTGGCACCTCGGCTGGAAGACCACCGACGGCGGCCAGAACTGGCTGCCCATCCACGCGGGCATGATCGACGACTCCGACGTCATGACCTTGACCGTGGACCGCTGGAAGCCCCAGGTCGTCTACGCCACCGCCTGCACGGGCATCTATCGCTCGGAGGACGCGGCCGCGCGCTGGACCAAGATCAAGGGCATCCCCTCCAGCAGCCGCCGCACGCGCTCGTTCGCGCAGAGCCCGGACGACCAGAACCGGTTCTTCGCCGGGACCACGGAAGGCCTGTGGTCCAGCCAGGACAACTCGGCCACCTGGCGCCTGATCACCCAGAAGAACCTCATCGTCAACGACGTCCTCGCCCTGCCCGGCGGCGTCGTGCTGCTGGGGACGGAGGGCGCGGGCGTCGTGCGCAGCGCGGACGGCGGCCAGACCTGGTTCACGTCGAACGACGGCTTCTCCGAGCGGTTCGTCTCGAAGGTCGTGTTCGACCGGCTCGGCCGCCGCGTGCTGGCCGGCATCTGGGGCGACCGCAACCACGGCGGGGTCTTCACCGCGCCCGGACCGCGCGGCCCCTGGAGCCGGCTGGGAACGGGACTCGAGGGACGCGAGGTGCTCTCCCTGACCCTGCTCGGCCGCCAGGCCCTGGCCGGGACCGACGACGGCGTGTTCGTCGCCGATCCGGAGACGGGGGCCTGGGCGCGCATGTCGACGGTCGTCGACGGGGTGGAAGTCCACCCGCGCGTGAAGGACATCCTGGCCCTGCCCCCTCGCAACCTGATCGCGGCGACGTCGAAGGGCCTGCTGCGCAGCGGTGACGGCGGCCGGACCTGGGCGCGCCCGGCCCTCGGCATCACCGAGGAGGTGTCCGCGCTGGCCGTCTCCCCGAACGACATCGACGTCCTGGTGGCCATGACCGCGCTCGGGGTCTTCCGCAGCGCGGATGGTGGCCAGTCGTGGGCGCAGGTCAACTACGGAATCGGGGACGTGCAGCCGCACGCGGTGGCCTTCATGCCCTCCGACGACCGGCTCCTCCTCGCGACCACGAGCGGCGGCCTCTACCGCTCGGACGACCAGGGGGCCAACTGGTCCCGCGTCACCGGTGGCATTCCCTACTCCGACATCACCGGCCTCGCCATCCATCCCGACGGCCGGACGATCTACGCGAGCGACTTCACCTTCGGCGGGATCTTCCGCAGCGTGGACGCGGGCAAGACGTGGGAGCGCATGCCCACGGACGGCCTCGCCTCCGACCGCGTATGGACGCTGGGCCTCGACCCCGCGGCCCCGGAGCGACTGCTCGTGGCCTCGCCCACGGGCGGCCTGCACCTGATGGTCCCCGCCGGCGCCGCGACCGGAGCGGCCGGATCGCGCTAGGTCGCGCGGTGTGAGCGTGCGCACCCGCGCCGGAGACGGACCGGCGTGGGTGCGCTAACATCGGGACACTTCGTGACGCCGGGGCGGCCGGCGTCCCCTTTCTCGAAAGGAGACCCCATGCTGATCTCCGCGATGTTGTTCGTGGCGATGCTCGGCCCCGCGCCCCAGGACCCTCCGGCGGCGGCGCAGGCGCCCGCGGCCGCGCCCTCCAGCGCCTCCGCCAGCGACGAGATCCAGGCCGGCCTCAAGGCATTCGCGAGGCGGCGCTTCACGGTGGCCCGCGCCGCCTTCGAGCGCGCGGTGGCGGCGGACCCCGGCAGCGCGGCCGCGCACTACTACCTCGGGTACACGATCTACAAGATCGCGGAGCCCAAGCGGCACGACTCGCCGGGCAAGAAGGAAGCGGCGGCGGAGTTCGCGAAGGCCTACGAGCTCGACCCCGGCTTCAAGCCCGTCTGGGGGGGCCGTAGGGGCTAGGGCAGATAGTTCCGCAGCAGGCTCGTCTTGCTGAGGTCCGAGTAGAGCACCAGGCCGATCAGCAGGAAGAGCACCATCGCGCCCGCGTTCATGATCCAGGTCTTGGCGCGGAGGCTCAGGTCGCGGCGGATCGTACCCTCCGCGGCCAGGACGGCCAGGTGCCCGCCGTCCAGCGGCGGCAGCGGGAAGAGGTTCAGGATCCCGACGCTCACGCTCAGCGTCGCCACCAGGAACATGAGCTGCGCGATCGGTGCGTCGCTGCGCGCGGCGTCGCCGGACGCTTTCGCGATGCCGAGAGGCCCGGCCAGGGCCGCCTTGGGCGAGATGCTCGCCGTGATGAGGCCGCCCAGGATCTGGAACGTCTGCCGCACGAGGTTGGAGGTCGCGGCCGTGGCCTCCTTGATCGCGGGAAAGAGGCCGAGCTTGCGATCGATCGTCTTGTTGTAGATCCCGATCTTCCCGCTCTCCGGCGTCACGCTCATGTCGAGGATCGCGCCGTCGCGCAGGAGCCGGATCGCGACCGGGCCCGCCGGTTGGGCGCCCAGGAGGGTGGGGATGTCGCCGAACGACGTGACCGGCTTGCCGGCCACGGTCAGGATCCCGTCGTCGGTCTTGATGCCCGCGCGCTGTGCGGCGCCGCCGGGCACGAGCTGCCCGACGCGGACGAGGGGCGAGACACCGATCTGGCCCGCGCCCTGAGCGACCACGGTCGAGCGGACGCTGAAGTCCTTCTCCTCGGCCCCGCGGCGCACGCGGAGCTGGATGGCGCGGTCGGGGCGGATGGCGATCGCCACCAGCGCGTCCTCCCAGTCCTTCTTGGGCGCGCCGTCGATGGCGAGGATCTCGTCGCCGGCCTGGAGGCCCGCCGCCTCCGCCGGTGACCCCGGCTGCACCACGCCGATCACCGGGCGGTCGCGCAGCACGGCGTCGACGCCGTACCCGATCATGAACAGGCCGGTGAAGACGGCGATGGCCAGGATGCCGTTGAAGATCGGACCCGCGAGATAGACGATGAACCGCTGCCAGCGCGGACGGCTGGTGAAATCGCGGCCGTCGCCCAGCATGGCCGTGTCTTCGCTGATGTGATCCTCGGGCTCGCCCTCGAGCTTGACGTATCCGCCCAGCGGGATCAGCGACACGCGGCAATCCGTGTCACCCCACTTGAACCCGAAGAGGCGCCGGCCGAAGCCGAACGAGAAGATGAACACGCGCATTCCGAACGCCTTGGCGGTGATGAAGTGCCCGAACTCGTGGAAGAAGATGATGATGCCGAGCACGGGGATGAGGGCTACGAGGTTGGTGAGAGATGCCATTCAGACGGTCTCCAGGGCCCGACGCTTGAGGGCTTCGCGCGTGCGCTCGCGCGCCCACGCGTCCGCGGTGAGGATGTCGTCCAGCTCGCGCACCAGACGCGGACCCGGCTCCTCCATGACTTCCTGGATGGCTTCCGGAATGGCCGGGAAGGCGACGCGCCGGTCCAGGAACGCGCTCACCGCCTCCTCGTTGGCGGCGTTGAGCACGGTGGGCAGCGCCCCTCCCCCAGCCAGGGCGCGGTAGGCCAGGCTGAGGCAGGGGAACCGGTCGTGGTCCGGCACCTCGAAGTCGAGGTGCAGGCCGCCGCGGAAGTCGATTCCGGGGATCGCGGCCGGCCACTTGTCGGGGTAGGACAGCGCGTACTGGATGGGCATGCGCATGTCGGTGACGCCGAGCTGGGCCAGCACGGTGCCGTCCACGAACTCGACCATCGAGTGCACCACGGACTGCGGGTGCACGAGCACTTCGATGCGGTCCGCGGCCACTCCGAACAGCCAGCGCGCCTCGATGACTTCGAGGCCCTTGTTCATGAGGGTCGCGGAGTCGATCGTGATCTTGCGCCCCATGTTCCAGGTCGGATGCTGCAGGGCCTCGCCCGGGGTGACGTCGCGGAAGCTCTCGCGGGGCCGGTTGCGGAACGGACCGCCGGATGCGGTGAGCACGAGCCGCTTGACCTCTTCCGGCCGGCGGCCGTCCAGGCACTGGTGCAGCGCGCAGTGCTCGCTGTCGATGGGCAGGAGGCGGGCGCCGCGAGCGTTGGCCTGCGCGACCATCAGCTCCCCCGCCATCACCAGCGTCTCCTTGTTGGCCAGGGCGACGCTGGTGATGGCCTCCAGGGCGCGATACGTCGGCACCAGCCCCACCGCCCCCACCGCCGCCGCCACCACCATCGTCGTGTCGGGATGGGTGGCCACGGCCACTGCCCCCTCCGGTCCCACACCCAGGCGCAGGCCGGAGACGTCCGTCCGCTGGGCGAGCTGCCCCCGTGCCTCTTCCGAGGCCACGGAGACGACACGGGGACGGTAGCGCGCCACCTGCTCGGCCAGACGGTCCACGTTGCCGCCCGCGGCCAGGCCCACGACCTCGAAACGGTCGGGGAACGCGTCCACGATGCGGAGGACGTTGCACCCGACGGAGCCGGTGGACCCGAGAATGGAAAGACCGCGCTTCACTCGACCTGGCTCAGAAGGAGTCCCGACCCAAACGCGAACGGCCCCGGAGCGGGGCCGTTTCACCGCGCGTAGAGAAGGTAATAGTACAGGACGGGCGCGCCCAGCAGCAAGCTGTCGAGCCGGTCCAGCATGCCCCCGTGTCCGGGGAACAGGGCTCCTGAATCCTTCACTCCCGCCCAGCGCTTGAGCAGGCTCTCCGCGAGGTCGCCGGCCACGCCGGCCAGGGTGACGAGGATAGCCAGCACGACGGCGTGGCTCAGCGGGATCCACTGGAGCCCGAAGTGGCGCACGATGAGTGCCCCCACGATGCCGCCGAGGACGCCGCCGCCCAGCCCTTCCCAGGTCTTCCCCGGCGAGATCCGCGGCGCCAGCTTGTGGCGGCCCAGCGCGCTGCCCACGAAGAGGGCCGCGGAATCCGCGGTCATGACCGTGGTGAGGAGGAGCATCTCGACCCAGGGTCCGCCCCGCTCGACGGGGACGAGGCGCAGCGCCCCCATGGTGCCGCCGAGGCCGCCGAGCCAGGCCGCACCCAGCAAGGTGGCGGCGGCGGAGGTCACGCTGCCGGGCACGTCGCCGGCCCGGGTCAGCATCGCGACGAGGACGATCACGACCGCGATCGGCACCAGGGCCGGCGGTACCAGCGCGGGCCGCACGGTCTGGATGAAGAAGGCCGCCGCCAGCACGTACCCGGTCACACGCAGCGGAGCCACGCCGCGCGCGGACAGGAGCGCGTAGAACTCCCAGAGGCCGATGGCGGCCACCACGGCGCAGACGGCCACGATGACCATCGGCGGCCCCCAGAAGAGGGCCAGCGCGAGCAAGGGAATGCCGATGGCGGCGGTGGCCAGCCGGCGCGCGAGGTCGCCGCGCGTCACGCGGGAGTGATCCCGCCGTACCGCCGCTCGCGCTTCTGGTAATCCGCGACGGCCTGCAGGAGGTGCCGCCTCCGGAAGTCCGGCCAGAGCACGTCCGTCACCCAGATCTCGGCATAGGCGATCTGCCAGAGCAGGAAGTTGGAGATCCGCAGCTCGCCGCTGGTGCGGATGAGGAGGTCGGGGTCCGGCTGCCCCGCCGTGTAGAGGTGGGCGGCGAGGTCGTGCTCCTCGATCGTGGACGGATCGCGGCGGGTGCGCACGGTGTCCGTCACCAGCGCGCGTACGGCATCGGTGATCTCGGCCCGTCCGCCGTAGTTCAGCGCGATGTTGAAGAGGAGGCCCGTGCGGTCGCGCGTGCGCTCGATCCCTCGCTGCAGTTCCTCCTGCACGTCCCGGGGAAGGTCCCCCATGCGCCCGATGACCTGGAAGCGGATGTTGTTCTTGAGCAGGGTGTCCAGCTCCATGCGCAGGTAGCGCTTGAGCAGGCCCATGAGCGTGGACACTTCGGTCTTGGGACGCTTCCAGTTCTCGACCGAGAAGGCGTAGAGGGTGAGGACCTGGAGCCCGAGGCGGGCCGAGGTCTCGACCACGTCGCGGACGGAGGCGATGCCGGCCCGATGCCCTTCGACCCGCCGCTTGTGGCGGAGCTTCGCCCAGCGGCCGTTGCCGTCCATGATGATCGCCACGTGGCGGGGCAGGCGCCCGAAGTCGATCGAGCGCAGGAGCGACAACTCTTCGGAGCCGGAGGGGACGACGTCCAGGAGGTCTTGCAGTGACATCGGGGGAGTGGCCGAAGCCCTATCTTACTCCCGTCTCACCGCGGGGCCGGACGCGGGGGCGTCGTAGGAGACCCGCACCAGCGTGAGCCCCCGCGCGGCGGCGGGGGCGGGCCAGGCGCGCCGATCGCGGGCCTGCAGAGCGGCGGCCAGGCTCTCCACCGTCGAGAGCCCACGGCCCGCCTCCACGATAGCGCCCACCATGCTGCGCACCATCTTGCGCAGGAAGCCGCTGGCCTCGACGTCGTATATCCACGTGCCCGCGCGGTCCTCGTCGCGGCGGACTTCCGAGCGCGTCACCGTGCGCACGGTCGTCTTCACGGAGCCGCCGGAGGAGGCCAGGGACGCGAAATCGTGGCGGCCGACGAAGAGCGCGGCCACGGCCTGCATGGCTTGCTCGTCCAGGGCCCAGGGGACATGCCCGGCCAGCCGCCGGCGCGTCGGCAGCTGCACCGGACCCGTGTCAAGCGTGTAGCGATAGAGCTTGCCCGTCGCCTGGCGCCGCGCGTGGAACTCGTCCGGACAGGCCGCGGCGTCGAGGACCCGGACGTCGTCGGGCAGCACGGCGTTGAGGGCCCGGCCCAGGTCGGCGGGATCCCAGGGGGGAGCGAGCGCGAACGAGGCCACCTGCCCCAGGGCGTGCACGCCGGCGTCCGTGCGGCCGGCCCCGGCCACGACGACCCGTCCCCCACCCGTCAGCTTGGCCAGCGCCTCCTCGAGCGTCCCCTGCACGGTCCGGGCGCCGCCCGCGCGCTGCGCCTGCCAGCCCGCGAAGTCCGTCCCGTCATAGGCGAGGGTCAGGCGGAAGGTCGGCATGCGCCTCTCGCCGGCCGCTCAGGCGCGGGAGCCCGGCTTTTCCGGTTTCGAGCCCTGCGCGCAGAGGGGACAGCCGTCCGCGGGATAGGTCGGGGCCTCCAGCTCGAGGAGGCTCATGGTGGGCACGCCCAGGTCGAGGGCGCGGCTGCGGTTCACGAGGCTGCCCGCGGCCAGCACCCGGCCCCCGCTGGCGCGCACCACGTCCATGACCTCGCGCGTCGAGCCCCCGGTGGTGATCACGTCCTCCACCACCACGACTCCTTCGCCGGGCAGGATCGAGAATCCGCGGCGCAGGGTCATGCGGCCGTCCTGCCGCTCCGTGAAGAGGGCGCGGCAGCCCAGCCCGCGCGCGACCTCGTGGGCGACGATGACGCCGCCCAGGGCGGGCGCGACCACCGCGCCCGGAGGCTCTCTCAGCGCGGGTCCGAGGGCGGCGGCCAGCGCGCCCCCCAGGCGCGTGGCCGCCACCGGGTCCATGAGGACCCGCGCGCACTGGAGGTAGCGCGAGGAGTGCAGGCCAGACGTCAGCAGGAAGTGGCCCTCGAGGAGGGCGCCCGCCGAGCGGAAGAGTTCGAGAAGCTCCTGTGCCATCGGCCGATGACTGTAGCACGCGGACGTTATACTGCCGCGGTGACGCCGCTCTCCGCCGTGCTCATCACCTGCGACGAGGAGACGAACCTCCCGCGCGCGCTGGAGAGCGTCTCCTGGTGCGACGAGATCGTCGTCCTCGACGGCGGATCGAAGGACCGCACGCGCGACCTGGCCGCGGCGGCGGGGGCGCGCGTGGAGACGAGCACGCCCTGGCCCGGCTTCGTGGAGCAGCGCAACCGCGCGGTGGCGGCGGCCCGGCACGACTGGGTCCTCGCCATCGACGCCGACGAGCGGGTCACGCCCGAGCTGCGCGACGAGATCCGGGGCCTGACTTCGCGGGGCTTCGCTCACGCGGGGTATCGAATCCCCCGTCTCGCCTTCTACCTCGGGCAGTGGATCAAGGGAACGGACTGGTGGCCCGATCCCCAGCTCCGCCTCTTCGACCGGCGGCGCGGCCGCTGGCAGGGGAACCTCATCCACGAGTCCGTGCGCGTGGACGGCAGCGTGGGGCGGCTGCGCTCGCGCATGGAGCACTTCAGCTACGACGACATCAGCGACCACCTGGCCACCATCGACCGCTACACCACGCTGTGGGCGGAGCAGGCCGCGCAGGAAGGGCACCGCAGCGGCCCCCTCGACCCCGCCCTGGCCGCGGTGTGGGCGTTCCTGCGCAACTACGTCGTCCGGCGCGGCGTGATGCTGGGCGAGGCCGGCCTCACCGTCTCCGCCCTGAATTCCTATTACACGTACGTGAAGCTGGCCAAGCTCCGCGAGCGGCGCAACGGCGGCGCTCCGCCCCGGGCGTGAGGATCGTGCACGTCGACAGCGCCCGCGGCTGGCGGGGCGGTCAGAACCAGGTCCTGCTCACCGCCCGGGGCCTGGAGCGGCGAGGGCACGAGGTGATCGTGGCCTGCCGCGCCCGATCCGCGCTGCGCGACCGGGCGCGCGCCGCCGGTCTCGACGTGCAGGAGATCGCGTTCGGCGGCGACTTCGTGCCCGGGCCCCTGCTCGCCCTTCGGTCCCTCGTGCGCCGCTTCCGCGCGGACGTCGTCCACGTCCACGACCCGCACGCGGCCGCCGCCGCCCTCTGGCTCGGATCCCCGCCCACGCGCCTGATCGCGTCGCGGCGCGTGGACTTCGGCCTGCGCGGCCCCCTCTCGCGCTGGAAGTACGCGCGCTGCCGGCGCGTGATCGCGGTGAGCCAGGCCGTCGCGCGCGTTCTGGAGCGGGACGGCCTGCCCGCCGCCCGCGTGCGCGTGGTGTACGAGGGCGTGCCCGACCGCGCTCCCGCCGGGGGCGGAGAGGACGCGCTGCGCGCCCTGGGCGTCCCCGCGGGAGTGCCCGTGGTCGGGAACGTGGCCGCGCTGACCGCGCACAAGGACCACGCCACCCTGCTGGCGGCGGCCGCGCGCGTCCTCGCTCGCGTTCCCGAGGCCCGCTTCGTGATCGTGGGCCAGGGCGAGCTGGAGGGCCCGCTGCGCGCGCAGGCCCGCGCGCTGGGGCTCGAGGGCCGGATCCTGTTCGCGGGGTTCCGCGCCGACGTCGATTGTCTCCTGCCCGCCTTCGACGTCTTCTGCCTGTCCTCGCACATGGAAGGCCTCGGCACCAGCCTGCTCGACGCGATGTGCTACGGGCGCGCGGTGGTCGGCACGGCGGCGGGAGGAATACCGGAGGCGGTCGAGGACGGCGTGACCGGGCGCGTGGTGCCGCCGCGCCAGCCGGAGGCCCTGGCCGCGGCGCTCACGGACGTGCTGGTGGACCGCGCGCGGCGCGAGGCCATGGGAAAGGCGGGACGCGCCCGCTTCCTCGCGAGGTTCACGGCCGACCGCATGGTCGACGAGACCCTCGCCGTCTACGCGGAGGCGGCGTGAAGGGGGTGGCCATCCTGAACCCGCGCGCGGGCCTGGCCGCGGCCCGGGCTCGGGCCGCGCTCGAGCGCAGCGCCCACTGGCGCGGGGTGGAGGTGCGCCTCACCACCGGCCCGGGCGACGCCCGTCGTTTCGCCTCGGAAGCGGCGGCGGCGGGGGCGGAGATCGTCCTCGCCATCGGGGGCGACGGCACCGCGAACGAGATCGCCTGGGGCCTGCTCGGGTCCTCGACCGCTCTCGGCCTGGTGCCCATGGGATCCGGCAACGGCCTGGCCCGCACGCTGGGCATCCCCCTGGAGCCGGACCGCGCGCTGGCCACGCTGGCGGACGCGGTGCCGCGCGCGATGGACGTCGGGATGATCAACGATCGGCCCTTCCTCAACGTGGCCGGGGCCGGCTTCGACGCCCAGGTCGGCCTCGACTTCCACGAGCACGGCCGCCGCGGCGGCCGCCGCGGAGTGTTCACGTACGTGTGGCTCAGCGTCCTCCGTACCATGAAGTACCGGGCGGAGAGCTGGGTGCTGGACGCGGGGGCCCAGAAGTTCGAAGGGCGCGCCTACATCGTGGCGTTCGTCAACGGCCGGCAGTACGGCGGGGGCGCGGTGCTGGTACCAGGGGCCCGGCTCGACGACGGCCTGCTCGACATCGTGGTCATCGAGGACGCGCCCGCCCTGGAGCTGGCCTGGAACGCGCAGCGGCTCTTCTTCGGGACGCTGGCGGCATACCGGCGTTACCGGCACATGCCGGCGGCCAAGGCGACGCTGACCGCGACCGGCACCGTCCCGTACCACCGCGACGGGGAACCGGAATCGACGTCGGGACGACTCGAAGCGTCGATTCTCCCGCGCGCGCTGCGCATATTGGTGCCGCGCGCCACCGCCAGCGATCCTCACGGACCGTTCGAGCCACAGCCTCTTATCTGATAACCCAGGCGGGTCGAACTTAGCTGTTGGCGGCCTCTTTCGCCGCCGCCACGAGAGTCCGGATCTCCTCTCGCGCCGCCGGCGCGAGTGGCAACAGCGGCGCCCTCACGTGGCCGCCGCGCCATCCCGCCGCATCGACCGCCGCCTTGAGCCCGGCGATTCCGTACGTCGCCGTCACCGCGACCGCGAGCGGCGTCAGCGCTGCCTGCAGTCTTCTCGCGCGCACGTGATCGCCCGCTTCCACTGCGCGGTAGATCGCCACCGCCAGCGCGGGCGCGCAGTTCGCGACCGCGAGCACGCCCGCGCAGGCACCGAGGCACAGCGCGGGATAGAGGACGGGGGCGGACCCGCACGCGACCTCGAAGCGGGCGGGCACGGACGTGATGATCCGGCCGAGGAGGCCGAGGTCGCTGCTCGATTCCTTGATCCCGACGATGCGCGGATGCGAGGCGAGGTCGGCGGCGAGCGCGGGAGGCCAGGGCACGCCCGTGAACAGCGTCATCGAATAGAGGTAGACGGGAACGGGCGAGGCCTCGGCCACGGCCAGGAAGTGCCGGCGCAGAGCCTCCGCCGTCATCTGCGGCTTGTAGTAGTGCGGCGTCAGCACGAGGACGGCGTCCGCGCCCAGGTCGGCCACGCGCCGCGTGAGGGCGATGGTGGCGCGGGTGGAGTCGAGGCCGGTGCCGACGAGCACGGCCCGGCCGCCCGCGCGCGCCCGGGCGGCGCGAACGAGGGCGAGCTTCTCGTCGTCTTCGAGGCTGGCCGCCTCCCCGTTCGAGCCCAGGACGACGTAGCCCTCGAGGTCCTCGCCCGCCCAGGCCTCGAGGTTGGCCTCGAAGGCGGCGAGGTCGAGAGCGCCGTCGGAGTCGAAGGGGGTGACGACGGGAGGAAGGATGCCCCTCAGCGGGCGCACGGTCGGGTCAGGCGGCGGGCGTCTTCTTGGCCAGGGCCGCGACCACCTTGTCCATCATCTTCACGTCGTGCGGCGTGAACGCATCGCGGAAATCGCTCCACACCTCGAGCACGGCCCAGAGGCCGGCTTCCGTGCGCACGGGGCCCACCATCACGCTGCCCGTGGCCAGGCCGACGGCGGCCCAGAGGGGCTGCGAGGCCAGGTCCGCAACCTTGGTCGTGACGTGCCCGTGGGCGGCGTCGGCCAGCGGCCCGCCACCCGACCAGATGCGGTCCGGCCCCGCCGGCCGCTCGAGCGACGTGTGGACCGCGAGGTCCTCGCCGTCCGCGACGTAGGCCGTGATCGCGGAGTAGCGCCCGAAGCGCTTCTTCATGATCTCGACGGCCTGCTTCAGAGCGTCCTCGAACGACGACGCCTTCTTGATCGCCTCCTCCACCTCGTGCAGGACCGACTCGCGCCGCAGTGCGGACTTGCGGGCGAGGTCGGTCTTCCACGGCTTCTCGTCCTCACGCGTCGACGCCATGTTCACCTCGATTTTCCCCTTCCTTGCATTGAAAGTCTCGCCTTTCACTTTTCCGCGGTCATCGGAGGGCACGCCCCCCGTCCACCCGGATCACTTCCCCCGTCGTATAGCCGCTTCCGGCGGCCAGGAACAGTACCGTCTCCACCACTTCCGCGGGCGTGCCGAAGCGCCGCTGCGGCACCTTCTCCTTCACCGTCTCGCCCGCGCCCGGCGGCTCGATGATGCCGGGGGCGACCGCGTTCACCCGGATCTCCGGGGCCAGGGCCAGGGCCAGGCACTGCGTGGCCATGACCAGCGCCGCCTTGGTCGCGCAGTAGGCCAGGTGCGACGGCCACGGCCGCAGGCCGCCGAGGCTGGCCACGTTCACGATCGATCCGCCCCCGCGCCGCCGCATGTGCGGCGCGGCCGCCCGCGAGGCCATCACCGCCGCCTTGACGTTGACGGCGAAGGCCTCGTCCAGCACGTCCTCCGTCAGCTCCGTCACCGGCACCTTGCGGAAGACGCCGACGTTGTTCACGAGCAGGTCGAGCCCGCCCATCTCCGAGGCCGCCCGCTCCACGAAGGAGCCGATCTCGCCCGGCCGCCGCGCGTCCGCGCGCGTGGTCCAGACCCGCCGCCCCGCCGTGCGCACCGCGGCCGCCGTCTCCTCCGCTCCGCGCGCGCTGGCGTGGAACGAGAAGGCCACGTCGGCGCCGCGCTCCGCGAGCGCGAGCACCACCGCCCGCCCAAGGCCCGTGCCCCCGCCGGTGACGACGGCGATCTTCCCCTCGAGCCGGGGCCCTTCCATGCTGTAGCCGGGAATCTCCCAAACTTGTGGATTATATCAGCCTCTTCAGGGATCGATCCGCCTCGGGCTCGAGAAGATGGGCAGGTCCATGCACACGGGCACCGGCTGGCCGTCCGCGGTGGCCGGCTTCCAACGCAGCTTCCGCGCGGCGGCCAGCATGGACTCCTCCGCCTCCGGCCAGGGCGGAGTGACGCGCGGACGCTCGATCATGGTGGCGTCCAGCGTGCGGCCGCGGGCGTCGATGGCCACCTGCGCCACCCAGCGGCCCTCGATGGTGCGGGGATGCTTGGGGCGGGGCAGGCCGATGCGGCCCTTCTTCAGCTGCGGGCCGACCAAACGGGCCTCCGGCCCGAAGGAGGGCAGGGGCAGGGCCCGCCACTTGTCCGACCATTCGCAGCGGGGACCGGGGGCGTCCGCCACCGCCGCCGGCTGTGCCGCGGCCAGGGCGGCCAGGAGGAGCAGCGACACTAGGCCTCGAGCTCTCCCAGGAAGCGCGCGCCGATGCGATAGGTGGCCCCGCCCTCGATCGCCTCCAGGCGGCACACCACCGCCTTGACCGCGTACGCGGCGCGCCCGCCGAAGTGACGGCGCAGGGCGGGGGGAACGGGGATGCGGAGGTCGATGCGCGACCCCACGGGGAGGCGCCGGACCGCCTCGAAGCACAGGCCGCCGCCGCTGATGTTCACGGTCTGGGCCCGGTCCGCGAAGGGCGCGCCGCGCGCGTCGCGTCCGGACACGTTCAAGGGCAGGCGCAGCCCACGCCGCCGCTCGCGCTGGATGATGGTGGGCACGACCGGCGCGGATCCTAGGTCCGCCCGCCGCCGCCTGTCAACGTCCGCGGGACGAGCGCTCGCGCAGCAGCTCGACCAGCCGCGCGTCGTCGGGCGCGATCAAGGCCAGCTCGGCCAGGGCGTTGCGGGCCTGGGTCATGGGCGCGTCGGGGGCGGCGCGCGCGAGCAGGGCCTGGACCCTCTCCTCGGTGGCGGCGTCCAGGGGCGCCGGCTCCGGCCGTCCCGCCTGCCGCTTCTTCAGGGCGCGCCACACGATCTCCGCCGCGTCCTCGCACGCGGGATCGAGGACGAGCGCCTCCGTCATCGCCTCCACCGCCTGCTCGACGCGGCCGCCGTCGAAATGGGCGCGGCCGCGGGCCACGTGCTCGCGCACGCGCGCCCGCACCTCCTCGCCCCCGGCGGCGGGGGCCTGGGGCAGCACGGAGCGCGAGCGCGTCCGCCGGAGCGAGAAGTGCATCTCCTGCAGGTCGCGCCCGACCTCGTCCAGCGACTGGTAGCGCTTGTCGGGATCCTTGACCAGCATGCGGTGCACGACCGCGGCCAGCCGCGTCGGCAGCTCCGGGTTGAGGGTCAGGACGGGGTCGGGCTGCTCCTGGATGATCTGGAAGAGCACGGCGTGGAGCGTCTTGCCCTTGAACGGCTTCTCCCCGGTCAGGAACTCGTAGAACACCGAGCCCGACGAGAAGACGTCGGAGCGCCGGTCCACCAGCTTGCCCATGGCCTGCTCCGGCGCCATGTAGTCGGGGGTGCCCAGGATCATTCCCTTGCGCGTGATGGTGGCGCGGGTGGCCACGCGGGCCAGCCCGAAATCGAGGATCTTCACCTTCGCGTTGGTGGTGACCACGATGTTGGCGGGCTTGATGTCGCGGTGCACCACGCCGCGCGAGTGGGCATAGGCGAGCCCCTCGCAGATCTGGACGAGGATGCGCACGCGGTCGGCCAGGGGCACGTCCACCTTGCGCTCGATGAGCGAGCGCAGGTCGTCTCCCTCCAGCAGCTCCATGGCCATGTAGAGCTGGCCGTTGGCCTGCCCGAGGTCGTAGACGGTGACGATGTTGGGATGGCTCAGGCGCCCGATCGCTTCGGCCTCGCGCTCGAAGCGCCGGTGCAGCTCGTCCTCGGCCCCCAGCTCCGCGGACAGCATCTTGAGGGCGACCACGCGGCCGATCGCGGTGTCGCGCGCCCGGTAGACGACGCCCATGGCGCCTTCGCCCAGCTTGCCGAGGATCTCGTAGCGGCCGAAGGTGGCCATGGTGGGTCAGCCCGGGCGGGCCACCCTGGAGCTACTCCGTGTAGCGGAGCAGGACGACGGAGACGTTGTCCTTCCCCCCCGCCTCGTTGGCGGCGTCGATGAGCTTCTGGGCCGCCTCCGGCAGGGTGGCCGGAAAGGGCGTGACCGTCTTGAGGATGGCCTCGTCGTTGATCATCGAGTGCAGCCCGTCCGAGCACAGGAGGATGACGTCGCCCTTCTGGAGATGGTGCTCCACGGTGTCGATCTCGATCTCCTCCTTGGCCCCGACCGCCTTGGTAATGACGTTGCGCAGGGGATGCCGTTCGATCTCGTCGTGGTTCAGGATGCCCTCGGCCCAGGCCGCGGAGACCCACGAGTCGTCGCGCGTGAGCTGCTTGAGCTCGCCCGGACGGATGAGGTAGGCGCGGCTGTCGCCGGCGGAGCCGAAGGTCACGACCTTGCCGGAGACGATGGCGGCCACCAGGGTGGTGCCCATCCCCGTGTAGTCCTCGCGGTTGTCGGCGGACTTGAAGACCTTCTTGTTCGCGAGCTTGACCGCCGTCTTCAGGCGGTTGGCCTCGAAGGAGAGATGGGCCTCCAGGCCGTAGGGCCACGTGATGTCCTTCTCCTCCCCCGCGCTCTTGCGGATGAAGGCCTCGAGGGTCTCGATCGCCATCTTGGAGGCGACCTCGCCCGCGTTGTGCCCGCCCATCCCGTCGCAGACCGCGTAGAGGTTCGTCTCCGGCTTCACGAGGAAGTTGTCCTCGTTGAGCTTGCGCCGGCGTCCGACGTCCGTCTGCCCGAAGGCCTCCAGCGGCATCTTGTCTCCCGCCACCGCGGCCCTGGTCCCTCCCGGCCGCGTCGGTAATCTCGTGTAAGGGCCAAGGATAGCGGGATTTCGCGGGCCCGGCAATCCAGGATCAGCGGCGCAGCACTTCCACCATCTCGCGCACCGCGCGCTCCATCCCGACCATCAGCGCTCGGGCGACGATGTTGTGCCCGATGTTGAGCTCGGTCATCTCGGGCACGCGGGCCACGGGGCCGACGTTGTGGTACGTCAGCCCGTGCCCGGCGTGCACGGCCATCCCCAGCTTGACCCCCAGGCGCGCGGCGTCCATGACCTTGCGCAGGGCGGCCTCGCGGGAGCGCGCGTCGCGGGCGTCGGCGTAGGCGGCGGTGTTGAGCTCCACCGCGCGGGCGTCGATGCGATGGGATTCCTTGACCTGCTCGAGGTCGGGATCCACGAACAGGCTCACGTGGATGCCGCCCTCCTCGAGCATCTTGATCGTGGGCTTGAGCTGGACGGCGTTGAGCACCACGTCCAGGCCCCCCTCCGTGGTCAGCTCCTCGCGCCGCTCCGGCACCAGGGTCACCTGATCGGGCTTGATGGTGAGCGCGACCTTGAGCATCTCCTGGGTGGACGCCATCTCCAGGTTCAGACGGGTCTTCACCACCTGGCGCAGGATCTCCACGTCGCGGTCCTGGATGTGCCGCCGGTCGCTGCGGAGGTGGACGGTGATCCCGTCCGCCCCGCCCAGCTCGGCCAGCACGGCCGCGTGCACGGGGTCGGGGTCCGGGACGCGACGCGCCTGCCGGACGGTGGCGACGTGGTCGATGTTGACGCCGAGGCGCGGCATGACGGGAGTATAGCGGCTGGCTCAGCGCCTCAGGCGCCCAGACGCGCCTTGACCGCGTCCACGATCGCCTGGGCCAGGGATCGCACCTCCGCCTCGTCCGGGCCCTCGGCCATCACGCGCAACAGCGGCTCCGTGCCCGAATAGCGCACCACCAGCCGCCCGCGACCGTCCAGGGCCGCGCGGGCGCGATCGAGGTGGGTCTTGATCTCCGGGATGCCCTCGATGTCCGCGCGCTCGCGCACGCGGACGTTGATCAGGACCTGGGGATAGACGACGAGCTCCGCGGCCAGCTCGTGCAGCGGGCGGCCGGTGGCCTTCAGCACCTCCAGCACCTTGAGGCCGGTGAGCATGCCGTCGCCCGTGGGCTCGTGGTCGAGGAAGATCACGTGGCCGCTCTGCTCGCCGCCGAGGTTGGCGCCGCGGCGCTCCATCTCCTCGAGCACGTTGCGGTCGCCCACGGCCGTGCGCACGAGCGGGATGCCCGCTTGGCCGAGCGCGACCTCCAGCCCCACGTTGCTCATCACCGTGGCCACCACCGCCCCGCCCTTGAGCGCGCCCTTCGACTGGAGGTGCCGCGCGGTCAGGAAGAGCACGTGGTCGCCATCGATCACGAGCCCCTTGGCGTCGGCCAGGATGCACCGGTCCCCGTCGCCGTCGAAGGCCAGCCCCAGGTCGGCCCCCGCCGCCTTCACGCGCTCGGCCACCGTCTCCGGATGCGTCGCCCCGCAGTCGCGGTTGATGTTCCGGCCGTCGGGCTGGTCGTTGATGGCGGTCACGCGCGCGCCCAGGTCCTCGAAGAGGCGGCGGGCCAGGAAGGACGTGGCGCCGTTCGCGCAGTCCACCGCGAGGTGCATCCCCTTCAGGGACGGCCCGCCGTAGGAGCGCTTCAGGTGGGCGAGATAGGGGCGTCCCAGATCGCGCTGCTCGACGCCGCGCGCTTCGCGCATCGGCTGCCCGGCCAGCTCCGCGATGATCGACTCCGTCTTGTCCTCGAGGTCGGTGCTGAACTTGCGACCAGCGCCCCCGAAGACCTTGATGCCGTTGTCCTCGTACGGATTGTGGGAGGCGGAGATGACGACGCCGAGGTGGTAGCCCTTGCGGCGGGCGCCCGAGCGCTCGCGGGCGAGATGCGCGATGGCCGGGGTCGGGATGATCCCCGCCGACTCCGGATGGGCGCCCTCCGCGGCCAGGCCGGCGGCGAGGTGCTGCTCGATGGCGGGCCCGCTCTCCCGCGTATCGCGGCCGATGAGCACGCGCGGGGCGGGGATGCCGAGGGCGCGCACGATGGCACGCCCGATCGTCTGTACGGTCGCCGCGTCCAGCGGCGCCTCGCCCGCCCGACCGCGAATGCCGTCGGTTCCGAAGAATCGCCCCATGCGGCGATCTTACTTCGGGCGGGACGCGCGCACGGCGACCGAGGATGGCGAGACCTCCTTCACCCGCAGGCCGGCGTGGCCCGGGGTGAGATCGACGGCCACGGGGGCGCTCGCGTCCGGCGCGGCGGCGGCGAGGTCGACGGACGCGTGCACGTCGGCGGCCACCAACGTGCGCAGGAGGGAGGCGGGACCGGCCAGCACGACCCGCACCGACGACGGGCGGACGGAGGCCTCGCCGCCCCGCGCCTCGATGGGCACGGCCTCCAGCGTGCGCTCGCCTTCGACTTCCCGCACGCGCACGGTGGCCCGCACCCGCGGGCTGCCCAGGACGCGCAGCAGGGGATCGTCGAGCCCCATGTTCACGACGTCGCTCACCACCGCCTGCGCGCCCTCGATGGAGAGCGGCTCCGTGAACGCGCTCTCGATCTCCTGCACGCGGCTGCGCGGGCCCGCGATGCGAACCTCCGACGGATCCGCGCGCACCTCCCCGACCTCGAAGCCCGGGGCCGGGCGCCCCACGAGGCGCGGGCGCACGGGCACGACCTTCTGCAGGGTGCGTTCGAGGTTGAGGGTCAGGAGCGAGGGGGTGATCTTCACGACCTTCACCCCGAAAGGCATGCGGATCGACTTGTCGGTCAGGTGGACGATGTGCTCGCCCTCCTGGAGGCCGGCCAGGTCGAGCTGCGCGGAGACGTCCCCCGGCCCGATGCGCTGGATGATGCCGGGCGAGGCGCGGAGCCGCACCTCGACGTTGTCCACGGGCTCGCCCGTCACCTCGAGGTCCTTGGGAAAGTTCTGCAGCTCGAGGGGCGCGGAGACGCCCATCTCGGACGTCTTCTCCCCGGCGATGACGAACCACAACATGGTGGCCAGGCCGAGGCTCACGAGCTTCAGCGGGATGTTCTCGAGCAGCATCCGCATTTCAGGCGAGTCCCCAGCCGATCCCCGGGATCAGCGGCGAGGCTTCATCCCCGCCACGCCTCGTCCGCTGCATCCCGCTCATGACTATTTCTCGCGCGCGGGCACGCTCGCGGCCGGCGTGGCCGCGGGGGGCGCCGCCTGCTCCACTTCCAGGACGTCGAGGAGCGCGGACTTGAGGGAGGCGGAGTCCAGATCGCGCCGGATGCGCCCGCCCACGACCAGCGAGATCACGCCCGTCTCCTCCGAGACCACGACGGCCAGCGCGTCCGTGTCCTCGGTGACGCCGATGGCGGCGCGGTGCCGGCTGCCCAGCTCGCGGCTGAGCTGCGGGTTCACGGTCAGGGGCAGGAAGCAGGCGGCCGCGGCCACGCGGTTGCCCTGGACGATGACCGCCCCGTCGTGCAGCGGAGTCCCCGGATTGAAGATGCTGATGAGGAGGTCGTAGGTGACGTAGGCGTCGAGGGCGATGCCGGTCTCGATGTAGCTGCGCAGGCCCATGTCGCGCTCGATGACCACGATGGCCCCCGTGCGCTGCGCGGCCAGGGTGGTGCCGGCCAGCACCACCTCGTCGATGACCTCCTCCGTGCGCGGCGATCCGAACACGCCGGGCAGGGGCGTCTTGCCGAGCTGGGCCAGCACCTTCCGTATCTCCGACTGGAACACCACGATGATGCCGAAGACGAGGTAAGGCATGAACGTGCGCAGCAGCCAGTTCACCGTCTCCAGGTGCAGGAGCTGGGAGAGCCAGTAGAGGAGCACCAGCACCAGCGCCCCCAGCGCCATCTGCACGGCGTGCGTCCCGCGGATGAACTGGAGGAGCTGATAGAGCAGGAAGGCGACGATGAGGATGTCGACGAGGTCGAGCCAGCTCGGCTCCACGGTCGTGAACCAGCCCACGATGCGCGAGGTCACGCCGCCCATTCCCCGCGGATCGCGTCGCACATCCGGACGACCTGGATCATGGGGCCGACGTCGTGCACGCGCACGATGTGGGCGCCCCCGAGGACGCAGGCCGCCACCGCCGCCGCCGTGCCCATCAGGCGCTCGCCCACGGGCAGATCGAGCACGCGGCCGATGAAGCTCTTGCGCGAAGGCCCGGCCAGCACGGGCTGATCGAGGACGGCGAGCTCGGAGAGGCGCCGGATCACTTCCAGGCTGTGCGGCGCGGCCTTGGAGAACCCGATGCCGGGATCCACGATCACCTGCGCGCGTGGAACGCCCGCGGACTCGGCGCGCCCCACCGCCTGGCCCAGCTCCGCGATCACCTCCGCCATCACGTCCGCGTAGGACGGATCGCGGTGCATGGAGGCGAAGTCCCCCCGCAGATGCATGAGCACCGCGGGCACGCCGCGGCGCGCGACCAGGCGGGCCAGGGCGGGATCGAAGGCGAACCCGCTCACGTCGTTGACGAGGTCGGCGCCGGCATCGAGGGCGGCGGAGGCTACCGCCGCCTTGGTGGTGTCGACGGAGACGAGACCGGGCCCGCGGCGCCGGAGCTCCTCGATGATGGGGACGACGCGCCGCATCTCCGCGTCCGGATCCAGGGGCGCGCCCCCCGGACGCGTGGATTCCCCGCCGACGTCCACGATGTCGGCCCCGGCCTCGAAGAGGGCAAGCCCGCGCGCGACCGCGGCCTCGGGAGAGGCGAAGAGGCCGCCGTCGGAAAAGGAGTCCGGGGTCACGTTGAGCACACCCATGACCCAGGTCCTCTCGCCGAGGACGGCCTTGCTTCCCCGCAGGGTGAGCCGGTACGGTCGCCGGGGGCCGCGTGCGTCGATCGCGCCTCCTCCGCCCTCGCCGGGCGTCAAAGAAACGTCGTCGCCGAGGCCCGGCCCCGGCGACCGCCTACGACGTAGGCTTCGGCGCGGGCATGGGCGGCGGCAGGATGCCGCCCGCGCGTCCGCCCTCGTGCTCGATCTTCCCTTCGCGCGGCGGCGGCGGCGGCGTGGCGGGAGTGCGCACGCGGACCTCGATGGGCCGCCCCTCCACCAGCGCCTTCAGCTGCTCCGCGTCGAGCACCTCGTGCTCGAGCAGCGCCTCCGCCACCCGGTTGAGGATCTCGCGGTTGTCGGTGAGGGTGCGCTGCGCGCGCTCGTACTGCTCGGTCACGATGCGCTTGATCTCGGCGTCGATCTTGAGCGCGGTCGCCTCCGAGTAGTCCTGGTGCCGGTTGAACTCCTTGCCCAGGAAGATCTGCTCTTCCTTCTTGCCGTAGGTGAGGGGACCGAGCGTCTCGCTCATGCCCCACTCGCAGACCATCTTGCGCGCCATCTCCGTGGCCTGCTCGATGTCGTTCTGGGCTCCGGTCGAGATCTCCTGGAAGACCATGTCCTCGGCGATGCGGCCACCCATGCACACCGCGATGCGGCTCTGGAGCTGCTCCTTGGTGTAGTTGTGCTTCTCCTCGGTGGGGAGCTGCTGGGTGAGGCCCAGGGCCATGCCGCGCGGGATGATGGTGACCTTGTGCAGCGGGTCGGTGTGGGGCAGGAGGGCGGCCACCAGGGCGTGACCCGCCTCGTGGAAGGCGGTGAGCCGCTTCTCCTCGTCCGTGATGATCATCGACTTGCGCTCGGCGCCCATGAGGACCTTGTCCTTGCTGGACTCGAAGTCGGCCATGGTGACGAACTTCTGGTTGCGCCGGGCCGCGAGCAGGGCGGCCTCGTTCACCAGGTTCGCGAGGTCGGCGCCGGAGAAGCCGGGCGTGGCCCGCGCGAGCACGGAGATGTCGACGTCCTCCGCCAGCGGGATCTTGCGCGTGTGCACCTGCAGGATGCCTTCGCGTCCGCGCACGTCGGGGCGCGAGACCACCACGCGGCGGTCGAAGCGGCCCGGCCGCAGCAGGGCGGGGTCGAGGACGTCCGGCCGGTTGGTGGCCGCGATCAGGATGACGCCGTCGTTGCTCTCGAACCCGTCCATCTCCACCAGGAGCTGGTTCAGGGTCTGCTCGCGCTCGTCGTGACCGCCGCCCAGGCCCGCCCCGCGGTGGCGGCCGACGGCGTCGATCTCGTCGATGAAGATGATGCAGGGCGCGTTCTTCTTGCCCTGCTCGAACAGGTCGCGCACGCGGGAGGCGCCCACGCCCACGAACATCTCCACGAAGTCGGAGCCCGAGATCGAGAAGAAGGGCACGTTGGCCTCGCCGGCGATGGCGCGGGCGAGCAGGGTCTTGCCCGTTCCGGGAGGGCCCATGAGGAGCACGCCCTTGGGGATGCGGCCGCCCAGCTTCTGGAACTTCTGGGGCTCGCGCAGGAACTCGATGATCTCCTGCAGCTCTTCCTTGGCCTCGTCCACGCCGGCCACGTCCTTGAACGTGACCTTCTTCTGCTGCGAGGCGAGCAGCTTGGCCTTGGACTTGCCGAAGGAGAGCGCCTTGTTGCCCCCGCTCTGCATCTGCCTCATGAAGAAGACCCAGAAGCCGATGAGGAGCAGGAACGGGGCCCAGGAGATGAGCATGTTGGCCCAGGCCGGCGTCTGGTCGCGCTCCACCGTGACCTGGACCTTCTTGGCCAGCAGCGCCTTGATGTAGTCCGGAAAGTCCGGAGGCGCCGTGGTGCGGAAGGGCTCACGGCTGGTGAAATGCCCCTTGATGTCGTAGCCGACGATGGTCGCGTCCTGCACCTGGCCCGCGTCCACCTGGGTCATGAACTCGCTGAACTTCAGCGAGGTCTCCTTCTTCTGGATCTGGGCGAAATGCCAGGCCAGGAAGATGACCACCAGCAGCGACATCCACAACATGACCGTCTTGAACGTAGCGTTCACTTTCCAGCCCTCCCGGGCTCCCGATGCATGACGATTGGTCCCCTCTTAACTTCCAGAGGCGATGCTGATGGTGCGCCCCTCACCCGGCTTGTCCGGCCGCGGTATGGTCCCGATGTAAGGCAGCCCCCGGTACCGCTCCGCGTAGTCGAGTCCGTATCCGACCAGGAACCGCTCCCCCGCCGGTTCCTTGAGCGTGAAAGCGGCCCAGTCCACCTGCACTTCGATCTTGCGGTCCGCCGGCTTGTCGATCAAGGCCGCCACCTTGAGGCTCCGCGGCCGGCGCTCCCGGATGTGATCGAGGAGGAAATTCAAGGTTATCCCGGTATCGATGATGTCGTCGAGCAAAAGGATGTGGCGGTCCTCGTAGGCGATCTCCGTCGTGTAGACGATGTCGGTGCGCGCCGCCCCCGCCGACCCCTCCCGCAGCGACGAGACGCGCAGGAAGTGGCAGGTCATGTCCAGGGGGATGGCGCGCACGAGGTCGGCCATGAAGACCATGCAGCTCTTGATGAGGCCGACGACGCAGATCTCCTTGCCGTCGAAGTCCCGGCCCACCTCGCTCCCGATCTGGCGGATGCGGGCGGCGATCTGCTCGGGCGTGAAGAGGACGGCCGGCTTGTCCATCAGTGCGCCCTCTCCCCGGGCAACAGCTCCAGACGGACGAACCGCCGCTCCGGCGTGTCCGCGCCGTCGAGGCGCTGGCCCGGCACCCAGAGGACGCGGTGGCCGGCTGCCAGCAGCGGGAGCGCGCCCCGCTCCTGGGCGGGGACACGGTGGTCCATGAGGAACCGCTTGAGGCTCAGGTCCCGGCCCGACGCACGCACGCGATCGCCCGGGCGGCGCGTCCGGATCTCGAGGGGAGCATCGGGCACCGCCACCACGTCCGCGGCGGCCGGCCCGCGCGCGGCCCGCGCGACGAGGCGGCGGCCGTCGGGGAGCGCCACCGCGCCCGGGACGGTCAGGGGCAGGGAGAAGGGCGGCGTGGTCACGCGCCGCGGCGCGATCCGCACCTCGTCGAAATTGAAGACGGCCTCGCGCCCGCCCGGCAAGGCGACGCGGCGCCCGGAAGGGGCCTCCGTCGCGGCCAGGTCGAGGATCGCGTCGACGTGCTTGAGGCCGACGCCGCGCAGTCCGCCCGCACCCTGCAGGGCCCGGCGCACGGTCAGCCGGGCCACGGCCCGAGGGGCGGAGCGCAGTCCCTCCAGGGTCAGGGCGGTGGCCTCGACCGAGGCCAGGACGTCCGCATCGTCCGCCAGCAGCGCGGCCGATCGGGCCAGCGCCTCGCGGACGGCCGGGTTGAAGTGACGTTCCAGGTATGGAATCAGCTCGCGGCGCACGCGGTTGCGCGCGATCGAAAGGTCGGCGTTGCTCGGGTCCTCGCGCCAGGGGAGCGACCTCGCCGCGAGGTGATCGAGCACGTCGCGGCGCGACCGGGCCAGCATCGGCCGCAGGAGGTCGCCCGCGCGCGGCCGCATGGCCGAGAGTCCGAGCCCGCCGGCGCCGCGCACGAGCCGCAGTAGGACCGTTTCCGCCTGGTCGTCACGGGTGTGCGCGAGCGCGATCCAGGCGGCGCCTTCCTCGTCCTTGACCCGGCGGAGGAAGGCGTGTCGCTCGCGGCGAGCGGCGTCCTCCAGGCCTCCTCCCTCCGCCTGGCGCCGCGCGGCGACGTCCGCCCGCGAAGTGCGGAGGGGAACGGCCAGGGTGGCGCAGAGCTGGCGGCAGAAGGCGGCATCCTCGGCCGAGTCCGGCCGCAAGGCGTGATCGAGATGAGCGGCCACGACCGAGAAGCCGCGGTGACGGCCGAGGCGGACGAGGACGTCGAGAAGGGCCACGGAATCGGACCCGCCGGAGAGACCGAGGACGACGCACTCCCCCGCGGACGGATGCCCGAGCCCCCGCAGGGCCTGGGCGACTCCGGACTCGAGAGCAGTACGCCTCAACGCGAAGGCTTCCTCCTCCGGGTAGGGAAATGGTGGCGGTGCAGGGACTTGAACCCCGGACGCCGCGGATATGAGCCGCGTGCTCTAACCAACTGAGCTACACCGCCACGGACGACGACGTCGCGATAACTCTACCCAGAACAGTGTACTACGATCGCTGCGCTGGTCATAAGTTAAGAGGAGGCTGGCGCGGGCGGCGGTGTATACTTCGCCGCCGTGGACTGCTACTCCTGCAACGCGAGTGAGTTGGACACGCGTCTGCATAAGTGCCCGATCTGCTTCCGGTGGTCCTGCGAGAACTGCTCGACCCACGCCTTCGGCCGCCATTTCTGCTCGAAGAAGTGCTCGGACGAGTTCTTCTACGGCGATGACGATGAGTGAATGAGCTAGGGCATGAGCTTCCCCAACCAGCGACCGCGGCGGCTGCGCAGCACCGAGCGCCTGCGCGGCATGGTGCGCGAGACGCGGCTCACGCCCGAGCGCCTCGTCTACCCGCTGTTCGTGGCCCCCGGCGCCGGCGTCCGCAAGGCGATCTCCTCCCTTCCCGGCTGCTTCCATCTCTCTCCCGACGAGGCCGCCCGCGAGGCGCGGGAGGTGGAGAGCCTGGGGATCGGCGGGGTGATCCTCTTCGGGCTGCCCTCGGCCAAGGACGACAAGGGCAGCGAGGGCTACGCGGAGGACGGCGTCGTGCAGAAGGCGGTTCGCGCCATACGCGCGGAGTGCCGCGACCTCCTCGTCGTGACCGACGTCTGCCTCTGCGAGTACACCTCGCACGGACACTGCGGCCTCGTGGAAGGTGGCGAGGTGCAGAACGATCCGACGCTGGATCTGCTGGCCCGCATGGCGGTGTCCCACGCGCGCGCGGGCGCCCACCTGATCGCCCCTTCCGACATGATGGACGGGCGGGTGGGGGCGATCCGGAAGGCGCTCGACGCCGGCGGCTTCAGCGGCATCCCCATCCTCTCCTACGCCGCCAAGTACGCGTCCGCCTACTACGGGCCGTTCCGCGAGGCGGCCGATTCCGCTCCCCAGTTCGGCGACCGCCGCGGCTATCAGATGGATCCCGCCAACGCGCGCGAGGCCCTGCGCGAAGTGCGCCTGGACCTCGAAGAAGGCGCGGACATGGTGATGGTCAAGCCCGCGCTGGCCTATCTCGACGTCATCCGCGCCGTGCGCGAGGCCGTCGACGTGCCCGTCGCCGCCTACAACGTCTCCGGCGAATACGCGATGGTGAAGGCGGCGGCCGCTAGGGGCTGGATCGACGAGGAGCGCATCGTGAAGGAGACGCTCGTGTCGATCGCGCGCGCGGGGGCGGACATCATCCTCACGTATCACGCGAAGGACTTCGCGCGTTGGACTACCTAGGCTCGATCGGCTTCACGGACGGGGACGGGCACGGAGACGGAGACGGAGAGGGAATCGGCTAGCGCTCCGGGACCGCCCCGTCGGGGTCGATGCGCCGCCAGGCCTCGAGGATGTGCTCGCGCGCTTCGTACTCCGCCCAGAAGCGGGCGCGCCCACGCGGCGCGAACACGGCCAGCCAGTCCTCGCCGCGCCGCGTCAGGCTGAGCGACATCTCGTAGTAGAACCCGCCCGGGCCCCAGGCATCGGCGGCGGCGAGGGCGCGCGGCGCCAGCCAGACGACGACGGCGAGCGCGGCCACCGGGAGCAGCCGGGCGTGCCGCCGCTCGAGCGCGTGGCCGGCGGCCGCCGCCGCCACCGCGAAGGCGAAGCAGAGCAGGAACCCGAGGCGGTAGGCGTCCACGAGGCCGATGCCGAACAGGGGCACGCAGACGAGTCCCGGCCAGGCGGCGGAGAGGGCGGCCGCCGCCCAGGGATGGCGCGTGCCCTTCCCCGCGATGCGCCACCCCACGAAGAGGAGGATGGCCAGGGCGGCGAGGACGGTGACGCGGACGGGATCGACGGGGACGGTCCGGTTCCACCAGCGTTCGTAGCCGAGCGGCGCGAAGACCTGCGTGTAGATGTCGGCGATGCCGCGCAGGAGGCCGATGCCGGGCTCGCGCGCCGGCCGCGGCGCCGGGTAGAGCTTGGCCAGCACCTTGTCGGGGAAGAGGTACACCCACCAGACCAGATAGAAGAGGCCCAGCGCCCACAGCGCGGCCAGCGCGCGCAGCCGCTCCTTGCGCTCCTCCCCGGACAGCACCAGCCACACGGTGAGCGACGCGACGGCCGGAAGCGAGATCGCGATCTCCTTGCTGCCCAGGGCGAGGAGAGCAAACAGCAGCGGCGGCCAGACGCGGGCGCCGAGCGGCGAGAGCAGCAGGGTCAGGCTGGTCAGGTAGAAGAGGGAGACGATGAGGTCGGTGCGCTGGCTGGCCCAGGACACGGCCGAGGCCGCCATCGGGTGCACCGTCCAGGCGAGGGCGCCGAGGAGGGCGGCCCTCCGTGAGAGAGAGAGCCGCTCGAGCAGCATCAGGGCGGCCCCGCTCACGAGGGCGAGGAGCACGAGGTTCGTGACGTGATAGCCGGCCACGCGGTCGCCCCAGATCCAGGCATCGGTGGCGTGGGACAGCGTGGAGAGCGGCCGATAGTAGGTGTTCGAGGCGCCCGCGGGATCCTCGGGGCCCACGAAGGCGGAGGCGACGTCCGCCACCGACCATTCGCGCGCCCACAGGAAGTCGTCCGAGACGAGCCCGTGACGCGCGGTGGGCAGGAAGAGCAGCCAGCCGGTCAGGGCGAGGGTGGCGAAGGCGAGCACGCGGCCGGGCGGCCGCCAGAGGGCGGCCACGGCGAGGAGGCAGACCAGCGCCACCTGCGCGCGCTGACGCGGCCCCTCCTTGGCTTCGAGCAGCATCACCGGATCCCGGAGGACCTGGGCGGCCAGCGCCGCGCAGGCCAGCGCGGCGAGCGCGAAGACGAGCGCGAAGACGAGCGCGATGCCCAGCGGCTGGCGGCGCGCGAGCGCCCACAACACGGCCAGCCCGACGCCCAGGGGCAGGAGCTGGAGCAGCCGGTCCGCGGCGCCGACCTCGCGTTCGAGCACGAGCCGATGCAGCAGCATCGGGAGCCCGTGCTCCGACGTCGCGCGCAGCCAGACGTCCACGTCGCGCTGGCCGGAGGCCACGGCCAGACGGATCGGCTGCGGGGACTCCCCCAGCCGGGCTTGCACGAGGGGCGCCCCTTCGGGCGACGGGGCGACGTCCACCGGGACGGGTGACGCGGGGGCCGACAGCAGGAGCTCGATCCGGCCCGGCTGGCCGGTGAGGCCGTGGAGGTGCAGGAGGGCCAGGCGCGACACGGCGAGGGCGTCCGAGGTGCCTCCCGCGCGCCGGCAGCCCAGGCAGACCTCGCGCCATTCGGCGCCGCGGTCGATCACCACCCGGGCGTCGAGCGGGCCGAGCGCGGCGGCGAGACCGGCCAGCACGATGACGAGTGACGAAAGGACCAGGGCGATGCGGCGAGAGGGCATCACAGCGGTGTCCGACTCTATCAGCGCCGGCCGCCGTTACGGGTCGTGCGGGGGCAAGGGTAGAATGGCCGTCCCTCCCATTGCGCCAGCGACCATGACCCAATCCGAAGAGCTGTTCGCGCGGGCGCAGCGCCTCATTCCGGGCGGGGTCAACTCTCCCGTGCGCGCGTTCAAGGCGGTGGGCGGAACACCGCTGTTCATCCGCAAGGCGGAGGGCGCGCGGATGTGGGACGCGGACGGCAGGGGCTACATCGACTACATGGGCTCCTGGGGTCCGCTCATCCTCGGACATGCCCATCCCTCCGTGATCGAGGCCATCACGCAGGCGGCGCTGCGCGGCACGTCCTACGGCGCGCCCTGCGCGGCGGAGGTGGAGCTGGCGGAGCGCGTGGTGCGCCTGGTGCCGAGCATCCAGAAGGTGCGCTTCGTCTCCTCGGGCACGGAAGCGACGATGAGCGCCCTGCGCCTGGCCCGCGGCTTCACCGGGCGCCGCAAGATCCTGAAGTTCGAGGGCTGCTACCACGGCCACGCGGACGGGCTGCTGGTGGCGGCGGGCTCGGGCGTGGCCACGCTGGGGATCCCGGGATCGCCGGGGGTGCCGGAAGGCACGGTCGCGGACACCGTGGTCGCGCCCTACAACGACCTCGGCGCCGTCGAGAAGGTCGTCGAGGCGCACGGCCCCGACCTCGCCGCCATCATCGTCGAGCCGGTGGCCGGGAACATGGGCTGCGTGGCCCCGCGCGACGGCTACCTGCAGGGCCTGCGCGACCTGGCCACCCGCGCGGGCGCGCTCCTCGTGTTCGACGAGGTCATGACCGGCTTCCGGCTCTCCACCGGCGGGGCCCAGGTGCTCTACGGCGTGAAGCCGGACCTCACCTGCCTGGGCAAGATCATCGGCGGAGGCCTGCCCGTGGGGGCCTATGGCGGCCGGGCGGACATCATGGAGCACGTCGCCCCCAGCGGGCCCGTCTATCAGGCGGGCACGCTGTCCGGCAATCCCCTGGCCATGGCCGCCGGCTGCGTGACCCTCGACCTCCTGCAGCGCGCGGGCACGTACATGCGCCTGGAGATGCTCTCGGCGCGGCTGCACGCCGGGCTGCTGGGGGCGCGGGACGAGGCGGACGTCAAGGTCACGATCAACCGCGTGGGCTCGATGATCACGCTCTTCTTCACGCCCGGCCCCGTGCACGACTTCGCGAGCGCGAAGACCTCCGACACCGCGCTCTTCGCGCGCTTCTTCCACCAGCTGCTCCAGCGCGGCATCTACTTCCCGCCCGCCCAGTTCGAGGCGGCCTTCGTCTCCCTCGCGCACACGGAGGGCGACATCGACGCCACCGTGCGCGCGGCGGCCGAGATCTTCCGCGAGCTCAGGGCCTGACCGGCGGCGCGGGGGACGCGCCCGCCGCCTCCTGACGCTGGGCCGCTTCCCAGGCCGCCGCCTCCCGCCGCAGCGCGCGCTTGCGGTCCTTGACGCGCTTGGTCTCGGCCAGCGGATCGTCCGTGTGGTAGTTCGCGAGCAGCACCATGGGCTCGGTCTTCAGGCCGGCCAGGATCTGTCCCAGGGTCATGGCCGCCGCGGGCAGGCAGCGATAGACGGCGACCTCGCGGATGCCCGGCACCGATTCCAACGAGCTTCGCTGCTCGGTGCCGACGAGGAGCAGGAACGGCCGGCGCGACGAGGCGGGGTTCCACACGTCGCAGCGCTCCTGCGCGACCAGCCGGGCCTCGAAGAGGAGGTCGCGGCCGACCCGCGCGGGGTCGCCGCAGGCGGCAAGCTCGGCGTCGGGGCGCCAGGCGCGCTCGCGCTGCACGTCGGTGACGACGGTGGCGTTGGGCTGGGCGGCCCGGAAGGCGGGCAGGAACGCGCCGGCGAGGAGCGCGAGCGTCGCCGCGGTCCCGGCCGCGAAGACGGTGGCCAGGCGGGACGGTGAAGGCCGGGCCGCGACCAGGGCCGCGGCCAGGGCGACGGCGGCCCCGAGCGCGATGAGGGCCACCTGGAAAGGCCAGCCCGGAAGCCAGTCCGTCGGGATGCGGGGCTGCAGGGCGGCGGGGACGAGCGCGATCGGCGCGAACGCGACCAGGGCCGCCCGCGCCCAGGCCCGATCGATGCGGTCCCAGGCCGCGGCCAGGTGGCTTCCGACCACGAGCGAAGCCGCGGGGAGAAGGGGCAGCAGGTAGTAGTCGATCTTTCCGCGCGAAAGGCTGAGGGGCACGGCCATCAGCCCCATCCAGAGGAGCAGGAACGAGGCGCGGCGCGCGCCGCGCCACGCGGCCAGCGGGAACAGCAGCGACCAGGGCAGACCGGCCGCGAAGTACGTCCCCACGTAGTACAGGGGCGAGCGATCGGCATCGTAGGTCTCGCCCGCGAAGCGCTCCAGGTTCTCGCGCAGGAAGAAGTACTCGAGGGGACCCGGCCCCAGGCGCCACGCCACGGCGGCGAACCATCCGAGCCCGACGATCGCGAAGGTGGCCGCGGCGGCGGCGATCCCGCGCGCCTCCAGCCGCGGGCGGCGGCCCTCGGCGCCGCGCAGGATCAGCAGAAGGAGGCCCAGGCCGGCCAGCACCAGGACCACCGGGCCCTTGGTCAGGAAGCCGAGGCCGAGCGTGGCCCCCAGGACGGCCATGCGAGAGACGGTGGCTCCCCGCTCGTCGGTCATGGAAACGCCGACGGCCACCGCGAGCGTGCACCAGAGGGTGAGGAGCATGTCCGACATGGCCACGCGCCCGAAGCTGAGGACGAGGAGCGTGGTGCCGAAGGCGAGCGCTCCGTAGGCCGCGGCGCGGCGGCCCAGGAGCAGGCATCCCAGCCAGGCCGTGGCCGCGATGGAACCCAGAGCGGCCACGGCCGAGACCAGCCGCCCCGCGCCGAGCGAGGAGCCGAAGGCGCGAAAGGCCGCCGCCATCAGCCAGTAGGTGAGGGCGGGCTTGTCGAAGAAGGGCTCGCCCTGATAGCGAGGCACCAGCCAGTCTCCCGACTCCACCATCCCGCGTGCCCCGTCCATGAAGTAGATCTCCGCCCTCTCCAGCGGCGCGGCCGCGAGCGACGGCAGCAGCACGGCCGCGGTCAGGGCGAGGACGAGCGCGATCTGCGCGACCCAGGGCAGGCGGGCGGCGCGGGACGCGAAGGACGCGCTCAGGACGCGACGGGGGCGGGTACGGGCACCTCCCCGCGCTTGAGGTGGAGCTGGCCGCAGGCGGCGAGGATGTCCTGCCCGCGGGGACGGCGCACGGAGACGGTCACGCGCGCCTCCGAGAGGATGCGGCAGAACTCGTCGACCGCCTCCGGCGACGGCGGCGCGAACGGGATCTCGGGAGCGGGGTTGAGGGGGATGAGGTTCACCTTGCCGTGCGAGCCGGCCAGGAGGCGCACGAGCGCGCGCGCGTGCGCGGGCTGGTCGTTGACGCCGCCGAGCAGGACGTACTCGTAGGTGACGGCGCCGCCCCGCGGGATCGGATAGCGCTGGGCGGCGGCGATGACGTCCTTGATGTCGTAGCGCTCCTCGATCGGCATCAGCTCCCGGCGCAGCTCCTTGGTGGGCGCGTGCAGGCTGATGGCCAGGTTCGGGCGCACCGGCTCCTGCATCAGCTTCTCGAGGGCGGGCAGGATGCCGACGGTGGACAGGGTCAGCTTCTTGGGGGCCACCGCGAAGCCGTCGGGGTCCATGAGCGCGCGCAGGGCGATCACGGTGTTGTCGTAATTGAGGAGCGGCTCTCCCATGCCCATCACCACGACGTTCCAGGCCTTTTGTTCAGGGGGCGCCTCGTGCATGACCGTCGCCACCTGGCCCAGGATCTCCCAGGGTCTCAGGTTGCGCTTGTAGCCGCTGATGCCGGTCAGGCAGAACGCGCACTTGAGCGGGCAGCCGGCCTGGGTGGAGATGCAGATCGTCCGCCGCCGGTCCTCCGGGATGTAGACGCTCTCGACCGTCGCCCCGTCGTCCAGGCGGAAGAGGTACTTGATCGTCCCGTCCCGGCTGTGGCCGCGCTCCACCACCTCCGGCCAGCGCAGGTCGTAGCGGGCGGCCAGCCCCTCGCGGACGGCCTTGGTGAGATCCGTCATCTCCGCGATCGTGCGGGCCCGGCGCCGGTAGAGCCAGAGGTAGATCTGCTCCACGCGATAGGCGGGCTCGCCCAGCCCGGCCACGATCTCGCCGAGGGCGGCGCGATCGAGGCCGAAGAGGTTCGGTTTGGACGCGACGGACTCCACGACGTGATTCTATCGCCCTCGGGGCCTACACCCCGAGCACGCGCCGGGTGTAGGCGTTCGAGAACACGCCCTCGGGGTCGAAGCGCCGCTTGCACTCGAGGAAGGCGGCGACGTTCTCCTTCGGATACAGGCCGCGCACGGTGCCCTGGTCCGCGCCGAAGACCTTGCCCCAGTGCGGCCGGGCGGACAGATCGCGGATGGCCGCCGCTTCGAGCCTCTCCAGGAACGCGCGCGAGCTCGGTTCGGCCGGGTCGGCGTGCACGTCACAGAAGACGACGTCACGGTCGTAGTTCGGCGCGAGGAGGACGTTGCGCGCCCGGCCCACGACGCGGCACGTGTAGTACGGATGGGAGGGCGAGAGAGCGGACAAGCGCGGCCTCAACTCCGCGAAGAGGCGCGCGAACGTCCCGTACCTCTCCCGGGGCACGGCCAGCTCCATGTTGAGCCAGTCGTGATGCTCGAGGGCGAGCTGTCCCGCTCGGGCCAGCCCCGGGTGGCTGCGCACCACGCCCGCGCTGATGAAGAGCAGGGTCGAGAACGGGATCTGCAGCGAGTAGCCGTATCCGCGGACGCCGAGCGCCCGTCCGAGGAGCGCGCGCACCGGCTCCCTGCGCAGCGCCGGGACCAGGAGCCGCAGCGCTCCCGGCGGACGGTCGTCGATGTAACGCGCGGGCGCGCTTGGCGCGCCTTCGGGCCCGCGGTCGATGGTGACGTAGAACATCGACCGCGCGTCGAAGGGATGGGGCACGAAGCGCAGGTACTCGTGCGCGCGCGCGAGCGCGTCCAGCCGCTCGACGAACTCCTCGCGGGGCAGGCAGGCCACCTCGAAGCGGCAAGGGCCCTTCTTCTCGATCGCGAGCGTCAGCTCGACCACCGCCCCCAGCGCGCCCAGGCCGAGCCGGAGCGCGCGGAGGTCGCGCTCGTCCCGCGTGTGGACGAGGCGGCCGTCGGGAAGCATCAGCGTCACGGCACGTACCAGCTCCGACATCACCCCGCCCTCGCGGCCGTAGCCGTGGGTGCCGGTGGCCAGCGCTCCGGCCAGGCTCTGCTGTCCGAAGTTGCCGCAATAGCGCAGGGCGAAGCCGCGCTCGTCGAGGTACCGGCCGAGGGCGCCGATGGAGACGCCGGCCTGGCACGTCACCGTTCCGCGCTCCGCGTCGAGGTCCAGGACGCGATCGAGGTGCTCGAGCGACACCATGCAGGTGGGCGAGAAGAAACCGTCGTTGTAGGAGTGGCGCCGGCCGACGACGCGCACGCTCCGTCCGCCCTCGGCCGCCCGCCGCACGACGTCGGAAAGCGCCTCCACCGTGGCCGGACGCTCGAGGGCGGGCCCCAGAGCGCGGAACGTCCGCGCGAAATTCGTGATCCGCTCGGGTGCGCGCGCGCCGGGAAGCCGGCCCGCGAGCTGCGCCAGCGACGCCTCCCAGAGCCGGTCGGCGCGGACGGTGTCCAGGCAGCGTCGGCTGGGGAGCCGGGGCGCGCCGCGGTCCCAGTAGGCGGCGGCGCCCTGCGCGGGATCGCTGCACTGCAGGACCTCGTGCGCGGCCACATCCGCGGGGCGGGGACGGGACCACGCGCGCTCGACGCGCGCGGTGAGCCGGCCCTTGTGGCGGTGGATCTCCGAGTCGACGTAGCCCGGCGAGACGATCCGCACGGTGAGCTCGGGGTGGAGCTCGGCCAGACGCAGGAACGACGTGACCGCCGCCTCCTTCGATCGGGCGTAGCGGTACCAGAACCCGAGGAGCGGCGCGCCGGGCAGGGCGGCCAGGCGATGCGCCTCGCTCGCGACGTAGACGATGCGCTTGAGCGCCGAGCGCCGGCAAAGGTCGAGGAGCCGATGGGCGAGATGGAAGTTGGACAGGTGGTTCACCTGCCAGTGCAGCTCCAGCCCGTCCTCGGTCGTCACCGTCCTCCAGGGGACGTGCACGCCCGCGTTGAGGACGAGGAGGTCGATGGGCCGGCCATCGCGTACGAGACCGTCCGCGAACGCGCCGACCGAGGCCTGGGAAGCGAGATCGAGCGTGCGATGCTCGAACCTCCCGAGGGCGGGGCGTCGCGAGCCCACGATCACGGACCCGCCGGCCCCCGCGAGCTCGTCCGCGAGGGCGCGCCCGATGCCGGCGCTGCCGCCGGTGACGACGGCGAGCCGGCCGCGGAGGGACGACGGGGCCGCCGTGCCCGGGCGGGAATCGTCGAGAGCGAGGACCAGTGCCGCCATCACAGACCTCCAATCCGCGTCGCATGGGCGATGAGCAGAGGCAGCGCGACCAGCGCTCCGAACCGGAGCAGCCGTCCCACGAACCCCAGGGCGAGGAAAGTCCGGAAGGACACGCCGAGGGCGGGCGCCGCGATGGAGACGAGGTAGAAGGGCGGCAGCCCCGTCAGCGCGCTGATGCCGACCAGGGGCGCGCCCGCCCGGCGCCCCGGACGGTCCAGGCCCCAGCGCGCGAGGCGCGTCTCGAGGGACGCCCGCGTCAGGCGCCCGCCGCCCAGGAAGAGGATCGACTTCCCCACCATCTGGCCGGCCGCCATCGCGACCACGAGGAGGGGCGCGGCCGCGGGCGAGGCGAGCGCGAGCCCCATCAGCAGGAGCTCCGCGTTCACGACGGGCACGAGGCTGCTCACCACCGCCCCCGACAGCGCGGTCAGGAAGAGCGCGGGCGTCACGGGCGCCTCGCGTCCGCGAGCCGGGGCACGTCCCCGGAGAGGTCGGCGCTCGCGATGGCCGCGACCACCGCCTCCGGCTTCTCCTCGAACACGAAGTGACCCGCGGCCTCGACCCGGTCGATCTCGAAGCGGGGCAGGTGCTCCTGCAAGAGCGCGATCTCGGCGGGGCTGATGCCGCCCTCGTGGGCGGTGGTTCCGATGACGAGGCGCACCGGGCAGCGCACCTCGGAGAGGCGCGGCCGGAGCGCCTCCGGCTCGCGGGCCCCGGCGATCTGGCGGAGCGCGGTGAGGGTCGCGCCCAGGTCGCGCGCCCCCGCCGACATGTATCCGGCCACGACTTCGTCCGTGACCCAGCGCGGGTCGGCCGAGCGCTGCTCGAGGGTGGAGCGGACGATGCCTTCGAGGCGCCTGGTCCCGCCGAAGAGCTTGATGAGGAAGGCGAAGCGCATGGCGCGACGGAAGCCCGGCGTGGCCGCGGCCTCGGTGGGCCCGCCGTCCAGGGAGACGACGGCCCGGACGCGCTGGGGATGACGGGCCGCGAGGCGCAGCGCCATCGACGCGGAGACGGAATGGGCGACCACGATCGCGGGATCGAGATCGAGGGCGGCCAGGACGGCGGCGATGCGATCGGCCTGGGCGGTCAGCGAGTAGTCGGCGGCGGCCGGCTTGGCGGAGGCGCCGATCCCGAGCGGCTCCACGACCACCACGCGGTAGCCGCCGGCCACCAGCGGAGCGGTGAGCTTGCGGAAGCCGAACGCGGAGCCCAGGAGGCCCGGCACGAGGACGACGGGCGTGCCCGCGCCCTCGACCTCCACGTGGAGGCGCTCTCCGGGGGCGACCGTGATCTGTCGCTCCGCCGCGGCCGCGGGCGACGCTCCGGCCAGACCCAGGATCGCGGCGAGAGTGGCAAGCGAAGTGCGCTGGCCCATGGCGCGCACTGTAGGGACCGGGCCCGCGGCCCGTCCCTGGCCGTTCGCAGTGGATTCCCAAGGGACTTCCAAGCGCGAAGTCCCGGAGGGTCAGGCGTCGCTATAATCCGCGTCCATGACGCTCGAGATCCGCGTGGACGGTCCCGGCGCCCTTCCCGAGTACGCGACGGAAGGCGCGGCGGGCGCGGACCTCCGGGCCGCGGAAGCGATCACCCTTCCGCCGGGCGGACGGGCGGCCGTCGCCACCGGCCTCTTCGTGGAGATCCCCGCGGGCCACGTCGGCCTCGTGTGGCCGCGCAGCGGGCTGGCCGTGCGCCACGGCATCGACACCCTGGCCGGCGTGATCGACAGCGATTACCGCGGCGAGGTGAAGGTCGTCCTCGTCAACCACGGCCCGGAGCCCCTGGCCATCGCTCCGGGCGATCGCATCGCCCAGCTCCTCGTGCAGCCCGTCGCGCGCGTCCGCTTCACGCGCGCGGCGCTCGCGCCCAGCGGCCGCGGCGCGGCCGGCTTCGGATCCACGGGAGCCTGAGCGGCCGGAGGCCCCGGGCCTCAGGACACCCGGGGCGGCTCCGGGCGGCTGGCGGCGGCGACGGTGTTGGCGTGCATCTGGGTGTTGATGCGGCCGAGCAGGATGCGGGCCACGCGCAGGTCGTGGCCGGCGTCGATGATGAGCAGGGTGAGGTCGCCACCCGCCCAGAGCAGGCCGGCCATCACGAGCAGGCGCGTGCCCTCGCCGATCAGGGTCACCAGCGCGGCCGTCCCGTCGATGACGAGCCCCGTGACCACCTCGCCGAGGAGCATCACGATGATGAGCACGGCCAGGACCTTGAAGAGCCGGGCGATGTACCGCAGCGTGATGTAGGGCTCCAGGTCGGCGGCCCGCACGCCTTCGGCGGTCTCTCCGCCTTGGCGATGCTCGGCCTCGGGAGGCGCGCCGCAGGCCGGGCAGACCTTGGTCCAGTCCGGCCGGGGACTTCCGCAGTCGGGGCAAAGCGATTCCGTCACAGTTCCTCCTTGTTGTTCATCCCGCGCCTTCGCCGTACCAGCGCGCGCGGTATCCGCGGGTGTCGATGTGGGTGAAGGGTCCGTGGCCGCAGCAGGCCTTGTAGATCCCGATCCCCCCCACGAGGGCCGGGTACTCCCGCTCTACCTTCTCCGCCGCGTCGGCGAAGATCTTGGCGTCCTTCGTGTCGACGCGACCGTCGCCGTTGAGGTCGTCGGGCTGGCCGTCACGGTCGTTGTCGACGTACACGTCCGAAGCGTCGCCGTACATGTGGCGGCTCAGGTTCGCGCGACCCCCGGTGTTCCCGCCGCCCTTGTTGTAGCGGGGCGTGCGGAAGCCGCTCATCACGAACACGTGGTCGACGCGGTGGCCTTCCTTCTCCAGCTCCGCCACCGTCAGCTCCAGCTTGTCCAGGAGCTTCGGCTCCAGGAGCAGGTACTTGGGCCACACGTCGTACTGGTCCTTGGTCAGGAAGTCACCGAGCTTGAAGTGCTCGGACACCGCCGTCGTCCGGTTCTCGCGCGTGACCTCGATGAAGCCGCTGGGGTTCGCGTAGGACGCCGTGCGCGGCTTGCCCCCGCTCTCGTAGGGCCAGCTCCCGAGGTAGTAGAGGCCGATGCGGTCGTTCTTCTTCTGCGCGAAGGGCACCATCGTGATGACGCGCAGGTCCTCGACCGGCTTGCTGATCTTGCCGAGCTGGACGGCGAGCTTGTAGATCCCGGGATCGGCGGGAGCGGCGAGCTTCGGGCTGGAGACCTCCTGCCCGGCCGGACCCTCGAAGGTGGCGGACAGCGTCGGGTCCGCTTCGTCGGCCAGGTCGGCGTTCGGGGCCCGGATGACCGCCTTGAGCTTCCCGCTCTGCCCGCGCATCTCCTGGAGGAGGGCGTTCATGGCCGCGTCGCTCAGGTACGCGGTGGAGGTGGCACGGGGGTCGGTCAGGGAGGCGCCGATCGTGCGTGCGACCGAGGCCCGCGACTCGGGCGGAGCGGGCGCGGCGGCGCGCGGGGGCGCGACGGCGCGCGGGGGCGTGGCCGCCAGCCCCGGCGCTGCCGGCTGGGCCCGCTCGCGGTAGGCGGCGTCGATCGAGAAGGCCCAGGCGGAGACGAGCCCGCCCAGCACGAGGCCCGCGATCACGTCGAAGGCCAGCCGCTGGCGCGCGGAGCGCTGGGCTCCCCATCGCCGGCGGCGGCGCTCCCGCCGCGGAGGCGGTGCCGGTTCCGTACGGGCGGTCACATCTCCAGTCTTGGGTACGGTGCGCGGGGGGTCAAGCACCCCCGAGCCGAACGTCGGCTCGTGGGCCCAGGGCTTGGAGAGCGAAGCGGCCGGCGAGTAGAATAGAAGGTTCGCCGCGCTCAGCGGCGCCTCAGGGACCCCGAAGACGATGGAACTCGATCGCATCATCATCACTGGCGCGCGCCAGCACAACCTCAAGAACGTCACCGTCGAGATCCCCAAGAAGAAGCTGGTGATCCTGACCGGCGTGTCCGGCTCCGGGAAGTCGTCGCTGGCCTTCGACACCCTGTACGCGGAAGGGCAGCGCCGCTACATCGAGAGCCTCAACGCCTATGCCCGGCAGTTCCTCGGGCAGATGGACAAGCCGCTCTACGACTCCATCCGCGGCCTGGCCCCCACCATCTCCATCGAGCAGAAGGCGGCCAGCGGCAACCCGCGCTCGACCGTGGGCACGATCACGGAGATCCACGACTACCTGCGCGTGCTCTGGGCACGCGTGGGAAGGCTCACCTGTCACAACTGCGGCCGGCCCGTCTCCCAGCAGTCCTCCCAGCAGATCGTCCACGAGATCGCGGACCTGCGCCCGGGGACGAAGTTCCTGCTCCTCGCCCCCCTGGTGAAGGAGCGCAAGGGCGAGCACCGGGACGTGCTGGACTCGGCCAAGAAGGCGGGGTTCACGCGCGCCCGCGTCGACGGCGTGGTCGTCCCCCTGGAGGACGCGGACCAGATCCGCCTCGACAAGAAGAAGAAGCATTCCATCGAAGTCGTGGTGGACCGCCTGGTGGCCAAGGAAGGCATGGCCCAGCGCCTGCACGACTCCGTGGAGACGGCGCTGCGCTACGGCGGGGGCATCGTGATCGTCGCTCCCGAGGGCCAGACCGAGAAGGTGATGTCGCAGCACCGGGCCTGCCACGACTGCGGGATCTCGTTCCCGGAGCCGTCGCCCCAGCTCTTCTCGTTCAACTCGCCCCTGGGGATGTGCCCGGAGTGCTCCGGTCTGGGCACGCGCATGGAGATGGACCCGGACCTCGCGGTGCCCAACCCCGACCTCTCCGTGAACGAGGGCGCGGTCAAGCCCCTGGGCGCGGTGGGCGAGGGCACGAGCTGGGGCACGGACATCGTGCGCGCGGTGGCCCGCGAGCGCGGCATCGACCTCAACAAGCCGTGGCGCGCGATGCCGGCCGCCCACCGCAAGATCATCCTCTACGGCACGGGCAGCGAGCGCGTGCGCGTCCCCATGCGCGGGTCCTGGGGCTCCGGCTCCTTCCGCATGCGCTACGAGGGCGCGCTGACCTCCATGATGCGCCGCATGCGCGAGACGCAGTCGGAAGACATGCGCCAGTACTACCAGCGCTTCCTCTCGAACCGGCCGTGCTCGATGTGCGGAGGCAAGCGCGTGCGGCCGGAAGCGCTGGGCGTGCGCGTCGGCGGGCTCAACATCGCGGAGGCGACGGCCACCTCCGTGGAAGCGGCCTACCGCTTCTTCGACGAGCTGGCGCTGAAGGGCGCGGAGGCCACGATCGCCACCGAGCTCCTCAAGGAGATCCGCTCGCGCCTGCGCTTCCTGCGCGACGTGGGGCTCGGCTATCTCACCCTGGACCGTCCGGCGCCGTCGCTCTCCGGGGGCGAGGGCCAGCGCATCCGTCTGGCCAGCCAGATCGGATCCGAGCTCACGGGCGTGATCTACGTGCTGGACGAGCCCTCGATCGGGCTGCACCAGCGCGACAACCGCAAGCTCCTGACCGCGCTGCAGCACCTGCGCGACATCGGCAACACCGTCGTGGTGGTCGAGCACGACCGCGAGGCCATGGAGGAGTCGGACTGGATCATCGACTTCGGGCCGGGGGCGGGGCGGCATGGAGGCGAGGTGGTGGCCGTGGGCACGCCCGACCAGGTCATGGCCAACCCGGCCAGCCTGACCGGGCGCTACCTGAAGGGCGACCTCGAGATCCCGCTGCCCGCGCAGCGGCGGCGCGGCGACGGCCGCAAGCTCACCGTGATCGGCGCCCGCGAGAACAACCTCAAGGACGTCACCGTCGACTTCCCCCTCGGCCAGTTCGTCTGCGTGACCGGGGTGAGCGGCGCGGGCAAGAGCACGCTCGTGAACCAGATCCTCTACCCGGCGGTGGCGCGGGCGCTGCACGGCAGCGAGCGGCCGGTGGGCCTCCACCAGAAGGTGAACGGTCTCGGCGAGATCGACAAGGTCATCGACATCGACCAGAGCCCCATCGGGCGCACCCCGCGCTCCAATCCGGCCACCTACACCAAGCTCTTCGACCTCATCCGCGACTTCTTCGCCCTCCTGCCCGAAGCGCGCATGCACGGCTACACGCCCGGCCGGTTCTCCTTCAACGTCAAGGGCGGGCGCTGCGAGGCCTGCGAGGGCGACGGCGTGAAGCGCGTGGAGATGCACTTCCTGGCCGACGTGTACGTGCCCTGCGAAGTCTGCCGGGGCAAGCGGTTCAACGAGGCGACCCTGGAGGTGAAGTACAACGGGCTGAGCATCGCGGACGTGCTCGACCTCACCGTGGACGAGGCCCTCCAGCTCTTCAAGCACCACCCCAACGTTTTCCGCGCCCTCACCACGCTGGCCGACG
>Ga0209382_10000549_pt1 | contig 62083 bp, 62 predicted proteins | sample SoiMetdeltSBSDD5_FD_187599 | JGI IMG/M metagenome (GOLD analysis project Ga0209382, IMG submission 187599) | Bulk soil microbial communities from a Populus tree surrounding site in Tennessee, USA - Soil MetaG P. deltoides SBSDD5 (SPAdes) (version 2) | ecosystem: Environmental > Terrestrial >...
ACGCGGACGTAGTGCGCCTGGTCGTCGTGGCTCGGCCCCCAGACCTCGCGCAGGAGCTGCTGGTGGGTCACCACCTTGCCGGCGTGACGCACGAGCGTCGTCAGCAGCTTGTACTCGATCGGGGTGAGCTTGACCTCGGCTCCGCGCACGGTCACCTGGCGCCGCAGCTGATCGACCTGTAGGTCGCCCACCGTGAAGGCGGCGTCGCCGCCCTCGTGCGAGGCGCCGGCGGCGTGACGGAGCGCGACCCGGATGCGGGCGAGGAGCTCCTCGGCCCCGAACGGCTTGCTGACGTAGTCGTCGGCGCCGGCGTCCAGCGCGGTGACCTTGTCGCGCTCCTGGCCGCGCGCCGACAGCACGATGACCGGGACCGCGCTCCACTCGCGCAGGCGGCGGATGACCTCGAGGCCGTCGAGGTCGGGCAGCCCCAGGTCCACGATCACCACGTCGGGCTGGCGCGACGCGACTTCGACGAGGCCGTCGGCGCCCGTCGTCGCCTCGAACAGGCGGTAGCCCTGACCCGTGAGGGTCGCGCGCAGGAAGCGCCGGATCTGCGCCTCGTCCTCGATGAGGACGACGACCGGATCAGGCATTGGCGGGCGGCGGCGCCGGCGCCTCGCCGATCGGCAGCGTGAAGAGGAAGGCCACGCCACCGCCGGGCAGGTTCTGGGCCCAGATCCGGCCACCGTGCGCCTGCACGATGCCCCGCGCGATCGCCAGGCCCAGTCCGGCGCCTCGTCCCGCGACGCTCTCGACCCGGTAGAACTTCTCGAAGACCTTGTCCTCCTTGCCGGGGGGCAGACCGGGGCCGTGGTCGGCCACCTCCACGGTGACGTTGAGGTCGCCGGCGGTGGCGATGAGCTCGATCGGACTACCGGCGGGTGTGTACTTGAGCGCGTTCTCGAGCAGGTTGACCAGCACCTGCTCGATGAGCACGTCGTCGATCGCCACCAGCGGCAGGTCGGCGGGCACCTTCGTGGTGACACGTCGGCCCACCAGCCGTGCGCGCAGCCGGCTGAGCGCGGCGCCAATCACCTCCTCGAGCGGGTGCCACTCGCGGCGGAGCTGGAGCGTCCCGGACTCGAGCCGGGTCATCTCCAGGAGGTTCTGCACGAGCCGGTTCAGGCGCTCGGCCTCGTCGCGTACGGACTCCAGCAGGTCGCGGCGCGTGCGCTCGTCGAGGGGCGTCGACTCGTTGAGGATCGTGCTCACCGCCCCGGTGATGGCGGCCAGCGGCGTGCGCAGGTCGTGCGAGACCGAGCTGAGCAGCGAGTTGCGGAGCCGCTCCGTCTCGATGCGGACCTGGGCGGCCTGGGCGTCGTCCGCCAGTCGCGCGCGCTCGAGGGCCAGCGCCGTCTGGGCCGCGAAGGTCTCGAGCTGATGGAGCCGCTCGGGGGAGTCCATCGCGTGGCGGTCGGGCGGACGCAGGCCCAGCACGCCGACCGGGTCGGTCGAGGCCAGCAGCGGGACGTACAGCGCCGAGGCGCCGGGCAAGGTCGCCGTCCCCAGCCCGGCCGGCTGGCGGTGCTCGAAGACCCAGCGTCCGACGCCGAGGTCGTTGGCGTCCACGGGGAACTGGCCGCCCGTCCAGGGTGTCAGGCCGCCCCCGTGGTCCGGCGTGAGCACGACCACCTGGCCCTGGAACACCTCGGCCACGTGACGCACGGCGATCGTGAGCAGCGCGTCCACCCCGCGCGCGCTCGCGAGCTCGCGGCTCATCGCGTAGAGCGCGGCGGTGCGCTGCTCGCGGTGCAGGGCCGCGGCCGCCTGGGCGCGCGTGCGCACCGTGAGGCTGCTGATGACGAAGCCCACGATGAGCATGACGAAGAAGGTCAGCAGGTGCCGCACGTCGGTGACGGCCAGGGTGAGGAACGGCGGCACGAAGAAGACGTCGAAGGCGGCGACGCTGAGGACGGATGCGACCAGCGACGGGCCCCGTCCCGTGCGCATGGCGACCACGATGATCCCGAGCAGGTAGACCATGACCACGTTGGACAGCTCCGAGAACGGCGACAGCAGCCAGGCCAGCCCCGTCGCGGCCGCCACGACGCCGACGGCGAGCCCGTATGCGCGCCAGTCGGTCGGCAACACGCGCCGCTCCACCCGCACCGGTGGGGTGCCGTCCTCGCGGCCTCCGCTGACGACGAAGACGTCGATGTCGCCGCTGCCCTGCACGAGCGTATCGACGATCGAGCCGGCCAGCACGCGCAGCCAGCGGGCGCGCGTCGGCTTGCCGACCACGATCTTGCTCACGTTGCGGTCGCGCGCGTAGGCGAGGATGGCCTCGCTCATGGTCTCGCCGCTCAGCGTGATCGTCTGCCCGCCGAGCTGCTCGGCCAGCCGCAAGGTCTGCACGATGCCGTCGCGGACCTCGGCCGGCAGCCGCAGCTGGGCCGGTGTCTCGACGTGGGCGGCGATCCACTCGGCCCCGATCTGGTCGGCCATGCGCTTGGCGGCGCGGACCAGCCGCGTCGACCACGGGCCCGGACCGACGCAGACCAGCACGCGCTCGGCCGTGGGCCACACGGCGTCGATCGCGTGCTCGCGACGGTAGACGCGCATCTGCACGTCGACGCGCTGGGCCGTTCGCCGGAGCGCCAGCTCGCGCAGCGCAATCAAGTTGCCCTTGCGGAAGAAGTGCTCGACGGCCTCCTGCGCCTGGGCCGGCAGGTAGACCTTGCCCTCGCGGAACCGCTGCAGGAGATCGTCGGGCGGCAGGTCGATCAGCTCGACCTCGTCGGCCTGCTCGAACACCGAGTCGGGCACCGTCTCCCGCATGATGACGCCGGTGATCTTGGCCACGAGATCGTTGAGGCTCTCGATGTGCTGCACGTTCACGGTGGTGGAGACGTCGATGCCCGCGTCCAGCAGCTCCACCACGTCCTGCCAGCGCTTGGCGTGGCGCGAGCCGGGCGCGTTGGTGTGGGCCAGCTCGTCGACGAGGATCAGCGCTGGCCGGCGCGCGAGCGCCGCGTCGAGGTCGAACTCGTACAGCGTCGTGCCCCGGTAGTCCAGCGCGCGGCGGGGCAGAACCTCGAGCCCTGCCAGCAGCGCCTCGGTCTCGGCGCGCGTGTGGGTCTCGACGTACCCGATCACGACGTCGACGCCGTCGTCGCGCTGGGCGCGCGCGGCCTCGAGCATCGCGTATGTCTTGCCGACGCCGGCCGCGGCGCCGAAGAACACCTTGAGCTTGCCGCGGCGGGCGCGCGCTTCTTCCTCCGCGACGCGGGCGAGGAGTGCCTCCGGATCGGGCCGGTGCTCACTCATCGCGGCCCAGTGTACTCGCCCGTCCTGATGTAGCGTAAGGGCCCGGACATCGGGTCCGGGATACGACATCGAGGTCGTGCACTCCCAATGGAGGAGGCGTCATGCGCACCCTGCGATCCCTCGCCGTGATCGGCCCCGTGCTGCTGCTCCTCGCCGTCGTCGTCCGCGCCGACGCGCAGGCCCCCGCCGCGAAGACCACCTGGAAGATGCAGAGCAGCTGGCCCGCCGCCGACTTCCACCAGGTCAATCCCAAGGGCCTCGTGGAGAAGGTCGCCGAGATGACGGGGGGTCGGCTGCAGATCGACCTGCAGCCGGCCGGGACCGTCGTCCAGGCCTTCGAGGTGCTCGACGCCGTCAACCGCGGCTTGCTCGACGCGGGCCACTCGTGGCCCGGCTTCTGGACCGGCAAGCACCCGGCGGCGACCCTGTTCGGCAGCGCCCCCGGTGGCCCGTACGGCATGAACGCCGAGGACTACCTGGGGTGGATCTACCTCGGCGGCGGGCTGGAGCTCTACAACGAGCTGCTGCAGAAGGAGCTCAAGCTCAACGTCGTGGTGTTCCCCACGTTCGGGGAGACGCCGGAGCCGCAGGGCTGGTTTCGCAAGCCGATCAAGTCGGCGGCCGAGCTCAAGGGGATGAAGTTCCGCGCGACCGGCATCGCCGCCGAGGTCTTCCGGGAGATGGGCATGTCGGTGGTCAGCATCGCGCCGGGCGAGATCGTGCCCGCCCTCGAGCGGGGCGTGGTGGAGGCGGCCGAGTTCAGCGACCCCAGCGCGGACATGGCCATCGGTCTGCACCAGGTCCGGAAGTTCTATCACATGCCGGGCATCCATCAGCCGACCGGGATCATGGAGCTGCAGGTCCACAAGGCGAAGTGGGATGCCCTGCCGGCCGACGTGAAGGCCATCGTGCGGCACGCGGCCATGGCAGAGGCCCTGCACTACACGCTCAAGATGCTCGACCGCAACAGCCAGGACCTCGTCACGCTGGTGAACAAGCACGGCGTGACCGTGGTGGAGACGCCGCGCGAGGTGTTCGAGGAGATCCTCAAGGCGTGGGACAAGGTCGCCGAGCGCAAGGCGAAGGAGAACGCGTTCTTCGGCCGCGTCCTGGAGTCGCAGAAGGCGTGGGCCCAGCGCGTCGTGCCGTATCGCCGCTGCTGCCATCCCCCCTACGAATTCGCCGCCGACTACTACTGGAAGGGCGCGAATCCGTACAAGATCCTCAAGCCCTGAGCCACGCATCGGCCGTCGCCGGGATGTGCTCCTCCCGGCGACGGCCGGGCGGTCCTGACCATGTGATCACCGACGGCGGTCTCGACGAAGGTCTCGGTCAACCCGCCTCCTCTCCGCTCATGTGACGTCCGGTCCGTGTCGAGAGGCTGCAGCACGTGGCGCCTTTCACGTTCACGCGGCGTCACAGCCGGTGGCCTGGACACCGGCTGTCACCGGCGAGCCGGCCGGGCCGTCTCATCACTGTGGAGACGTCCGTCCGCGGCTCGGGCGTGACCGAGCGGCGGGAGCCTTGACGGCTTTTCTACGGGCGGAACCCGGGTCTTGACGGGTTTTTGACGTTCCTCGTCCGTACGCTGGGGGCTGGAGGATCAGGTCATGGATCTGGTCGGCGACGCGCTGTATGTCGGGCTCACCTTCGTCCTTCTTTGGCTTACCTGGGCGCTCGTCAGGCTCTGCGAGCGGGTATAGGGAGGCGGCCATGCCACTGATCTACGTCGTGGGCGGGCTCGTCTCGCTGGGCTTGCTCGTCTATCTCGTGCTCGCCCTGCTGAAGCCGGAGTGGTTCGCATGACCGCGAACGGCGTCTTCCAACTCGTGCTGTACGTGGTCGTCCTGCTGGCGCTGGCCAAGCCGCTCGGCGCCTACATGGCTCGCGTCTACCAGCACCAGCCCTTCGGCCTGGACCGCGTGCTCGGCTGGCTGGAGCGTCTCGTCTATCGCCTCGCGGGGGTCCGGCCCGAGCAGGAGATGAGCTGGAAGACGTACGCCGCGGCGATGCTCGTGTTCAACTTCGCCGGGCTGCTGGCGGTCTACCTGCTCCAGCGGCTGCAGGGGGTGCTGCCCCTGAACCCGCAGGGCTTCGGCGCCGTGTCGGCGGACTCTTCGTTCAACACCGCGGTGAGCTTCGCCACGAACACCAACTGGCAGGGCTACGGCGGCGAGACGACGATGAGCTACCTCACGCAGATGCTCGGAATGACCGTCCAGAACTTCGTCTCGGCGGCGTCGGGCATGGCGACCCTGGTGGCGTTCATCCGCGGCTTCGCGCGCCGCTCCGCCTCGACGATCGGGAACTTCTGGGTCGACCTGACGCGATCGACCCTCTACATCCTGCTGCCGCTCTCGTTCGTCCTCGCGCTGCTCCTCGTCTCGCAGGGGGTGGTGCAGACGTACGCCGCGTATCCCAAGATTGCGGTGCTGCAGCCCACTGAGTACGACGAGCCCGTGACCGGCGACGACGGCAAGCCGGTCCTGGACGACAAGGGGCAGCCGAAGACGAAGAAGGCCACGCTGACGGAGCAGGTCATCGCCGTCGGCCCGGCCGCTTCCCAGATCGCGATCAAGCAGCTGGGAACGAACGGCGGCGGCTTCTTCAACGTCAACTCCGCGCACCCGCTGGAGAACCCGACGCCGCTGTCGAACTTCCTCGAAGTGCTGTCGATCCTGCTCATCGCCGCGGCCCTCTGCTACACCTTCGGTGTGATGGTCGGCGACACCCGGCAGGGCTGGGCGATCCTGGCGGCGATGACCATCATGTTTGTCGGGCTGCTGGTGGTGTGCGTGGTGGCCGAGCAGAACGGCCACACTCTCGTGCAGCAGGGAGTCGACCACACCGCGAGCGCGCTCTCGCCGGGCGGCAACATGGAGGGCAAGGAGGCCCGCTTCGGCATCGCCAACTCCGCCCTGTGGGCCACGGCCACGACGGCGGCCTCGAACGGATCGGTCAACTCGATGCACGACTCCTACACGCCCCTGGGCGGCCTCGTGCCGATGTGGCTGATGCAGCTCGGCGAGGTCGTCTTCGGCGGCGTCGGCTCCGGCCTCTACGGCATGATCGTCTTCGCGATCATCGCCGTGTTCGTGGCGGGCCTCATGGTGGGCCGCACGCCCGAGTACCTGGGCAAGAAGATCGAGGCGTACGAGATGAAGATGGCCTCGCTGGTGATCCTCTTCCCGCCGGCCATCGTGCTGATGGGCACCGCCGTCGCCGTCCTCGCCCCGGGCGGCACGGCGACGATCTTCAATCCGGGTGCGCACGGCTTCAGCGAGGTGCTGTACGCCTTCTCCTCGGCGGGGAACAACAACGGCAGTGCCTTCGCCGGGCTCGGCGCCAACACGCCCTTCTACAACACCGCGCTGGGCTTCGCGATGCTGCTCTCCCGGTACTGGCTCGCCGTGCCCACGCTGGCCATCGCAGGCTCGCTGGCCCGCAAGAAGACGGTCCCGGCCGGCCCCGGCACGCTGCCGACCCATCAGGCGCTGTTCGTGGGTCTGCTGATCGGCGTCGTGGTGCTGGTCGGCGCGCTGACCTTCCTGCCCGCGCTCGCGCTGGGTCCGATCGTCGAGCACCTGATGCTCGCGGCCAAGTGAGGAGCTGACGACATGGTCTCGACCACGACCGTCCGCGCGCTCTTCGATCCCACGATCGTCAAGCAGGCGATCGTCGACTCGTTCCGCAAGCTCACACCCCGGCGCCAGGTGCGCAACCCCGTGATGTTCGTCGTCTACGTGGGCTCGATCCTGACGACGCTGCTGTGGCTCCAGGCGCTCGTGGGCCAGGGCGAGGCGCCCGCCTGGTTCATCCTCGCGGTGTCCGTCTGGCTGTGGTTCACCGTGCTCTTCGCCAACTTTGCCGAGGCCATGGCCGAGGGACGGGGCAAGGCCCAGGCCGCGTCGCTCCGCAAGGCCCGTCGTGACCTGCAGGCCCGGCGGCTGGCCCGCCCCGACCGGCTGGCGCCCGTCGAGACGGTGTCGGCCTCCGCCCTGCGCCGGGGGCAGTTCGTCTTGGTGGAAGCCGGAGAGTTCATCCCGGCCGACGGCACCGTGGTGGAGGGCGTGGCGTCGGTGAACGAGAGCACGATCACCGGCGAGAGCGCGCCGGTCATCCGCGAGAGCGGGGGCGACCGCAGCGCGGTCACCGGCGGGACCCAGGTGCTGTCGGACTGGCTCGTCGTCGAGGTGACGGCCAACCCCGGCGAGGCCTTCCTCGATCGCATGATCGCGCTGGTCGAGGGCGCCAAGCGGCAGAAGACGCCCAACGAGATCGCGCTCGACATCCTGCTGGCGGCGATGACCATCATCTTCCTCCTGGCCACGGCGACCCTGCTGCCGTACTCCGTCTACAGCGTCGGCGCCGCCGGGCAGGGGACGCCGGTGACCGTCACCGTCCTCGTCGCTCTCCTGGTCTGCCTCATTCCCACCACGATCGGCGCCCTCCTGTCAGCGATCGGCATCGCCGGCATGGACCGCATGATCCAGAAGAACGTCATCGCGATGTCGGGCCGCGCCGTCGAGGCCGCCGGCGACGTGGACGTCCTGCTCCTCGACAAGACCGGGACCATCACGCTGGGCAACCGCCAGGCGACCCAGTTCCAACCGGCGCCGGGCGTCACCGATCGAGACCTGGCCGACGCTGCCCAGCTCGCCTCGCTCGCCGACGAGACGCCGGAGGGCCGGAGCATCGTCGTCCTTGCCAAGGAGAAGTACGGGATTCGTGAGCGCGACGTCCAGAAGCTCGGAGCGACGTTCGTGCCCTTCACCGCGCAGACCCGGATGAGCGGGGTGAACCTCGACGGCCGCCAGGTCCGCAAGGGCGCGGCCGACGCCATCGAGGCCCACGTCCGAGGCGTCGGCGGCACCGTCCCCGGCGAGGTGCGGGGCATCGTGGACCGCGTGGCCAAGGACGGGGCGACGCCGCTCGTCGTGTGCGACGGGCCCCGCGTGCTGGGAGTCGTCCAGCTCAAGGACATCGTCAAGGGCGGCATCCGCGAGCGCTTCAGCCAGCTCCGCCGCATGGGCATCAAGACCGTCATGATCACCGGCGACAACCCGCTGACGGCCGCCGCCATCGCGGCCGAGGCCGGGATCGACGACTTCCTTGCCGAGGCGACCCCAGAGGCGAAGCTTCGCTTGATCCGAGAGCTCCAGGGGCAGGGGCGGCTGGTCGCGATGACCGGCGACGGGACCAACGACGCCCCGGCGCTGGCGCAGGCCGACGTGGCGGTCGCCATGAACTCAGGCACGCAGGCCGCGAAGGAAGCCGGCAACATGATCGACCTCGAGTCGAACCCGACCAAGCTCCTCGAGGTCGTGGAGACCGGCAAGCAGATGCTGATGACGCGCGGGGCGCTCACCACCTTCAGCATCGCGAACGACGTCGCCAAGTACTTCGCCATCATCCCGGCGGCGTTCGGCTCGACCTACCCCGTGCTGGCGGCACTGAACGTGATGCATCTGGCGACGCCCGCGAGCGCCATCCTGTCCGCGGTCATTTTCAACGCGCTGATCATCATCGCCCTGATCCCGTTGGCCCTGAACGGCGTCCGCTACCGGGCGCTCGGCGCCGCCGCCGTCCTGCGTCGCCACGTGTGGATCTACGGCGTCGGCGGCGTTCTCATCCCGTTCCCGGGCATCAAGCTGATCGACATGATCCTGGTCGCGCTGGGCCTGGTTTAAGGAGCCAACCCATGAGTGCGCAGATTCGCCCCGCCCTCGTCACGCTGCTCGTTCTGTCGGTGGTGACGGGGCTCGCCTATCCGGCCCTCGTCACCGCCATCGCGCAGGTCGTCTTTCCCAGCCAGGCCAACGGCAGCCTGATCGTGAAGGACGGCAAGGCCGTCGGCTCGACGCTCATCGGCCAGCCCTTCGACGATCCGAAGTACTTCTGGGGCCGCCCGTCGGCGACGTCGCCGTTTGGCTACAACGCCGGGGCCTCGTCGGGCTCGAACCTGGGACCGACGAACCCGGCGCTCACCAAGGCCGTGCAGGACCGGGTCGACGCCCTGCGCGCGGCCGACCCGGGCAACACAGCGCCGGTGCCCGTGGATCTCGTCACCGCCTCGGGCAGCGGCCTCGACCCGCACATCAGCCCGGCCGCCGCCCTCTACCAGGTGGGCCGCGTGGCGAAGGCACGCAAGATGGACGAGGCCGCGGTGCGCCGTCTCGTGGACCAGCACACCTCGGGCCGACAGCTCGGCGTTCTCGGCGAGCCGGTCGTGCACGTGCTCGCCTTGAACCTGGCGCTCGACGGCAAGTAGCCGGCCGACCGCGAACCCCCAGAGAGGAGCTCTATGTTCGGCAGCCACACGGTCGTGGTGTGCGTGCTCGCGGTCGTGCTCGCCGTCCCCTCTGTGGCCTGGGCCCAACGATCCGTCGCCGACGTGCTCGGCCGGACCGCCACGCCCGAGGGGCAGGCCAAGCGCTTCCTCGAGGAGGTGGTGCTGTTCTCGTACATCGAGAACAGCTACGTCTTCAACCTCGGCAACGTCGGGCGCGACGGAGTCAACGAGCTCCGCTACTACGACTTCGACGAGGGCTACACGTTCAACATGGCGGAGTTCAGCATCAAGAAGGACCCGTCTGACCGATACCCCTTCGGCTTCGGTCTCGTCCTCACCGCCGGTCTGGACGCCCAGAAGAACCACGCCATCGGCATCTTCCGGGACGACGAGAGTCGCCCAACGACCTCAACTTCTCGCGGTCGTTCCTGTTCACCTTCGCCACCCCGCTCACGCACGTCGGGGCCCTGGCCAGCTACGCGCCGATCGAGGGGCTCGCGCTCACGGTCGGGCCCGTGGTGGGCTGGGACGTGGCCGATGACAACAACGACGCCATGTCGGTGATGGGACAGATCGCGTTCACGAGGATCAAGGACCTGACGACGTCGCTCAACTTCATCACCGGTCCCGAGCAGGCCGACAAGACAGGCAACCCCCGCACGGTGCTGGACCTGGTCGTCACGTACACCGGCATCAAGAACCTGACGCTCGGCGCCAACGTGGACTACGGCTGGGAGGTGGACGATCCGTCGCTGGCCGCGACGCGCAGCCGCTCCACGAACCCCGTGTGGTGGGGCTACGCCGGCTACGTCGCGTATGACTGGACCGACAAGCTTCGCACCGCGGTCCGCGGCGAGTTCTTCCGGGACGCCGACGGGGCCCGCACACTGGCCGTCGCCCCCGGCTCCCCGGTCTCCCTGTGGGAGATCACCGCCACCGTGCAGTACAAGATCTGGCGGGGCCTCGTCGGGCGGGTGGAGTACCGGCACGACCAGGCCGACGAGAAGGTCTTCAAGATCCGCGCGCCGGGCAGGGTGCCGACGGGCAAGAGGCAGGACACGATCACCCTGGCCGTCTACTACACGTTCTTTTGAGGCAGGGGGCGCCTTTTGACGGCCGCTTGACTCCGGACGGGGCGACGCGCGAGGCATGACAACTCCCACCGCCCCACGGATCCTCGAGATCGACTACGGCCGGCTGCTCGCGGCGCGGCCCGTGCGCTACGCCGTGGCCGGCATGACGATCGCCCTCTTCGGGTCGCTCGAGCTTCTCGTGCCGGACAGCGGCCCTCGGCTCGCCATCCAGGCTTGCATCGTGCTGGCGCTCGTGGCCGGGCTCGCCCTCTGGCTACGTGTCAACAGAGTGGCGCTTCACCAGGCGCGTGACCGTCACCGCTGGCCCGTCGACGTGCTGGTCCCCGTGATCGTCATCCCGGCCGGCGCCCATCGAGGCGGCGCCGGCCGTCGCGACAGCCGTCGCACCGTGCCTACGCGGCCTGGATGGCCGACAGCTTCCAGGGGTTGTCGCCGACCGGGCGCGTGAAGGTCCAGAAATCCTCGACCGTCTGGGGGACGGTTCGGGACCCCTCCACGACCGCGCCGGTGGCATCGTCCACCGTGTAGTCCAGCATGCTGGCCGAGATGAAGACGGTGACGTAGTCCCGCCCGCTCTCCTGCCAGGCCTCGCTCACCTCGGCGCGCCGGATGTCGAGCTGCTCGACCCGGTTCGTGTGTCGCGCAGCGCGGAGCCGATCAGACTGCCCCTGCAGCACGTTGGCCATCTCGGGCGCCAGGTACTCCCGAACCCCGGCCAGCTCCCGCATCCCGATCGCCTGCTGCACGACGAAGTACACGCGGCGGGCGTGGTCCGCGAGTGCGCCCAGGTCGAGGCCCGGGTCCATCGTGCGGATGTTGGCGATCCCGCGCTCGAGGTCAGAGGATGCCGTGGGCATCTCGACGGTGGGCGCGCCGCTACCCGTGCCCCAGGATCGCTCGCCGCCTCCCGCGTACGCGCTCGTCGCCCCGCCCGCGCCGGCGTACGCCGGCTGCGTCTGCTGCGCCTGACGGTTGCGGAGGAATCGGAACAGGAAGTACACCGCCCCGCCGATCAGGACCATCTCCAACAGGCCGATCCCGCCAAAGCCGCCGAGGCCGTGGCCGAGGCCCCCGAAGAGCATGCTCCCGATGAGACCGCCGAGGGCGAAGCCGGCGAGCCCGCCCATGAAGCCGCCACCGAAGAAGCCGGGACGCTGGGGGGCGGTCGGCGACGCCGGTTGGTTGAGCGAGCGCGACGGGTTTGAGGGCGTCGTCGGCGCGACGGGGGAGGGGCGTGCCGGGGACGAATACGACCGGGACCCGCGGCTGCCGCCGCTTCCCGCCCGCGCCCAGACATCCGCGGAGTCCGCCACCAGGAATCCCAGCGCCAGGCCCAAGACGGCCAGGGCAGTGCGTGCGTTCATCGATGCACCTCCAGGAACAGTCTAGACCCGGATGGTTTCTTCTGCGGGGTTCTCAGCGGGCGACCAGGTCCAAGTCTCGCTCGGCTGTCGCCGGCACGAGCTCGTGCGCCTCCGAGGGAGGCTCGGTCGCCGGTCGATGAGACTCGATCACGCGGACCGTGACCGTCGAGGACGCACAGTCGCACCACTCCTGAAGGTCGAACGCCGCGCGATTGGCCCGGACCCAGAGGGCCATGCCGACGAGGGCGGTGAGGGCGAGCACGGAGCGGAGGAGGGTGCGTACCAGGTTGGGCGGGCCGGTCACCTCGACGACCGCGAGACCCGCCAGCGGCGGCAGCACGGTGCCGTACAGCCATCCCCAGCGAGGCCGTCCGATCGCTTGCGGACTCGTCGCGCACATCGCTGGTCCTCCTTCTGAGACTCTCGCATCCCGCTTCTCAACCCGGCGTTAAGACGACGACCCGGGGTGTAAAAATCGCGTAAAAATCTCGACGGAGTGCGGCGCCGGCACCGCGGCGGCGTAGCATCGGAATCGCGTATGCGTCTCCTCCTGCTGAAGCGCTGGCTTGTAGGAGCCCCGATGCCGCTCGCGCAGGCCCGGCACGAGCGCCTCCACAAGCGGGTCGCGCTCGCGGTCTTCTCGTCCGACGCGCTCTCCTCCGTGGCCTACGCCACCGAGGAAATCCTGTTGATATTGATGCTCGCCGGGGCCCTGGCGACGCACCTCGCCGTGCCGATCGCGGTGTCGATCACCGCTCTGCTGATCATCGTCGTCGTCTCCTATCAGCAGACGATCCACGCGTACCCGAGCGGGGGCGGCTCTTACATCGTCGCGCGCGCCAACCTCGGCACCACGCCCGGGCTCGTGGCGGCGGCGGCGCTGCTCGTCGACTACGTGCTCACCGCGGCGGTCTCGGTCGCGGCCGGCGTGGCGGCGATCACGTCCGCGATCCCGGAGCTGGCCGACTTCAAGGTCGTGATCGGCGTCGTGTTCCTGGCGGCCATCGCGCTGGCGAACATCCGCGGGGTCCGCGAGTCGGGGCGGATCTTCGCGGTGCCGACCTACGGATTCATCGCGAGCTTCGGTCTGCTCCTGATCGTCGGCGCCTGGCGTCTGCTCACCGGCTCGCTGCCCCCGGCGGCCCCGCCTGCTGTGGCCGCCGTGGAGCCGCTCACGTGGTTCCTGGTCCTGAGAGCGTTCTCCTCGGGCTGCACCGCGATGACCGGCACCGAGGCGATCTCCAACGGCATCCCGGCCTTCCGGCCACCGGAGTCGCGCAACGCCGCCATCACCCTCGGCTGGATGGCCGCGATCCTGGCGACCATGTTCGTCGGGCTGACGGTGCTGGCGTCGCACCTGGCGATCATGCCGAGCCCGACCGAGACCGTCGTGTCGCAGATCGCCAGAGCCCTGTTCGGCGGCGGCTTCTTCTACTACGTCGTCCAGGCCGCCACAGCGCTGATCCTGGTGCTGGCCGCCAACACCTCGTTCGCCGACTTCCCGCGGCTGGCGTCCCTGCTGGCCCGCGACCGGTTCGTGCCCCGCCAGTTCGCGACGCTCGGAGAGCGCCTCGTCTTCTCCAACGGCATCCTCGTGCTGGCTGGCTTCGCGGGGCTGCTGCTCATCCTGTTCGGCGGTGACACGCACGCGCTCATTCCGCTGTACGCCGTCGGCGTCTTCGTGTCGTTCACGCTCTCGCAGTCGGGCATGGTGCGGCACTGGCTGCAGGAGCGCTCCCGGGGCTGGCGGTGGCGGCTGGCGATCAACGGCGTCGGGGCGACGGCGACGGGGGTCGTGGCGGTCGTGATCGCGGTGACAAAGTTCGTGCACGGCGCCTGGATCGTCGTGCTCGTCATCCCGGCCCTGGTGGCCGCGTTCGTCATGATGCGGCGGCATTACGACGAGATCGCGCAGGACCTGTCCCTCGAGGGGCTGGGCACCTGTCCCCACTTCGAGCACACCGTGCTGGTCCTGGTGGGCGACGTCCACCGCGGCGTCGTCCGCGCCGTGCAGTACGCGCGCACGCTGGCGCCCACGGCGACCGTGCGCGGCGTCTACGTCGAGGTCGACCCCGCGCGCACGAGCCGGATCGAGGAGAAGTGGGCCCAGTGGGGGCTCGGCGTCCCGCTGGTCGTCCTCGGCTCACCGTACCGGTCGCTGCTCCGCCCGCTCCTCGACTACGTCGACAAGATCCACGCGCGCGGAGACGACCAGATGGTGACGGTGGTGCTGCCGGAGTTCCTCCCGCGCCGCTGGTGGCAGCACGTGCTGCACAACCAGACCGCCCTCCTCGTGAAGGGGGCGCTGCTCTTCCGCGAGAATACGGTGGTCGCCGACGTCCCCTATCTGCTCAAGCGCTGACCGGCGCTGGTGTCCCGAGTCAGAAGTTCGCCGATGCGCCGGAGCGACGGGGGCGGGGCAGGCCCGAGGTGGGCCCCCGCGCGCGCCACGATGGCTCGCCTGTCGCCGTAACTCGCTCCGGGCCTCGTCGAGCGCGGCCCCCCATCCCCCGGAGGGGGTTGTGCGCGGCGATCCTCTCGTCGGCGGCGCGCTCGTCGAGGCCCTTCGCTCGAACGGCGACAACGGCTCGCCATCAAGTGGCGCGCGCGGGGGCCCACCTCGGGCCCGCCCCGCCCCCGTCGATTGCGCGCTACGCGAACTTCTGACTCAGGACACTAGCGACGGACGGAGCCGGAGCCGCGCGGCGAGACGTAGGAGGGGGAGCCGGTGCTGCTGCCGACGCTCGAGGAGCTCGAGCTGGTGGAGGTGCCGCTCGGTGTGCTCGACGACGGGATGAACGTGTACGACGACGAGGAGGACGTCGGCACGAACGGCGCCGGGGCCGAGAAGACGCGGCCGCCGGAGGCGTCGGCGCGTCCCTCGTCGGCGGCGACCTCGGTGGCGCGGGGGCGATGGTAGGCCTGCGCGCTTCCCTCGCGCCAGAGGCCGCGGCCGTCCCGCTGCGCGCCCTCTTGGAGCGAGACGAAGTACGCGGCGTAGCCCGCGCGAGACTCCGCGGCCGCCTCGGCATAGCCGCGGTGGACCAGCATCGCGTTCACGAAGACGTCGCCGACCCACACGTACGCGATCAGGCGGCCGTCCCGATCCCGCGACGGCCCCTCGAACACCAGGCGGATCCACTTGCCCTCGACCAGTCGGCGGTTGGCCTCGCGTGCGGCGAGCGAGTAGCGCTCGGTGCCGAGCGCGGGATGCTCGATGCGGGGAGTGTTCACGCCGAGGTAGCGCACGGCTTCCAGCCGTCCACCGACCTCCGCGTACACCGTGTCGGCGTCGACGACACGCGTGACGTACGCGGGGCCCGCGACCGGCTGCGCGTCCACGGTGCCGGCAAGGAACCCCGTGACCACGGCAAGGACGGCGAGGCTCCCGAGGATCGTGTGCATGGCTCCTCCGAACGGCACGCTCGACTGCGCGTACTCTAGGCCGTCGGACCGTCGCCTGTCAAAGCGTGCGCGGCACGGGCCCGTCTCACATACCTCCGCCGCCGCCGCCGCGGCCGATCCAGTCGAACGAGAGGATCTCCACCCGGTAGCTCGCCGCCGCCGGCACGCGAGTCTGGAACCAGGCGCGGTTGTTGGGCGGCACCCCGCCCAACACCCAGGTCTCGGTCGTGCCGAGCACCTTGCCGGACGCGTCGAGCTGGTCGATGGTCAGCCGCATGCGATCAGCCCCGAGCCCCGACGTGTTGTAGACGAAGCCCTCCACCACTGGGCCGTGTGAGCCCTGACCAGCCTGCCACTCCAGCCGGAAGTAGTGGTCGAGAGTTCCCGGCGCGTAGTTGGGTCCCGCCAGGGCCGTCGAGACCAGGAGCAGTGGTACCAACAGGGCGGTCCAGATGCGGCGCATGGCCATCCTCCAGGGCCGCGTCCTCGAGTCGCGCGTACCCTATTCTGGTACAACGCGGGAACCACGGTGAGGGATTCGTGGTTTCCGCGCCGAGCGGAGCAGGGAGGACCCATCGTGAGAGCTGGCCGTCGAACCATCTGCGCGCTCGTCGTCCTCGCGTTCGTCCAAGGCGGTCCGACCATCGCGTACCAGGCCGAAGTCCAGCAGTACTATGATTCCATGCGCGACATCTGCCGGACCGGGGTCACACCCGTGATGATGGCCGCCTGGGTGCAGGCGCGCGAGGCGCTCGACGCCGCTCGGTACGGCGGTGGGCGTGACAACAACTTCGCGGGAATCAAGAGCCCGACCGATACCTGGCTCGATTGCTTCCAGTCGCCCGGCGACGGCAAGGAGTGACTCGGGTCACGGCCGTTTGGTATGATCGGCACGTCATGGCGCAGCGCCTTCCAGAGCTTATCGGTCGGGCCATGATCGACCCTGACTTCCTCGCGGATCTCCAGAAGTCGCCCGACACGGTTTTGTCACAGTACGAGCTGAGCGCCGACGAGCGGACGACGGTCCTCGGCGCCCTGGCCCGGCTGGCCAAGGCCCCAGCCCGGGAGCGCGCCCAGGCATTCCGCACGGCTCTCATCCGCCGCGTGGCCACCTAGACCGGCGGACAGGCCGGTGCCCAGTCCCACCGAGACAGTCGCCTTCCTGCGACAGGTGCGGCTGTTCAAGGACATCGCCGAGCCCGAGCTCGCCACCCTGGCCCAGAGCCTCCGCGAGCGCCCGCTCCGGCGCGGCCAGGTGCTCCTTCGCGAGGGCGATGTCGGCGAGGAGATGTTCATCGTCCTGCGTGGCTCCCTCGTCATCTCGAAGCCGGTCACGGGCCGCGTCGAGCAGGTGCTGGCGCGTGCCGGCCCCGGCGACTTCTTCGGGGAGATGAGCCTCTTCGACCGGGCGCCGCGCTCCGCGACCATCCAGGCCGACTCCGATGCCATCCTGCTGGCGCTCGACCGTGAGGCGATGCGTCGGCTGACCGAGGTGAGCCCGCGGGCGGCGGCGGCCTTCTTCCACGCCCTGGTGCAGGTCTTCATCGAGCGGCTGCGCGCCTCCGGCGACCTCGTGGCCGAGGTGACGCGCTGGGGGCTGGAGGCGACCGGCCTCGACCTGGACTCGCGATGACGGAGACCGACGGCTCGCCGCCGTCGCGCCGCGCCCGGCTCGAGCTGCTCGTCCGCCGCGACGCCGACGAGGGCTTCGACGTCCGTGAGATCGGCAGCGCGACCGCGTTCGTGCAGTCGCGGCCGCAACGGGTGGTGCCCGAGTCGTGGGAGCTGGCCGAGATGCCGTCGCGGATGGCTGGCCAACCGAGCTACATCCTCAAGAACACGGTCACCGACCGCTTCCTGCTCCTCGCCGAGCCCGAGAAGTTCCTCTGGGAGCAGATGGACGGGCAGACGTCGCTGCAGGAGATCGCGACGGCGTACGTGCTCCGCTACGGCGCCTTCGACTTCGACATCATCCCGGTCCTCATGCGCAAGCTGCAGCGCGCGCAGCTCCTCACCCTCACGCCGACCTCGCGCCTGCGGCAGGCGCTGGCGCGCAACCGGCGCCGACGCGTCGTCAAGGCGATCGAGACCGGCTTCACCGCGCTCGAGCGGATCAACATCTCGAGCCGCAACGTGCAGCGCGCCTTCACGGCGGCCTATCGCTGGGGCGGGTTCCTGCTCTTCACCCCCGCGGGGGTGATCGCGTGCCTGCTGGTGGCGGTGGCGGGGATGGTGGCGGGCGTGAAGCTGTGGCGGGAGGGCGGCGATATCGTCGCCGGCTTCGGCGGCCACGCCCTGCAGGGGCTGATCACGGTGAAGATCCTCTTTTTCCTCACCGTCGCGGCCCACCAGATCGTCCACGGGCTCGCCCTCATCCACTATCGACGGCGCGTGCGCGAGTTCGGCTTCACGTTCCTGCACGGCTTCGTGCCGACCTTCTACGTGGACGTCACCGACATCTTCATGACGAGTCGTCGGGCCCGGGTGGTCACCGCGATCTCGGGGGCGGGGGTGCACCTGGTGCTGGGCTCGGCCTGGTTCCTCGTCGCGCTCTGGGCCCCGCTCGGCAGCTTCACCCAGGCCTTCGCGGCGGCCTCCGGCATCATCCAGTGGCAGGCCTTCGTCATCGCGCTCTACCCGTTCTGCTTCATCGAGATGGACGGCTATCACGTGCTGGTCGACGTGCTCGGCACGCCCACCCTCAAGCAGGAGGCGATCAGCTGGGCGGGCGGTCTCGTGCGGCGGGGGGCGTCCCGGCGGATGGGGCGACAGGAGGCGCTGTTCGCCTTCTACGTCGTCGTCTCGACGATCTCCGTCGCGGCCTTCGTCGCCTTCAACGTGATGCTGATCGTTCACGCCCGCAGCTGAGCTGCCTCCTCCAGCAGCGCCTCGACCGCCTCGCCGATCTCCCGCGCCCGCGCCGCCGCGTCGACGGGCGATCGCTCGAAGGCCGCGGCCTGGTCGGACGGCGAGGCAGCGGCGAGATGGGCCTGGGCCCGCGCTCGCAACCCGTCGCCGAGCGCCAGCCCCAGCTCGGTCAGCGCCACGAAGCCCAGGCGCACCTGCGCCGCCCGCGAGCCGGCGTCGGCCAGCCCTGCGGCCAGGGCCCGTCCGAAGCGGGCCGAGACGTCGGCGCTCGTGTCGGTGAGCACGACGATCTCGCCGGTCAGCGGCGCCCACTCGAGCGCCAGGCCGGCGGCGACCGCCCGGATCGACGCGGCGAGCGGCGGCGCGCTCGCGGCGACGACCACCGCCACGACGCCCGCCGCGACGGCCGGCGACAGCGCGCGTCGCGGCGCGGGATCGAGCGAGGGCAGGGCCGCGGCGAGCACGCGGCCGTCGGGCGTGAGCTCGAGGTGGTCCTCGAGCGCGGTGTCGAGCGCCCACAGCGAGCCGAAGACGCGCCCACCCGCGTCGTGCACGCGGTGGGTGGTGTGGCGGCGCACACCCTGCCAGTCGGCGCGGTAGTAGGCGCGGCCGCCCCAGCCCAGCTTCTCGACCCGGTCGCGGGCCTGCACGTACACCCCGCCTGGCGCCAGCGTGCGGGCGTGCGGGGCGGGCGTCCATTCGAGCCCGCCGGCCATGAAGGCGGCGAGGGGATCGTCGACGGGCTCGCCGCTCGTCCAGCGGAACGACTCCAGCAGCGCCAGGAACAGCTGCTCGGTCGGGTAGGGGCCGCGGTAGGTGAGGGCGGCGCGCCCCTGATCGGCGGCCAGCGCGGCGATGAGGTTGAGGACGGCGGTCCCGCCGCCGGGGGGCAGCCGGGCGGGCTCGGCCAGGGGCGGGATGGCGTCGACGCGGTCCCACGCGACCGCGGCGCAGTGGGTGACCGGCCGGTCGCCGTGTTGCAACAGGTCCGACACGCCCCAGCGCGGGTCGTGGGCTCCGCGGGGCCGGACTCCGAGCCAGGAGCCGTCGGGCAGTCGGACCGACGCTTCGTCGAGGCGCCCCTCGGGGGTCCACGCCAGGCGGGCGAGCGGCTCGCCGTGACGGTCGTGCTCGGCGACCCGGCGACCGCGGCCGTCACGAATCACCCCGAGGGCGTGGCCGCCGCTCACGGGCCGGATGATACAATCGCATGGGTGCGGAGGAGTAACCGGTGATCCACGAGGATCTCGCCTGGCGGTCGGCGCTCGAGATCGCATCCCTCGTTCGTGACAAGCAGCTCTCTCCCGTCGAGCTCACCGCGGCGCTGCTGGCGCGCATCGAGGCGATCGATCCCCGCCTGAACGCGTTCTGTCTGGTGACCGCCGACGCAGCGCGCGCCGCGGCGCGCGAGGCGGAGATCGCGGTCATGAAGAACGAGCCCATCGGCGCGCTGCACGGCGTGCCGCTGTCGCTCAAGGACGTGCTCTACACGCGCGGCATCCGCACGACGGGGGGCTCCCGGCTCTTCGCCGATCTCGTCCCCGAGGAGGACAACGTCGCCGTGGGCCGCCTGAAGGCGGCCGGCGCCATCATCCTCGGCAAGACGAACACTTCCGAGTTCGGCCACAAGGCCCTCACCGACAACCCGCTGTTCGGCGTCACCCGCAATCCGTGGAATCCTGAGCGCACCCCGGGCGGCTCGAGCGGGGGCGCGGCGGCGGCGGTCGCGAGCGGCCTCGGGCCCGTCGCGCTCGGCACCGACGGCGGCGGCTCGGTGCGCGTGCCCGCGGCGTTCTGCGGCCTCGTCGGCGTCAAGCCCTCGTTCGGTCGGGTCCCGCAGACGCCGGGCTTCCCGGGCTGGGACCACGTCGGCACCACCGGGCCGCTGGCGCGCACCGTGCGCGACGCCGCCGCGGTCCTCGACGTGATCGCCGGAGGCGACGACCGCGACCGCTCCACCTTGCCGCGCGAGGCGGGCTCCTATCTGGCGGCCTGCGACGACGACGTGCGGGGCCTGCACGTGGCGTGGACGCCGGACCTCGGCTACGCCGCCGTGGAGGACCGGGTGCTGGACATCTGCGGCAACGCCGCGGCCGAGTTCGAGAATCTCGGCTGCCACGTCGAGGTGGTGAACCCCGGCTGGGAGAATCCCGAGGACGCCTTCGCCACGATCGTGGCCGCGCAGTTCTACGCCGCCTGGGCCGACGAGCTGCCGGCGCGCGAGGCCGACATGGACGCCTCGCTCGTGCGCTTCTTGCGTCGTGGCGGCTCCATCACCGCGCGCGACTATCTCGCCGCCATGGCAAAGGTGAACGCCTATTGGCAGGAGGTCCACGTCTTCCTGGCGCGCTTCGACCTGCTGCTGACGCCGACGACGGCGGTGGCACCGTTCGCCCTCGGTGCCGGCGTGCCGCGTGAGATCGCCGGGCAGGAGGTGTCGCGCCTCGGCTGGATGCCGTTCACGTACCCGTTCAATCTGACCGGGCAGCCCGCCGCTTCCGTGCCGGCGGGCTGGACCGAGGATGGTGTGCCCGTCGGCCTGCAGATCGTGGGTCGGCGCCACGCCGACCGCACGGTGCTGGCCGCGGCCGCCGCGTTCGAGACGGCGTGCCCGTGGCGGGACCGCCGGCCGGTGCAGTGACCGGGCACGCCAAACGGGGCCCGGCAGCCTGGAGCGGGCCCACCCGGTGGGCCCTCGCCTCTCTGCTGCTCGCCGCCGCGCTGATCCTCGTCGTTTGGCTCGTCGTCGCCGATGCTCCCGCCGTGAAGTTCCTCGTTCGGCTCTACCGCGACAAGTACTTCATGCGCGACGCCGTCGCGTCGTGGGGATGGTTCGCCCCGGTGGTCTTCGTCTTCATCCAGGCCCTGCAGGTGGTGATCTCGCCCATTCCCGGCGAGATCACGGGGCCCGTCGGCGGGGCGCTCTTCGGCACGACGTGGGGCCTCCTCTACTCGACGATCGGCCTCACCATCGGCACCCTGATCTGCTTCGGGCTGGGGCGTCTCTGGGGGGAGCCGCTCATCCGGCCCTGGCTCAGCGAGCACAACTGGCACCGGATGAGCTTCATCATCGAGGCGGAGGGCGCGATCCTCTGCTTCATCCTGTACCTGATTCCCGGCTTTCCGAAGGACATCATCTCGTACCTGTTCGGGATCAGCCCGATGCCCTTCTGGCTCTTCGCGCTCGTCTCGACCATCGGCCGAATCCCGGGCACGTGGATCAGCTCGTACTTCGGCGCCCACGTGGGCGAGCAGCAGTACGTCACCGCCGCCGTCTTCATCGCGCTGGTGACCGCCGCCTGCCTGCCGCTGTACTACTACCGCCGGCAGATCGTGCAGCGCTTCCATCGCAAGCCGAGGGTGGGGCCGGGGAAGGCGGGGCGCGGCGGCCCCGGCCGGGAAAGCGCTTGACACCCGCCGCGGCCGGCCCGTACAGTACGCGGCACGCTATGGGCACCTCGACGCGCACGGGCTTCTTCACCTTCTTTTACTTTTACGCCGAGGTCCGCCCACCGGCTCTGACCTGATCCCACAAAGAGAGCCGCGGGCGGACGGAGCCCGCGGCGCTTGAGCGATTCGAGGCCGCGGGACCCCGCGGCCTCTTTTTTTTGCAAAGGAGACGGCGATGATCATCGTGCTGAAGTCGGGGACCTCGGACGCCGACGTGGCGGACGTCGAACGGCGCATCCGCGCCATGGGCTACACGCCGCACACGATCCGCGGCGAGCTGCGCAACGTCATCGGCGCGATCGGTGACGACCGCGGCAAGGAGCGGCTGCGCGCGCTCGAGTCGCTGGAGTGCGTGGAGGCCGTCACGCCCATCCTGCAGCCGTTCAAGCTGGCGAGCCGGGAAGTGCGCAGCGCCAACACCCAGGTCCGGATCGGCGACGCGGTGGTCGGCGGCCGCACGATCGTCGTCATGGCCGGCCCCTGCTCGGTGGAGTCGCGCTTCCAGCTGCTGGACGTGGCCACCCGCGTGAAGGCGGCCGGCGCCCGGGTGCTCCGGGGCGGCGCCTTCAAGCCCCGCACGTCGCCCTACGCGTTCCAGGGGCTGGAGCTGGAGGGGCTGAAGCTGCTGGCCGAGGCCAAGCGGGAGACGGGGCTGCCGGTGATCACCGAGGTCATGGAGCCCGAGCGCGTGGACCTCGTCGCCGAGCACGCCGACATCCTCCAGATCGGCGCGCGCAACGTGCAGAACTTCTCGCTCCTGCGCCGGGTGGCCGAGGTTCGCAAGCCGGTGCTGCTCAAGCGCGGCATGTCCACGACCATCCAGGAGTGGCTGCTGTCAGCCGAGTACGTCCTCTCCGGCGGCAACCCGGACGTCATCCTGTGCGAGCGGGGGATCCGGACCTTCGAGACCGCGACCCGCTTCACCCTCGACCTCAACGCGGTGCCGGTCCTCAAGAAGCTGACGCACCTGCCCGTCGTCGTCGATCCGAGCCACGGCACCGGGCACTGGGAGTACGTCGAGTCGATGGCGCTGGCGGGGGTGGCGGCCGGCGCCGACGGCCTCCTGATCGAGGTGCATCCGAAGCCCGAGGAGGCCCTCTCGGACGGGCCGCAGTCCCTCAAGCCGGACCGCTTCGCCGCGTTGATGAATCGCCTGAGGAAGGTCGCCGAGGCCGTCGACCGCGACATATAATCGAGGATATGGGGCTGTGGGAATTTTTACGCCAGTGGCCGCGAGGACGGCTCGTCGCCGGGGTTGTGGCGTCGATTCTCGTCCACATGGTCATGGCGTGGGCGGCGCTCTGGGGGCTGACCGGCGACCTGGCACCGCAGTGGAAGACCAAGAAGGGCGACACGATCATCGTGGAGCTCCCGAAGCCGGAAGAGGGCGCCAACGCAGGCGCTCCGGTGCCGCCCTCGCCCCCGCCGGCACCGCGACCCGCCCCCGCGTCGCCTCCCGCTCCGGCCGCCAGCCGGCCGACGCCCCCGCGCGCCGCCCCCCAACCACCCCGGACGCCCGAGCCTCCACGAGAGGAGCGACGGGTGGCGAGCGCTCCCCGTCCGGTGGAGCCCCAGCCGACCCCGGCACCCGAGCCGGCGCCGCGGGCCCCGGAGCCCGCGCCGAGCGCGCCCGCACCCGAGCCGGCGCCGGCCGCACCGAAGGCCGCCGAGCCCGCGCCGCGTTCCACCCCAGCCCCGGCCGAGGAGCGTCGCGAGCCGGCGGAGCAGCAGGTCGCGAGCGTGCCGCCCGGTGGCCGGCCCGCGCCGAGCCTCACCGACGTTCGCGCCGCGCTCCGGCAGGGGGCCGGCGGACGCGGGCAGGGGCGCGGAGGTATCGAGGGCGATCCGGTCCCGCTCGACTCGACCGACGCCCGGTTCAGCGACTACCTGGAGCAGATCCGTCGACGGATCAAGGAGAAGTGGGGCTATCCGTGCGTGCGCACGGCCCGCGGCTGCGATCACCACGCGACCTCGCTCGACGTGCACTTCGGCATCCTCAAGGACGGCCGCGTGCAGTTCGTCGACGTGGTGCGGCCGGCCGACTACGCCGTCTACGACGAGTACGCGGTGACCGCCATCAAGCTGGCCTCGCCGTTTCCGCCGGTGCCGCCGGCCATCATGGCCACGATGCGCCCCGGGAGCGCCGGAATGCCGATCAGCGTCCGCTTCAGCTACGTGCTCGTGGAGTCCTCCCTCACGAACATCCTGCGTTGAGCGTCACGGAAATACCTGGTATGGTTGGCCGTTGCCTTGACACCCCGTGTCGCCGTGAGTAGCATGAGCGGTACTCTGGATAGGCTCGTAGCTCAGTGGGAGAGCGCCTCTCTGACGCAGAGGAGGTCGGCGGTTCGAAACCGCCCGAGCCTACCATCCCCCCGCGCCTCAGGAGTGTATGGCCGAGTCTGAAGAAGACCGACATCTCAAGCTGACGGGGGAGTTCGACTGCGATCCGACGCCGCTCTCCACGCTGCGCCACTCCACGTCGCACGTGATGGCGCAGGCCGTGAAGCGGCTCTTTCCCCAGGTCAAGGTCGCCATCGGCCCCGCGATCGAGGACGGCTTCTACTACGACTTCGCCAAGGCCGAGCCCTTCACGCCGGAGGACCTCGCCCGCATCGAGACGGTCATGCGCGAGATCGCGCGTGCAGACCATCCGTTCGAGCGGCGGGAGATGCCGCGGGCGGAGGCGATTGCCTATTTCCGCGAGCGCGGCGAGCCGTACAAGGTGGAGATCCTCCAGGGTCTCGACGCCGATCGCGTGTCGCTCTACACCCAGGGCGACTTCGTCGATCTGTGCCGCGGGCCGCACGTGCGTTCGACCGGGGAGATCAAGGTCTTCAAGCTCCTGTCGTCGTCGGGGGCGTACTGGCGCGGCGACGAGAAGAACCCGATGCTGCAGCGCATCTACGGCACCGCCTGGCTCACGCAGGAGGAGCTCGACGGCTACCTCTGGCGTCTGGAGGAGGCCCGGAAGCGCGACCACCGCAAGCTCGGGCGTGAGCTGGACCTGTTCGAGTTCTACGACGTGGCGCCCGGCGCGCCGTTCTGGCTGCCCAACGGGATGATCCTGGTCCGCGAGCTGGAGAAGTTCGCGCGCGAGCGGCTCGACGCGCAGGGCTACCAGGAGATCTCGACCCCGATGCTCGTCAACAAGAAGCTGTGGGAGCAGTCGGGGCACTGGGAGCATTACCAGGACAACATGTTCAAGCTGGAGGTCGAGGGCGAGATCTTCAGCCTGAAACCCATGAACTGCCCCGAGGCCAGCTACGTCTACCGGCGCTCCCTGCGCTCCTATCGCGACCTGCCGCTGCGCTTCAGCGAGATGGGGCGCGACCACCGCAACGAGCGCTCCGGCACGCTGACCGGCCTCGTGCGCGTACGCCAGTTCACGCAGGACGACGCGCACATCTTCTGCCGGCCCGACCAGCTCCAGGACGAGATCACCGCCCTGCTCGAGCTCGTCCGCGAGTGGTACAAGACGTTCGACCTGGAGCCGTCCTACAAGCTGTCGACCCGGCCCGAGAAGCGCCTGGGCACCGAGGCGCAGTGGGACAACGCGGAGAACGCGCTGCGCGAGTCGCTGCGCGGCAACGGCCTCGCCTTCGACCTCGATCCGGGTGGCGGCAACTTCTACGGACCGAAGATCGACATCGACGTGCGGGACGCGCTCGGACGCGGCTGGCAGGTGGCCACGATCCAGGCCGACCTCACGATGCTGCCGGAGCGCTTCGCCCTCGAGTACATCGACACCGACGGACAGCCGAAGCGGCCGGTCGCCATCCATCGGGCGATCTTCGGCTCCTACGAGCGCTTCATCGGGATCCTGATCGAGCACTACGCCGGGGCGTTTCCCACGTGGCTCGCCCCCGTGCAGGCGCGCGTGCTGCCCGTCTCGGAGAAGTTCCTGGACTACGCGCGCACCGTGCACCAGAAGCTCCGCGCCGCCCGCGTCCGCGCCGAGCTCGACGACCGCAACGAGAAGCTCGGCTACAAGATCCGCGACGCCCAGGTCCGCAAGATCCCGTACATGCTGGTGGTCGGCGGCCGCGAGGCCGAGCAGGGCACGGTGAGCCTGCGCCACCGCAGCGGGGAGGACGTCGGGGCCGTGCCGCTCGACCGCGTCGTGACCGACCTCACCGCCGAGATCGCCGGGCGCGTCGCCAGCCTCACCGTGGGCCGGTCGTGAGTCTCGCCCCGCCCGGTGCGGCACCCGTATGCCCGAAGTCCATCCATCACCGTCACCGTCCGATGCTGTCTGAGGAGTCACACCTCTGAGCAAGGCACAAGAGATTCGTATCAACGAGGGAATCCGGGTCCGCGAGGTCCGCGTCGTCAGCGCCGACGGCGAGCAGCTCGGCATCATGCCCACCCAGACTGCGCTCGAGACCGCCCGCGGGCAGGACCTCGACCTCGTCGAGGTCGCCCCGGAGGCGAGCCCGCCGGTCTGCCGGATCATGGACTTCGGCAAGTACAAGTACACGCAGTCCCGGCGGCTGAAGGAAGCGCGGAAGAAGCAGACGACGGTCTCGGTGAAGGAAGTGAAGATGGGCCCCAAGACGGAGCGCCACGACTTCGACTTCAAGTTGAAGCACGTGCGTCGCTTCCTCGAGGAGGGGCACAAGGCCAAGGTCACGGTCCGCTTCAAGGGCCGCGAGATGGCCCACACCGAGCTCGGCTGGAAGATGCTGCAGAAGATGGTGGAAGCCGTGTCCGACATCGCGGTGGCCGACAACAACCCCCGCATGGAAGGCCGCATGCTCCACATCATGCTGAGCCCGAAAGCCTCACACTGAGGATCTGAGAGGGGCACCACATGCCGAAGATGAAAACAAAAAGGGCGGCGGCGAAGCGGTTGAGGAAGACCGCGAACGGCCACCTCAAGCGCAATCGCGGATGGAAGCAACACCTGCTGGAGGCCAAGTCGCCCAAGCGGCGGAAGCGCCTTCGCAGAGGCGCGCTGGTGAACAAGGTGGACGAGCCGCGCCTCAAGGCGATCGTCCCGTACCTGTAAGACTGAGGAGGTCAGGGGCATGCCACGGGCCAAAGGGGGCGCCAAGACGCGCCACCGCCGTAAGAAGGTCCTCAAGAAGGCCAAGGGCTACGTCGGAGGCCGGTCGCGGTTCTATCGCACCGCCGCCGAGACGGTCCTGCGCGCGGGCGCGTTCGCGTACCGCGATCGCAAGGCCAAGAAGCGGACGGCGCGCCGGCTGTGGATCGCGCGCATCAACGCGGCGTGTCGGGAGGCGGGCGTCACGTATTCCGTCTTCATGGCCGCGCTGAAGAAGACCGGCATCATGCTGGACCGCAAGATCCTCGCCGAGATGGCCGTCCGCGACCCGGGCGGCTTCGCCAAGCTCGCCGAGACCGCCAAGGCCCAGGCCCGCTAGCGGGCCTGCGGCCGGAGGCGAGTCGTGACGCCCACCCACCCGCGCGTCGACGCCCTCGCGGGCGAGGCGCGCGCCGCCGCCGCGGCGGCGGAGTCGGCGGCCGACCTCGAGGCCGTCCGCGTCCGTTACCTCGGGCGGCAGGGCGAGCTGACGCAGCTCCTCCGCTCGCTCGGCACGCTGCCGCCGGAGGAGCGCCCGGTGGTGGGCGCCGCCGCCAACGAGGCCAAGCGCGAGCTGGAGGCGCTGCTCGACGCGCGCCTGGCCGAGGCCCAGGCGCGCGAGACGCAGGCCCAGCGCGCGAAGGACCGCCTCGACCTCACTCTGCCGGGCCGGCGCCCGCCGCTCGGGGCCGTGCACCCGCTCACCCGCGTGCACGACGAGATCGTGTCGATCTTCGGAGGGCTCGGCTTCTCGGTCGCCGAGGGGCCGGAGATCGAGAGCGACTTCTACAACTTCGAGGCGCTCAACATCCCGAAGGACCATCCTGCGCGCGACATGCAGGACACGTTCTACCTCTCCGACGAGGTGCTGCTGCGCACGCACACCTCGCCGGTGCAGATCCGCACCATGCGTGCGGCCGCCGGGCGGGTGCCGGTGAAGATCATCGTCCCCGGCCGCGTGTTCCGGCGCGACGTGCCCGACGCGTCGCACTCGCCCGTCTTCCACCAGGTCGAGGGGCTGGCGGTGGACCGCGCCATCACGATGGGCGACCTCAAAGGCACGCTCGAGCTCTTCGCCCGCGAGATGTTCGGGCCGAAGTCGCGCATCCGGTTCCGGCCGTCGTTCTTCCCGTTCACCGAGCCCTCGGCCGAGGTCGACGTGCTGTGCTTCATGTGCGGCGGCAACGGCTGCCGCGCGTGCGGGGACGGATGGCTCGAGATCCTCGGCTCGGGCATGGTCCATCCGACGGTGCTGCGCAACGGCGGCTACGACCCCGAGGAGGTCACTGGCTGGGCGTTCGGCATGGGCATCGAGCGCATTGCCATGCTCAAGTACGGTGTCGACGACCTTCGCCTGTTCTTCGAGAACGATTTGCGGTTTCTCAGGCAGTTTGGCGCGGGCCGATGAAAACGGCCCATCTGCGTCGTTGCCTCCTCGTTCCTCCCTGCGGCGTACGCGGCGTACGCCTCAGTCGTCACTCGTCGGCGCCTAGCATCTGGGCCGTTTTGATCGGCCCGACTCCCGCGTGAAGGATTCGGCGTGAAGATCCCCTATAGCTGGGTGCGGGAGTTTGTTGATGTCGAGCTCACGGCGGAGCAGGCGGCGGATCGGTTGATCAATGCGGGGGTCGAGGTGCCGAGTGTGACGCCGATCGCGCCCGAGCTGCGCGGCGTGGTGGTGGGCGAGATCGAGGCCATTGAGCGGGAGCTGGGGGAGAGCCACGGGCACCGGCTCGTGCTGTGCCGCGTGAGTACCGGTCGGGAGCGCTTCGCGGTCGTGTGCGGGGCGCCGAACGCGCGTGTCGGGCTGCGCGCGGCCTTCGCCCCGCCCGGCGCGACGCTGCCGGGCGGCCGCGCGATCGCCGCCGTCAAGATCCGCGACGTCGAGTCGCAGGGGATGCTTTGCTCCGAGCGTGAGCTCGGACTCGGCGAGGAGCACGAGGCCGGCGTCCTCGCCCTCGACGCCGACGCGCCGCTCGGCGCCGACCTGGTCGGCCACCTTGGCCTCGACGACCGCGTGCTGGAGATCGAGATCACGCCGAACCGCCCCGACTGTCTCTCGGTCCTCGGCGTCGCCCGGGAGCTGGCGGCCCTCACCGGCGCCCGGCTCCGCCCGCCGGCGATCCGGCTGCGCGAGGGGCGGCAGACGGCGCGCGCACTGGCGCGCGTGCGTGTCGAGGCGCCGGATCTCTGCCCGCGCTACACGGTGCGGGTGATCGGCGACGTCCGGGTCGGCCCGAGCCCGGCCTGGCTGGCGGCGCGACTGCGCGCGTGCGGGCTCAGGCCCATCAGTAACGTGGTGGACATCACCAACTACGTGCTCTGGGAGCTCGGCCATCCGCTGCACGCCTTCGACGGCGACCGCGTGACGGACCGGACGATCGTCGTGCGCCGGGCGCGGGCGAGCGAGCGTCTCACGACGCTCGACAACCAGGAGCGACGGCTCGACGAGTCGATGCTGGTCATTGCCGACCCCGAGCGGGCCATCGGCCTGGCGGGCGTCATGGGTGGCGGCAACTCCGAGGTCGGTGCGGCGACGACACGCGTGTTCCTGGAGAGCGCGTACTTCGCGCCGGGCTCGATCCGCCGCACCTCGCGCGCGCTCGGGCTGCGGACCGACGCCGCTTATCGCTTCGAGCGCGGCGCCGACATCGAGGCGCTGGTGGACGCCAGCGGCCGGGCCGCGCAGCTCATGGCCGAGCTCGCCGGGGGGACGGTGGCCCGCGGGCTGGTCGACGTCTACCGGCGTCGGCGCCGGCCGGTGCGCGTGCGACTCCGTCTCTCTCGCGTCGAGCGCGTGCTCGGCATCGCGCCGACCCGGCCCCAGGCGCGCCGGATCCTGACGGGCCTCGGCCTCGGCGTGCGCGACCGCGGGCGGGACCTCCTCGTGGAGGTGCCGAGCTTCCGGCGCGACCTCGCGATGGAGGACGACCTCGCCGAGGAGATCATCCGCGTGTGGGGGTACGACAAGATCCCGTCGACCCTGCTGTCGGGGGCGACCGTCGAGGTCGCGCGCGAATCGGAGCGGTTGCGGCAGGAGGGCGTCGTGCGGCGCGCGCTCGTCGGAGCCGGCCTCGTCGAGGCGATCGCGTACAGCTTCACCGACCCCGCGCGCGCGGCGGCGCTACGGGCTCCCGACGATCCCGCGCCCGTGGCCCTGCTGAACCCCCTGAGCCAGGACGCCTCGCTCCTGCGCCCGCACCCGCTCGACGGGCTGCTCGGCGTGGTCGCGACCAACGTTCGCCGGCGGCAACCCGACGTGCGCGTCTTCGAGATCGGGCGCATTTACGAGCGCGCCTCGGGCGGTGACACCGGCACCGTCGAGCCTCGCTGGGCGACGATCGCGCTCACCGGGGCCCGGCGCGATCCCGGCTGGCAGGGGGACGGCGGTCCCGTGGACGTCTACGACGTCAAGGGCTACGCCGAGCACGTGCTGGCGGCCTTCGGGCTCACGGTGCAGACCCGGCTCGGCGGTCGGCTGGGCGGGCTCGAGCCCGACAGCCACGCCAGCCTCGTGGCCGAGACCGGGGAGGTCGTCGCGGAGTTCGGCGAGGTGGCCGCGGCCGCGCGGGTGCGCTTCGAGATCGACGCGCCGGTGTTCGTGGCGGCCCTGCCGCTCGACCGGCTGCCCTCGATGCCGGCCGTGCCCCGGTATCAGTCGCTGCCGCGCTTCCCGGCCGTGCAGCGCGACATGGCCTTCGCGATCGCCGACCCGGAGCTGACGGTGGCGGCGGTGCAGGCGGGTATCGCCCGCACGGCCGGCCCCCTGCTGCGGCAGATCGCCGTGTTCGACGTGTTCCGCCTGCCGGATGGCGGGCGCAGCGTGGCCTGGCGCTTGACCTTCCAGGCCGAAGACCGCACGCTCACCGACGAAGAGATCAACGCGATCCACAGGCGGGTGGCCGACGCGGTGAGCCGCGAGTTCGCCATCACGCTGCGGGGGAATTGAGATGGCAGTGGGACCTGTCGCGGCGGGCGAGGTGCGCGTATGACCGACGTCGTGGAACGACTGACCCAGCTGGAGGAGGCCGTCCGGCGCGCGGCCGAGACGATGGGGCGGATGCGCGAGGACAATGAACGCTTGCGTCGCGAGGTCAAGCGGTTGGAAGATGAGCGGCGCCAGGTCCTGACGCAGGTCGACGCGATTCTCAAGGACATCGGCAAGCTGGACCTGGCCGGGGGGTAGGCCATGACCGCCGGGCGCGTCGAGCTCTCTCTGCTGGGCCAGACGCTCACGGTCCGCACCGAGGCGGAGCCGGACTACGTCCGCCGGCTGGCCGCCTACCTCGAGGAGCGCGTGCTGGAGATCCGCACGGCCGGCATCAAGGACCCTCTCGCCTCGCTGACCCTGGCCGCGCTCGACATCACCGACGAGCTCTTCCGCACCCGCGACGACAAGACGCGCCAGGACGGCGACGTCGGGACACGTCTGAGCGCGCTCGTCGAGATCCTCGACCGCCTGGCGCCCGACCCGCCCCGCTTCCGGGACTGACGCCCGAGGCATGCCGATCGTCTCCGCCCTTCTCGGGCTGATCCTGCTCGCCGCCGAGCCGGCGTCCTATTGCACGGGCCAGCGTAGCGTCGACGGGGGCGTGGCGTACTTCGCGAACGGCCAGCGGGTCGTCGACGGCTTCGACAAGGAGTACTACCCGAACGGCGTGCGGCTGACGAACGACTACGGCGACGAGGTCCGGTACTCGAACGGGAGCCGGGTCCGGAGCGCGACCGGCGAGGCTCTCTTTCCGAACGGCACCACCGTGCGCAGCGCCACCGGGCAGGCGCGCTATCCCAACGGACAGCAGACCCGCACGTCGACCGTGAGCTGCTACTTCGAGACCGGCATCGAGATGCGGCCCTGCCAGCGCGTCGTCACGATCCGCGACCGCCTCGCCGGCGGCGAGACGGTCATCTACCAGCTCGACATCGTGGACGGCACCGTCGACCTGCGGACCGTCCGCTACGAGTTCCCCACCGCCACCGCCCTCATCACGCTGACCGCGGACCTGGCCTCCGGACGGCTCGACCGCGGCAGCCTCGGCGCGACGTGCCCATCCGGCGCGAGCCGCTGAGCGCCGTCACGCTGCAGACCGAGCGTCTGCTCTTGCGGCCGTTCCGCGAGGACGACCTGGACGCCTACGCCGTGATCTGTGCGGACCCCGAGGTGATGCGCTACCTCGGCGACGGCAAGGCCCTCGGACGTGGCGAGGCGTGGCGGCAGATCGCGCTGATCCTCGGGCACTGGCAGCTGCGCGGCTACGGTCTGTGGGCGGTGGAGGAGCGGGCGACCGGCGCCCTCGTCGGACGCATCGGCTTCTTCCAGCCCGAGGGCTGGCCGGGCTTCGAGCTGGGCTGGATGCTCCGTCGCGCGTCGTGGGGCCAGGGCTACGCCACGGAGGGCGCGGCCTGCGCGCTGGCGCACGCCTTCACGGCGATGGGTCGCGACCACGTCATCAGCCTCATCCGCCCCGCCAACGCCCCGTCGATCCGCGTCGCCGAACGCCTCGGCGAGACCCTCGAGGCCCAGACCACCCTCTTCGGCCAAGACGCCCTCATCTACGGCCTCCACCGCTCCCAGTGGGAGGTCGTCCGCCGCGGCTAGGTGACGCGCGACGCGGCGGCGGGGAGGCGTGCCGCACCGTCGCGCCTCATGGCGAGCCGTTGTCGCCGTTCGAGCGGAGGGCGCGGCGAGTGAGCCGCCGGCGAATCGGCTGTCCGCCGACCCAGCCCCCTCCGGGGGATGGGGGGCCCGAGCGAGCCGCGCCCGGAGCGAGTTACGGCGACAGGCGAGCCATGCGCGCGACGGTGTGGCACGCCTCCCCGCCGCCGCGTCGCGCGTCGCCTAACCGCGGCGGACGAGCTCGGCGGCCTGCACGATGGCGCGGAGTTTTTCCTCGGCGAGGCGAACGGGGGCGATCGGCGTGTCGGCGAAGGTGGCGAAGCCGCAGTCGGGCGTGAGCAGCACGCGCTCGGGCCCGAACAGGGCGACGGCGCGGCGGGCTCGGGCCGCGATCTCCCACGAGGGCTCGACCGTGTCGCGCTTCTGGTCGACGACTCCGACGCCGAGGCGGACGTGGCGCGGCAGCTCGCGGAGCACGTCCATCTCGCCGGCGCGTGCGGTGCAGAGCTCGAGGAAGAGCGTCCCGACCGGGAGCTCGGTCAGCAGCGGCAGCAGCGGCTGGTAGTCGCCGGCCAGCGCGGCCTGCTCGTCGCGCGTCCAGTTGCCGCGACAGACGTGCAGGGCGAGACGCTCGCGCGGCAACCCGTCCAGGGTCTCGGCGATCAGCCGCCTGGCGAAGGCGAGTTCCGTGGCGGCGTCGCCCTTCTCGCTGAGCGCCCCGCACATGAAGCTGCGCGTGTTCTTGGCGCCCGTGAAGACGACCTCGGAGAGCACCGGCTCGTCCAGCTGGACCAGCGCGACGCCGGCCGCCAGCAGCGCGTGGAGCTCCTCGCGGAGCACCCGCACCACATCCTGGGCCAGGTGCTCGCGCGACCGGTACACCCGGTCGGAGATGCACTCGACCCACATCAGCCGCGTCAGCAGATAGGGGCCGGGCAGCGCCACCTTCACCGGGCGGTCGGTCAGCGTGCGGACGAACGCGTACTCGTGGCCGGCCAGCGGGCGACTGCGCCCGAGGGGGCCAAAGATCGCCGGGTGCCGCACCTCGGCGGCGGGGACGTCGAGCGCCTGCAGCTCGGCGCGGAACTCGTCGGGGTGGTCGACGAGCGGCAGCAGGTCCGTGAGCGGGATGAGCTGGCAGTTGTCGAGCCGGCCGCCGACGAAGCTCGCGTAGTTGTCGCGACGCTGCTCGCCGTCGGTCACGACGTCGACGCCGGCGCGGACCTGGGCCCCGACGGCCAGCCGGACGGCGTCGTCGGCCGTCGCGTCGAACTCGTCGTCGCCCAGCCGCCCCTCGACGTGCTCGTGCATCGCCTGCAGCATCCAGCGCGGGCGGGGCCAGCTGCCGATGCCCATGACGGCCAGCGCGCCGATCGCAGGCGCGGGCGCCGGCGGCGGCAGGACGGTCGGGACCGTCACCGACACGACGGGACGGCTGAGCACGGACGCCGGCGGCGGCTTGCGGGCCGCGGGCCGTGCCCGGCCGCTCAGAGGACCCTTGCACACGAGGAAGCTGCGCTGGTGGCCGCGCTTGGTGAACGAGACGAGCTCGTTGCCGGTGAGCCGGCACCAGGCGGGGAAGTCCTCCTCGACGGAGATCTCGGTCGATCGGAACTCCAGCAGGTGCCCGGGGGCGAGGGGATCGAGGTGCTGGCGGATCAGGAGCAGGAGCCCGTTGCCGCAGTCGAGGTCGCCGCCGTCGAAACTGACGTCGGCCGGCCACGGATGTCGGTCAACGGGCTCCAGTGCCATGGTCAGTAGCTCACGCAGGGGCTGCCGTCGGAGAGGAACTCGACGAGCTTTGCCCCGCCGACGATCGTGGCGCCCGTCACGAGGTTGTTCTCATCGAGCTTGCGCTTCTTGAAGCACGGGGAGCAGACGTAGATGGTGCCTCCGGCCTTGGCGAAGTTGTCCATCAGCTCGCGCAGGGGCGCGAAGCCCTCCTCGCGGATGTCCTCCGCGTAGCCCTTCTGGGCGAGGCGAACGCCCTCGACGCTGAGGAAGACGAGGGTCTCCTTGCCGGAGCCGACGGCGGCGTTGGCGACGACGAAACCCACGGTGGCCTTGTCGGGATCGTTCTTGGCGTGCGTGAGGCTGACGCAGAATCGGTTGGCCATGCTCAGGTCTCCTTTCGACGGATGAGGTACACGGGATGGGCGTGGTCGAGCAGCGCGTGCCCGGTGAGCCGGCACCAGGCGGGGATGTCGGCGGGGGCGCCGGGATCGAGGGCGATCAGGCGGAGGACGGCGCCGGGTGCCATCGCCTGTACCCGCCCCCGCAGCTCCAGCACGAGCTCGCCGCAGCCGAGCTCGCCGGCGTCCCACTCCCGATCGACGGCGGCCGCGCGTGGCTCGCTCACGCGCCGCTCCGCTCGTAGATCTGCTCGATCGCGCGGACGTCCAGGCGCGCGGTCGCCGCGTCCTCGACGACGCGGCCGTCCCGCAGCGCCACGATGCGATCGGCATAGGCGCGGGCCAGGTGGACCTGGTGCAGGCTGGCCACGACGGCGACACCGGCGCCGACCGCCGAGCGCAGCGACTGCAGCACGGTGGCGGAGGACTCCGGGTCGAGGCTCGCCACCGGCTCGTCGGCCAGGATGAGCTTCGCGTTCTGCGCGAGCGCGCGGGCGATGGCCACGCGCTGCTGCTGGCCGCCCGAGAGCTGGTCCGCGCGGACGGCGGCCTTGTCGAGCAGGCCGACGGTGTCGAGGCACCGCAGCGCGAGCTGGCGGTCGGCTCGCGTGAAGCGGCGCAGCACAACCCGCCAGGTGGGCACGTGGGCCAGCCGCCCCACGAGGACGTTCTCGAGCGCGGTGAGTCGACGGATCAGGTTGAACTGCTGGAAGATGAGCGCGACCGCGCGCCGGGCCTGGCGCAGCTCGCGCGGGCCGGACCAGACGTCGTGGCCGTCGACGCGGACCGTGCCCCGGTCGGGGCGGGTGAGGCCGGTGAGGCAGCGGAACAGCGTGGTCTTGCCGGCGCCGCTCGGCCCCAGCACCGCCACGAACTCGCCGGCGCCCACGGCCAGATCGACGTCGTCCAGCGCCGTGACGTCGGGCGCGTAGCGTTTCGTCAGCCCGCGGGCGGCGGCGACGACGACGGCTGCCACTACTCGAGCCTCCGCCGGAGCCACTCGCTGGCGTGGTCGATCACGGTGACGGTGACAAGGATGATCAGGATGATCGTCAGCAGCCGCGGGAAGAGGAGCAGGTCCATCGAGTTCTTCAGCTCCTGGCCGATGCCGCCCGCGCCCACCACGCCCAGCACGGTCGAGGCGCGCACGTTGAACTCCCACCAGAAGAGGCCGACCGAGGCCATGCTCGGCGCCACGTCCGGGAACAGCGCGTAGGCGACGACCTTGAGTCGCGACGCGCCGGTCGCCGCCGCCGCCTCGCGCGGCCCCGGCGGGATGTTCTCGATCGCCTCCGCCCACAGCTTGGCCGTGCTCCCCCACGTGTGCAACGCGATGCCGAGCACACCCGCGAAGGGGCCGAGCCCGACGGCCGCAACGAACAGCAGCGCGAACACGAACGAGTCGACCCCGCGCAGCGCGTTGAGAAACCAGCGCGCCGGATAGTAGAGCGCCAGGCTCGGCGTCACGTTGCGCGCGGCGACGATGCACAGCGGGATCGCCAGCAGCGCCGCGACCGTCGTGCCGATCGCCGCCATCGCGATCGTCTCCGCGGTCCGCAGCAGCAGCACCGGCAGCTCGTCGGTGGCCGGTGGCCACGCCTTGGTGGCCCACCCGGCCATCTTCGGCAGCCCGGTGACGAGCTTGCCCGGATCGACCTGGGCCAGCCGCCAGCTCACCGAGTAGAAGAGCGCGAGCAGCACGAGCACGACGAGGAAGCGCAGCCGCCGGCCCGACCACCACGGCGTGGCCGGCTCCGTGTACTCGCCGGCCCGCCCCGTCGCGATCGCCATCTACTTCTTCTTGAGCCGTCCGACCAGGACCCCGGCCTCCTCGATCATCTTGTAGCTGCCGTGGTTGGCCGTCACGAAGCCCGTGTACCGCGTCGGCAGGAGCGTCTTGGCCTGGGCGTCGGTGATGCCCACCACGATCGCCTGGATGCGGTCGGCCAGCGCCGGGTCGAAGTCCTTCGGGACCGCGATGGCGTCGTTGGGCAGCGGGTCCGACGTCCACACGACCGCGGTGGCGTTGCGCTCGAGCTTGCCGCTGTCGATCATCGCGTTGCGGTTGCGGTCGAAGTCGGTCGCGCAGTCGACCTGGCCGCTTGCCACCGCGACCTCGTTGGCGGCGTGGGTCGCGCCGTCGGAGTAGTTGAAGTACTGCTTGGGGTCGATGTTCTGCTTCTTGAACCAGGCGGTCGGGATCAGCCACCCCGACGTCGATCCGACATCGGCGAAGGACACGCGCTTGCCTTTGCCACCCTCCGGCCAGTTCTTCACGAGGCCCGGCTTGCACACGACGATCGCGTGGTAGATCGGCTTGCCGTCGTACTTGGCGGTCGCGATCGCTCGGGCGCCGGAGTCGTCGGCGGCGAGGATGTAGCCCCACGGTCCCATCCAGGCGACGTCGACCTGCTTGTTGGCGAGCGCGACGGAGATCCCCGCCCAGTCCGTCGTCGCGACCAGGTCGAAGTCGCGCCCGAGCTGCTTGGCGACGTACGCGAAGAACGGCTCGTACGCCTTCTTCGTCTCGGAGGGCGTGGGCTGCAGCGGCCCCACGCCGAATCGCAGCTTGTCCTGGGCGACGCCGGGCGCCGTCAGCGTCGCCATCAGCGTCAACAGGCACAGCACAAAGGCGGTCGTTCGCACACGTCGCAGGCTCGTCATTCGCTCCCTCGAGTCGACCCGTGTAGGTTGCAGAGCGTAGGCACGAAGGGTATCGGCAACCGCCGGGATTGCAAATCGGTATGACCGATACGGGGCCCGCGACGTATCGACCCACGCCGGGGTCGGCGCGCGGTGAGGCTAGCCGAGGATCTCGGTGAGGACGCGCCCCTCGGTCGGGGTGGGCGGCAGGTCGAGCAGTGTGGCCAGCGTGGGCGCCACGTCGCGGCTCGTGATGCGGCCGAGCGTCGCGCCGCGCGTGATGCCCCGGCCGCCGGCGACGAAGAACGCGTGGTTGTCGGCGTGGTGGGGCCGCTGGCCGTGGGTGCCCCGGTACCGCGGCGGCCCGAGCTCGTCGTCGCCGGTCGGCTGGTCGACCATGAAGTACCCGGGCGCGGCCTCTAGCAGGAGATCGCCGGCGCGCGGGTTCTCGTCGGGGCCCGGCAGGCCGAGCGTGGCGTACTGGTCGGGCGTCCACACGGCCGAGACCCCCTCCAGCGCGGCGAGCTCGGACTTCAAATCTCGGGCGAGCCGGGCGCGGTCGCCGTCGCCGAGGGCGTAGACCCAGCCGGCCCCGTGGTTCATCACGAACCGCGCCTCGCCACCCGTGACCGCGCCGGTCTCGTCCAGGCGCAGGAGGCCGCGCCGGCGGAGGCCGACGTTGGGACGGATCTCGCGCGTGACGGGGAGGAACCCGTGGTCGGAGACGACCACGACGCTCGTGCGGTCGAGGCCGTCGCCCAGCGCGCCCAGGAGGCGGCCGACCAGCCCGTCGATGTAGGCGATCGCCCAGTACGCCTCCGGCGAGCGGGGGCCGTAGAGGTGCTGATGGCTGTCGGCACACAGGAAGTGGACCAGCAGCACGTCGGGCGCGTGGCGGCGCAGGACGTCGATCGCCAGGTCGGCGACCATCGCGTCCTTCAGGAAGCGTCGCGGCAGCTCCGCCCACTCGCCCTGCCGCTCGATGGGATAGCCGAGCTCGCCGAGCTCCCGCCACACCGCCGGTGCCGTGTGCGCCTCGAAGACCTGCTGGTTCTTGAAGAACGGCAGGTTGAAGTCCAGCGAGGCCGCCCGCCGGGTCGCCGGCCAGTCGATGGCCGCCGTGCGCAGGCCCACGGCGTGGGCGCGGTCGTAGATCGTCGGCGCCCGGACGAGGTCGGCGGCGTCGTACACGGGGTCGCCCGTGAAATCCTCCGCGCGCCGCGTCGCCCGGTTCAGGATGTGGTTGGCGACGACGCCGTGGGCGCGCGGTCCGACACCGGTCACGAGGCTCACGTGCGACGGCCACGTGGTGCTGATGAAGACCGTCGCCATCCCGTCGGCCACCACGCCCCGCTCGGCGAGCCGGCGCAGGTTCGGCATGCGCGCGGCGGGGTCGCTCCAATAGAAGTGCGCGAGGCCGTCGATGCTGACGAGCACGAGGCGAGGCACGGCGCCATGATAGCCGACAAACTCCTTGACGCCGGACCAGGCGCGCGGGTACACCATGGGGGTCCCTGCGCTGTTGGTGATGCCGGAGGGAAGTTTCAACCTCATTAACCCAACGGGAGCTGTACGCGGGAGCGGTGAGCAAGCCCCTCATTGAAGGGGAAGCCTGAAGCTCTCCAATCACAGCGCCCACCTGGCTTGCCAGGTTCGAAACACCCCGGCACACGGCAGAAGCGGGGATCCTTTGTTTCCGCAGCCCACGCGCCCGGCCCCCAGAGGGGCCGGGCGCCTTTCTTTCCCCAAGCGTTGACTCGCCGGTGGGTCGCCCTCTATACTGACTCCGAAACTCGTCAATCTTGACGGCTATTTGACGCTCACGACCCCTGCTAGCTAGATAGAGGGCGATGATGGACGCGACCTGGATTGTGCTGCCGGTTGTCGCCGCCCTCGCGCTTGCCGTCGGGTACCTCTTCCACAAGGCCTCCACCGACCGCCGCATCGGCGGCGCCGAGCGCGAGGCCCGTCGCATCGTGGAAACCGCCGAGCGCGATGCCGAGACGCGTCGTAAAGCCAACGAGCTCGAGACGCGCGAGAACACCCTGAAGGCCCGAGCCGCCCTCGACGAGGAGACCCGCCGCCGCGAGCGCGAGATCCAGAACGTCGAGCAGCGCATCCTCACCAAGGAGGAGGAGCTGGCCCGCAAGCTCGACCAGCTCGAGCGCCGGCTCAGCGAGTACACCGACAAGGAGAAGGGCCTCTCCACCCGCGAGCGCACGGTCGGCGACAACGAGCGCCGGCTCGCCTCCGCGCTCGACGAGCAGCGCCGCAAGCTGGAGACCATCGCCGGCCTCACGGCCGAGGAGGCCAAGCGGCAGCTCCTCGGGCAGATGGAGGACGAGGCCCGGCGCGAGGCGCAGCTGGCTGCCATGCGGCTCGAGGAGGAGGCGCGGGAGACGGCGCGCGAGAAGGCCAAGGAGGTGCTGGCCACCACCATCCAGCGGCTGGCGCCCGACTACACCGTGGAGACGGCCGTCTCGGTGGTCGACCTTCCCAGTGACGACATGAAGGGCCGGATCATCGGCCGCGAGGGCCGGAACATCCGGGCGCTCGAGCTGCACACCGGCGTCGACCTCATCGTGGACGACACGCCGGAGGCGGTGCTGATCTCGGCCTACGACCCCTACCGCCGCGAGATCGCCCGGCTGGCGCTGCAGCGCCTGATCGCCGACGGGCGCATCCACCCGGCGCGGATCGAGGAGGTCGTCAACAAGGTCAAGCAGGAGATGGAGGTCCACCTCAAGGAGGAGGGCGAGAAGGCCTGCTTCGAGGTGGGCGTGCACGGCCTCCACCCCGAGCTCGTGAAGCTCGTAGGCCGGATGAAGTACCGGACCTCGTACGGCCAGAACTGCCTGCAGCACTCCAAGGAGGTCGCCTGGCTGGCCGGCATGATGGCGGCCGAGGTGCGGGCCGACGTCAAGCTCGCCAAGCGCATGGGGCTGTTGCACGACATCGGCAAGGCGCTGACCCACGAGCAGGAGGGCAGCCATCCCGAGCTGAGTCTGCAGGTGCTCACGAAGTACAACGAGAGCAAGCAGGTCATCAACGCCGCCCTGTGCGGGCACGAGGACGTCAAGGCGGAGACCATCGAGGCCGTCCTGACCGAGGCGGCCGACGGCATCTCGGCCGCGCGCCCCGGCGCTCGCCGCGACGTGCTGGAGTCGTACATCAAGCGGCTGGCCAAGCTGGAGGAGATCGCGCTCAGCTACAAGGGCGTCGAGATGTGCTACGCGATCCAGGCCGGCCGCGAGCTGCGCGTCATCACCAAGGCCGAGATCGTCAGCGACCTGGACGCCTACCAGCTCGCGAAGGACATCTCCAAGCGGATCGAGGCCGAGATGCAGTACCCCGGTCACATCAAGGTGGTCGTCATCCGCGAGACGCGCGCCGTCGAAGTGGCCAAGTAGGTAGGAAGGCGTCCCGCGATGAACGTCTTGATGGTGGGCGACGTGTTCGGCGACTCCGGCCGCGCCGCCGTCGCCAAGCTGCTGCCCCGGCTTCGCCAGGAGCACGCGATCGACTTCTGCACGGTCAACGTCGAGAACGCCGCCGGCGGCTTCGGCGTCACCCCCGCGATGGCCCGCCAGTTCCTGGAGCAGGGCGCCGACGTGATGACGTCGGGCAACCACATCTGGGACAAGAAGGAGATCGTCGAGTACATCACCAAGGAGAACCTGCTCCTGCGGCCGGCCAACTTCCCGGTCGGCACGCCGGGCGTGGGGCACGTGACGGTCAAGGCGGGGCCGCACCGGGTCGCCGTTCTCAACCTCATGGGCCGGGTGTTCATGACGCCGATCGACTGTCCGTTCCGCAAGGCGGACGAGATCGTGCCCGAGCTGCGCCGGGACACGCCGATCGTGCTCGTCGACGCCCACTGCGAGGCGACCAGCGAGTCGGTGGCGCTCGGCTGGTACCTCGACGGCCGCGTGAGCGCCGTCGTGGGCACGCATCGCCACGTGCAGACCGCCGACGAGCGCGTGCTGCCCGGCGGCACCGCCTACATCACCGACCTCGGCATGACCGGCCCGACTGACGGCGTCATCGGCGTGGACCGCGACATCATCCTGCAGCGGTTCCTCAGCCAGATGCCGGTGCGCTTCGAGGCGGCCAAGGGGCCGGCGGCGCTCCACGCCGTCCTGATCGTCGTCGACCCCGAGACGGGGCGCGCGACCGACATCCGCCGGCTGCGCGTGCCGGCGTGAGGCGTCCCCGGCGTTGACCCGGAGCCGGCGATGATCCTCGACGGCAACGTCGTCGCCGAGCGAACGCAGGCCGAGGTCCGCGCCGGTGTCTCCCGGCTGCGCGAGCGGTACGGCGTCGCCCCCACGCTCGCGGTGCTGCTCCTCGGCACCGACCCCGCCTCCGGCCTCTACGTGCGCAGCAAGAAGCGGATGGCGGCGGCGGTGGGCATCGAGTCCCCCGACCACGTTTACCCCGAGGGGCTCAGTCGCGAGGCGCTGCTGGCGCTGATCGACCGCCTGAACGCCGATCCCGGCGTCCACGGCATCCTGCCGCAGCTGCCGCTGCCGAAGGGCATCGACGAGGACGAGGTCATCGCGCGGATCGCGCCGGAGAAGGACGTCGACGGCATCCACCCGATGAACATGGGCCGGCTACTGGCCGGCGCGCCGACGGTGCTGCCGTGTACGCCGGCCGGCTGCATGGCCATCCTCGACCACTACGGCGCCAAGCTGGAGGGCGCGGAGGTCGTCGTCATCGGGCGCTCGCGGATCGTCGGCAAGCCGCTGGCCCAGATGCTGCTCGCGCGCCACGCCACGGTCACGATGTGCCACACGCGGACGCGCGACCTCGCCGCCCACACGCGTCGGGCCGACGTGCTGTGCGTCGCCGTCGGCCGGGCCGGCCTGATCACCGCCGGCACGGTGAAGCCCGGGGCGTGGGTGATCGACGTCGGCAACACCCAGCTGCCCTCGGGGCAATGGGTCGGCGACGTCGACTTTGCCACCGTCAGCGAGGTGGCCCACGTCACCCCCGTGCCGGGCGGGGTCGGTCCCATGACGCGCGCCATGTTGCTGCGCAACACACTGCTGGCGGCGGAGCGCCAGCTCGGCGCCGCGCGGTGACCGACCGGCGCGTCCTCAGCGTCTCGCAGCTCTCCCAGCAGCTCGCCGCCGTGATGGAGGAGCGGTTCCCGGCGGTGTGGATCGAGGGGGAGATTTCCAACTTCAAGGTCTACGGGTCCGGCCACGCCTACTTCACGCTCAAGGACGAGGGGGCCCAGCTCCGCTGCGTCCTCTTCCGCAACCGGACCCGGCGGATCCGCTTCGAGCCGAAGGATGGCCTGCACGTCCTGGCCTTCGGCGCCGTCGAGGTGTACGCGCAGCGCGGCGAGTACCAGCTCGTCGTCGAGCTGCTGGAGCCGAAGGGGCTCGGGGCGCTCCAGCTTGCCTTCGCGCAGCTCAAGGAGCGGCTGCAGGCGGAGGGGCTGTTCAATCCCGCCCGCAAGCGCCCGCTGCCGCGCTTTCCCCGCCGCATCGGCATCGTCACCTCGCCGAGCGGCGCGGCCCTGCGCGACATGCTCCGCGTCATCGGTCGGCGCTTCGGCGACATCCACATCGTGGTGGCTCCGGCCCGCGTGCAGGGCGAGGGCGCGGCCGCCGAGGTCGCGCAGGGGATCCGCGAGCTCAACGCCCTGGGCGGCGTCGACGTCATCATCGTGGGCCGCGGCGGCGGCTCGCTCGAGGACCTGTGGGCCTTCAACGACGAGATGCTGGCCCGCACGATCGCCGCCTCCAAGATCCCCGTGATCTCCGCCGTCGGCCACGAGGTCGACTTCACCATCGCCGACTTCGTCGCCGACGTGCGCGCCGCCACACCGTCCAACGCCGCCGAGCTGGTGGTGAAGGAGAAGCGGGCGATCGTGGAGAGCCTGGGCGACCTCGAGGTCCGCCTGCGGCGGGGCATGCGGCGGACGCTCGCCGCGCACCGGGAGCGGCTCGAGCGGAGCCAGGGCCGCCGCGTCCTCACCGATCCGGCGCGGCCGCTGCGCGACCTGCAGCGCCGGCTCGATGACGCGCGGGCCCGCCTGCGTCGTGCCGCCTTGGCGGCGGTGGCCGGCGCCGAGCGTCGTGTCGCGCTGGCCGGCCGCAGCCTGCGGACGCTGAGCCCGGTGGCGCGCACGGTGAACGGCCGCCGCGCGCTCACGGAGCTGCAGGGCCGGCTCGAGCGCGGCGCCCACCGCGGGCTCGACCGCTCGCGCCACGCGCTGGCGGGCGCCGCGGGGCGGCTCGACTCGCTGTCGCCGCTGGCGGTGCTGGGCCGGGGCTACAGCTTGACCCGGACGTCCGAGGGCCGCATCGTGCGGAGCTGGCGCGAGGTCGACGCCGGCGACGCCGTGCGGGTGTTGCTGCACGAGGGAAGCCTGGACTGTCGCGTCGACGCGACCAGGGAGCATGATGACCGACCTCAAGTTTGAGGATTGCCTGACGCGCCTCGAGCAGATCGTGGGCGCGCTCGAGACGGGGAACCTGCCACTGGAGGAATCACTGAAGGTCTTCGAGGAGGGGATCGCGCTGGCCCGCCACTGCTCGCGCTACCTCGACGACGCCGAGCGCCGGATCGAGATGCTGATCAAGGACGAGAGCGGCACCACGACGAGCAAGCCGTTCGTGTTCCAGGCGGAGGACGAGGCGTGAGCGGCCTCGACCTGAAGGCCTACCTGGAGGCGCGGAAAGCCACGGTGGACGCCGCGCTCGACCGCGTGCTCCCCCCGGAGTCGGCGGCGCCGACCAGCATCCACCGCGCGATGCGCTACAGCGTGCTGGCGCCCGGCAAGCGGCTCAGACCCATCCTCGTCATCGCGGGCGCCGAGGCCGTCGGGGGTCGCGCCGACGACGTCCTCGACGCCGCGTGCGCGCTCGAGCTGATCCACGCGTACTCCCTCATCCACGACGACCTGCCGGCCATGGACGACGACGACTACCGCCGCGGCCGGCTCACGAACCACAAGGTCTTCGGCGAGGCCATCGCCATCCTCGCCGGCGACGCGCTGCTCACCCTGGCCTTCCGGTTGGTCGCCGAGAACGCGGCCAAGCGGGCCGCGCCGGCCATCGTGGGGGCCGTGGTGACCGAGGTCGCGGACGCCGCCGGCACCGACGGCATGGTCGGCGGGCAGGTGGTGGACATCGAGTCGGAAGGCAAGGCGATCTCGCCCGAGATGCTCGACTACATTCACCTGCACAAGACGGCCGCGCTCATCCGCGCCGCGCTCCGGGTGGGCGCGCTGCTGGGCGGCGCCGGCGTCGAGCAGGTGGAGGCGATCAGCCGGGCCGGGCAGGCGCTCGGGCTCGCGTTTCAGATCGTGGATGATATCCTCGACGTCGAGGGCAGCCTCGCGGAACTGGGCAAGTCGGCCGGCAGTGACGAGCGCAAGAAGAAGGCGACGTATCCGTCTCTTCACGGCCTGCCCGCTTCGAAGCAGCGGGCGCGCGAGCTGATCGAGGAGACGAAGCGCCTGCTGCTTCCTCTCGGGCCCGCCGCCGATCCCATCCGCGTGCTCGCCGACTTCGTGTTCGAGCGGAGGTCCTGAGCATGTCGGCCATCACCGGCGTCTACGCGCGAGAGATCCTGGACTCCCGGGGCTTCCCGACCGTCGAGGTGGAGATCCAGCTCGAGTCGGGGGCGTGGGGCCGGGCGGCGGTGCCGTCCGGTGCCTCCACGGGCAAGCGCGAGGCGGTGGAGCTGCGGGACGGCGACGCCCAGCGCTATCGCGGCAAGGGCGTGCAGCAGGCGGTGCGCAACGTCGAGGAGACGATCGCGCCGGAGATCGACGGCATGGAGGCCAGCGAGCAGGCCGCCATCGACCAGGCCCTGCTCGAGCTCGACGGCACCCCGAACAAGTCCGCGCTCGGCGCCAACGCGATCCTCGCCGTCTCGCTGGCGGTCGCGCGGGCCGCGGCCGACGACGCCGGGCTGCCCCTCTACGCCTACCTCGGCGGTGTCGGCGGCCGGCTGCTGCCGGTGCCGCTCATGAACGTCATCAACGGGGGTGCGCACGCCGACAACGGCATCGACTTCCAGGAGTTCATGCTGGTCCCGGCCGGCGCCGACTCGTTCTCGAACGCGCTGCGGATGGGTGTGGAGGTCTTCCACGCGCTGAAGGAGCTGCTCAAGAGCAAGAAGCTCAGCACGGGCGTCGGCGACGAGGGCGGCTTCGCGCCCGCGCTGGGCTCCAACACGGCCGCGCTCGACTTCCTCATGGAGGCCATCGAGGCGGCCGGCTACCGGCCCGGCGACGACGTCTCGCTGGCGCTCGACATCGCCGCCAGCGAGTTCGCGGAGGACAACGGCCGCTACCGTCTGCGCCGCGAGAACGTCGTCCTCAACAGCGACGAGCTCGTCGGCCGCTACGAGGCGCTGGTCGAGCACTATCCGATCGTGTCGATCGAGGACGGCCTCGGCGAGGACGACTGGGCGGGGTGGGCGCTGCTGACCCGGCGGCTCGGGGGGCGCGTGCAGCTCGTGGGCGACGACCTGTTCGTGACCAATCCGGCCATCATCCAGCAGGGCATCCAGAAATCGATCGCCAACGCGGTGCTGGTGAAGGTGAACCAGGTCGGTACGCTCACCGAGACCATGCAGGCCATCGAGCTGGCCAAGCGCGCGGCCTACGGCACGGTCATCTCCCACCGCTCCGGCGAGACGGAGGACACCTTCGTGGCGGACCTCGCGGTCGCGGTCAACGCGGGACAGATCAAGACCGGCTCGCTCGCTCGCAGCGAGCGCACCGCCAAGTACAACCAGCTGCTGCGCATCGAGGAAGAGCTCGGCCACGCGGCCTCCTGGCCCGGCCGCAGCCTCTACGCGCGCGGCGCCCGGTGAGCCCCCGCCTCCTCGGCAGCGGCGCCGTCGTCGCCCTCACGCTGGCGTTGGCCGTCTACGGCGGCAACCAGGTACTACGCGTCAGCCACATGCGCCACGAGCTCGAGTCGATGGAGCGCGACATCGTCAGCCTGCGCGCGCGGGCCGAGGAGCTCAGCCGGGCGGTCGAGCGGCTGCGCAACGACCCGGGCTACGTCGAGAAGCTGGCGCGCGAGGATCTGGGGTTCGTCCGCCCCGACGAGACGATTCTCAAGTTTCCGTCGACCAACCGCGCCCCCGCGCGCCCATGACTCGCGTCCGCTAGACGCCCATGGAGTGGCTCGACGGGACGGGGCCGGTGTGGTTCGCGCTGTTCCTCGTCACGATGTTCTTCAACGGGCGGGCGGCGTTCAAGCTGCTGGTGGACTGGAAGGGCATGATCACCACCTGCCGCTTCGTCGAGGACGCCTACGCGCGCCTGGACACGCTGCCCGACGAGGCCGCGCTCGAGCACGCGCCCGCCGCGCCGGTGTTCGTGCACCTGGTCCCGGCGTACTACGAGCCGGGCATCGCGACGACGCTGGCGGCGTTGCTGGGGGCGCGCTATCCGCACGGACGCCTGCACGTCGTCGTGGCCACGCGTGAGGAGGAGGACCAGGCGCCCCACCCGCTGATGGAGGCGACGACGGCCGAGCTCGTCCGCCGCTTCCGCGACACGCTGCCGCCCTGGCAGCAGAAGATGCTCACGCTGGTGGTGGCGCCGACCGCGCCGGGCCGCAAAGCGCACCAGCTCAACTGGGCCCTGCGACCGGTGACGCTCCGGGCGATCCTCGGCGAGGACCACGACCCGGCCAGCGTGTACGTCGGCGTGAGCGACGCCGACTCGCTGCCCGACCGCAACACGTACCGCTGGCTCGCGGCCGAGGTGCTGGCCGGTCGCGGCCGCCTGGCCTACCAGGGCGTGACGCTATCGCTGGCGAACTTCGAGGGGCTCGACCACCGCGGCCGCGTGTGCGCCATCCAGCAGTCGTCGATCTTCATCCGGGTGTCGATCGCGCGCCTGATCAACGAGGCGCGCCGGGTGGCGTGGTTCGCGCGGCTCGCCGCGCGCCGGCCGCGGCTGGCGCGGCTGGTCCGGCCGCTGTTCGAGCTCGGCTTCCGCCGCTCGCAGATCTGCCTGGGCCACCACCAGTTCGTGCGTCTCGACACGCTCCGCCGGCTGGGCGGCTTCCCGACCCAGGGCGCGACGGAGGACTCCACGCTCGGCTACGCACTCGGGGCCCGCGGCATCCTGATGGGCGCGCTGCCCACGCTGGAGCTAGTGGACCTGCCGGAGACGACCGACAAGATGGTTCGGCAGAACGCGCGCTGGTACAAGGGCGTGCTGGACGACCTCGGCTTCCTGGCCCTCACCTGGTGGCGGGCCCCGACCGCGTTCAACCTGGCCCAGCTGGGCCGGCACGTCGGCAACAAGGTCGTCGAGTGGCCCATCGCCGCCGTCGTCTATCCCATCGTCGGCTTCCTCGGCTGGCACCTCGCCTACCGGTTCTCCGACCACCCGCTGCTCTTCGTGCTGGCCATCGCGTTCCCGTCGATCTCGCTGGGGCTGACCATCTGGGTGGGCGGCATCGTCACCCAGGAGCTGATCGAGAGCCTGTCGCCCTATCTCCCCAAGCCTGTGAACCTCGCCCGCACCACGCTGGCGGCGAAGTTCTGGGGGACGTTCCGCTGCCAGACGTACTGGCTGCTGGCCACGCGGGGCGCCTGGCGCGTGCTGCTCTCGCTCGCGCGCACGGGCGGCTTCGAGCCCGGCAAGACCGACCGCGTCACCGTGCCGCCGGTGTCCCTCGCCGTGCCGCGCGGCACTCCTTCGTCCTGACCTCGTCGACGGCGGTGCCCTCGGGCGTCAGCACGACGCCGTACGCCGCGCTCGCCACGGCCGCCGAGATCTTGCCGTCGAGCCGATCGGCCAGTACGGCCGCCGGGTCCCGATCGAGCGGGTCGCCGTAGCCGGCGCCGCCGGCGATGTACTCCCAGAGCTGGTCGCCGGGGTGCAGGACGATCATCTTCTTCGACGGGAGCTCTTCGCGGGCCCCGTCCTTCCGGACGATGAAGGCGTGGGCGCGGGCGCCGGGCGCGCCGCCCTCGAGACCCCAGGGCGACGAGGCGAAGCGCTCGCCGCGGTGGGAGACCATCACGTCCGTCGTCGTCGCCTCGAAGACCTTCTCGAGGCCGAGGCCGCCGCGGAAGCGCCCGGCGCCGCCCGAGCCGCTCCACAGCCGCAGGCGAGGGATGCGCAGCGGGAAGTTCATCTCGACCGACTCCACGGGAATGTTCATGCAGTTCGACACGTCGGTCTCGATGACGTCGATGCCGTCCTTGTCCGGCCGGGCGCCCATGCCGCCGGCGGCCAGCTCGCTGGCCACGAACGGGCGGCCCGTCTCGGGATCGCGGCCGCCGAAGGCCATCACCAGCAAGGTCCCCGAGTTCGCCGCCGGCATGCGGCCGGGCAGGGCCCCCACGAGCGCGCCGAGGATCGTGTCGGCGATGCGCTTGATCGTGGCCGTCCGGCAGCTCACGGGCGCCGGCGGCCGCGGATTCACGATCGTCCCTTCGGGCAGGACGGCGTCCACGGCGCGGAAGCAGCCGCCGTTGTTCGGGATCGACGCGTCGGAGATCGCGCGCACCGCGTAGTACACCGCCGACATCGTCGAGGCCGGCACCGAGTTGAAGGGGCCGCGGACCTGGGGATCGCTGCCCGTGAAGTCGAACGTCATCGCCGAGCCGCGCACGCGCAGCGTCACCGCGATCTTGACGGGCTGCCCGACGTTCACGCCGTCGTCGTCCAGCCAGTCCTCGAAGGCATAGTCCCCGTCGGGGATGCCGGCGATCTGGGCCCGCGTGAGACGCTCGGCGCGGTCGAGCAGCTCGTCGATGTAGGCCAGCACCGTCGAGGCGCCGTGGGTGGCGCACAGCTCCCGCAGCCGCGTGCCGCCGAGCCGGCCGGCCGCCAGCTGGGCCATCAGGTCGCCGGTGAACACGTCCGGCAGGCGCACGTTGCGCGTGAGGACGCGGAAGAGGTTCTCGTCCAGCTCCCCGGCCCGGAAGAGCTGGGTGGGCGGGATGATCAGTCCTTCCTGGTAGAGCTCGGTCGCGTCGGTCGGCACGCTGCCCGGCGTGCGGCCGCCGACGTCCTGGTGGTGGCACATCGTGCACGCCAGCGCCACGGCGCGCCCCTCCGCGAACACGGGCAGCGCCAGGGTGATGTCGGGCAGGTGGGTGCCGCCGTCGTAGGGGTCGTTCAGCAGGAAGGCGTCGCCGTCGCGCATGCGCTCCGGCGGGAACGCGCGCACGAGCCGCTGGGCGGCGAACTGCAGGGCCCCGAGGTGGATGGGGATGGCCGCCGCCTGCGCGATGGTCTCGCCGTGGGTGTTGAAGAGGGCGGCGGAGGCGTCGAGCCCTTCCTTGACGATCGGGGAGGCCGCGCTCTTGAGGAGCGTCAGCTCCATCTCGTCGGCGATGGCGTCGAGCCGGTTGCGCAGCACTTCGAGGAGGATCGGGTCGAGGGTCATCGGCCCCTCCGCAGGCGCAGGGTGCCGGCGTCGTCCACGAGCGCGGTGACGCCGGGCGGGATCACGGTGGTCGTGTCGATCTGCTCGACGATGGCCGGCCCGGCCAGGCGCGCCCCGCGCGGCAGGTGCGTGCGCTCGTAGATCGGCGTGGGCACGAAGCCGCCGAAGTACGCGGGCCGCTCGCCCACGCGCGCGTCGGCCAAGGTCCCGCTCGCCTGGGCCGCCGGCGTCACGACCGGTCGCGGGAGCGGGTAGGTGTGGACGGCGCGGAAGTTCACGAACTCGACCGGCTGCTGCGCGCGGGCGTAGCCGTAGACGCGCTCGTGGACCGCGTGGAACGCCGCCAGGATCTCGGGCAGGCGCGCGCGCGTAACCGGCACGGGGACCGGCACCTCCAGCTCGTAGGCCTGGCCGACGTAGCGCATGTCGGCGGCGTACGCCACGCGCACCGCGTCGGCCGGCACGCCCTCCTCGCGCATGCGGCCGCGTCCGGCCGCGTCGAGCTCGGCGAGGCAGCGCGCGACGGCGTCGAGGTCGGCCGCGTCGGTGCGCGCGTGCAGGGTGCGCGCGTGGTGGTGCTCGATGGCTGCGGCGAGGAGGCCGAAGGCGGCCAGGACCCCGGGCGCCTCGGGCACCAGTACCTCCGGCATCCCCATCTCCTCGGCGAGGGCCGCGCCGTGCACCGGTCCCGCGCCGCCCAGCACCACCAGCGCGAACTGCCGCGGATCGTAGCCGCGCTTGATCGTGACCAGGCGGATCTGGTCCGCCATGCGCGCGTTCACCACGCGATGGACGCCGGCGGCGGCCGTCACGGCGTCCACGCCGAGCCGGCGGCCGACGCGGGCGAGGGCGCGCTCGGCCGCCGCCACGTCGAGCGTCAGCGCGCCGCCGGCGAAGCGCGCGGGGTTCAGGTAGCCGAGCACGACGCTCGCATCCGTCACGGTCGCCTCGTCACCACCGCGGCCGTAGCACGCGGGGCCGGGCTCGGCGCCCGCGCTGCGTGGGCCCACCCGCAGGCCCCCGGCCGCGTCGAGCCACGCGATGCTGCCGCCGCCCGCGCCGATCGTGTTCACGTCCACCATGGGCGTGCGGACGGGGTAGGGACCGATCGCGCCCTCGCTGGCCAGGAGCGGTCGGCCCTCGCGGACCAGCGCGACGTCGTTGCTAGTGCCGCCCATGTCGAGCGAGACGAAGTCCCGCACGCCGGAGCGCTCGGCGGCGAACGCCGCGCCGATGACGCCGCCGGCGGGTCCCGACAGGAAGAGCGTGACCGGCTGCCGCGCCGCCAGCGCCGCCGACACGATGCCGCCGCGCGAGCGCATGATGAGCGGAACGCGCGGCACGCCGAGGCCGCGCAGCGTGTCGGCCAGCCCGGCCAGGTAGCGCTTCACGACCGGACCGAGGTAGGCGTCGAAGGCGGTCACGCACAGACGCTCGTACTCCCGGAAGGTCGGGTCGACGTCCGACGACAGGGACACGCTGATCTCGGGCGCCAGCTCGGCGATGAGCTCGCGGGTGCGGCGCTCGTGGGCGGGGTTGACGAACGAGAACAGGTAGCAGACCGCGACGGCCTGCACGGCGTGCGCGCGGAGCGTCGCCACCGCGCGGCGCACGGCGTCCTCGTCCAGGGGGACGAGGACGTGGCCGCGGGCGTCCAGCCGTTCGGGGATCCCGAGGCGACGCCGGCGCGGGGCCAGGAACGTCGGCACCTCCGGATCCATGCCGAGGTCGTACATGCGCGAGCGCTTCATCCGGCCCAGCTCGAGCACGTCCTCGAAGCCTTCGGTGGTGAGGACGGCGGTGACGGCGCCCTTCTGCTCGAGGATGGCGTTGGTGGCGACGGTGGTGCCGTGGATGAAGCGCTCGACGTCGGCGGGCCGAGCCTCGGCGAGGGTCAGCACCCGGGTGACCGCGGCCCCGATGCCCTCGAGCAGGTCCTTGGGCGTGCTCGGCACCTTCGTGAGCGAGAGCCGGCCCGTCCGGTCGAGGGCGACGATGTCCGTGAAGGTGCCGCCGATGTCGACACCGATCTGCACCGGAACCTCCTAGGAGCGCGGCTCAGGTTATCATACGGCGCGGTGATGCGAGCGGCGTGCGACGCCAGAGGGGTGAGGTCATGCTGAAGCCGATGGCTGATCGTCGTCAGTTCCTGATCGGAAGCGGTGCCGTCCTGGGCGCGGCGATGGTGGGCGCCGGCCCGGCCCGGGCCCAGGGCCGCCGCGGGGAGATCATCGCCGGGCTGTCGGAGCGCATGCTCACGCTCGATCCGGCGAATCACTACTCGATCTCGGCCACGTCGGTGCTGCGCCACGTCTACGATCCACTGCTCGACGTCACCAACGACGACAAGTTCGTGCCCGCGCTGGCCGAGACCTGGCGGCCGGTCAATAACACGACCTGGAAGTTCACGCTGCGCAAGGGCGTGAGCTTCCACGACGGCACGCCGTTCACGGCCGACAGCGTGGTCTTCACCCTCAAGCGCGTGCGGGACAACAGCAAGCTGATCAAGTCGTTCGTCTACCAGGACATCGAGGACGTCCAGAAGGACGGCGACCACGCGGTGACGGTGACCACGAAGCGGCCGTTCGGCTCGCTCCCCGCGCACCTGACGATGCTCGGCATGCTGCCGCCGAGCGCGGGCGGCGCCGAGGATGCGTTCTTCCAGAAGCCGGTGGGGACGGGCCCCTTCAGGTTCGTCAACTGGACGCACGGCGACCGCGTGGAGCTTGCGGCGAACCCCACCTACTGGAAGCCCGGGATTCCCAGGGTCGAGAAGGTGACGGTCCGCTTCATCCCGGAGCTCTCCACGCGGGTGGCGGCCCTGCGGGCGGGCGAGATCCACGTGATCGATCGCGTGTGGCCGGACATGGTCCAGACCCTCAAGACCACCCCGGGTGTGAAGGTCCTGGACACGCCGGCCCTCGAGGCGCAGCGCTGGCACTTCCAGCTCGCCCGGGAGACGGTCAAGGACCCGCGCGTGCGCAAGGCCATCTCGCTGGCCATCGACCGCAACGTCATCATCAAGGACCTGCTGCTGGGCTACGGCCGTCCGGTCGTGAGCCCCATCCCGCCCGGACTCATCGGCCACACGAATCTGGGGCAGAAGCCGTACGACCCCGAGAAGGCGCGTCAGCTCCTCAAGCAGGCGGGCCAGACCAGCCTGACGCTCGACTTCGTGCTGATGAAGGACCTCTATCCCAAGCAGCTGGAGATCGCCCAGGCGGTGGCAGCGATGCTGGGCGAGGTCGGCATCAAGGTGAACATCCGCAATCTCGAGATCGCCACCGCCCGCGAGCAGCGGACGGCCGGGAACTACGACCTCTTCTTCTCGGGCTGGGCCCACATGCCGCACGACCCCGACTGGTACTTCGGCCAGTGGTTCACCAAGGCCGGGGCCGAGAAGCTCACGCGCTTCTCCGACCCGCGGGTCGAGCAGCTGGTCGCCGAGGGCCGGGTGCCCGACCCCAAGGTGCGCCAGCAGAAGTACGCCGAGATCGAGCGGATCCTGTGGGAGGACGAGCCGGAGATCTGGCCGTACTACAGCGTGGCCATCTACGCCATCAGCGACAAGCTGCGCAACTTCGAGGCGCGGCGGGACTACTACGTGCTGCTGCACGAGGTTGGCATCGCCTGACCCCGACTCGGACGGCGTAGCCCGCCGGTGCGCTCCTACCTGCTGAGGCGGCTCTGGCAGTCGGCGGTGACGCTCGTCGGCGTCTCCCTGCTGGTGTTCGTGATCCTGCGCGTGATCCCTGGCGATCCGGCCAAGATGCTTCTGCCCGAGGGCGCGCCCCAGTCGGCGGTCGAGGCGCTCAACCGCGAGCTCGGCCTGCGCGAGCCGCTGTGGGTGCAGTACGGCATCTTCCTGCGATCGGTGGCTCGCGGCGACTTCGGCCAGTCGTTCCAGTACCGCGCCCCCGCGCTGCGGGTGGTCGTCGAGCGGGTGCCGGCGACGATCCAGCTCGCGCTGACGGCCATGCTGCTCACCGTCGTGTTCGGGGTGTCGATCGGCGTGCTGGCCGCGGTCCGTCGGGGCACCGGCTACGACTACGCCGGCACCGTGCTCGCCGTGCTCGGCCAGTCGCTGCCGAACTTCTGGCTGGGGATCATGCTCATCCTGCTCTTCGGCGTCACGCTGCGCTGGCTGCCGACCTCGGGCTTCCAGGGCTGGCAGTACCTCGTACTCCCGAGCGTCACCCTGGCCGCCTTCCCGACCGCGCTGGTGGCGCGGCTCACCCGGTCGAGCCTGCTCGAGATCCTGGGCCAGGAGTACATCCGAACCGGGCGAGCCAAGGGGCTGGGGGAGCGGGCGGTGATCTGGCGGCACGCGCTGCGGAACGCGACGATCCCGCTGCTCACCGTGATCGGGCTGCAGATCGGCACGCTCCTGGGCGGGGCGGTGATCACCGAGTCGATCTTCGCCTGGCCGGGGATGGGCAAGCTCGTCGTGGACGCGATCTTCTTCCGCGACTTCCCGGTCGTACAGACCGTGCTGATCCTGTCGGCCACGATCTTCGTGGTCATCAACCTGGTCATCGACCTGCTCTACACCGTGCTCGACCCTCGCATCCGCTACGGATGAGCCGCCTGCTGCGCCATCCGATGGGCGTGGTGGGTGGCCTCATCCTGGCCGCGGTGGTCGTGGCCAGTCTCGCGGCCCCGCTGCTGGCCTCGTCCGATCCGGTCAAGCCGAGCTTCGGCAAGCGGCTGCAGCCACCCCGGGTGCTCGGCGGCGCCTCCCAGTACGTGCTGGGGAGCGACAACCTCGGGCGCGACATCCTGGCGCGCCTGCTCTACGGCGGCCGCGTCTCGCTGGCGCTGGCGGCGAGCGCCGTCGTGCTCGCGGCGGGAGTGGGCGTGACGGTGGGCCTGGCCGCCGGCATCCTCGGCGGCCGGCTGGACACGGTCGTCATGCGCGTGGCCGACGTCCAGCTGGCGTTTCCGGTCATCATGCTCGCCATCGCGATCGTGGCGGTGGTGGGCACCAGCCCCGGCGCGCTGGTGTCGGTGCTGGCGCTGTCGGGGTGGGTGCTCTACGCGCGGACGGTGCGGGCGAGCGTGCTGACGATTCGCCAGCTCGACTACGTGGAGGCCGCCCGCACCCTGGGCGCGAGCGACCTCCGCGTGGTCCTCCTGCACATCCTCCCGAACACGCTGGCGCCGATCCTGGTCATCGGCTCCAGCCAGTTCGCGACCATGGTCCTGCTCGAGTCGGGCCTGTCCTTCCTGGGACTGGGGGTACAACCACCGGAGCCCTCCTGGGGCGCGATGCTCGCCGAGGGGCGCGACTACCTGTCCAATGCCTGGTGGCTGGCGACGGTGCCAGGCCTGGCCATCTCGCTCGTCGTGCTCGGGGCCAACTTGCTCGGCGACGGGCTCCGCGATCTCCTCGATCCGCGCCTCCGACAGTAGGTCCTAGCCGGCCGCGCGGGGATGGACCGGCGATGCCTGCTCGGGTCGCGGTCTCCGTGGATATAATTCACGGGAATCGATCGAGGGGGAGAGTGCCGATGGGGGTTGACGGTCGCAAGCGGGTGCTGCGCGTGTCGAAGGAAGTCCAGCCGTACCGCACGGAGCTCACCCCCGTGTCGTTCCTGCGCCGCAGCGCCTACGTCTTCCCCGACAAGACGGCGATCGTGCACGGTGAGCGGCGCTACACGTACCGGCAGTTCGAGGAGCGCGTGAACCGCCTCGCCTCGGGGCTGCGCGCCCTGGGGCTGCGCCACCTCGACCGGGTGGCCGCGATCCTGCCGAACACGCCGGCCATGCTGGACGTGCACTTCGGGGTCCCCGCGGCCGGGCTGGTGATCGTGCCGGTGAACACCCGGCTCAGCAGCGACGAGATCGGCTACATCCTGAACCACTCCGGCGCCAAGGTGCTCCTGGTGGACCACGAGCTCGAGGCGCTCGTGAAGCCGCTCGACCTCGGCGGCATGACGGTCATCCGCGTGGACGACACCGGCGCGGCGGGCGATCCCTACGAGGACTTCCTGGCGGCGCAGTCGCCGGAGCCCGGCGAGCCGTGGATCGAGGACGAGTACGAGACGATCTCGATCAACTACACCTCCGGCACGACCGGCCGGCCGAAGGGCGTCATGGTCCACCACCGCGGCGCGTACCTCAACGCGCTCGGCGAGACCGTCGAGACGGGCATGACGTTCGACGCCAAGTACCTGTGGACGCTGCCGATGTTCCACTGCAACGGCTGGTGCTTCACGTGGGGCGTGACCGCGCTCTCGGCCACGCACGTCTGCCTGCGCCGGGTGGAGTCCGGCCGCGTGTGGGACCTGATCGACCGCGAGGGCATCACCCACTACTGCGGCGCGCCGACGGTGCAGATCGGCATCGTGAACGACCCCAAGGCCCACGCGCTCCCGCGCACCGTGACCTGCGCGGTGGCGGGCGCGCCGCCGTCGCCCACGCTGCTCGGCCGGCTGAAGGAGCTGGGGTTCCGGCCGGTGCACGTGTACGGGCTCACCGAGACGTACGGCCCCCACACCGTCTGCGCCTGGAACGAGGAGTGGGACCGGCTGCCGGCCGACGCAATGGCCGAGAAGGCCGCGCGCCAGGGGCAGGGCTACGTGGTGGCCGACCTCGTGCGCGTCGTGGACGACCAGATGCAGGACGTGCCGATGGACGGGCAGACGCTCGGCGAGGTCGTCATGCGCGGCAACAACGTGATGAAGGGCTACTTCGAGCAGGCCGACGCCAGCGCCGAGGCCTTCCGGGGCGGGTGGTTCCACTCCGGTGACTTGGCCGTCTGGCATGCGGACGGGTACATCGAGCTTCGAGACCGGAAGAAGGACATCATTATTTCAGGCGGCGAGAACATCTCGACGATCGAGGTCGAGCAGGCGGTGGCGAAGCACCCGGCGGTGATGGAGTGCGCGGTCGTGGCGGTCCCTGATCCCAAGTGGGGCGAGCGGCCCAAGGCCTACGTGACGCTCAAGCCGGGCCGGCAGGCGAGCGAGGCCGAGATCATCGCGTTCTGTCGCGAGCACATCGCCCACTTCAAGTGCCCGGCGGCGGTGGAGTTCGGCGACCTGCCCAAGACGTCGACCGGCAAGGTCCAGAAGTTCGTCCTCCGCGACCGCGAGTGGAAGGGCCAGGCCAAACGGATCAACTGATGACGCTCGTGGAAGGCGGTCACGGCCAGGGGTGGACGGCGGTTCATGTCGCGCGCTCGCGCGCATGGCTCGCCGGTCGCCGCAGCTCGTTCGGCGCGGAGCTCGCTGCGACCCCCCATCCCCCAGAGGGGGGGTGGCGCGAGGGCTTTCATCCGTCGGCGGCTTGCTCGCCCCACGCCGAACGAGCGCGGCGACGACGGCTCGCCATGAAGCGCGAGCGCGCGACATGAACCGCCGTCCACCCCTGGCCGTGACCGCCCTCCAGGACCGTCTTCGGTAGGCGAGGCCATGAGTCTCGAGCAGACGCTCACAGAGACGTTGACGCAGGCGATTCGCGACAAGGACTCGCGGGTGGCGGATGTCGTGCGCATGCTGAAGAGTCGTATTACCGAGCGGCGGACGGCGAAGGGGTTCAGCGGTCAGGTCGATGACGCGCTGGTGCTCGACGTCATCGCGGCCTACCGCAAGTCGCTCCAGAAGGCGCTGCCCGACTACGAGAAGGCCGGCGAGCGGGGGCGGGCCCAGGCCGAGCAGCTGCGCTTCGAGATCGAGTTTTGCGAGCGCTTCCTGCCGCGCGGCCTCGACGAGGAGGCCCTGCGGGCGCTGGTGCGCGAGCGGCTCGGCGCGCTCGGCATCACCGACGCCAAGCAGGTGGGCCGTGTCGTCGGCGACGTCATGAAGACCCACAAGGGGCAGGTTGAGGCCGGCGACGTCAAACGCATCGCCGAGGAGCTCCTCAGGACCTAAGTCCAGTTGTAGAAGGCCGCTTGTAAAAGTTGCCCCGCCGCCCCGTCACGGCCCTCCAAGTGGTCCATCCACGAGGCCTTTCGGCCCTGGTGCCGGTCTTGCACTCGACCGGAGTGAGGAGGGCACAGGCCCATGAACAAGCTGACGACTGCCGCGTGCGCACTCGCCCTGGGGATCGCCTGGGCCGCGGCGCCCGCGAGCGCACAGACGACGCCGAAGCAGACCGAGCAGAAGGCGGATCAGATCGAGAAGCAGACTGAGCAGAAGGCCGACCAGATCGAGCGTGACGCCAAGCAGAAGGCGCGCGAGACGCGCAAGGCTGGCGACGCCGAGGCCGACCGGGTCCGCGGCAAGAGCGGCGACACCGTCGGGGACAAGATGGACCGCGCCTGGGACAAGACCAAGGCGAAGAGCCGCGAGATGAAGGACAAGGTCACCGGCAACGGGACCGCCAACGGTGACGTTCGCGCCGCGCAGCAGGCGCTGCAGGAGAAGGGCTTCAACCCCGGTCCGATCGATGGGGTGATGGGCCCCCGCACCAGCGCGGCGGTCAAGGAGTTCCAGGAGAAGGAGAACCTGACGGCGACGGGTCAGCTCGATGCCGAGACCCGCGCGCGCCTGATGGCCTCCGCCAGCACGCCGGCCGCCTCGCCGGCGGAGCGCACGGGAGCCACCCCGAAGCGCCAGACGCCGTAACGGCGTAGAGTCGTCCACAGTGCACGAGAGGCCGGGAGCGAACCCGGCCTCTCCTCATTTCAGTTGCCGGCGCGGACCTCCTTGAAGACCCGGGAGGCCACCAGCAGCGCGTCGCGTGATGCCGGCGCGCCGCAATATCCAAGCAGGTGGATCAGCGCCTCGGTGAGCTCCTGCTCCGTCCAGCCCTGGCGCAGCGCCATGCGTAGGTGGATCTCCAGCTCGGCCTCGTGCGCGGTCGCCGCGTCGGAGATCACGCAGATTAGCGTGCGCGTCTTGAGGTCGAGCCCGGGCCGGGTCCACAGCGTGCCGAACACCGACTCCGTCGCGACGTCGATGAACTCCTTCATGACCGGGTCGGCGTAGCTGTTCTTGTTCGCGCGCTCCACCCAAGCGTCGCCCAGCAGTCGCCGCCGCATCTCGCGACCCTTCTGCATCGTCTCGCTGTCGCTCATTCGAATCCTCCACGGCCCGCGGATCGAGCCCCGGGCGCGCCCCATGGTACCGCGACGTCAGCGGGGCCCTCGCCGTTCCGGCCGTAGGGCCCCCACTCAGGGATCGCGCAGCGTGATCCAGACCGGAGCGTGATCGCTGGCGCCGTCGTGCCCTCGCGTGTCCTGATCGACGCCGGCCTCCAGCAGTCGTCCGCTCACCGCCGGGCTCAGCAGGAGGTGATCGATGCGAAGGCCGTGGCCCCGCCGCCAGCCGTCGCGCTTGTAGTCCCAGAAGGTGTAGTGCGCCTCGCTCGGCTGAGGATGGCAGGCGCGGATGGCGTCGCGGTAGCCGAGCGCGAGCAGGCGCTGGTACGCGGCGCGCGACGCCGGCTGCACGAGGGCGTCGTTCCTCCAGGAGGCTTTCGACGGGTACATGTCGTGGTCGGTCGGGACGACGTTGAAGTCGCCCGCGAGAATGACGGGGACGCTGGCGTCGCACAGGGCGTGGGCGTGCGCGTGCAGGCGCGCCATCCACCGGAGCTTGTAGTCGAAGCGAGGTCCTGGCTGGGGATTGCCGTTCGGCGCGTACAGACACGCCATGAGCACCCCACCCGCGGCCGCCTCGATGTAGCGGCACTGGGTGTCGTCGCTCGCTCCAGGGAGCGCGCGGCGCGTGACGATCGGGTCGGCGCCCCTGGTCAGGATCGCGACACCGTTGTAGGCGCCCTCGGCGGTCCAGGCGGCGCCGTAGCCAGCAGCCTCCAGATCGGAGCGCGGGAAGCCCGCCTGGTGGACCTTGAGCTCCTGCACGCAGACCACATCGGGGGCCGCCGCGGCGAGCCAGCCGAGAAGGTTGGGCAGTCGGCGCTGAATTCCGTTGATGTTGAACGTGGCGATCTTCACGCAGGGTCAGCGGGGCGAGCGGGCGTCGGTCTCGACGCAGAGCCAGGAGCGACCGTCGCGCTCGAGCAGGACGTCCGTGCCCTTGTTCCACACGGTCACCTGGTCGTCGGCGTAGCGCGCGCCCGAGGCGGCCGGCACCCGAGGAAGTCGACGGCGGCCGTCGGGCAGCCAGGCGTCGACCGCGTCCTCGCCCACGTAGGTGACCGCCAGCGCGGGACCGTCGGGGCAGCGGTAGACGTGCGCGCGCCGCGGCGCGGTGTCGGCTGCGGCGGGCTTCGGGGGCGCCAGCACGAGACGCACGTGGCCCGTCTCGTCGAGCAGCACCAGACGGTCGCCCTCGTGACGAGCCGTCCGGACCGCGGCGAGCGCCGCCAGGAACCGCGTCTCCTGTTGCATCACCGGCGGCGGACAGGCCATGCGGGTGGCGCGGATCTCGCTGGCGCGCAGTGCCGCGCCCGCCGCCTGGAGATAGCCGGAGTACTGGTTGCAGCCGGTCCGACCGGACACGCGACCCTCCTCGAAGCGCACCGTAGCCGGCGCGTGGTATGCCACCAGCTCCTCGATCCGCTCCACGGCCCACGACGTCCCGACCAGCGTCGGCTCGGGTGCGGCGGCCGGCGCGGGGCCGCGGGCGCGCGCGCAGCCGGTGAGCATCACGATCAGTCCCACGACGATCGACATCACTCGCATGCCGGTCCCCCGTGGCGCCCATCGTACCCCGCGGATTTGACCCGGGACCGGCAGAGCGAGTAGGGTGTCGGCGCGGTTCGGGCCACCCGGACCCGGCGAAGGGAGTCACCCATGAAAGCGGCCGTCCTCTACAAGGCGAACACTCCGCTCGAGGTCGTCGACGTCAAGCAGGAGGATCCCCGGCCCGGCGAGGCGCGCGTGAAGGTGAAGGCCGCCGGCGTGTGCCACAGCGACTGGCACATCATGAACGGCGACTGGACTGTGCCGCTTCCGATGGTGCTCGGGCACGAGGCGGCCGGCATCGTGGAAGACGTCGGGGCCGGCGTCACCACCGTGAAGCCCGGCGACCACGTCATCTTCTCGTTCCGCCCCCAGTGCGGCCACTGCCTGTACTGCTCGATCGGCCGCTCCGTGCTCTGCGACGGCCACAACGACACGCCCCGCTGGGTGATGTTCGACGGCACCCCGCGGCTGTCGCGCAACGGCGAGGGGCTGAATCAGCTCGCCCGCATCGGCACCTTCTCCGAGAAGGTCGTGTGCCCCGCCGAGCAGCTGGTGCCCATCCGTCAGGACATGCCGTGGCCCCAGGCGGCGCTGGTCGGCTGCTGCGTGCCGACGGGCGTCGGCGCCGTCACCCGCTGCGCCGAGGTCGAGGCCGGCGCATCGGTGCTGGTGATCGGATGCGGCGGCGTCGGGCTGAACGTCGTGCAGGGGGCGCGGCTGGCCGGCGCGGCGACGATCATTGCCTGCGACCTGCTCGACTCGAAGCTCACCTACGCCAAGGACTTCGGCGCCACCCACACGGTGAACGCGTCCAGCACCAAGGTCGTCGACTACGCGCGGAGCCTGACCGGGGGCCGCGGCGTCGACTACGCGTTCGACGCGATCGGCGGCGAGGCCACCACGCTGCAGATCGTCGACGCCATCCGGCCCGGCGGCACGGCGGTGATCGTCGGCATGGCCGCGATGGCCGTGCGCGCCCCCGTCACCCCGTACATGATGGCGCTGCAGGAGAAGTGCCTGAAGGGGACCATGTACGGCTCGGTCCGACCGGACCTCGACTTCCCCCGGCTGGTCGATCTGTACATGCAGAAGCGGCTGAAGATCGACGAGCTGGTGAGCCGGACCTACCGGATCGAGGAGATCAACGAAGGCTTCGCCGCCCTGCGCACCGGCCAGGTGGCCCGCGGCGTGGTGACGTTCGACTAGGTCCGCTTGACTCGGTGGGGGACCGCGAGTAAGGTACGTGGGTCACCGCGGGGTGGAGCAGCCCGGTAGCTCGTTGGGCTCATAACCCAAAGGTCGCTGGTTCAAATCCAGCCCCCGCAACCATCGACGACGAGGGGTTAGCGGACGCAGCAGCCGCTAACCCCTTCGCTTTACCCAGACTTCACCCAGGAATTGGGTTGCGCCGGCGTGCCCGCCGTGGCGGACGTCCCGTTCTGAGCCTCGCGAGCCCGTCGCGAGTCGACTCGCTCTCAGTACCAGCCGAGAGTGGCGATCGTCTTCCCGTACGATGTTGCGGTCTCGCGGAACCGCTCTGTCTCGCGGAACCGCTCTGTCTCGCGGAACCGCTCTATGAGCCCTGGAACATACCCGCCCTTATCGGCAGCCAGGCCGGCCCATCTCCGTTCGCTTGTACCGGCAAGCTGCTGGCGGAGGGCGAGGTTCTCGAGGGCGAGTTGACGATGGCCGCCGAACAGGAAGGGGAGAATCCGAAACAGGGCGAGCAGGAGGGTAATCATCAGGCTGGGATTGTTGCCGAGTCCGGAACGGCAAATCAACCGCTTACCCGGCGGATGGGGTTTTGGCGAAGGACAGCCTGGTGCCGCACCCTACCGCTGCTAGCGCCTAGCTGCACTGCAGTAACAGTCGTTGTGTTGGTGACGCTCCAGGCTACGACAAGCGTAGGGAT
>Ga0209382_10000551_pt1 | contig 61979 bp, 53 predicted proteins | sample SoiMetdeltSBSDD5_FD_187599 | JGI IMG/M metagenome (GOLD analysis project Ga0209382, IMG submission 187599) | Bulk soil microbial communities from a Populus tree surrounding site in Tennessee, USA - Soil MetaG P. deltoides SBSDD5 (SPAdes) (version 2) | ecosystem: Environmental > Terrestrial >...
GGACCCGGGGATCGTCCAGGCCGGCGAGGACGTCGCGGGTGCCGTCGGTCGAGCCGTCGTCGACGACGATCACCTCGGCCGTCCACGGCGAGGCCAGCACCTGGTCGACCACGGTGGCGATCGTGGCCCGCTCGTTGTAGCAGGGGATCACGACCGACAGGCAGGGATGGGGTTCGGCCACCACGCCGGGCGATCGTAGTGGCTCGGCGACTCGGCACGACCGGTTGACATAGACGGCATTCCGCACGCTTACTGGCGGTAAGCGCACGCACCGTCGCAGGGGGTTCACCGATGACCGACGTCCTGGCGCGCCCGGATGACATCGCCGGCGCGCAACCGGAGCCACGCACAGCGCCCGACCCCCGCCCCGAGCCCGCCGCCGCCCGGGTCCGCGCCACGGCCGGCCCGGGGATCGCGGTCGCCGCGCTGGCGGCGCTCACCGCCGGCGCCGGGCTGATCCACCTCGTGATGACGCCGTCGCACATGGGCGAGTCGGCGCTCGAGGGCGCCGGGTTCCTGCTGGCGGCCTGGGTCCAGATCGGGCTGGCGGTGGCGCTGGCCCGGCGGGCGGCGCCCGGCCGGGCGCTGCTGGCCTCCGCCGCCGTCGCCAACGGCGCGCTGATCGGACTGTGGGCGGTGAGCCGGACGGTGGGCCTGCCGTGGGTCGGCGAGCACGCCGGCCACGCCGCCACCATGTCGGTCGTCGACGGGACGACGGTGGCGTTCGAGGCGCTGGCGGCGCTGCTGGCCCTCGGGCTGCTGCGCCGGCCCGGGTTCCTGGCCCGCACCGGCGGCGCCGCGCTCGTGGTCCCCGTCGCGGTGGTGGCGCTCACCAGCGCGGTCGTCGCCTCGCCGTCGGCCCGCGACCACGCCTCGGGGTCCCACGGCGAGCACGCCACCGGACACGACGGCATGGCCGCCGGCCACGACCACGGCGACGCCGGCGCGGCCGCCCCCGCCGACGACAAGGGGTGGTCGCAGCTGAGCAACGGCCACGACCACGGCAGCGCCGGGCTGGTCGACCTGGACGCCGCCACCCAGGCCGAGCTCGACGGCCAGCTGGCGGTGACCGAGGAGCTCATGGCCTCCTACCCGACCGTGGCCGACGCCGAGGCCGCCGGCTGGCGGCGCACCGGGCCGTTCACGCCGGGGCTCGGCACCCACTACGTGAACTTCGGCGGCATGCGCATGGTCACCGGCACCGTGGACCGCGAGGAGCTGCTGACGCCGGTCCTCATCTACGACGGCTACGCACCCGACTCGCCGCTGGCCGGGTTCATGTACCTCTCGGTCGGATCCCAGACGCCGCCCGAGGGGTTCGCCGGCCCCAACGACCACTGGCACTACCACGAGAACGTGTGCCTGGTCCCCCGGGCCGACGGAGGCCTCGACACGCCCTTCGGGGCCGATGAGACCGAGGTCAACGAGCGCATGTGCACCGACCTCGGCGGCAGGTGGGCGCCGGTCGTCCAGAACATGGTCCACGTGTGGACGGTCCCCGGCTACGAGCACCCGGACAACGTGTTCGGCGACCTCAACCCGGTCCTCACCTGCCCGGACGGGACGTACCACCGGCTCGAGTGGAAGGACTCGGGATCGCGGGAGACCCTCTGCCTCGGCCCCTGACCCGCGTCAGGGGCCGGCGCGTTGGGTGCCGCCGCACGGTGGTCCGTAGCATCGACTGCGTGACCGATCAGCCGAACCTCGACGACTGGCGGAAGCTGGCCGCCCAGGACCTCAGGGGCGCCGACCCCGACACGCTGGTCTGGCACACGCCCGAGGGCATCGATGTGAAGCCCCTCTACACCGCCGCCGATCTGGCGGAGGTGGAGGGGCTCGACTCGCTGCCCGGCTTCGCCCCGTTCACCCGGGGCGTGCGGGCCACGATGTACGCCAACCGGCCGTGGACGATCCGCCAGTACGCGGGGTTCTCCACCGCCGAGGAGTCGAACGCCTTCTACCGGCGCAACCTGGCCGCGGGGCAGATGGGCCTGTCCGTGGCGTTCGACCTGGCGACCCACCGGGGCTACGACTCCGACCACCCGCGGGTGGAGGGCGACGTCGGCAAGGCCGGCGTGGCCATCGACTCGGTCGAGGACATGAAGATCCTGTTCGACCAGATCCCGCTGGAGAAGATGTCGGTCTCCATGACCATGAACGGGGCGGTGCTGCCGACACTGGCCGCCTTCGTGGTGGCGGGCGAGGAGCAGGGCGTGGACCAGGCCCAGCTCAGCGGCACCATCCAGAACGACATCCTCAAGGAGTTCATGGTCCGCAACACCTACATCTACCCGCCCGAGCCGAGCATGCGGATCGTGGCCGACATCATCGAGTACACGGCCGAGCACATGCCCCGGTTCAACTCGATCTCGATCTCGGGCTACCACATGCAGGAGGCGGGGGCGACGGCGGTCCAGGAGCTCGCCTTCACCATCGCCGACGGGATGGAGTACGTCCGCTACGCCCTCGGGCGAGGGCTCGACATCGACCGGTTCGCCGGCCGGCTGTCGTTCTTCTTCGCCATCGGCATGAACTTCTTCATGGAGGTGGCGAAGCTGCGGGCCGCCCGGCTGCTGTGGCACCGGGTGATATCGCAATTCGAGCCGACGGACCCGCGGTCGGCCATGCTGCGGACGCACTGCCAGACGAGCGGCGTGTCGCTCACCGAGCAGGACCCGTACAACAACGTCGTGCGGACCGCGGTCGAGGCCATGGCCGCGGTGCTGGGCGGGACGCAGAGCCTGCACACCAACAGCTTCGACGAGGCGCTGGGGCTGCCCACCGACTTCTCGGCCCGGATCGCCCGCAACACGCAGCTGATCGTGGCCGAGGAGACCGGCATCCCCCGCGTCGTCGATCCCCTGGCCGGCAGCTACTACGTCGAGGCGCTGACGCAGGCGCTCGTCGACGAGGCGTGGGCGCTGATCCAGGAGGTCGAGGAGCTGGGCGGCATGACCAAGGCGGTCGCGTCCGGGATGCCCAAGCTGCGCATCGAGGAGTCCGCCGCCCGCCGCCAGGCCGCGGTGGACCGCGGCGACGAGGTCATCGTCGGCGTCAACAAGTACCAGCCCGCCAACCCCGACCACGTCGAGGTGCTGTCGATCGACAACACCGACGTCCGCCGCCAGCAGATCGCCCGCCTGGAGCGGGTGCGAGCGTCCCGGGACGAGGCGGCGTGCCAGGAGACCCTGCGCCGGCTGACGGAGGGCGCGGCCGGCGACGGCAACCTGCTGGCCCTGTGCATCGACGCCGCCCGCGCGCGGGCCACGGTCGGCGAGATGAGCGACGCGATGGAGCAGGTCTTCGGCCGGCACAAGGCCGAGATCCGCTCGATCCAGGGCGTGTACGGCTCGGCGTACGAGGGCGACGACGACTTCGCGGCGGTCCAGCGCGAGGTCGAGACCTTCGCCGAGGCCGAGGGCCGCCGTCCCCGCATGCTGGTCGTCAAGATGGGGCAGGACGGTCACGACCGCGGCGCCAAGGTGATCGCGACGGCGTTCGCCGACCTGGGCTTCGACGTCGACGTGGGTCCCCTGTTCCAGACCCCGGCCGAGGCGGCCAGGGATGCGGTCGACAACGACGTCCACGTCGTCGGCGTCTCCAGCCAGGCCGCGGGCCACCGGACGCTGGTCCCCCAGCTGATCGAGGAGCTGCGCGCCGCGGGCGCCGAGGACGTGGTGGTGGTGTGCGGCGGCGTGATCCCCCCGCAGGACTACGACCCGCTGACCGCCGCGGGCGTGGCCGCCATCTTCGGCCCGGGCACCAACATCCCGACGGCCGCCCGCAAGGTCCTCGCCCTCCTCCGCCACACCCGCCCCGCGGCCTAGCCCGGGCCGACCCGTCACAGGGCGGTCGTACACTGCGGGCAATGGCCAAGGCCAAGGTTTCGCAGCCGTCACCGTGCTCGAACTGGCCGGTGGCCGGTTGGTCGAGGCGGCCACCGCCAACGGCGACGAGGTGCTCGCCGTCGAGCGGCCGTTCCCGGTCAGGGTGGTGCCGGGCCAGCTGCTGCAGTAGGGCGCAGCGCCACCGCTGTCGCCGCCGCGGTCACGACGGCCAGGACGGCCACCGCGACCACCAGCGCGGCCGGCCACGGGCTCCAGGCGAGGACGCCCTTCACCGACCCCCACGGGCCCGGGCCGGACCAGGCCCCGCGGACGATGTCGGAGAGCATCCACGCCTGGACGAGCAGCACCACGGCCAGCGCGACCGGGGCGGCCCAGCGGCGGAGGGCGACCGTGAGGCCCACCGCCACCACCGCCATCGGGGGGACGATGGCCGAGTACAGGTAGCGGCCCTGGATGAACGCGTGGTGGCCGGTCACCGCGTACAGCCCGTACGCCCGCCGGGCGATGAAGACCCACAGGAGGGCCGTCAGGAGCCAGGCGAAGGTCACGTCCCAACGGCGCACGCCGCCCGCCGTCGAGCGGCCCCGGGTCGCCGATCGCCAGGCGACCACGCTTGCGGCGATCACGCCCGCCGTGCACAGCACGACCAGGGCGGCCGGCAGGTCGAACTTGGGGTTGCGGTAGCCCACCCACGCCCAGGTGCGGGACACCAGCCGCCCCACAAACGTCCACGAGAACGCCAGCGGGTCGGCCACGAACCCCTCCGGCCGGTCGCTGGCCGACCGGGTCAGGTTCTCCGTCGTCGGGGCGAACTGGCCGTAGCGGACCAGGTTGGCCATCCACCACCACGCGCCCACCACCGCGCTCGTGACACCGGCCAGCGCCAGACCCCGCAGCGCCGGGCGCCGGCGGCCGGCCGTCCACCAGGCCAGGCCGTACGCCACGACGATCCACGGGACGTACATGAGCGCGAACGCCTTGGTCAGCAGCGCCAGCCCGAGCACGACCCCCACCGCCAGGTCGGTGCGCCAGGTCCGCCGCCCCCGGGCGACGCCGACGACGAGCACCGCGAGGATCCCGCCCAGCAGCGTGAGTAGGTTGTCGTTGTTGACCGACGCCCCGATGTGGGCCAGCTGGGGCAGCGCCAGCGGTCCCAGCGCGGCGACCGCCGCCGCCCGGTCGCCGGCGCCCAGCCGCCGCGCCGTCGCCCACGCCAGCAGCGGCAGCGGCAGGACCAGCGCCACATTCACCAGCCGCAGCAGCCCGACCTCCCGGTCGAGGCTCGGGACCCCGTCGCCCGGCAGCAGCAGCCGCTCGGCGCCGAGCACCGCGGCCATCCCCAGGTAGTACAGCGGCGGGTGCTGCGGCATCTGGTTGAACACCCGCGGGGAGTCGGGCCGCGGGTGGTTGGTCGGCTCGGCCTGCCGGTCGGGCGCCAGGCCCCCGAGGTCGTCGACGTCGGGCCGGTTGCTGCGGGGCGGGGCGTCCCGTGCGTCGAAGGCCGGCCACCGCTGCATCGAGTCGATCTGCCAGCGCTGCGTGTCGAGCTGCATGGCCTCGCCGATGTAACGACCGTCGTAGCGCGGGTAGCTGTTGCCCTCGGCCAGGTACAGGGCGAGGTCGATATGGGCATGCTCGTCCGGCGCCCGGTAGTGCGGAACCACCACCGACCACAGCGCCAGCACCAGACCGAACAGCGCGGTGGCCAGCCACACCGCAGCCGGCGGGTGGGGCCGCCGCGGCGGCGGGCCGGCCGACGGGGTCCGCTCAGCGGCGTCGGGCGGGGACTCGGGCTGGTCGGGGACCTGCGGAGCGTCGGGCTCGACCGACGTCACGGCGGTCATGCCTCAACTCGCATCGCCCGTGAAGCCGAGCAGCGGAGGGTCGTCCGGCGACGGCGGCGGGGCCGGGTCGACGGCGAAGATGCGGGCCACCCGGTTCTCGGCCTCGACCACCTGCACCAGCCGGAGCCCGGAGATGTCGTCCCGCTCGAACAGCGGCACCAGCTCCGGGATCAGCCGATCGACCGTGTACTGGTCGGCCACCACCCAGCGGACCCCGTAGTGGCGGGCGAACGTCAGCATGCCCTCGACGCCGGTGTGGGGCATCGCCACCGTGGTCCGCTCGGCGTAGAACGACACGATCATGCTGCGGGTCATGATCCGGTCGGCCGGCTCGACGTTGGCGTCGAGCCACTCGCCCGCCAGCCGCTGCTCGGACTGCTCGGCCGGGTGCCACCAGCCGGCCGCCGACCCCCGGAACGTCGTCACCGACGCGAACCCGGCCAGGACCAGCGCCACAGCCAGCACCCCGACGCACCACCGGCGGGGGATCGCGGCCACCGCCACGCCGGCGAACACGACCGCGCCGGCCACCGCCACGATCAGGTAGCGATGCTGGACGAAGAAGGCGAGCGCGGACGCCACCGGCACCAGCGACACGGCCAGCACCAGCCACGCCGGCCGCGACCGCCGGGCCAGCCACACGCCGGCCGCGGCCAGCAGCACCAGCGCCGTGGGCAGCACCGTGTGGTCCTGCACGACCTCCCGCAGCTTGTCGACGTTCGTCCCGATGATTCCGGCGTACCGCCGCGGCGACTCGGCCGCCAGCGACGGCAGCGAGGAGTACTCGGCCGAGAACGTGAGCCCCGTCTCGTCGAGCCCGTACAGAACCCGGTTGCGGGACTCGCGATCGCCCTTGGCCACGGCGTGCCAGGCCTCGATCGAGGCGTCCTGGGTCTTGGCGGTCAGCTCCCAGCGGCCCGTGTTGGCGTGCAGGTACCAGGCGTACGGCGCCACGCACAGCAGCAGCGGCACGGCGAACGCCGCCACGGTCGGGACCAGCGCGGGCTGCGGCTCCTCACCATCCTTCGGCCGCCGCAGCGCCATGTAGGCCACCGCCAGCGCCAGCGGCACCGACACGAAGAGGCCCTCGGGCCGGGTCAGGTAGGCCAGCCCCGCCAGCAGGCCGGCAGCCGCCAGCCGCGCCAGCCGGGCACGCCCGGCGCGGTCCGAGGCCGACACGGTGAGCCACACCGCGCTCATCACCGCCAGCGTGTACTCGGCCTCGGACCCGGTGCCCCGGAGCTGCGGCATGGTGGCGAGGCCGGGGGCCAGGGCCGCCAGCCAGGCGGTGGCGATCCCCGCGGTCCGCCCGCCGATGCGGCGGGCCAGCAGGGACAGCGGCACGATCAGCGCCGCGCCCGACAGCGCGGTCAGGGCGACCGCGCCGTCGTGGGGGTCGTCGACGAGGTGGCTGGCCGTCCCCAGCAGGAACGGCAGGAACGGCGGGAAGTGCAGCTCGGGGTGGCCGTCGCGCTGGAACCCCTCGCCGTTGGCCCACGACAGCCCCGACCGCAGGTAGGCGGTCTCGTCCGTGGTGGCGGCGTCATCGGTCAGGCCGATGCCCACCCGGAGCAGCAGGCCGACGGCCACCGCGGCCAGCAGCAGCCAGCGGAACCGGACCGCCGGGTCGGCCGGCCGGCGCAGCGGGGCGGCGACCGGCAGGGACGCGGCCGGGGACGCCTCGTCGGGCGCGCCGGCGTCGACGACGGCAGTCACCGTGCCGTCACCCCTGCGCCCGCGACCGGGCCGCGACCATCGTCCACGGGACCGGGCGCCGCACCACCCGCACCTCGAACCGGGTGCCGACGAGGCGGGCGAAGCTCCGGCTCGACCAGTGCTGGATGTGCCCCGGCGTGTTGCCGAGCGCCCCGAGATACTTGCCCCGGGCCATGTTGGCCGCCCGCCACAGCGGCTCCCGGGGCACCGACACGACCAGGTCGGCACGGCACACCCGGTCCAGCTCGGCCAGGGCCGCGGCCGGGTCGGGCACGTGCTCCAGGACCTCGATGGCCAGCACCAGGTCGAAGACCGAGTCGGGGAACGGCAGGTGGGCGACATCGGCGAAGGAGCCGGCCACGCCGCGCTCGGCCCACTGGGCGGACAGCTCGTCGTCGGCCAGGTCGATGCCGACCAGCCGGGCGCCGGGATAGCGCTCCCGGACCCGGGCGCTCACCTCGCCCTCGCCGACGCCGACCTCGAGAACGGCGGCGGGCGCGGCGGAGGGCAGCGAGGCGTCGAGCGCGTCGAAGAACCCGGCCATCAGTCGGCGCTCGACCGGGTTGGTGGACGCGTACTTGTCGTAGGTGTTCCCCGTCGGAACGACCGTCGTCACCGTTGGCTCCTGCCAAGCTGTCGCAAGCGGAGGGAGGCGGGCCGCCCGGCCCCGTCGGGACCGCGCCCGGACCAATGGTCTAGCGCAGTCCGCTGCCGGCGTCCGATCACATGGCCCGACCCAGCCGGGCGGCGCCGGAAAGTTCACCCTCCCGACACACCCGGTTCGCCCGAGGCCGGTGGACCGAAATCCGGGGGCCGGCCGGCGTCGGCCACAATGGGCGCGTGACGGCTGATCCCCTGGCGCCCCCGGTGCCCGAGGCGGGACCCGCGGCGCCGCGCCCGCCCGGCCGGCGGCGGGCCATGGCGCTGTCCGCGCTGGTGGGGACGGCGGTGGCGGCCGTGTGCATCTGGTTCGTCCTTGACCGGCTCACGTCGCAGTGGTCCGAGGTGCGCGACGAGATCGCCGACGCCGAGGTGGGCTGGCTGGTCGCCGCCGTGATCTGCGCCGGCGCCGCGATGACCTGGATCGCCGCCTGCTGGCGGCGGGCGATGGCCGTGCTCGGCCCGGTGCCCGACCGGTCCCGCACCATCGCCTGGTACTTCGCCGGCGAGATCGGCAAGTACGTCCCCGGCGCCGTCTGGCCTGTGCTCGGCCGGGGCGAGCTGGCCCGGCGCGGCGGCGTCCCCCGCCACCGCGCCTACCCCAGCGTCGGCCTGTCGCTGGCCGCGCTCTACCTGGCGGCGCTGGGCACCGCCGCGCTGCTCGTGCCGCTCGACCTGGCCAAGCAGGCCGAGTCGCCGGCGGCGCTCGCGCTGCTGGCACTGCTCCCCCTGGGCCTGGCGGCGTTGCACCCCCGGGTCCTGACCGTGGGCCGCGACCTGCTGGTGCGGTTCACCGGGCGGGGCGCCGACATCTCGATCCCGCCCTGGCGGGCGACCGTGGTCGTGGTCACCTGCTACCTGCCGGCCTGGCTGTTCATCTGGGCGGCCACCTGGTGCGTGGCCCGGTCGCTGATTCCCGACCCGCCGATCCTGCGCATCGGCATCGCCACCGCGCTGTCGTGGACCGCGGGGTTCGTGGCCGTGCCGGTGCCGGCCGGCGCCGGCGTGCGGGAGGCCGTCTTCGTCGCCTCCTCGGGCCTGCCCGTGGGGCTCGGGGCCACCGTCGCCATCGGCAGCCGGCTGGCGTTCCTGCTGGTGGACGTGGCCGGCGCCGCGCTCAGCGCACCGTGGCACCGGACGGCCAGCCGAGAGGCCGAGCGTCAGCCGGCGACGACGTCCAGCCCAGCCCGGCGGCGCTCGGGGTCGGAGCCGCCCGGCTCGTAGTGCGAGGGGGCCACGCCCACCTCGAGCTCGATGCGCCGGACCCGCTCCAGCGTCCGCTGGGTCACCACCCGGTGGGAGGCGATGAGGTCGGCCAGGACGCCCAGGGCGAAGACCTGCACCGACGCCACCAACAGCACGCCTCCCAGCACGATCGACTGGAGGTGGCCGGACCGGTCGCCGTGCACGACCCAGTCCCACAGGAACGGTGCCCACGCCAGGGCCGAGCCGCCCGCCAGCACGAGCGCCAGGGCGGTGAACACCCGCAGCGGCTCGTAGCCGGTGTAGATGCGGAACAGCGCCAGCATGTTGCGGCGCACGTAGCTGCCCATCGACGTGAACAGGCGGGACTCGCGCACCTTGGCGTTGGTCGCCACGGGCACCGCGTCCACTGCCACCAGGCTCTTGCCGGCCTGGATGAGCGACTCGAGCGTGTACGTGAACGTCGACACGACGGTGAGGCCGAGGGCGGCCTCGCGGTTGTAGGCACGGAACCCGGAGGTGGCGTCGGGGACGTCCGTGTCCGACGCCCGGCGCACGACCCAGCTGCCCAGCAGCTGCAGTGCCTTCTTGGTCGGCGAGAAGTGGTCGATGTCCCGCACGTTGCGGTCGCCGACCACCATGTCGGCCTGGCCGGCCACGATGGGCGCCACCAGGGCCGGGATGGCGGACGCTGCGTACTGGTTGTCGGCGTCGGTGTTGACGATCACGTCCGCGCCGAGCTTGAGGCAGGCGTCGAGGCCGGCCTGGAAGGCGGACGCCAGGCCCTTGTTGTTCGTCAGCTTGACGATGTGGTCGGCGCCGTGTGCCCGGGCCACCTCGATGGTGCGGTCGGTGGAGCCGTCGTCGACGACGAGCCACTCCACCCGGTCGATGCCGTCCACCTGGCGGGGGAGGTCGGCGAGGGTGGCGGGAAGCTGTTCCTCTTCGTTGAGGCACGGGATCTGGATGATGAGCTTCATGGTGCGTGCTGTCGGTATGCCCGGGAATGCCGCCCGTGATCATCGGGACCCGGCTCGAGGGCGTCAATGCGCGTTACCTCATGTTCATACACCCTTCGGACGCCCGTCGCCGAACGGCTCGTGACCGTGGCCGTCGCGCGCCCGCCGTACACTCTCGCTCCATGGATCCGCGGCCGTCTCTGTCGGCGTGACCGCGCCGGCGGCCGAGCTCGCCACGGGGCTCCGGGCCGGCGACCGGCGGGCGCTGGCCCGCTCGATCACGCTGGTCGAGTCGACGCGCCCCGAGCGCCGGGCGGAGGCGGCCGCGCTGCTCGACGCCGTGCTGCCCGCCACGGGCGGGGCGGTGCGGGTCGGCGTCAGCGGCACGCCCGGCTCCGGCAAGTCGACGTTCATCGACGAGCTCGGCTCCCGCCTGACCGGCGCCGGCCACCGGGTGGCGGTGCTGGCCGTCGATCCGTCCAGCCGGCGCAGCGGGGGCTCGATCATGGGCGACAAGACCCGCATGGAGCGCCTCGCCCGCGACCCGCGGGCGTTCATCCGGCCGTCGCCGTCGGGCGGGTCGCTCGGCGGCGTGGCCCGCCGGACCCGGGAGGCCGGCCTGCTGTGCGAGGCCGCGGGGTTCGACGTGGTGCTGGTCGAGACCGTGGGCGTCGGCCAGTCCGAGGTCGCGGTCGCCGACATGGTCGACTGCTTCGTGCTGGTGGCCGCGCCCGGTGGCGGCGACGAGCTCCAGGGGATCAAGCGGGGGATCATGGAGCTGGCCGACGTCGTCGTCGTCAACAAGGCCGACGGCGACCTGGCGCCCGCCGCCCGGCGCGCGGTGGCCGACTACCGCCACGCCGTCCACCTGCTACGACCGAAGCACCCGGGCTGGGCGGTCCCGGTCGTGGCGGCATCGGCGCTGGAGGGCACAGGGGTCGACGACGTGTGGGCCGAGGTCGGGCGGCTGGAGGACCACCTGCGGTCCACCGGCGCGCTCGATGCCCTGCGGGCCGACCAGGCGGTGGCGTGGCTGTGGGCCGAGATGCGCGAGGCGCTGGTCGACGCCTTCCGCCGCGACGACCGGGTGGCCGTCCGCCTCGGCGAGGTGGAGGAGGCGGTCCGGGCCGGTCGCCTGTCCCCCACGACGGCCGCCCACGAGCTGTTGGCCGCTCACGGCGTCGAGGAACCGGACGAGGGCAACGACGGCCCGGCCGGCGACGGGCCCCGAGCGGCAGGGGAGGCGTGGTGAGCGGCGACATCGACGCGGCGGGCCCGGCGCGGCGTCTGGCCTACGGGGCGTACCGGCGGGCCGGGCGGCTCGCGCGGCGGGTCCTCGGCCCGGATCCCGCGGTCGGGCCGGCGCCGTTGCCGGGCCCCGATCCCGAGGTGCCGCCCTGGGTGTCCTGGCCCGACGCCGACACCGCGGGCGTCGACGATCAGGCCATCTGTCCCGTGTGCCGGTGGCAGGGGCGGGCGTTCGACGGTCCCGCCCACGTCGAGCTCGCCCTGTGCCCGCAGTGCGGGAGCAACGGCCGGGACCGGTTCCTGCACTGGTGCCTGGCCCGCCGGGTCGACCTCGGGCCCCAGTTGCGGGTCATCGAGTGCAGTCCCCGCATGGGCGACGCCTACCGGGCGGCGATGAGCACGTGGTTCTTCTACCGGACGAGCGACTTCGACCTCCGGGCACACGCCGGCAACCTGCGCCTCGACCTCCAGGCCATCGACCTGCCCGACGCCTGCCTCGACGTGCTGCTGTGCGCCCACGTGCTCGAGCACGTCCCGGACACCGGCAAGGCGCTGGCCGAGATGCGCCGGGTGATGGCCCCGGGCGGCCACCTGCTGCTCCAGGTGCCGGTCCTCCAGGGCACCACCGCGCCGCCGGACAGCCCCGAGTTCCACGGCGACGACACGCCCGTGTTCTGGCGGTTCGGGTTCGATCTCACCGCCCGGCTGCGGGACGCCGGCTTCGTCACCGACCTGCTGTGCACGGCCGAGCTCGCCGAGGCGGTGGCCGGCGACCGCAACCCGTGGGGGACGTGGGCCGGCGAGTTCGACGTGCCCGGGATCCTGGCGGGCGCCCGAGCGGGCGACGTGCCGGCCGACCTCGTGGTCGTGGCCGACCGGGACGACGCGTCCCGCATCGGGGCCGAGCCGGGCTACATGTACCTCACCTGGGACTGCCGGGTGTCGTGACGGGGGGTGACCGATGAGGGATAGGCCGGTATTCGACCAGGTCAGCTTGGTCGTGACCGACATGGAGGCGAGCGTCGGGTTCTACCGGCGGCTGGGACTGGAGATCGGCGGGGAGGGCGAGCCGTGGTCGGCTCACCACCGCAGCGCCGACACCGACGGGGGCATCGACCTCGACTTCGACAGCCTGGCCTTCGCCCCTGTCTGGAACGAGGGCTGGCCGGGCGGGTCGGGCGTCGTGGTCGGGTTCCGGATGCCCGATCGGGAGTCGGTCGACCGCACCTACGCCGACCTGGTCGCCGCGGGGCACCAGGGTCAGCAGGAGCCGTACGACGCGTTCTGGGGCGCCCGCTTCGCGGTGGTCGCGGATCCCGACGGGAACTCGGTCGGGCTCATGAGCCCGGTCGACCCGGCGTTCCGCACCGAGCCCCCGCCGCTGCCGGACTAGCAGACCGCGCCTGCGTCGGCGAAGCTGCAACCGGGTCGGGACGTCGGGCCGCCTACCCGACCCGCTCCAGCCACAGGTTGGCGCCCGGGTTCTTCGCGACCCACGGCAGCTGCTCCAGCGCATCCCGGTGGCGCCGCCACAGCATGTCCTGGAACCAGCGGATCTCGAACGCGGCGTTGAAGGCGAGGAACGCCCGCAGCAGGTAGGCCTCGTGCCAGGCCCGGCCCTGGCGCACCCAGTCCGGCGGGTACTCGAACGGGAAGAACACGTCGTGGACGTGGACCCACACGCCGGCGGCCAGGCGGGGGAAGACCTCGAACACCAGGTGGTTCACGTCCGACCCGGCCCGGGACACGTGGGTCGAGTCGACGAACAGCAGGTCGCCCGCGCCGAGCGCGCCGAACACCGCCGGGTCGACGTCCTGGACCTGCTGGCGGTGGATCGTCACCCGGGCCTCGTCCTCCGGGCGCAGCAGGCTCTCCAGGAGGGCGGGGAACGGCTCGACGAACGTGGTTTCGGTGCCCGGCAGCCAGCCGTCGACGGTGTCGAGCAGCAGGGCGGACGAGTAGCCGGAGCCGACCTCGACGACCCGGGACGGCCGTAGGCGCCGCAGCATCCCGTGGAGGACGACGCCGTCGCCGTAGGAGTACGCGGGGTTGTCGTACCAGTAGCGCCAGCGGCCGTCGGGGTCGCCCTCGCCCTCGTGCTCCGGGAACGGGGCCTCGGCCACCAGGCCGGCCAGCACGCCGACGAGGGCGAGCTGGTCGGCTTCCCGCAGCTCGATGCCCGGCAGATCGCGGCCCGGGTCCCACAGGCCCGGGGCGCGGCGCTCGTAGTCGTCCAGGTCCGGGAAGGGCGAGTAGAAGTGGCCGGGCGGGACCCAGGTCTCGTAGGTGCTCCGCAGGTGCTCGTGCTCGGCCTGCAGCTGCCGGTACGACCGATCGAGCCCGGGCGCACGGCGGATGCGGCCGGCCAGCCTCCGGGCCGAGGCGACCGGGCTTCGGGTGGCCCGGGCGAGCCGCTCCCACCGGGACGCGGGGGTGTCGCCGGGCTCGGTCACGAGGCGACGGACCTCGCCCAGTGGCGGACGCGGGCGACGAAGGCGTCCCAGCCGAACGTGGCGGCCCGCGCCCGGGCGGCGGCGGCCATCGCGGTGCGCCACGCGGGGTCGGCGATCAGCAGCTCCGTGTTGGTCACCAGGCCCTCGACGCCGGCGAAGCGGTAGCCCGACACGCCCTGCTCGACGATCTCGATCTGACCCGCGGCGTCGATCACGACCGGCACCGCCCCGGCCGACATCGCCTCGACCGTGGTGATGCCGAAGTGCTCGTAGCGGTCGGGGTGGCGGTCCGGGTCCTCCCCCAGCCCGGCGGCGTGCCAGAAGATCGACGCCCGGCCGTACAGGTCCCGCAGCTCGGCGCCCGACGCATCGGGGTGGAGCGCGACCGGCAGCCCCGCGGCCGCGGCCCGGATCTGTTCCAGGTACGGCCGGTGCTCGCGCCCGCACCCGCCCACGAGGTGGTACTCCCAGCCCGCCGCGCCGCCGCCCTCGACCAGCCGGCGGAAGGCGCCGACCATCTCCAGCTGCTTCTTGTTGTGGCCGGTCCCCGGCAGGAAGAACCGGCCCACGGACAGGATCGCCGGGGCCTTCTCCCCCGGCGGGACCAGCGTCACGGGCGGGTAGAGCACGTCGCTGTCGCGGCGCCACAGCCGGGAGATCCAGCGCTGCGTGTAGCGGGAGTTGGCCAGGATCCGGTCGTAGGTGTCCAGGTAGGCGGGTTCGCCGGTGTGGCCGGCCAGCACGGGCGCGGCCCGGGCCACCCGTGCCCGCCAGCCCCCGCCGGCGTGGACCCCGACGACCGGGACGCCGAGCGGCCGCGTGTCGGTGCCGATCCCGAGCTCGGCCGGGACCCAGGCCGGCGACCGCAGGTCGACCCGCACCGGCTCGCCGGGCGGCACGTCGACGGTGAACGTGAGCGGCACGGTCCGGCGGCGGTCGAGCGGCGACGACGGTACGTCGATCACCGCCCGCCCCAGGGGCTGGCCGTCGACCTCGGCCACCACCTCGACCGGGGCCACGGCCGGGGGGACGAAGCGGCCCAGCAGCACGGTGACCGGCACCGGGCCGCCCGCGGGCGACGTGACGACCAGGTCGGCGTCGCCCCCGGTCCAGCGCAGGCCGTAGGTCCGGGTCGACTCGGGCGTGTAGAAGCGGTCGCCCAGCTCCGCCGTGGCTCCGCCCGCCCCGGTCAGGCGGCCCCGTGCCCGGCCGGCCAGCCAGCGCCGGGCCCGCTCGGGCCGGTCGGGGCGCGGGCCCGGGAAGTGGACGACGAACAGCCCGTGGCGGGCCCGGCTGGCGTCCCAGCTCAGGTAGGAGGCGTTGACGAACAGGTCGTAGGCCTCGGACGCCGCGGTCACGCCCAGGTCGTCGACGACGTCGACCCCGACGCCCGACAGGTCGAGGTCGAGCCGCTCCCCGAGCCAGTCCCGGTCGACCGGCTCGTGGGCCAGCAGCGACACGTCGTGCTCGCCGGCCAGCGCGGCGGCGATGCCGGCCCCGAACTTCTCGCCCCCGCCGCCGGTCGGCCAGTAGCGGTCGTAGACCGCGACCTTCATCGGCGCACCGCCCAGGCCAGCAGCTCGCCGTCGCCGACCACGGCCCGGCGCCGGATCCGCCGGCGCGCCACCAGGATGCCCGGCAGGACCTGCAGGAACCCCAGGAACGACTTCGCCCTCCGCCACACGATCGTGGGGTTCGGGCGCCGCCTCCGCAGCACCGGGCCGAGGAGGTCCCGCCGGGCGTAGGACGCGGTGGTCAGGAGGTAGCGCCACACGGCGTTCGCGGCCATCCGGGGCGGGGCGTTCTTCACCAGCATCAGCAGCCGGTTGCGCTCGACGTAGTGCTGGAACGTGGCCGTCCCCTCGCCGCCGGTCGAGGCCGCGTGCACGTGCCGGGCCACCGCCCCGGGCACGTAGCGGTAGCGCCAGCCCCGGCTGCGGCCCCGCCACGACAGGTCCGTGTCCTCGTAATAGAGGAAGAACCGCTCGTCGAACAGCCCGACGTCGGCCAGGTAGGCGGGCCGGAGCAGCACGCTGCCGCCGCACCAGGCGAACACGTCCGCGGGGGCGTCGTACTGGCCCCGGTCGGGCTCCAGGAACCCGCGGTCGGCTCCGTAGCCGCCCTCGATCAGCACCGACCCCGCGTTGTTGACGACGTCGATGGGCGGCCCCACCACGGCCACATCGAACCAGGTCGGCGTGCGGGTGACGTCGAGGCTGGCGACGCGGTCCCCCGACCGGACCTCGACCCGCTTGGCCGCCTCGGCCGCCAGCTCGAGCTCGACCCGCCCGGGCAGGGTGGCGCCGTCGCCCACCGGGACCCGCACGGTGGCGGTCGGACCGGTCCAGTGGAACAGCATGCCGTCGGGGCGGTGCTCGATGCCCCAGCCGCCGTCGGCGACCTGGGCGTTCTGCCAGCGGTCGACCCCGTCGACCCGCACGCCGCTCACCATCACCCCCAGCTCGCGGCTGTCGACGCCGCCGGGACGGAACGTCGGCGAGGTGATCCCGACCTCCACGAACCGGTCGGCGAACACCATCCTCGCGGACGCCGCGCCCAGCCGGTCGTCGGCCTCGATGGCGGCGACGAGCGCCCGCAGCCAGCCGGGCTCGACGAACGAGTCCTCGTTGACCAGGCCCACGTAGTCCACGCCGTCGAGGTCCCGGAGGGCCAGGTTGTTGGCCACGAACCCCCCGTTGTGGTCGTTGCGGACAAGCCGGACGCCGGCCCGCTCGGCGGCGATGCGGTCGCTGCCGTCGGTCGAACCGTTGTCGACGACGACGAGCTCGAGGCGGTCGGCGGGCCAGTCCAGCTTGCCGACGGCGTCGAGGCAGGCGCCGAGGAGGTCGGCGCCGTTCCAGTTGAGGACGACCAGGCGGACGCGGGGCAGGGACGTCGAAGGAGGCACCAGGCCGGGCATGATACGACGCTCCCCCGGTCCCGCCGAGCGGTGACGGTAGGCTTGCCCCTCGTGCCCACGTCGGATCCGTCCGCGGCCCGGGTGGCCGCCGCCATCGTCGCCCAGCTCGTCCCCCGCACGGTGCTGGTCGCGGGCGACGACGCCGGCCTGGCGACCGAGCTACGGGCGCTCGGCGTCGACGTCACCACCGCCGACGCCACCGCCCTCGACGCGCCGGTCGGCGGCCCGTTCGACCTGGCGATCTGCCTCGACGGGCTCGGGTCGCTCGACCCGGCCGCGGTGTCGGGCGCGATCGGGCACCTGGCGGCGGCCGGCGACGCCCTGCTGCTGTCCGCCTCGCCCGCCCCCGACCCCGGGGCGGCCGGCGACGCCCGCCCGCCCGAGCGGTGGTCCCGGCTGCTGGCCGACCACGGCCTGCTGCGGGACTTCCGCCACGACGCCGCCTACGTGTCGCCCTGGGCCGCGCTCTACCGCCGCCAGGACCTGGCCCTCGGCGACGTGGTCCTGGACTACGACCGGGCCTGGTCCGAGCTGCGGGCCGAGACGCTCGCCCTGCGGGCCGCGCTGACCGACGCCCGGCGCGAGCTGGACGCCCGCTCCACCGCGGCCGAGGTCGAGGAGCTGCGCAAGGAGGTCCTCCGGCTGCGCGATCTCGTCATCGGCCGGGAGGCCGAGCTGGCCACCGCCCTCGGCAAGGTCACCGAGATGGAGAGCATGATCGGCCGCTACGACCACGTCGAGCAGCGGCTCCAGGCGGTCCTGGAGTCGAACTCGTGGCGCATCGGCCAGCTGGTCACCCGCCCGCTGCACGCGCTGCGGAAACGGGCGGGCTGAGCCCGCCATGGCCGGGCCCCGGTTCTCCGTCGTCACGCCCGTCTACGACCCGCCCGAGGCGGTCCTACGGGCGACGGTCCGGTCGGTCACCGCCCAGACGTTCGGCGACTGGGAGCTGTGCCTGGTCGACGACGCCTCGCCCTCCCCTCACGTGGCTCGGGTCCTGGCCGACCTGGCCGCCTCCGACCCCCGCATCCGGCTCGCCACGCGGGCGACCAACGGCGGCATCGTCCCCGCGTCGCAGGACGCGCTGGCGATGGCCAGGGGCGAGTTCGTCGCCCTGCTCGACCACGACGACGAGCTCCACCCCGACGCACTGCGGCTGGTCGACGAGGCGCTGCAGGCCACGCCCGAGGCCGACTACGCCTACTCGGACGAGGACAAGATCGACGAGCGGGGCCGGCTTTCGGCGCCCGTCTACAAGCCGGACTGGTCGCCCGAGCGGTTCCGCACCCAGATGTACACGTGCCACCTCAGCGTGCTGCGGGCGTCGCTGGTGGCCGAGGTCGGCGGCTTCCGGGAGGGCTTCGAGGGCGCCCAGGACTGGGACCTTGTGCTGCGAGTGACCGAGCTGGCCCGGGCCGTCGTCCACGTCCCCCGGGTCCTCTACCACTGGCGGACGCTGGCCACCTCGACCGCCGGCGGGGGCGAGGCGGCCAAGCCCTACGCGTACGAGGCCGGGACCCGGGCGCTCCGATCCCACTGCGACCGGATCGGGTTCCCCGCCCGCGTCGACCAGGACGAGGAGCACCCCGGCGTGTACCACCTCCGCCCGGTCCTGCGGTCGCACCCGCCGGTCACCATCGTGATCCCGACCCGGGGAACGGCGCAGGAGGTGCGGGGCGAGGAGGTGTGCCTGGTCTCGCACTGCGTGGCCTCGATCGTGGCCCTGTCGACCTACCCGGACTACGAGATCGTGGTGGTGGCCGACACCGCCACCCCGCCCGGCGTGATCGACCACCTGGCCGCGCTGGGCGGCGACCGGCTGCGGGTCGTCCCCTACGATCGGCCGTTCAACTTCTCGGACAAGATCAACACCGGCGCCCTGGCCGGGCGGGGCGAGCACGTGCTCATGCTCAACGACGACATGGAGGTCGTGACCCCCGACTGGATCGAGCGGCTGGTCATGTACTCGTCGTTCCCCGGCATCGGGGCGGTCGGGGCCAAGCTGCTGTACGGCGACGGCCGGCTCCAGCACGTCGGCGTGATCCTCGGGAACGCCCTGCCGGGGCACCTGTACCGGGGCTACCGGGGCGACGCCGGCGGCTACATGAACATGGTGCGGGTGGCCAACAACTTCACCGCGGTGACCGGGGCGTGCCTGATGACCCCCCGGGCGGCGTTCGACGAGGTGGGTGGGCTGTCGACGGCGTTCCCGCTGAGCTTCAACGACGTCGACTACTGCCTCAAGCTGCGGGCGCATGGCCTGCGGGTGGTGTACGACCCGGACACGGTGCTGCACCACTTCGAGTCCGCCAGCCGGTCGCCCGAGGTGTCCGACTGGGAGTTCGCCCAGTTCCGGGCAAGGTGGGCGCACGCAACGGAGCTGGACCCCTACGACAACCCCAACTTCCATCCGTGCTCGCTGAACATGGTGCCGCCGATCTACCACGCGGACGGCGAGGTGCTGATCTAGCCCCACCGACCACTGTCCGTCTCATCCCCTCCGGGTGACGACAGCGGCCCGCCCGCCGGGTGAGGGTGGATGCATGACGAGCGGAGCCTTCGGCATACCGGCCGCCCGGCTGGCGGAGATGATGGACCTGCTGCGGGACTCGGACGACGTCGAGCTCAAGCTCACGGTGCCTGAGACGGCCCGGACGTCGATCGTCGGCGCCCTCGACCTGGACCCGCTCGACGGCGAGATCCGGCAGGTGTTCTTCCTGGACACCCACGACCTCGACCTCGACAAGGCGGGCGTGGTGGTTCGGGTGCGGCGGGTGCAGGGGAGGGCGGACGACTCCGTGGTGAAGCTGCGCCCCGTCGTGCCGGGCGACATGCCTGACGAGTTGCGGGCCGACCCGGAGTTCGTGGTCGAGCTCGACGCGATGCCGGGCGGCTATGTCTGCAGCGGGTCCTACAAGGGCACGCCCAAGCGGGCCACCGTCCGGGAGGTCGTCACCGGCCGGAAGCCCGCGAGCCACCTGTTCAGCAAGGCTCAGCGCCGGTTCTTCGACGACCACGCGCCCGAGGGCATGTCGATCGACGACCTCACGCTCCTCGGGCCGATCCACGTGTTCAAGCTCAAGTTCGAGCCGGAGGAGCTGAAGCGGCGCATCGTTGCCGAGTTGTGGTTCTACCCCGACGGCTCCCGGATCCTGGAGCTGTCGACGAAGTGCGCCACGACCGAGCCGTTCGACGTGGCCGCCCAGACCGGGACCTACCTGGCCGGCAAGGGCATCGAGGTCAGCCCGGCCGACCAGCAGACCAAGACCCGCACCGCCCTCGAGTTCTTCTCCGCCGAGCTGCGCAGCACCTGAGCGCGGCTCAGATGCGCCGCAGGAAGCGGGCCAGCCTGCGCTTCACACGGCTGGTCACCCGCCGGTTGGTGCGCGACGCGAGCGACCGCGCCTCGGCCGACGCGCTGGACAGCTCGGCGTCCCGCTGCCGGACCAACCCGGACAGGGCCGTGACCTGGTCGGTGAGGGCCTCGATCCGGGACGTGAGCTCGTCCCGTTGGAGCACCAGCGCAGAGATGGTGGAGCGCATCGCCAGCACCTGGGAGCCCGCGCCGTCGGGCAGGACCATCGGCGCGCCGCCGAGATCGGCCGCCACGAAGTCGACGTCCTTGGCCAGGTCTCGAACGCTGGCGTCGTCGACGATCGTCACGCAGTCGTCGCTGCGGACGATGCCGCACATCTCGACCGCCCGCATCAGGAACAGGGACGCCGAAGCGTCGGGGTCGCCGGGCGCGAACCGCAGCCCGTCGGTGGCGCACGCCTCCCGCGGCACCGCGTGGGCCGCCAGGACCAGCGGGCCGAACGGGACGCTCGTGGCCAGGTCGAGGGGCTCGAGCACCAGCTGCTCGTGGTCGGCGGCAACGGCGTCGAACGCGTCGCCCCGGCGCTTCGCCAGGGCGCTCGCGGGGGCGGCGGCCGCGCCGGTCTGAACGACGCGGCTGGGCAGGGCCGCCGCGGCCTCTCTGACGGTTGCGACGTAAGCCGGGGCCAGCCGGGTCGTGTCCTCGACGAAGGCGACGTAGCGGGTGCCGGCGGCGGCCACCGCCACGTCCCGCCAGTCGCCGGCCGCCGGGTCGGGCGGGTCGATCACCGTGACCGGGACCGCCAGCGTCTCCGGCCGGTCGCCGGCATCGCCCACCACCACGACCTCGAAGTCGTCGTCGGTCTGGGCGGCCAGGTCGCGGAACAGCGCCGCGGCCGCGCCGGGGCTCTCGCCCGTGGGGCCGACGACCACGGTGAGCAGGGTCTTGTCGTCGTCGTCGGGGATGACGTCCCACACCGGGGCCCGCGGGATCGCCGCCGCGGCCTCGGGGTCCAGCACGTAGCGGCGCACGAACTGGTAGGTCTCGCCGTGCTCGGCCGCGGCCATCCGGAACCGCCACATGACCTGGCGGAGCGGGGCCCCGGGGCGCAGGGCCGGCGCGTCGGCAGGGAACAACTGGTCGCTGAACGCGTTGACGACGTCGTCGGCGTCGGCCTCGACCCAGCCGCCGTCGGCCATCCGCTCGCGTACCAGCCGCTCGTTGTAGAAGCGGACGTGGGTGTCGTCGAGCAGGCCGATCCCCGTCAGGTCCCACCGGCCGAGCAGCAGCTTGATGCCGACATCGACGTGGCTGACGTTGGGGATGCTGACGATGACGTGGACGCCGCCGTGGGTCGCGTCCAGCCGCGCCAGCGCCCGGAGCAGCGGCACGGGGTCGACGAGGTGCTCGATGACGTCGAGCAGCAGCACCGCAGCCAGCCGGCGGCCGCCGACGATGCTCTCGAGCGCGGCGCGGACCGTGTCCTCGTCGCCCCCGAGGTCGACGACGTGGCCCTCGAACCCCCGAGCGACCAAGGACTCGACCGCCCGGGCGTCGATGTCGGCGCCGACGTACTCGAACCCGAGGTCGGACACGGGCTCGGCCAGCGGGCCGGAGGAGCAGCCGAGATCGAGGACCAGGCCGCCGCGGAGCCCGGCGCGGGCCAGCAGCCGATGGCAGTGGCCGTGCGAGCCCTCCTCCCCGAACTCGCGGGGGTACTCCTTCACCCAGCTGCCCCCGTCGGGTTGCACAGGAACGGGTGGATACCCGCGAAGGCCGCCTCCCAGTCGCCGTGGCGCGCGGCGATGTCGACGAGGGCCTGGTCGCCCAGGCGCTTGCGTAGCGCGCCGTCGGAGGCGATGCGGACGAGCGCGTCAGCCAGGCCGTCGACGGTCCGCGGGCAGCGCAGCGCGTTCTGCTCGTGGTGCAGGATCCAGTCGCCGGCCGGGTTGTCGAACGCCACGACGGGCGCGCCGCACGCCATGAGCTCCAGCGGCAGGTACGACGGGTGCTCCGACAGGGTGAGGGCGATGCCGGCGTCGCAGGTCCGGTAGAGCGCACCCGTGTCCCGGTAGTCGAGCAGGCCCAGGTGCTCGATGCCACGGCCCAGCTCGTCGGGCCGGGCCCACGAGCCCGCGGTCACGATCCGCACCCGGTCGCCCAGCTTGGCCTTGAGCTCGTCGAGCGCCAGCGAGGCGATCTCCCAACAGTTCCGCCAGTGGCCCGGCCGCGCGTACAGGAAGATCGTCACCGGCCCGTCGTGGTCGAGGGGCTTACGGCCCTCGGCGTGGAACACGGTGGGGTCCACGGCGGGCACGAACGCGTGGCCCTCGCCGTGGTAGTCGCGGCGGTAGATGTCGAGCAGGCGGGGAGTGTTGCACAATCCGTACAGCCCCAGCCGGTACGACTCCTCGGCCAGGGCGTAGTTGGTGCCCGCGGGGTAGAACATCGGCTCGAAGTCCTGCATGAGGTAGAAGCGCCGGCGGGTCCCGGGGACGTGGGCCACCGAGTACGCGGTGACCCACAGGGTGGCGATCGACGCGTCGGCGGGCGCGATCCCGGCGAGCCGGTCGCCGGTGCCGCCGTCGAAGAACTGGATGGGCGCGTCCGCCAACTGCGGGAACGCGGCGGCCAGGGCCGAGCGCACGAAGGCGTCGTTGGGCGCCGCCATCACCACGAACCGGTTCTCGACCCCGTGGGTGCGGGCCAGGTGGTCGGCCATGCGGAACGCGGTGTTGATCCCGCCGTAGAACGGGCTGTCGATGTCGGGGATGAACCAGTTGATCGTGCGGACGTCGAACGGCTCGGCCTCGGCCGCGTGCGCCGCCTCCACCCGGCCCCGCAGGCCCTCGTCGGCCCGGCACAGACCGGCCAGCCACAGCGACTCGGCCTCGTCGGCCCGCTGGCGGAACACCGTGAAGTCCCGGCCCAGCGCGCCGCCCACCGCGGACAGTGGGGTGGGCTCGTCCACGGGGCGCAGCGCCGGCACCCGGTGGAGCAGCGACAGGCTCGGCGAGTAGTACGGGTCGCCGCCCCGCAGCCACGTCTGGTAGCGCCAGTAGCTGGCCGGGAAGTCCTCGGGCTCGACGTGCACGCCCCGGGTCGCCGACTCCAGGTGGCGGACCCCCGCGAACGGGGTGACCACGCTGCGCAGGCGACGGAAGCGCATGTCGAGGCCGAGCACCACGTCGCTGCCGCACAGCCGGAACCGCTCGTCGAACCCGCCGACCGCGGCGAAGTCGGCGGCCTCGACCGCCACGCAGGCGGCGGTGACCGACAAGGAGTTCCGGTACCAGAGCGTCGAGCCGAAGATCGAGTCGTCGCCCGGGTGGGCGCCGGCGAACAGGTGGTCGGCGAAGCCGTTCATCCCCACGACGACGCCGCCGTGCTGGATGAGGTCGTCGGGGTCGACGAGCTGAACCCCGACCAGCCCGACGCCGGGCTGGCGGACCCAGCTCACCAGCTCCCGGAGCCAGCCGGGGTCGACGAGCTCGGTGTCGTCGTTCAGGAAGACGAGGACCTCGCCCCGGGCGTCGGCCGCCGCCCGATTGTTGACGGCCGAGTAGTTGAACGGCTCGTCCCACCAGCGCACGGTCAGGTCGAGGCCGGCGTCGGCAGTCGCGTACCACGCCTCGTTGTCGGGGGTGCGGCCGCCGTTGTCGACGATGACGACGTCGAACGACGGGTAATCGGTCTTGGCCAGGCTGGGCAGGCAGGTCGTGAGCATCTCCCGGTTGTGCCGGGTCGGGATCACGACCGTGACGGGGGGCGGGTCGTCGAGCGCCCACGCCACCCGCGCGCCGGCGGCGGTGGGGACGACATCGCCGGCCCGGTCGGCGCGGGCCAGGTGGTCCCGCACGACGTCGGCCCCGGGCTCCCCGAGGTCGGTGGCCGGGCGGCGGGCCAGGTGGCCCAGGACCCGCGGCACGCGGACCACCTCGTCAGCGGCGGGGTCGAGGCGGAGCAGGAAGTCCCACCAGGCGGCGTCGCCCAGCTCCAGCCGGGGCGGCCCGGCGGCGGCCAGGCGGTCGCGGCGGACGGCGAACGACCGGCCGAGGTAGTTGGCCGACAGGAGGACCTCGGGCGACCAGGTCGGCTTGAACCGGGGGTCGACGAGCTTGCCGTGCCGGTCGACGACGTCGTCGTCCCAGTGGAGCAGGGCGGCGAAGGGGTTGTCCCAGGCCCGGGCGACCAGGTTGAACACCAGGTCGGGCTCCACGCGGTCGCCCGCCGCCAGCACCACCACCAGGTCGTGCGGGTCGCCGTCTGCGGCCACGCGGTCGAGCACGGCCTCGGCGTCGCCGCCGGTGGCGGTGATCCGGACGTCGTCGTGGGCGGGCGCGGCGCCGGCGACCGTGGCCCGCCAGCCCCGGAAGGTCTGCGCCACCAGCGTGTCGAGCGTGGCGGCCACGTCGTCGCCGGCGCCCGGCAGGACCACGAACTCGACCCGGGTGCGGATCCGCTCGGCGACGGCGGGGTCTGTCTGGTGGATCAGCGACTCCACCGGCGGCCGGTGCTCGCGGAGCCAGTGGCGGTACTCGGGGTCCGCGGGCTCGAGCTCGCGGGCGACGCTCCAGACCACCCGCAGGCGCTCGCCGTAGCGGACGCCGTCCCGGGCGACCTGGCGGGCGACGCGGAGCACGGCCCGGACGGACGACCCCGGCGGGGCGATCCTCCCGATGGCGTGGCGGGCCCGGGCCCGGGCGCTCGCCTCCCCGCTGGTGTCGGGCCGGGTCATCCGTTGCCTCCGCCGTGGTTCACGGGCTTGTCCCAGCGCCCGAGCATGTCGACCAGGCCGAACACCACGTAGGGGCCGGGCTGGACCCGCAGGGTCAGGAACCGCTCGCGCTTGTCGAGCACGGTGGTGCCCGAGTGGTCGTGGGCGGCCACGCTGAACGTGTACTGGCCGGGGCCGAGGGCCAGCTCGTCGATGCGGTAGTCGATGTGTCCGCTGCCGGTCGCCAGCTTGCCGGGCTCGTCGCCCGTGCGCATGCCGGGGTTGGCCACGTAGACGCCGGACTCGCTCTCGACCGCGAACGAGAACAGCGGGACCTCGATCGGCTCCTTCGCCGTCCAGTGGACGCGGACGGTGAGCGGCTCCTTGGACACGGCGACCTTGACCGGGTTGCCGCCGGGGCCCAGGAACTCGACCTCGTCGATCGAGATCAGGTCGTGGGACGACCGCACCTCGGTCACGGCGCCCTCGGTGTGGGCGTCGCCGAGGCGCTCGGCCTCCACCACGTTGACCTCGTCGAGGTACTGGTGGACGACCTCGGGCGCGGCGCCCACGGCCCGCAGCTTGCCGTGGTCCAGCCAGGCGGCGTTGTCGCACATGGTCTGCACCAGGTTGAGGCTGTGGGTGACCATGATGATCGTGGCCCCCTGGCTGCGCAGCCGGTACAGGTGGTCGAAGCAGCGCCGCTGGAAGTCCTCGTCGCCGACGGCGATGACCTCGTCGATGATGAGGATGTCGGGCTCTACGTGCACGGCCACGGAGAAGCCGAGGCGCACGAACATGCCGCTCGAGTAGATCTTCACCGGCGAGTCGATGAACTCGCCCAGGCCGGCGAACTCGACGATCTCGTCGATCTTCGCGTTGATGGCCTTGCGGCCGAGGCCGAGGATCGAGCCGTTGAGATAGACGTTCTCCCGGCCGGTCAGCTCGGGGTGGAAGCCGGCGCCGAGCTCGAGCAGGGCGGAGACGCGGCCCCGCACGTCGACGGAGCCGCTGGTCGGCCGGTGGATGCCGGCCATGAGGCGCAGCAGGGTGGACTTGCCCGAGCCGTTGTGGCCGATGAGCCCGTAGGTCGTGCCCTTGGGCACCTCCAGCGACACGTCCCGCAGCGCCCAGTACTCGTCGTAGACGGAGCGGCGGAGGCGGGTGACCCGCTCCTTCAGGCTGGTGGAGCGGTCCTTGTAGAGCCGGAAGCGCTTGGACACGTCGTTCACGGAGACCGCCAGCTCGGCGGGGCCGGTCGCACGACGGTCGGACAGGAGGAGGGTCACAGCTCTTCGCTCACGTCCTTCGACTTGGCGACGAAGATGGCCCATCCGCCGGCGAACGTGATGACGGACACGGCGGTCAGGCCGAGCAGCCGGGCGGCCGAGGGCACCTGCAGCAGGTAGAAGATGTCGCGGGAGGCGCCGACGAACTGCGTCAGCGGGTTGAGCGTGACGACCACCTGGGCCCACGTCGGGGCGTTCTCCTCGACGAGGGTGTACGGGTAGACGATCGGCGTGCCGTAGAACAGCAGGTTCATCGCGATGCCGACCAGGTAGTTGATGTCCCGGAGATAGACGTTGAGCAGGCTCAGCACCATGCCGATGCCCAGCGAGAACATGACGAGCAGCAGCAGGATGTACGGGAAGAGCAGGAACGTCCAGCTCACGTTGCCCACCACGATCATGACCGCCACGAGGATCCCGGCCTCGATGCCGGTCTGGATCAGGACGGTCAGCACGTTGGCGATCGCCGGGCACTCGGGCGGGAAGTACACCTTTTTGAGCAGCGGCCCGGCCCCGATCAGCGAGCCCATCGAGCCGACCACGACCCCGTTGAAGAAGTTCCAGACGAGGAGCGCCGCGAACAGGTAGAGCGCGAAGGACGTGAGCTCGCCGTTGCCCGCCACGGGCGGCTCGATGCGCATCACCGTCCCGAAGACGACGGTGTAGATGAGCAGCGTCGAGGCCGGGTTGATCAGCGACCACAGCCAGCCGAGGACGCTGCGCTTGTACCGGCTCTTGAGCTCCCGCTGGGCGAGGTTGCCGATCAGCCCGCGGTAACTCCACACCTGGGTGACATAGGCCATCAGATGCTCGCGTCAACCAATGTCATGGGATTTCGGGACAAGACATTCGACGGTATCTCAGGGTGTCGCGGCGCTGCCAGTTGCGGCTGTGCGCCCGCGTGGTCCCTCCTAGACGTTGCGGATGACGTACAGGTGGTTCAATCCGAGCTGGAAGCGCTGGTGGTGCTCCAGGCGGAGCCGCTCCGTGCCGAAGATGTCCGGGACGGTGCGGGGGTCGAAGCCATAGTGCTCGTGCGCTTCCATGCCGTCGAGGACCCGCAGCTTCATCAGGACGTGCAGGATCTCGTCGACGCGCGGCGACGGGGTGGTGATCAGGAGCAGCCCACCCGGAGCGAGCATGTCCGGGATCGCCTTGGCCCAGGCCTCCAGCTCGTCGCGGGGGGCGTGCTCGACGACGGCCAGCATCGTGATGGCGTCGAACGTCTCGCCCGCCTTCACGACATCCGGGAACTCGCCGACACGCAGCTCGAACGGCTCCCCGACCCAGGTGTCCGGCCGCTGCAGGTCGATGCCGACACCCCGGGAGATGCGCCCGTCGGCGGCGCGGAAGACGGCGCCGTCGGCGCAGCCGACGTCGAGGACGTTGGATCCCGGCTCGATGTAGGGGAGCACCTTGGCGATGCGCTGGCGCTGCAGCTCGCGGTCGAGCCGTTTCATGGGACTCCTTCGGGTCACCTGCGGGGACGAGGTTAACGTGTCCCAGCGCAGGCCCCGGAACACCGGAGGGCCGCGGCGGACAGGATCTGACAACCGTGACAGACGCCATCACATCGCCTGCAGCACGGCCGCCGCCTGCGCCAGACGACGACGGTGACGACGGCGCCCCCGAGGCGCCGGGTCCCGCGCCGGCGGCGGGGCAACGGTGGCTCGGCTGGCGGGCCGCGACCGTCGGTCCCTGGGTCGCGATCGCTGCGGTCACGGTCGTCAGCGTCGCCCTGCGGTTGCTGTCGCCCCTGTGGCTGGTCCATGCGCCCAACGACGACGGCCTGTTCGCCCGGCTGGCCGGCAGCCTCGTCGACGGCGAGTGGCTCGGCTCCTACGACCAGCTCACGCTGATCAAGGGGCCGGGCTACCCGCTGTTCATGGCCATGGTCTACAAGCTGCACCTGCCGCTCAAGCTGACCGAGCACGGGGTGCACCTGCTGGCCTGCGCCGTCATGGGACTCGCGGTCTGGCGGGTGTTCCGGTCCCGAGCCGCCGGCATGGCGGCGTACGCCGCGCTCGCACTCAACCCCGCCTACCTCGGGGCTACCGCGGCCCGCGTCAGCCGGGACACCTTCTATGGCTCGCTCTGCCTGCTGCTGGTCGGCGGGATCGTGCTGCTGCTGGCCTCGGTGCCCGCCCTCGCGTCGCGTGGTTTGCGGTGGGCGGTCCCCGTCCTCGCCGTCGCAGGGCCGGCACTGGGCGTCGTGGCCGCGGGCTACTACCTGTGTCGCGAGGAGCGGTCCTGGCTCGCGCCGACGATCGTCCTGGCGGGAGTCGCCTGCGTCGCCGGATGGCCCCGGCGGGAGCGCTTCACCCTGCGCAACGGCTTGGTGGTGGCCGGGGCCGCCGTCGTCGCCGGCACCACGGCCGCCGCGGGCCTGGCGTGGACGGCCGAACAGAATCGGGAGGCCTACGGCACGTCGGTGCTCGCCGACCTGGCCGACGGCGAGATCGCTCGGGCCTACGGCGAATGGCAGCGGGTCGAGGCCGGACCCCGGCGCCTGTACGTGCCGGTGACTGCCGAGCAGCGGGAGGCGGTGTTCGAGGTGAGCCCCGCGGCCGCGGAGATGGCCGGCGCGTTCGGCGGCGAGGCCACCGGCTGGGTAGGCCTCAGCTGCGAGTTCGTCGGCGTGTGCGACGACTACATGGGCGCCTTCTTCGTGTGGGCCATGCGCGACGCCGGGCTCGTCAGCGGGCACGGCGACTCGGGCGGCGAGTCGCAGCGGTACTTCGCCCGGGTCGCGGACGACATCGCCAGGGCCTGCGACACGGGCGAGCTCCGCTGCACCGACCCGCCCATCGGCCCGCTCCCGCCGCTCAGCCTCGTCAGCGAGCGCCGGCTCGCGTCCTCGACCCGCGAGATCGCCGAGTCCTTCCTGGCCTACGACATCGGAGAGCCCGAGCGCCCCCCGAGCGGTGCGCCCGCCGCGGCGTGGGACACGTTGACCCACCCGATCCGCGGCGCCGGCGACGAGGCCGACCACGTCGCCGCCGAGGCGCGCCTCCTCCGCCACCAGGAGGCGGTCTCGGGCCTCACCGACCTCTACCGCTGGGGGGTCCGCCTCGGCGTGGTGGTGGGCCTCGCCGGCGTGGTCCTCGGCGTCGTCACCCGCGCCGGGCGGCGCAGGGCCGCCGCGCTGCTCTTCGTGGCCACCATGCTGGTGACGGTCCTCGTCCGCATCGTCCTGCTCGCACTCATCGACGCCACCGCCTGGCCGGCCGCCGGCCAGCTCAACTACATCCTGCCCGCGACCGACTTCCTGGTGCTGTTCGTCCTCCTGGGGTGCTGGTTGCTCGCCACCGTCGTGCGGGAGCGCCGCGTCAGTCCGGCAGCAGCGGCACCGTAGGGCCGACCTCCCGGCCGAGGTGCACGACCCGGGTGACGGCGTCCGCGCCGAACCGCTCGCGGACCGCGTCGAGCGCGAGGTCCAGGCCGGGCCCGGCCCGCCGGTCGAACGGCAGGGCAAGCTGGACGGCCCGGTCGTCCTCGAGGTTGCCGACGGAGATGCCGACCAGCGACAGGCCCCGCGCCTCGATCAGGGGGGCGGCAGACCGGAGCAGCGTACGCACGGCGGCGAGGATCGTGGACGTGTGGGCGGTGGCCTCCGGCAGGGTGTGCGACCGCGTGGCGCGAACGAAGTCGTCGAACCGGAGGCGCAGCATCACCGTGCGACCCACCCGCCGGGCCGACCGGAGGCGCCGGGTCACCCGGTCGACCAGGCCGACGACCACCGCGTCGATGGCGGCCATGGGCTGCCGGACCCGACCGAGGGCTTGCTGCGACCCGATCGACCGCCGCCGCCGCCCGACCTCGACCGCCCGGGGGTCGCGGTTGTGGGCGAGCGCGTGCAGATGCCGGCCGCCGCCGCTCCCCACCATGGCGACCAGCGCGCCCTCGGGCAGTGCGGCGAGGTCGCCGACCGTGACGATGCCCCGGGCGCGGAGCTTTCCTGCCGTGACCCGCCCGACCCCCCACAGCCGCTCCACCGGCAGCGGGTGGAGGAACGCGAGCTCGTCCGACGGCGGCACCACCAGCAAGCCGTCGGGCTTGGCGACCGCACTGGCCACCTTGGCGAGGAACTTGGTGCGGGCCACGCCGACGGAGATGGGCAGGCCCACCCGTTCGGCCACCCGGCGCCGCAGCCGGACCGCGATCTCCCGGGGGGTGCCCGAGACCCGCCGCAGGCCGCCGACGTCGAGGAACGCCTCGTCGATCGAGAGCCCTTCGACGATCGGCGTCGTGTCCTCGAACACCGCGAACACCGCCTTGCTCGCCTCGGCATAGGCCCGCATGCGGGGCTCGACGACCGTCGCGTGGGGGCAGAGCCGCCGGGCCTGGGCGCCGCCCATCGCGGTGCGCACCCCGCAGCGCTTGGCCTCGTAGCTGGCCGCCAGCACCACCCCGCCCCCGACGATGACGGGGCGGCCGCGCAGCTGCGGCCGGTCGCGCTGCTCGACCGAGGCGTAGAAGGCGTCGAGATCGGCGTGGAGGATCGTGGCCTCGGCCATCGAACACATGTTCGCACGCCGGCGGGCTCCGCGCCAGCCGCCACCGATCACTTTCCGCACCCCGGCCCGTCTCAGAGGTGACGGCGACGACGAGGAGGTCGGTGTGGCCGCAGGCGAGGAGCCGACCACCACGGTCGTGGTGGTGATGATGGACGACGACGTGGTGGTCGTGCGCGTCGAGGGCGGTCCGCCCGACCTCGGCGTCGTCCACCAGCTCGCCCGCCTCACCCTCGACCTCAAGCGGCGCGGCGCCGCGCTGCGGGTCGAGGAGCCGCCCGTCGAGCTGTGCGAGCTGCTCGACCTCTGCGGCCTGTCCCACCTCCTCTCACCGGGCACCTGCCCCGAGACCCTCTAGCATCGAGAACCTATGGCGTCACGACCAGCGGCCAGCCACGCGTCCGCATCGCTCAACGAGGCCGAGCTCGAGCGCGCCCTCGAGTCCCACCGCCGGGAGCTCACCGGCTTCTGCTACCGGATGCTCGGCTCGGGCTCGGAGGCCGAGGACGCCGTGCAGGAGACGATGGTCCGGGCCTGGCGCTCGTTCGACGGCTTCGAGGGCCGCTCGTCGTTGCGGTCCTGGCTCTACCGCATCGCCAACAACGTCTGCATCGACATGATGCGCAGCCCGCAGCGACGCGCCCGGCCCATGGAGATGGGGCCGTCGAGCAACCACGCGGATGCCGTGCTCGAGCGGCAGGGCGAGCACGCGTTCGTGCAGCCGGTGGCCGACGAGCGGGTCCTCGACCTGTCGGCGGACCCGGCGGACCTGAGCGCGGCGCGGGAGTCGATCCGCCTCGCCTTCGTCGCCGCCCTCCAGCACCTGCCGGCGCGTCAGCGCTCCGTGCTGATCCTGTGCGAGGTGCTGCGGTGGCAGGCCTCCGAGGTCGCCGAGCTCCTCGACACCAGTGTGGCGTCGGTGAACAGCGCGCTCCAGCGGGCGCGGGCCACCGTGGCCGCCCATCAGGGCGAGCCGCTCGACGCGGTCGACCCCGAGCAGCAGGCGTTGCTGTCCCGGTACGTCGACGCCTTCGAGCGCTACGACATCCCCCAGCTCGTCAGCCTGCTCCGCGACGACGTCATCCTGTCGATGCCGCCGTTCGACCTGTGGCTGGTCGGCCCGGACAACCTGGCCGGCTGGTTCCTCGGCGAGGGCATCGTGTGCAAGGGCGGGCGCCTGCTGCCGGTCTCGGTGAACGGCACCGCCGGCTTCGGCAACTACCACCTCGTCCGTCCCGGCCTGTGGGAGCCGTGGGCCATCCAGGTCATCGAGGTCGCCGACGGCCGCATCGTCGGTCATCACAACTTCCTGTACCCCGAGCTCTTCCCCCAGTTCGGCCTCCCTCCCCGGATCGAGGCGTAGGCGACCCTCCGGGGGTGCCCGCGACGTGGCGCCGACGGCGGGGGTGTGAGCCCGGGTCAGCCCGGCGGATCGAGGGAGCGCTGCAGGGTCAGGCGCATGTCGCGGCCGCTGCTGGACGACAGGTACAGCGTCCCGCCGGCGAAGTCGCGCCACTGCGGGCAGCTGGCGGCTTGCAGCAGGTAGCGGTCGGTCCCGCGCTCGAGCGTGCCGAACCGGATCCCCTGCCCCAGCAGGCTGCCGTCGAGGCCGGGCTCCAGGCTCCCGGGCGTGTCGGTCAGCAGGTACGTGCCGTCCGCCGGCTCGCCTCCCGACGCCACCTCGAGCCAGTCGTGGTCGGCGATCGCACCAGCGGGCAGGTCGACCCGGAAGAGCCGATCGTCGCCCGTCGTGCCGCCGATGGCCGCCACGTCGATGGACCCCGTCGCCGTCGCCGGCACGACGACGGCCCGGCGCCCGGCCGAGTAGTGCAGTTCGGTGCCCACGGGGAGGGGCGGACTGCTCCCGACGGCGGCCGCCCATCCGTCGGCGGTCACGCCCACGAGGTGGATGTCCTCGGCCGTCTCGCCGGACACGAGGGGGACCACGATCAAGAAACCGGAGGCGACGCTCTCGGGCGCGCCGGCCGCCAGGTCGGGCCGGCTCACGTTCGCCCGGGCTTCGCTCACGACCGTCCCGTCGGAGCGCACGGCCAGCACCCGGGTCGGCACCACGCTGCCCACGGGCGCGGCCCACCCGCTGTACTGCGCCTCTCTTACGACCGGCTCCGTCGCGAGCCGCTCGCCGTCCGTACCCACCTGCTCGGCGCTGTCGAGGAACATCGGGGCCGTCCCCCAGTCGCAGAGGGGCAACTCCCCTGCGAGCTCCTGCGTGATCGGCGGTGTCGACACCTCGGCCGCGAGCGCGGTGACGTCGGGGGGAGCGATGTCGTCACGGAGGTAGAACACCTGGCCGTGCACGGACACCCACGGACGGTAGTGCTCGAGTATGTACTGGCTCACGTCGTAGTGGCGCACCTGGTTCGTGATGCCGTCCCAGGCCGGCTGGCCGACGACAGTCGTCCAGTAGAGGACGAGCTCCGGGGGGTCGGCCTCCAACTCGTTGATCAGATCGGCCTGGTTCCGCTCCCGGATGGCCATGCTCACGTGGAAGTACCGGGTCGGGCTGGGGAGGCCGAGCAGGTAGTGGAGCGTGGCGGGCTGGTTGGTGAAGTCGAAGACGCGGGCGTCGGGGCCGACCGACTCGATGACCGCCCGCATGTCGTCGAGCAGGTCGGCCGGCAGCGGGTTGACGGCGTAGCCGAGGCGGTTGCCCTCGGCGGCCGTCGGCGAGACCGGCCGAAAATTGCCCGGCACCTCGCCCAGCGTCCGCAGCGCCGGGGCGACGGCCGTGATCAGCAGCGCACTCACGACCACCACGCTCAGGGCGTGACGCGGCGCCCGTCCGGGAGCGGCCCCCTCCAGCTCACGGTCCCCCGGCTCCAGGCCCCGGGCCAGGGCGTAGATCAGGACGGGCAGCCCGAACACCATCTGCGCGTACACGTGGGCGTCCGCCCGGGACAGGAACTTCGGATAGAAGAGCAGGCCGCACAGTGCCAGGGCGCCCATCGCCCAGTCGGCCGCCCGCAGTGCTCGCCGGCTGGCCAGCCGCCACGCGAAGTACACCCCCGTCACGACAGCCAGCACCCACGGCAGCACCGCCGCCACCAGGTAGTCGAACCCGTTGGCCTGCACGTCGATGGGGAGGCCGCCCGTCAGCGCGTGATCGGGCGCGAAGGTGCGAAAGTAGAAGACGAAGTCGTCGAGTGCACCGTTGGCCACCAGCCACAGCGCCACGACCGCTGCAGCCGCCAGGCCACCCGCAGCACAGCCGATCGTGCGGGCGAAGCGGGTCGGCGACCGCCGCCCTCGACCCTCGACCCAGTCGTGGGCGACCACGGCGGCCGCCAGCGCCACCAGCGGGAAGGCGAACTCGGGCGTGAGGACGAACGCCCCGAACATGGCGGCCCCCAGCGCCAGCGACCACCCCAACGCCGACGAGCGCAGCGCCCTGAAGGTGAGCAGCACGATCAGGGGTAGGAGGGCCAGGCGCACCGCCACCGACGATCGTGCGATGCCGCCGAAGAAGTCGTTTCCGGCGGCCAGCAGCAGCGGGTAGCCCACCAGGATCGCCCAGTTCGATCGGACCACCCGGGCGAGAAGGATCCAGGAGGACACGAAGCACAGCGGGAAGATCAGGACGTCCGCCCCGGCGACGGCGCCCCAACGGGAGTCCTCGAACACCCCGAAGCCCACCATGGCACTGAGCCCGTCCTGGAGGAGCCCGTGGATGAACAGCAGGTCCCGCCATGGGAAGGCTCCGTCGCGCAGGATCGCTGCCGTGGCCAGGAACTCGCCCTCGTGGAACGGGTCCATCGGTCCGACGGCCCCGGGCAGGCGGGCGGTGACCAGGAACACGATCACCGACCCGGCGACCAGGGCCACGACGTCGCGCTCGAAGGCGCGCCGGTCCTCCAGGCCGGGGCCGGCCGAGCGCCCGCGCCACCCGACGAGGCCCGCGACGACCAGCACCCCCACCGCGGCGAGCGGCCAGGGCAGGAACGGGTGGTGGTGGACGGTGTCGCTCTCGGTCACGACGACGGCAGCCGTCGCCGACACCACGGCGAGGGAGAGGAGCGACAGGGGGGTCATCAGCGCGTTGGCCTCGGAGAGGCGGTACAGGTACGACTGATCGGGCCGCACCCGCTCCAGGACGAGAGCCGCGATCGCAACCACCCCGCCGTAGGCCACCGCCCCCAGCACCATGCGGGCGGCCACCGCTCCCTGGCCGCCGGCCTCGGCCGCCACCGCGGCGGCGAGCCCCACGGCGAACCCCGGGACGGCCAGCCGGCCGACCACACCCGAGCCGTTCACCACCGCCCGGTTGCCGAACCGGGCGATCAACCCGGGGACGAGCCGATCGAGCACCAGGAACGACAGGCCGAGGACCAGCGGAAACACCACGACGGCCAGGCCGAACAACTCGAGGTAGTGGAGGACGTCGAAGTTGCTGAACGTAGGACCGCCGACGACATCGGTCGACGCGTCCAGGCCTCCCGGTGCGAGGACCCACCGGTTGATCGCATCGCTCACGCCCAGCGAGACGGCGGCCGAGCCGGCGAGGATCGACAGCCGACCGGCCCAGGAGCGGGGTCCCGGCTCCGACCAGCGACTGACCCTCGCACGCTCCCGCCGCTTCGACCGGGCGGCGTCCCGCGACGACACCGGGCCGCCGCCATCCGGCGCGGGCGCGGCCGGATCGGTGCGGACGCTGTCGGTCACTGGGGGTTCACGGGAGCGGTGGCCAGGACATACGTCTGCAGTCCGCGGCGGCCACGCGTCGCCGAGACCCGCAGCAGCACGTCGAAGGCCCCCAGTGCGACTCGGGCCGCGAGGCTCACCGAGTCGGGCTCCTCGAAGTCGTCGACCAGCTTGTCACCCCGAGCGATGACGACCCGGCGGTAGAGGTTGAAGAACGGAAAGCCGGCGCCCCCGCTGTCGACCACGCTGAACCCCGCCGCTTCGATCACGGCGGCCAGCTCGGACGCGGTGTAGTGCCGACGGTGCCCTATGTGGACGTCGAACGCCGAACGCTCGCCGCCGGGTGTCGTGACCGCCAGCACGGCACCCGGCGCCAGCCAGCGCGCGGCCGACCGGATGAACGCCTCGGGCTGGTCAACATGCTCCAGCACCTCGGAGCATGTGGCGTGGGTGGCCCACCCGGCCATGTCCTCGGCGGGCCCCTCGCCGCCGAGCACGTCCGCCTGCTGGAAGCGCCCCTTGGCCAGCTTGCGCGCCGAGATCTCGACGCCTTCGGTGCTGAGGTCGATGCCGGCTATCTCGGCGTTCGGCCAGCGCTCGGACACCGCGAGGGCGAGGTCGCCCTGCCCGCTGCCGATGTCGAGATAGCGGTGCGGCGGGTCGCGGAGGGTGAGCAGGCCCAGGATCACGCGGCGCCGGAACGACTGCGCCGGGTTGTGCTCGGCGGCCCCGGCGTACTTGCCCCAGTGGGTCTCCCAGTCGTCCGGGTCGGACGTGCTCGGCGACGCGGGCTGTGCGGACGGTTCGCTCAAAGCGTGTACCCGGCGGCAGCCGCGTCTCTATGGAACATGCGCACCGTCTCCAGGGAGAACTCGGCGAGGTCCTTGCCGAAGAGGCACAGCTTGGCCAGGAGGTCCGGCGTCACGGTGATGATGTGGCATCCGATGCGGTCGGCTTGGGCGATGTTCAGAACCTCGCGCGGGCTGGCCCAGACCAACTCGACGCCGCCCAGCGGCCGCAGTGTCTCCAGCGCCCGGACCATGAACGGCTCCGGCTCCCGGCCGGTGTCGGCGATGCGCCCGGCGAAGACCGACACGCAGGCGGGGCTACCGCCCTCCAGCGCCGCCGCGGTTGCGTCGACCTGCTCGTTCGTCAGCAGCGCGGTGATGTTGAGCTGCACGCCGTCGGCGGTGAGCCGGCGCACCAGATCGAGGCTGGAGGCGCCCTCGGTGTTGGTGATGGGGATCTTCACGTAGACGTTGTCGCCCCAGCGGGCGATCTTGCGGGCCTGCCGCTCCATCTCGTCGAACTCGTCGGAGAACACCTCGAACGAGATGGGGCGGTCGGGCACGCACTCCAGGGCCTCGCGGGCGAACCGCTCGTAGTCGTCCACCTGCGCCTTGCGCATGAGAGTGGGGTTCGTCGTGAACCCGGCGATCACCGGATCCGCCGCCAACCTGCGGATATCCGCGATGTCCGCCCCGTCGGCGAACACGCGAACTGTGAGTTTGCTCGAGTCGATCATGGCTGCGGCTCATCCTCGCGCCGGAGGGAACGGTGAACGAGGTCGACAACGCCGGCCAGGCCGTCGACGACGTGGTCGGGCGCCTCCGGGAGGCGCTCGCGGTAATCGCTGCGGACCCACACGGTGCTCACGCCGGCCCGGGTGCCGGCCTCGACGTCCCGCCAGCGGTCGCCCACCATGAAGCTGCGCGCCAGGTCGACGCCGTGACGCTCGGCCGCGTCCACCAGCAACCCGGGCCGCGGCTTGCGACAGCCGCAACGGTCCGCGTCGTCGTGCGGGCACACGCACACGTCGTGGAGGCCGAGCTCGGACACCAGGTGATCGTTGATCGCGTCGACGTCGGCCCGGGAGGCCGTGCCCCGGGCCAGGTCCGGCTGGTTCGTGACGACGATCAGCAGCGCGCCGGCGTCCGCGAGGGCGCGGCACGCCTGGCGGACTCCGGGCCGGATGACCACGTCGTCCACCGTGGCGGGGGGATGCGGCCGACCCTCCCGGAGCAGCGCCTCGTTGAGGACGCCGTCCCGGTCGAGGAAGACCGCCACGCGCGGCGCGTCGCCGCTCAGAGCAACCCCGCAGCATCGTCGCGGGCCAGGGCCCGCATGGCGGCGGCCACGGCCTCGGCCGAGGACCGGGTGTGCGTCCAGCCCAGGGCCCGGATGCGGTCGGTGTTGAGCCGCACGATCGGCACGTCACCCTTCCACCCCCGGTCGCCGCCCGTGTACTCGAACGCGACGTCGGCGGGATCGAGGCCCAGGACGTCCAGGGCCAGGTGGGCGATCTCGGTCACGGTGACATGGTCACCCGTGGCGACGTTGAAGGCGCGGAACGTGGCGGTCTCGCGCCGGTGGGCGGTCAGGATGGCCGACACCACGTCGCCCACGTCGATGTAGGACTTGGACTGCTCCCCGTCACCCAGGATCGTGAGCACCGTGGGGTCCTTGCGCAGCCGGCGAACGAAGTCGAAGCCGACCCCATGGGTCTGGCGGGGGCCGACCACGTTGCCGAACCGGAACGCGCGGGCGGTCAGGTCGAACATGGCGACGTACGAGCAGATCAGCGCCTCGCCGGCCAGCTTCGACGCCCCGTAGGTCGACCCGGGGAGCAGCGGTCCGTGGTCCTCGTGGGCCTCGGTGTGGCCCAGGTCGCCGTACACGCCGCTGCCCGACGCGTACAGCAGCCGCTGTGCCGACGTGGTCCGCATGGCCTCGACCACGCTGTTGGTCAGGGCCGTGCCCTGGTCGAAGTCGATGGCCGGGTTGGTGACCGCAGCCGCGATGTCGGGGTTGGAGGCCAGGTGGATGACCGTGTCGTGGCCATCCATGGCCTCCCGCAGCGCGGCGGTGTCCTCGACCTCGCCACGCACCGCGGCAAAGCGGGGGTCGTCGTCGTGGTGGGCGTGATGCCAGGCCCGGCCCGACGAGTAGTTGTCGTAGGCGGTGACGCCGCCCACCGCCTCGTCGGCCAGCAGCCGGTCGACGACGTGGCTGCCGATGAACCCGGCGCCGCCGACGACGAAGTACCGCTCGGTCACCGCGAGCTCCCCTCCACCGACTCCCACTTGGCCGGGTCGCGCTGCAGGGCCGGGTGGCTGACCAGCAGGTGCCAGATCACCGCGGCGAGGCCCTCGGTGTGGGGGGTGATCCGCTCGGACACCAGCGGCGGGATGATCACGCACGACGTCGCCGAGGCCGCGGTGTAGCCGCCGTCACGGCCCACGATCCCGTGGACGCCGGCTCCCACCTTCTGGGCCAGCTCGATGGCCCGGACGATGTTGGGCGACACGTTGCGCTCGACGTCGCCGCCCCCCACCGAGAAGATCAGCAGCGCGTCGTCGGGGCCGAGGCGCGACCCCTCCAGCCACGCCGAGAAGACCGTGTCCCAGCCCTCGTCGTTGGTGCGGGCCGTCAGCTCGGACACGTTGTCGGTCGGTGCGTACGCCTCGAAGCCGCACAGCTTGCGGAAGTCGTTGACGGCGTGGCCGGCGTGGCCGGCCGACCCGCCGACGCCCAGGATGAACAGCCGGCCGCCCCTGGACCGCACGGCCGCGAGGTCGTTGGCCACGGCCTCGACGCTGGCTGCATCGAGGGCGTCGAGGATGCGACGGGTCTCGACGAGGAAGGACTCGGTGAACGTGCTCATGCGGCTCCATCGACGTCGACGGGTGGGACGTGGCAGGCGGCGAACGTGTTGAGGCCGAACTTGTGGCGGGCCACCCGGATGTCCTGGGGGCGAAACCCGGCCTTGACCAGCATCGGCCACAGGTCGCGGGGGTCGTAGTAGGCCTTGTGGTCGTTCATCTCGTCGGCCGGGCTGAGCCCGAGGCGGAACGCCGACAGCTCGAGGAACGTCTTGCCGCGCCACGACGGCACGTTGACGAGGCACACGCCGCCGGGGCGCAGGATCCGGCGCATCTCCTCCAGCGCCCGCTGCGGTTCCCACAGGTGCTCGAGCACCGACGTACACATCACCACGTCGAGGTCGGCCGCGGGCAGCGGGGCCAGCGTGTCGGGCAGCGGGCCCTCGACCACCTCGGCGTGCGGGTGGGCCTTCAGGCCGGGGTCGACCGCCGTGTCCAGCAGCACGGCGTGCTCGACCTGGTCCAGGACCGTGCGGGCGAAGGTCGCGTCGTAGCCGCAGCCCACGTCGGCGATGCGCTTACCGGCGAACGTGGGCACGTGGCGGCGGATGCTGCGACCCGACAGCCACACGCCGACCCGGTCGACCGGTGTGAGCTCGTGGTGCTGGCCGAACGAGCCGGCCCGCCCGCCGTCAGCGCTTGATGAGGATGCCATGGCCGTTGAGGTTGTGGAGCACCAGGCGGTCGTCCAGCATGCGCTGCTCGTCGACGATCTCGGCCACGCCCGGGCAGGCCGGGAAGCCGTAGTCGTCGAACACCACCACGCCTTGGGGCGACAGCCGGGGCCACGCCCACTCGAGGACATCCCTCGCCGACCGGTACACGTCCACGTCGATGTGGACCAGCCGGAACGTCTGGTCGGCGACCTTGTCGCCGGTGTCGTCGGGGAAGATGCCCTGCAGCAGCTCCACCCGGTCGAGGCCCTGCTTGTCCACCAGGCGCTCGACGATCGCGCGGGACGCGTCGTCGTGCTTGCCGTCGTGGTAGTAGGTGTCGACGGCGCTGGCCTTGACCACGCCCTCCCACGTGTCACACAGGTAGACGCGGTCCTCGATGCCGACCGCCACAGCTCTCGTCGCCATGAGCGCGCCGGTGCCGCCCCGCCACACGCCCACCTCGAGGACGGCGCCCGGCACGTCGGCCAGCTCGCCCACCAGCGTCCACAGCTCCCAGCAGCGCCACACGTCGACGAGCGTGTGCTTCCGGACGGCCTGGTAGGCGGCAAGGAACCCGTCGTCCACCTGCCAGGGGGCGTAGGTGGAGATCGGGAAGGCCACGGCGTGGGCGCCCGAGCGGACCGCCTCGCCGCGCACGAACGGCAGGGCCACGCCCTTGGCGATCGACATCGCCGACTGGCGGGCCAGGCGTCCGTAGTACCGGATCATCGACATGGGTCCCGTCATTGCTGGGACCCGGTCGGGAGCGGGCGGGCGACGGCGAGGATCGTCCCGTGCAGCACCAGCGTCGACACGAACAGCTGGGCGCCGGCGATGGCCGCCGCCAGGCCGGTGACGGCCAGGTGGTTCTGGACCGAGTCGGCCCGGGTCAGGGCGAAGTCGTTGCGGGCGTACGTGACGAGGAGCGGCACCGCCAGGGCGACCCCCAGCACGCCGAGCCCGAACGCGAGCAGGACCGTGCGCGTGTACGGGAACACGCGCTGCCATCGCTGCGCGTTGCGGCCCGTGTAGTCGAAGAGGACCTGGGCGATGCAGCCGAGGAGGAAGGCCTGGACGCCCACCGCCAGGATGGTCACCCCCAGGAACTGCCAGTGCAGCGACAGGGCGAGCGGGCCGACGTCGAGGTCGCGGAAGCTGAGGGGCAGTGTGAGCAGCAGGCCGAGGACCGCCAGCACGGCGCCGGGCTTGAGCAGGAAGAAGTCGGACCCGTAGACGAACATCGCCCGGAGGTTGATCCAGGCCGCCTGGAACGGGGATGTCCAGCCGGACCGCTTGTGGTGGCTGAGGCGGCCCTCGCGGTCCTTCAGGAACGCGACCGGCACCTCGGCGGTGCGCAGCTTCATGTGCACCGACTTGAGCACCATCTCCGACGCGTACTCCCACGACTGGGACGTGATGTCCATGCGGGCCAGCGCGTCGCGGGTGATGCCCCGCATGCCGCAGTGGATGTCGGAGAATTTGGACCCGTAGACGCGGTTGAGGATCCAGGTGGTGAAGGGGGTGCCGACGTGCCGGTGGAGGCCGGGCATGGAGCCCTTCTCGATCGAGCCCTTCCACCGGGAGCCCATCACGAACTCGTAGCCCTCGTGGAACTTCTCGACGAACTCGCCCAGGCGCCGGAAGTCGTACGTGCAGTCGGCGTCGCCCATGATCACGTAGCGGCCCCGGACGTAGGGCAGCGCATCGATGTAGGCCCGGCCCAGCCCCCGCTTGGGAGTGCGCAGGACCCGGGCGCCACCGGCTACGGCGAGCTCGCCGGTGGCGTCGGTCGAGCTGTCGACGATGAGGATCTCGCCCGTGATGCCGGCGTCGGCCAGGCCGGTGCGGCACCAGGCCACGAAGTCCTCGATGGTGAGTGCCTCGTCCAGCGCGGGGACCACGATCGACAGCTCCGGGTCGGGCTCGTCTCCTTCGGGGACGAGCAGCGTGACATCGCCGTCGGTGATGGCCTGGACATCGAGATCGGTCATCGTCTCCTACGCCTCACCCCGGCGGGCCAGCATGGCCTCCAGGTCTGCGATCCCGACCTCCGAGCCGATCTCATAGAAGCGCTCGTGGACCTCGAACCCTGCCAACATGCCGCGCTCGCCAAGATGTGTGAACAGTCCGGCCAGGTCGCTGACGGTGTCCGGAGGTACGTGCTCGCGCACGACCCGGGCGGAGACGACCGAAAGACCATAGTCGATACAGGTGAACGCGGCGTCCGAGACCCCCTTCGCGTAGCGGATCAGGCCGTCCGCGCCCAGCTCGGCGTTGCTCGCATCCCAGCGATCGCGGTTGCGGATGACCGTCATGAGGGCCGGCTGCTCGCAGGCGGCGTAGGCGTCCCAGACCGCGGCGTAGTCGATCGGCAGGTACGAGTCGCCGTAGAGCACGGCGAAGTCGTCGTCGGCCAGGCCGGAGCCTGTGAACAGCCGGACCGCCCCGCCGGTGCCCCGCAGGTCCGGGCCCTCGTCGACGTAGCGGATCCGCACGCCGAACCGGCTCCCGTCGCCGAGCGTGTCGCGGATCATGGGGCCGAGATAGCCGATCGAGAACACGATGTCGACCACGCCGTTCGCGGCCAGCAGCTCGACCTGGCGCTCGGCGAACGGGCGGCCGAGCACGGGCAGGAGCGCCTTGGGAATCGTGTCCGTGAGCGGGCGCATCCGCGTGCCCCGCCCGCCGGCCAGGACGACGACCTGCACCCCGGCGGCTAGTCCCGCGTCATGACGGTGCTGCCGTCATGGTCGAAGAAGAACCGGACCTCGGCGAGGCCCTCCGCGGTCATGACGTCCCGCAGGCGGCCGGCGTCCTTGGCGTAGAACAGCAGGAACCCGCCCGCGCCCGCCCCCACCAGCTTGCCGCCGAGCGCGCCGTTGTCGATGCCGATCTGGTACCAGCGGTCGATGTCGGAGTTGGTCATGTGGGGCGACCGGTCGCGCTTGGCCAGCCAGTGCTCGTGCATCAGGGCGCCGTAGGCGGTGGTGTCGCCCGCCTCCAGGGCGGCACCGATGCGACGGCCGATCGCCTCGGTCTCGGCCAGGCGGCCCAGCATGGCCTCGTCGCCCCCCTCGGACCGCCTGTGCTGGTCCGACAGCACCTCGCCCGCCCGCCGGGAGTAGCCGGTGAAGAACAGGAGGAGGTGCTCCTCCAGGTCGCGCAGGGTGTCGGTGGTGATCGGAAGCGGCGAGACCCTGACCCGGCCGTCGCTGGCGATCTCGAAGCAGGACAGCCCGCCGAACGCGGCGATGTACTGGTCCTGCTTGCCCACCGGCTCGGACAGGAGGTCGATCTCGATGTGACAGGCCTCCTCGGCCAGCGCCCCGGCGGTGACGTGCTCGCGCTTGTAGGCGTAGAGCGCGCGCAGCAGCCCCACCGTGAAGGCGCCGGAGGACCCCAGACCGGTGCCGGCCGGGATGTCCGCGATGCTCACGATCTCCTTGGCCCGGCCCACCGGGTGCAGGCGCAGGGCCTCCCGCACCAACGGGTGGGCGATCTCGTCGACGCTGCCCGCCCGTTCGAGCGACGAGTACTTGACGAGGTAGTCGTCGGTGAAGGTGTCGTTGATGGCGATGTAGACGTAGCGGTTGATGGCGGCCGAGATGACGTAGCCGCCGTTGCGCCGGTAGTAGGACGGCAGATCGGTGCCGCCGCCACCGATCGAGATGCGCAGCGGTGTCCGGGTGATGATCATGGGCGGGAGGGCCGGTCGTCACGGTGGGCGGCGCCGGAGACGTGACAGTACCAGCGCGACGGAGGAGGTCCGCCGCGGTGCGCGGCCGAGGGGGCGCGTTAGCGTCGGGCTCGTGACGCCGACCGCCGCACCCGGGCTCGCCCGCGACATGGTCGCGGTGCGCCGGGGCCTGAGCCGGCACCTGGTGGGCCGGGGCGTGGAGCTGGGGCCGGGGCACAACCCGTTCCCGCTGGCCTACCCGGGCACCACCGTCGCCTACGTCGACCGCTGGGAGCCGGACGAGAACCGGGCGCTGTTCGTGGAGCTCGGCGATGACGCCCCGTTCCCGGCGCCGGACGTGGTCTGCGACTTCGACACCGACCGGCTGGGGGCGCTCGACGACGGGTCGCAGGACTTCGTCATCGCCAGCCACGTCCTCGAGCACATGGCCGAGCCGCTCGGGCTGCTCGACGACATCCACCGGGTCCTGCAGCCGGGCGGGGTGGCGCTGGTGCTGCTGCCGGACATGCGCCGCACCTTCGACCGGGACCGACCGGTCACCACGCTCGACCACCTGGTGGCCGAGCACGAGGCCGGGGTGACCGAGGTCGACGACGACCACGTGCGGGAGTTCCTGCGGTTCACGGAGCCGGACTACGAGGGCACGGTGGAGGCGGTCTCCGCCGAGGCCCGGGCCGAGCTGTTCGCCTGGCACCGGCGCCGGTCGATCCACGTCCACTGCTGGACCGAGACCGACTTCCCGCCGGTGCTCGATCACGCCATCCGGGCCCTCGGCCACCGCTGGGAGCTGGTCGACGGCGTGCTGGCCGACGACGAGGGACCGGGTGGCATGGAGTTCGGCTTCGTGCTGCGCCGCTCGTCCGTCGACCTCGCGCCTGACGTGGCGGCCGACCGGTTCGCCGCCACCTACGCCACCTGGGCGGACCAGCGCCGCGCGGTCCACGCACTGGCCGCCACGGCCCCCGCAGACGGCCACGGGCAGGGGCCGGTGGGCCGGGTCGTGGCGTGCGGGCGGGGCCTGGCGGCCCGGGTCCGGGAGATCGTGTTCGTCGAATGACCCTGTGGCGGCGCGTGACCCTGTGGCGGCGGGTGTCGCGGCTCTCCGCGGTCGTCGCCTCGATCGCCTGTTACGCCGGCGGCGGCTGGAGCGGATGGGGGGCGCAGAGCTCGTCGTACTCCGCGATCACGATCTGCTCGGGGTCGATCGAGCAGGTCGGGCACTGCGGGTCCCGGAGCATCTTGTAGGTCCGGAACGACTGCTCCAGCGAGTCGTAGGCCAGCAGCCGGCCGGACAGGTCGTCGCCGATGCCGAGGATCAGCTTGATCGCCTCGACCGCCTGGATCGACCCGACGATGCCGGGCAGCACGCCCAGCACGCCGGCCTCGGCGCACGAGGGCGCCAGCTCGGGCGGGGGCGGCTCGGGCAGGAAGCAGCGGTAGCACGGCCCGTCGTGGGGCTTGAACACCGTGACCTGGCCCTCGAACCGGAAGATCGAGCCGTGCACGACGGGGATGCCCAGCTTGAGCGCCGCGTCGTTGAGCAGGTAGCGCACGGGGAAGTTGTCGGCGCCGTCGACCACGATGTCGTAGCCCGACAGGATCTCCACGACGTTGTCGGCGCCCAGGCGCACGTCGTGGGTCACGACGTTCACGTCGGGGTTGAGCTGGGTCAGCGTCTTCTTGGCCGAGTCGACCTTGCGCTCGCCGATGCGGTCGACGTTGTGGAGGATCTGGCGCTGCAGGTTGGACTCGTCGACCACGTCCATGTCGACGATGCCGATCGTGCCGACGCCGGCGGCGGCCAGGTACAGCGCCGCGGGCGAGCCGAGCCCGCCGGCGCCGAGCAGGAGGACCCGTGCGTCGAGCAGCTTGAGCTGGCCCTCGACGTCGACCTCGGGCAGCAGCAGGTGGCGCTGGTAGCGGTTGCGCTGCTCGGCGGTCAGCTTGCGGGGCGTGGACCAGTCGCGGCCCTCGTCCTTCCACTTGTTGAAGCCGCCGGTCATGGACACGACGTCCTCGTAGCCCATCTCGGCCAGGGTCCTGGCCGCGAATGCCGAGCGCACACCCGAGGCGCAGTGGACGATCACCGGGGCGGACTTGTCGGTGATGCGGTTCTCGACCGAGCCCTCCATCGTGCCGCGGGGGATGTGGACAGCCCCCGGGATGGCGCCCTGCTCGTACTCGTCCGGCTCGCGCACGTCGAGCACGACCGCGCCCGGCTGGCGGCGCAGCTCGTCGGCGGTGGCGGTGTCGACCTCGCGGATCTGGGACTTGGTGGCGGCGAGCAGCTCTCGGAAGCTCGGCATCGGGCAACCCTTCGTGCGAACGTGCGGCGTGATCGCGCCGGAAAAGCCTAGCGACCGACTCAACAATCCGGCCAGGCCGGGTGTTCCCGGCGGCGGACGGCGGTCAGGGCTCGATCGGGACCTCGTGGAGGGCCTCGATGAAATCGCCCGAGTCGACCCGCAGCGGGCCGGTCGTGGCCAGGCGGCGGGCCAGCAGGGACAGCATGACCAGGAGCGACACCGCGCTGCCCGCGAGGAGGGCGACCTCGACCCGCAGGAACAGGTCGTCCGAGGCGACGATGACGGTCACCATCAGGGCGGCCAGGCCGGAGAACCAGCCGATGGCCTGGTCCAGGTGCCCGCCGAGGGCGATCAGCGCCTGGGCGCAGGCGAGCGCCAGCATGTAGAGCCCGGCGCCGGCGGCCAGCAGCGCCATGGTCCGGGCGCCGAGGTCGGAGCCGGGGAACATGGTCTCGACGACGAACGGACCGAGGATGGCGCCGCCGAGGGTGCCCGCGACGGCGAGGCCGGTGACGGCGACCATGAGGCGCTTGAGCCCGTTGCGAAAGTCGCCGAACTGGCCGGTGTGGGCCAGGGCCGAGAGCTTCGGCAGCAGGGAGGCCTGCACCGCCTGGAACAGGAACAGCGGGATGCGGGCGATGACCACGCCGTTCACGAACCGGCCGGCCGCCGCGGCCTGCGAGTCGTCGGCCAGGAGCTTCACGAGGACCGGGCCGATGTTCATCAGCGCGAACGCGGACAGTGACGCGACCAGCAACAGGAACAGTGCGCTGCCGACCTCGCTGAGGCTGGCCTCCGGACCCTCCTGGAGCTGGGGGCGCTGCACCGCCAGGGCCACGCCGACAGCCAGGAGGCCGGCCACCCCGACGGCGACGCCGAAGGGCCCGGCGGTGTTGACCCCGATCACGAGGCACAGCACGCCGCCCAACACCCGGATGAACCCGTCGGCGCCAAGGTAGGTCCCGTATCCCTTGAAGTGGCCGGTGCCTGACATGCTGCCGCGGGTCAGGTGCCCGGCCAGCGCCCCTCCGAGCCCGAGCGCCAGGCCGACCAGGAGCAGGATCTGATCGTCGAAGAGGTGCTCGACCGTCCAGCGGGCGGACAGGATGAGCAGGATCAACACCCCGAGACCGAGGCCGACGCCGATGGTGGCGGCCCGCCGGAACACCGGCGCCCCACCCTGGCGGCGGGCCCGCCGCTCGGCGAGCGCCCGGCTGATCTCCTGCTCCAGCGGCAGGAACAGGCCGGGGCCCACGAGGAACACGAGGCTCCACAGGGCGGCCAGCGGGGAGTACTCGGCCTTGCTGAGCGCCTTGTCGGCGACGAACAGGAAACCGTACGCGGACAGACCCGCGACGATCAGGCCCGCCCCGACCGCGGCCGTGCCTGCGGGTAAGGGATTGCGGCGCCTCGCAGCCTCCAGCAGCGCAGCCATCGCCGGGCAGGTTAGTCACATCGGGTGACCATGGGCACAACCGTGCCCGCGGCCCGGTGGTTCAGGCCCGGACGATGTGGGGCAGGAGCTCGCTGATCGAGCCCCGCAGGACGGCGTCGGCGTGGTGGTCCATCGCAGTCTCGCTGCCGTTGACGATGACCACCCGGGCGCCGGCCATGCGGGCCACGGGGACCATGTCGGCCACCGGGTAGACGGACAGCGTCGAGCCGACGACCAGCAACAGATCGCACCGCCGGGCGGCGACGCCGGCCCGCTGGAGGTCCTCCGCGACGAGGTTCTGGCCGAAGCTGATCGTCGCCGACTTGAGGATGCCCCCGCAGGTGTGGCAGTCGGGGTCGTCCTCCCCCGCCCGCACACGCTCGAGCGCTCGCTCCATGGGCGCCCGCTCGCCGCACGACATGCAGACGACCTCGCGCATCGTGCCGTGGACCTCGACGATCCTCCCCGGATCGGACCCGGCGGCGTGGTGGAGGCCGTCGATGTTCTGGGTCACCAGCGTGTCGAGCTTGCCCCGCTGCTCCAGCGTCACGAGCGCCCGGTGCCCCGCGTTAGGCTCGGCGCTCCAGGCCGGGTGCTCGATCCGGGACCGCCAGCTGTCGCGGCGGACCTGTGGGTCGGACATGTAGTACTGCAGCGTCGCCCGCTTCTCGGCCTCGGGGTTGCGCGTCCACACCCCGTCGGGCCCGCGGAAGTCGGCGATGCCGCTGTCGGTGCTGATGCCGGCGCCCGCCAGCACGACCACCCTCTCGGCCGCGTCGATCCACGACCGCACCTCGTCGGCCAGAGCCATCACGCCATCGACGTCGTCACGGGACTCGCTCACGGGCACGAGGATAGCGGGGCATCGTCCTTTACGCACGAACAATTAAAAAGCACCGAAGTCCTTGACAAGCACCGGATAGGCCGGACAGGCTGCGTCCCGCTCTGGACGACCCACGACCCTCCCCGCTGGAGACACAGCCCCCGCGATGCACGTCCGCACCCTCCCGAACGACAAGCGCTCCATCCACGTCGTGGCCTGGTCCGACCCCGTCGTCGACCAGGTCGGCTACGACCCCCGCACCATGTATGTCGAGCGGTTCTGGCTCGGCATACTCGGCCCCTCCGCCACCTGGCTGCTCCGCCACCTCGCGAACCGGCTCGACGCCGCCCCCGCCGGCTACGACCTCGACCTCGCGGAGTGTGCCCACTCGCTCGGACTCGGCCGCAGGCCCGGCGCCACCGCGGCGTTCCCCCGCACGGTCGCCCGGTGCTGCCAGTTCGGCACCGCACGGTTCCACGGGCCCCACACGCTGGCGGTGCGGCGCATGTTGCCACCCCTCACGAAGCGGCAGATCGCCCGCCTGCCCCGCACGCTGCAGGACGACCATGCCCAGTGGATCGACAAGGCCCCCGGCGCGGTCGCCGAGGCCATGCGGGAGCGGGCGCGCCAGCTCGCCCTCTCGCTGGTGGAGCTGGGGGAGGACGGCGCGGGCACCGAACGCCAGCTGCATCGCTGGCGCTTCCACCCGGCGCTGGCCAGTGAGGCCACCGCCTGGGCGCTCGGCCGTCACGCGGTGCGCTCCGGCACGGCAGGGCCGGCCGTATGAGAGCACTCGCGTCCGGTGTCGGCGGCCGCCCGCCTGGCCGCCGGCACCGGTACTCTCGCCCCGGGGAGATGCTGTGGCCCGAGTTGGAACGACGCCCCGCGGTGCCCGGGCGCGGCGCCTGGTGCTGGCGGGAACGGTGGCGGCGATGGTGATCCCCGCGGCCGCCTGCACGGGCGGCGACGACCCCGGTCCCGGCGGCGCCGCCGGCACCACGACCTCCGAGGCGCCCGGCCGCCCCGAGCTCGGGTCCCGGCCCGAGCCCGTGCCGGTGGTCACGCCCACGCCGCGCGACATGCGCTGGCTGGGTCCCGACGTGACCATCCCGGCCACGGTGGCGCTGCGGCTCGGCGACGGGGTCGACGATATGACCCGTGGCGTCGTGACCGAGGTGCTGGAGGCCGCCGGCGCCACCGCCGTCGTGGCCGCCGGCGACGACGCCCGGCCGTCCGGCGGGGACGAGAGGCGCCTCACCGTCGACGTGGCGTTGCTGGGCGACCCGGACCTCGGCGCCGAGCTGGAGGCCGTCGGGCTGGCCGTGCCGCCGGACCTCGGGCCCGAGGGCTACGCGCTGGCGGCGTTCCGCCAGGCCAACGGCCACGACCGGCTCGTGCTTGCCGGCACCGATGCCGCGGGCGCGTTCTACGCGGCCCAGACGCTGCGCCAGCTGGCCGGCGACGGCGCCGTGGCCGGCGTCGGCGTCCTCGACCGCCCGGCGATGCGGCACCGGGGCACGATCGAGGGCTTCTACGGCAGCCCGTGGACCACGGCCGAGCGGCTCGACCAGCTCGCCTTCTACGGGCGGTTCAAGCTCAACACCTACGTCTACGCCCCGAAGGACGACCCGTACCACCGCGACCAGTGGCGCGACCCGTATCCCCCCGACCGGCTGGCCGACCTGTCCACGCTGATCGACACGGCGGCGGCCAACCACGTGCGGTTCACGTTCGCGGTCTCGCCGGGCGTGTCCGTCTGCTACGGCGACCCCGCCGACCGGGCGGCGTTGGTGGCCAAGCTCGATGCGCTGTACGCCCAGGGGGTCCGGTCGTTCTCGATCGCCCTCGACGACATCGACCACACCCGCTGGAACTGCGAGAGCGACGCCGCGGTCTACGGCGCGCCGTCGACCGGGGCGGCGGCGTGGGCCCAGGTCGACCTGCTGAACGCGGTCCAGCGCGAGTTCATCGCCTCGCGGCCCGACGCGCGGCCGCTCCAGATGGTGCCCACCGAGTACCGGGGCACGAGCGACAGCGAGTACCGCCAGGTGCTGCGGGCGGGCCTCGACCCCGCCGTCGAGGTCATGTGGACGGGCCCCTACGTCGTGCCCGAGGCGATCACGGTGGCCCACGCCCAGGCCGCGCAGGCCACCTACGGCCGGCCGGTGTTCGTGTGGGACAACACGCCGGTCAACGACTTCCCCCGCACCGCCGGGCGGCTCATCCTCGCGCCGTACGCCCGGCGGGAGCCCGGGCTGTCGGCGCACGTCACCGGCGTCGTCCTCAACCCGATGAACCAGGCGTCGGCCAGCAAGGTCCAACTGGTGGGCGGGGCCGACTTCGCCTGGAACGACGCCGCCTACGACCCCGCGCGGGCCCAGCGCGCGGCCGCCGAGCACCTGGCCGGCGGCGACCCGGCCACGGTCGAGGCCCTGCTCGCCTTCTTCGACCTCGAGAACCTGGCGCCGACGTCGGCCCGCTCGACCGCCGTCGTGTCCCAGCCGCAGTCGCCGGCGCTCGCGGCCTCGCTCGACGCCTTCCGCTCGACCTGGCAGGGCGGCGACCGGGCGGGAGCGGTGGCCGGGCTCCGGCCCTACGCGGCCGTCGTGGCGGGGGCGCCCGCGCTCATCCGGGCCAACCTGGTCGACCCGGCGTTCGCGACGGACTGCGGGCCGTGGCTCGACGCCACCGCGCTGTGGGGCGGGGCACTGGTGGCCGCGCTCGACGGGCTCGACGCCCGCCTGGCCGGCGACGAGTCCACGGCCGGCGCCAAGCTCGCGGAGGCGTCCGCGCTGGTGGCGCAGGCCGAGGCGATCCACACGATTCCGGGCGAGACCCGCCCCCAGGGCCCGGTGCGCGTGGCCGACGGCGTGCTGGACGAGTTCCTGGCCGGGGCATCGGCGCTCCTGTGAGAGCACACTCGTAGCGTGGCAACCATGGACGCAGCCGCCATCACCGTGAGGGACCTGGTCAAGACCTTCGGGCACACCCGGGCGCTGGACGGGCTCGACCTGGATGTGGCGACCGGCGAGGTCCACGGGTTCCTGGGGCCCAACGGGTCGGGGAAGTCGACCACCATCCGGGTGCTGCTCGGGCTGCTGCGGGCCGACTCGGGCGAGACGGTCCTGCTGGGCGGCGACCCGTGGCGCGACGCGGTCGAGCTCCACCGGCGGCTGGCGTACGTGCCCGGCGACGTGAACCTGTGGCCCAACCTCACCGGCGGCGAGGTCATCGACCTGCTGGGGCGGCTGCGGGGCGGCCTGAACCGCGAGCGCCGCGAGCAGCTGCTGGAGCGCTTCGACCTCGACCCCCGCAAGAAGGCCCGCACCTACTCGAAGGGCAACCGCCAGAAGGTGGCGCTGGTGGCAGCGCTGGCGTCGGACGCCGAGCTGCTCATCCTCGACGAGCCGACCTCGGGCCTCGACCCGCTGATGGAGACGGTGTTCCAGGACACGGTCCGCGAGATCGTGGCCGACGGCCGGCGCACGATCCTGCTGTCGAGCCACATCCTGGCCGAGGTCGAGGCCCTGTGTGATCGGGTCAGCATCATCCGGACCGGCAGGACGGTCGAGAGCGGGACGCTGGCCGAGCTCCGCCACCTCACCCGCACCTCCGTCACCGTCGAGACCGACGACCCGCTCGACGGGCTGGCCGACATGCCCGGCGTCCACGACCCCAAGGTCGACGGCGCCCGGGCGTCGTTCGACGTCGAGACCGCCCAGCTCGACGACATCGTGCGGTTCCTGGCGACGAAGGGCGTGCGCAGCCTGGTCAGCCAGCCACCCACGCTGGAGGAGATGTTCCTCCGCCACTACGGCGACGAGCTGGCCAAGCTCGAGGGCGCCGCCGCGTACGACGACGGGCAAGGGGTCGAGCGATGACGTTCGCCGGCACCGGCAGTCTCGCCCGGTTCCTGCTGCGGCTCGACCGCATCCGGCTGGCGGTGTGGACCCTCGGCATCGTGTGGCTGGTCTGGGTCACCGCGGTCAGCGTGAAGGGCCTCTACCCCACCCGGGCCGACCTCGAGGCGGCGGCCCGGCCGATGTACGACAACGCCGCCGTCATCGCCCTCAACGGCCCGACCTACGGCATCGACACGATGGGCGGCCAGATCGTCTTCCAGGTCGGCAGCTTCGGCTACGTCGTCATGGCGCTCATGGGCATGTTCCTGGTCGGCCGGCACACCCGGGCCGACGAGGAGGCGGGTCGGACCGAGCTGGTGCGGGCCACGGTGCTCGGCCGCAACGCACCGGTGACCTCGGCACTGGTCGTGGCGATCGGCGCGGTGGCCGTGGTGGGCGCGCTCATCTCGCTCGTGATGTGGGCGCAGGACCTGCCGGTGGCGGGGTCGATCGCCTACGGCGCGGCGATGGCCGGCTTCGGCATCGTCTTCGCCTGCGTCACCGCGGTGACGGCGCAGGTCACCGAGCACAACCGCGCGTCCTACGGCATCGCGGGAGCGCTGCTGGGCGGCGCCTACATCGTGCGGGCGGTGGGCGACGTCGGCACCGGCACCCTGTCGTGGCTGTCGCCGATGGGCTGGGCCCAGTCCGTGCGCCCGTACGCGGACGAGCGCTGGTGGCCGCTCGGGCTGCTGGCGGCGGCGTCGGTCGCGCTCGTGGCGGTCGCGTACGCGCTGCTGTCCCGGCGGGACCTCGGCGGCGGGCTGGTGCCGCCCCGCCCCGGGCCGCCCGAGGCGTCGCCCTGGCTGGGCCGGCCGTGGGGGCTGGTGCTGCGGCTGCAGCGGGCCAGCCTGCTCGGCTGGACCGCGGGGCTGGTGGCGACCGGCGTGGCCTATGGATCGGTGGGCAAGGACGTGCGCGACCTTCTGGGCGACAACGCCGACCTCGAGGACCTGATCGCCCAGGGCGGGGGCAGTCTCACCGACTCGTTCTTCGCCACCTCGCTGCTGATGGTCGCCCTGATCGGTGCGGGGTTCTCGATCGCCTCGGTGCTGCGGCTGCGGGGCGAGGAGACCGGAGGCACGGCGGAGCAGCTGCTGGCCACCGCGATGTCCCGCTGGCGGTGGGTCGGCTCGCACCTGGCGATGGCGGCCGGCGGGACGGTGCTGATCCTGGCCGGCGCGGGGCTGGGCATGGGGCTGGCCTACGGCCTGTCGATCGACGACCTGAGCACGGTGCCTGAGCTGGTGGGGGCAGCGGTGGCGTTCGCGCCGGCGATCTGGGTGCTGGTCGGCGTGGGCGTGGCCCTGTACGGGCTCGCGCCCCGGGCGGTGGCCGTCCTGTGGGGGGTGCTGGCCCTGTGCTTCGTGATCGGGCTGCTGGGCGAGCTGCTCGACCTGCCCCAGTGGGTGATCGATCTGTCGCCGTTCCAGCACGTGCCCGCGATGCCGGCGGCGGGGTTCACCGCCCTGCCGCTCGTCGTGCTGACGCTGGTGGCGGCCGGGCTGGTGGGATTGGGGGTGGTGGGCTACGAGCGCCGCGACACGGGCTACTGAGAGCGCGGGCTAACGCGACCTCGGGCGGCGGAAGTCGCCGAGCAGCCGGAGCAGCGTGCGGACGCCGAAGCCGGTGCCTCCCTTGCGGGTCTCGCCGTCGTCCTCGTCGGCGTCGGCCGGGCCGGCGATGTCGAGATGGGCCCAGGCGATGCCGTCCTCGACGAATTCGCGGAGGAACACGCCGGCGATGAGGGCCCCGCCCCAGCGGGCGCTGGCGACGTTCTTCATGTCGGCGACCTCGGAATCGATCAGGCGACGCATGTCGTCCGGCAGCGGGAGCGGCCAGACGGGCTCGTCCGCGGCGTCGGCCGCTGCGCGGACCTGGTCGATGAACGCCTCGTCGTTGCCCATGAGGCCGGCCACCTTCATCCCGAGCGCCACCATGCAGGCGCCCGTGAGCGTGGCGAGGTCGACGATGGCGTCGGGCTCGTCCTCGCTGGCCAGCGACAGGGCGTCGGCCAGCACCAGGCGGCCCTCGGCGTCGGTGTTGAGCACCTCGACGGTCTTGCCGTTGCGGATGCGCAGCACGTCGCCCACCCGGGTGGCGTCGCCGCCGGGCATGTTGTCGGTGAGTGGCAGGTAGCCGCGGACCGACACCGGCGGCTGCACGGCGTCGAGGACCGAGAAGGTGGCGAGCACGGCGGCGGCGCCGGCCATGTCGCCCTTCATGCCGATCATCGAGTCGGCGGGCTTGAGGGAAAGTCCGCCCGAGTCGAACGTGACGCCCTTGCCGACCAGCGCCACGGTGCCCCGCGGCTTGGTGCCGGAGGGCGGATCCCAGGCCAGCTTGACGAACCGCGGCTCCTCCGACGAGCCCCGATTGACCCCGAGCAGGCCGCCCAGCTTCTCGTCGGTGACGGCGTCGAGGTCGAGGACCTCGATGTCGAAGTGGCGGAGGGCCGCCAGCTCCTCGGCCCGGGTGGCGAACGCGGTCGGCGTCAGCGACCCGCCCGGCTGGTTGACCAGGTCGCGGGCCAGGCACACGGCCTCGGCCACCGCCCGGCCCCGCTCCAATGAGCCCTGCACCCGCTTGCCGCCCTTGCCGACCACCGTGAGCGACTCGACGTGGTGGGGCTCGGGGTCAGACTTCAGCGCGGTGTAGCGGTAGGCGCCCAGCACCACGCCCTCGCTGACGGCCTGGGCCACCGCCGGCCGGTCGAGGTGCTCGGGCACGGTGTCGAGCAGGTCCAGCACCAGGTGGGCTTGGCGGGTCGTGGCCCGGGCAAGTGCGGCGGCCGCCTTGCGGTAGGTCCCCACCGTGGCCTCGGCCTCGGGCCCGAGGCCCAGCGCCACGACGACGTGGCCCGACTCGCCCGGCACGACGCACGACTGGCCCGGCTTGGCCGTGAACCCCTGGGTGGCCAGGAACCCGGGGTCGAGCCCGGCGGGCACCTCCCCCGCCGCCAGCCGGTCGGAGAACACGCCGACGCCGCTGGCGTCGATCGCCCCTCCCCCGGGTCGCTCGGCGGTTCTGGTGAGCTCGATGGCGATCGACATGCGCCCCAGGCTAGGGGCGCTCGCCCGCGTCGTTGCCGCCGACGTCCCGGGTCAGCAGGTGCTCGCCCTCGACCCACCGGGCCTGGACCCACAGGAGCGACGACAGCCTGTTGAGGTACGGCACCACCAGCGAGTCGGGGGCAGCGGCAGCCACCGCCTCCCGTTCGGCGCGCCGGACCACCGTGCGGGCCAGGTCGAGGTGTGCCGCCAGCGGTGTCTGGCCCGGCACCACGAACTGCGCAGGCGGCTCGAAACGGGACCCCAGCTCGTCGACGAGCGCCTCCAGGCCGGCCAGCATCTCGGGCGACACCCGGGTCTGGCCGTCGGTGAGCTTGTGCCGGTTCTCCGGCAGCGTCGCGAGCTCGGCCATCAGCACCCACAGGTCCCGGCACACCTGGGTCAGCGCCCGGTCGAGGTCGCTCCCCCGCTCAGTGCCCGACCGGGCCAGGCCGATCACGGCCTGGGCCTCGTCGACCGCACCCGTGGCCCGGGTCGGCGGCGAATCCTTGGGCACGCGGCCGCCGTACAGCAGGCCGGTGGTGCCGTCGTCTCCCTTGCCGGTGTAGAGCCTGGTCACGCCTCGGACCGTAGCTGGAGCATCACCCCGGCCCGGGCCAGCGTGACACGCAGGTTGTCCTCCCGGACCACCGACCGGGCCGCGTCGAGGGTCAGCCAGCGCAGGCTGGCCGTGGCCGACTCCGGGACCACCTCGTCTGGGTGCTCCGTCGTGAACAGGTAGCGCAGGTCCGCGTGCTCGTGGGCCGGCTCACCCTTGCCGGCGGGGACCGGGACGACCACGACGTGCACGAGACGGTCGGCCTCGCGGTCGGGGAAGCGGGCGAGGTCGTCCAGCCCGGTCTCCTCGGTGGCCTCACGGAGCGCGATGGCGACGGGGTCGTCCTCGCCCGGGTCGGCGTGGCCGCCGACCTGAAGCCAGCTGCCCATCCGCTCGTGCCAGCGCAGCAGTACCCGGCCGGTCGGCGGGTGCAGGACGAGGGCAGAGGCGGTGACGTGCATCGGCAGGTCGCGGCTCCAGGGGTCGGTGCCGTCGCGGTCCAACAGGGCCCGGATGCGCGCGACGTCGGTCTCCTCCTGCGGCGAGATCGGCCGGTGGCCGTCGAGCGCCGCCACCAGCGCGGCCTGGTCCGCCACGGCTCAGTACCCGGCCTCGGGGTCGAGCGGGCCCAGCAGCGGCTCGCCCGCGGTCCAGCGGCGGATGTTGTCGGTGACCCGGGCCGACAGCAGCGGGATCGCCATCTCCGGCGTGTTGGCGGTGTGGGGGGTGACCACCGCGTTGGGCAGGCTCCACAGGGGGTGGTCGTCCGGCAGCGGCTCCGGGTCGGTGACGTCGAGGCCGGCGCTGCCAAGCGTGCCGTCGCGCAGCGCCGCCACCAGGTCGTCGGTGACCACGTGGCGCCCCCGGGCCACGTTGACCAGCGTGGCGCCCCGCGCCAGCAGCGCCAGCCGGCGGGCGTCGATCACGCCCTCGGTGTCGGGCGTGAGCGCCAGCGCCAGCACGACCACGTCGGCGCCGGTCAGCGCCTTGTCCACCTCGTCGTCGGCCACGACCCGGGCGACACCGGCCATCGGCTCGGGGTTGCGGCGCACGACCGTGATGTCGCAGTCGAAGGGGCCGAGCATGCGCAGCAGCGACGTGGTGATGCCGCCCCCGCCGAGGATCGTGACCCGGGCGCCGAGCAGGTTCTCGCCCTGGGCCCGGCCCCACCGGCCGGCCCGGGCGAAGCGGTCGATGCGGCGGCGGCCGGCCAGCGCCAGGGCCAGGGCGTGCTCGGCCACCGGCTCGGCGTAGACCCCCTTGCCGCACGTCCAGGTGCGCTCGGCGTGCGCCCGGATGACCTCGACGTAGGGCTCGACGCCCGCCCACGGCAGCTGTACCCAGCGGATGTTCGCGTGCGCGTCGAGGACGGCCGCCAGTCCGTCGGAGTCGGCGGGGGCGGTCCAGACCAGGGCCTCGGCCTCGCCCGGCTCGACGATCCGCGCACCGCCGGCCTCCACGGCCGGGCGGAGGAAGTTGCGCGGCCCGTCGGGCTGGACGGCGATCGGCGGCGGCGTCCCGGTGGTCACGCCGCGAGGCTACGGCGTTGCGCCTGGCGCCGGAGCGTCCGGGCGTTGCGGACCGCCGCCCCGCCGGGATCGTTGTTGAAGTAGACGAACACCTCCGCGCTCGGGCCCGGCCAGGCGGCGGCGATGCGGTCGAGCCACGACGCCAGCGCGGTCCGCCCGTACGACGGCGGCGGCGAAGCCGCCCCCTCGTGGAACCGCACGTAGCCCCAGTCGGCGGTCACCCACCGGGGCGTGACCGGCCGGTTGCGACGGTCGGCCCAGCACAGCGCCGCCCCTCGGCGCTCCAGCACCGACCGCACCTCCCGGCTCCACCAGGACTCGTGGCGGGGCTCGACCGCGACGCGGGCCGACCGGGGGAAGGCCCGTAGGCAGGCGTCGAGCCGCCCGGCATCGGCGCGCAGGTTGGGCGGCAGCTGGAGGAGGTACGGGCCGAGCCGGTCGCCCAGCCCCGCGGCCCGCTCCGTGAGCCGGGACACGGGCTCCCCGGGATCCTGCAACCGGCGGATGTGGGTGAGGTAGCGGCTGGCCTTGACGGCCATGACGAACCCGTCCGGGGTCTCCTCCCGCCACCGCTCGAACACGGCGCGCTCGGGCAGCCGGTAGAACGCGTTGTTGACCTCGACCGTGGGGAACTCGCGCGCGTAGCTGGCCAGCCACTCCCGCTGGGGCCGGCGGTCGTACACGACCTCCCGCCAGTCCCGGTACTGCCACCCGGACGTCCCGACGACGAGCTTCACGCTCGCACGCCTACCCGGTTCGCGGGGAGGACTGCGATCGGCTGGTGCTCCTCTGTCACGAATGACACCACAGCGCACACATTTGTCTTAAACTCTCGCATGTCCGGAGCATCCGGAGGCGGAGCAGGGAAGGGACGGCGAGCGGGGCCATGAGCACGAGCGTGCAGGGTGACACACGCGAGCAGATCATCTCGGCGGCGGAGTCGCTGTTCGCCAAGCACGGCATCGACGGCGTCTCCCTCCGCGAGATCAACCGGGCGGCGGGCCAGAGCAACACGGGCGCGGTCCAGTACCACTTCGGCGACCGCGACGGCCTGGTCCGGGCGCTGATCGACAAGCACCGGCGCGACAGCGAGCCGCGCCGCCATGCGCTGCTCGACCGGTACGAGGAGGCGGGCGAGGACGACCTCCGGGCCCTGGCCGCGGCGCTGGTCTCGCCGCTCGCCGCCAAGCTGTCGGACCCCGACGGCGGCCGGGACTACCTCCAGATCGCGGCCGAGTTCTACAGCCGTCCGTCGCGCCACGGGAAGCGCACGCCGATCCTGGGCCCCGACGACAGCATCATGCGCTGGCACAAGCTGCTCGACCCACTGGTCCCCGATGAGGAGCGGGCCTCGCTGCACACCCGCTACCCGGCCATCCGCTTCGCGTTCGTGGAGCTGGCCCGGCGCGCCGCCGGCGACCCCCGCGAGGACGACCGGCTGTTCACCAGCCACCTCACCGACCTGGTCACCGCGCTGCTGGCGTCGTCGCCGTCGGCCCAGACGACCCGGCTGCTGGCCCAGTACGACGTCCGCAGGCGCCAGAGCGAGAAATAGCGGATTCATCCTCCGCGGGGGATGCCGGCCACGCCTCGTGGGCGTGTCATCGGCACATGGCCGTGCACAGCAAGCAGCAGCTGGATCCGTCGCCCGTCTCCTTCAACCCCATCTTCACCCGGGCCGGTGAGGAGTCGCGGGCGCCGCGCCACAAGCTGCCCGACCGCGAGATGCATCCGGACACCGCCTACCAGTTCGTCCGCGACGAGCTGATGCTGGACGGCAACGCCCGGCTGAACCTGGCCACGTTCGTCACGACGTGGATGGAGCCCCAGGCCGAGCGGCTCATGAGCGAGACGTTCGACAAGAACATGATCGACAAGGACGAGTACCCGCGCACGGCCGAGCTCGAGAACCGGTGCGTGAGCATGCTGAGCCGGCTGTGGGGCTCCTCGCCCGAGGAGCAGGCCACCGGCACGTCGACCACGGGGTCGAGCGAGGCCGCCATGCTCGCCGGCATGGCGCTCAAGTGGCGCTGGCGGGACCGGCGCAAGGCCGCCGGCAAGCCCACCGACCGGCCGAACATGGTGATGGGCGCCAACGTCCAGGTGTGCTGGGACAAGTTCTGCCGCTACTGGGAGATCGAGCCCCGCCTCGTGCCGATGGAGGGCGAGCGCTACCACCTCACCGCCGAGCCGGCGGCCGCGGCCTGCGACGAGAACACGATCGGCGTCGTGGCCGTGCTGGGCTCGACCTTCGACGGCTCCTACGAGCCGGTGGCCGAGATCTGCGCCGCGCTCGACCGCCTCCAGGCCGACACCGGCCTCGACGTCCCCGTCCACGTGGACGGCGCGTCGGGCGCGTTCGTCGCCCCGTTCGTCGACCCCGACCTGGTGTGGGACTTCCGCCTGCCCCGCGTCCAGTCGATCAACGCCTCCGGCCACAAGTACGGCCTGGTCTACCCGGGTGTCGGCTGGGTCGTCTGGCGGGATCCCGAGGCCCTGCCCGACGACCTGGTGTTCAAGGTCAACTACCTCGGCGGGGACATGCCGACGTTCGCCCTCAACTTCTCGCGGCCCGGGAACTACGTGGCCGCCCAGTACTACAACTTCGTGCGGCTGGGCTTTGAGGGTTACCGCCGGATCCAGCAGGCGTCGCGGGACGTGGCCCGGTACCTGGCCGATTCGATCGGCGCGATCGGCCCGTTCCGGCTGCTGACCGACGGCAGCGAGCTGCCGGTGTTCGCGTTCTCCCTCGATGGCGAGGACCGCCCCTACACGGTGTTCGACGTGTCCGAGCGGCTGCGGGACCGGGGCTGGCTGGTGCCCGCCTACACGTTCCCGGAGAACCGCACCGACCTGGCGGCGCTCCGCATCGTCGTGCGCAACGGCGTGTCCCGGGACCTGGCCGACCTGCTCGTCGCCGATCTCCGCCGCCACGTCGACTACCTGGAGCAGCTGCCCGCACCCCTGCCCCGCTCGAACGGCGCCGCCTTCTCCCACTGATGGCCACGCCGGCGGACGAGACGGCCCGCGAGACGGCCGGCGAGGGCGACGGCGGTGGCGGCCGGGACGAGAGCGGGGACCGGGCCGTCTCGCCCGGGGAGCGGCGCCACGAGATCGTCGCGTTCTGCGTCGGCCAGCCGATCACGACCGGCTGACCGGGCGCATCACTGCGGCTGGACGGCCGGAGGCGCCTCCGGCTCCGGCGTGACGGGGCCGGCCTCGTCCTCGCCCTCGCCGCCGGCGTCCGCGATGCGCTGGGCACCGACGACCACGGCCGCCACCAGCGCCAGCAGGACCAGCAGGCCGAACCAGGACAGGTCGGCCCACAGCAGGATCAGGATACCGACCACGATCGCCGCGCCTTGCACGACCTCCCGGTGCCCGGCCACCCACCGGGCGGCAGGCGAGTCGACGTTGCCGGTGCCCGCGGCGCGAACCACCGCGCCGACGTCCCGGGCGGCGGCCGCGACCCGGGACCGGAGCGACTTCGCCCAGGGGTAGGGCCCGGACACGACGGCCACGATCGCCACGACCGCGGCGATGGCGAGGATCCACTGGGTGGCGTCGAGCAGGCTCGACACGAACGCGCCCACGATCACACGGACCGCGTCCTGGTTCTCCGGCTTCACGATGTCGACGACGTCGTCCTCCAGCCGGATGCCCAGCCGGCGCAGGATGACTGTGCCGAGCGCGATCCCGACCATGAGCTGGATCAGCGTCCGCCGCCGGCGGGGCGACACCCACAGGGTGAGCGCCACCAGCAGCACGGCCAGGATCGCGGCGACGACCACGAGCCTGTTGAACACCTCGACCGCGTCCTGCACCTGGTTGAGCCGGGAGGCGTCGAACACCGTGAACTGGCCGAAGTCGGCGGGGATCTGGAGGCCGGTGGCGTCCTCGATCTTCTCGATGGCCTCCTCGGGGATGTCGTCCACGCTGACGGTCGGCAGGTCGACCGTGCGGCCGAAGATCTCCGGGGAGGCCTCGCCGATCCGGGCGAGGATCGCGTTGAGGACCGGCACGACGTTGATCACGACGTCGTCGCCCCGGACCTCGATGCCCGGTGGGGGCTCGCCGCTCCCCTCCAGCACCTGGACCACCCGCCGGTGGACGCGCTCGTTGATCTCGACCCACAGGCCGTGGAACGTGTCGGAGGCCAGGAACTCGTCCACCTTGTCGTTGACGAAGCCCCGCAGCGCGTTGGTCAGCGGCACGGCCAGGATCTGGCCCCGCTCGGGCAGCACGCTCTCGAAGAACGACTCGGGGTCGATGACCGTCATCAGCTCGTCGGTCGCGTACCGCCCGAACGCCCGCTGGACGGCGGGGTCCTCCGCGATGGGGCCGACAGTCTCGACCCACCGGCCGGTGTTGAGGGCGTTGCGCCGCGCCCACACGCCGCCCACCGCCACCGTGAACACCAGCGACGTGACGACGACCAGCGCGGCGGCGGTGACCCTGCGGGTGCGGCCGCCCTTCCGGGCCTTCTCCGTGTGGAGCCGGGACCGCAGCTCCTCCATCTCCGCCTCGAGCCGCTCCTGCTCCAACCGCAGGCGCTCGATCTCGTCCGCGTCCGACCGGGGAGTCTCGTCCATGGGGCGACGGTCCCGCCGGGCGGTGCCGGCCGCATCGCCCGTAACGGGTGAACCCGCGTCCGTCCTGTTGAGGGTGCCGGGGCCGGCGGGTGCTAGCGGCCCAGCAGGCCGATCGCCTCGACCCGCTCGATCGCCTCGCTGCGCGACGACACGTTCAGCTTGCGGTAGATCGACATCGCCTGGGTCTTGACCGTGTTGCGGGACACGTCGAGCCGCTCGCCGATCTCGGCGACCAGGTCGTCCACCCCGACCCCGGTGATCGCGCCCTGGGCCCGGAGAGGGGCCACGGGCAGCGGCGGCGCCGCCCGGGACGCGACCGCTAGCTGGGCGTTCGGGGGCATCCGGAGAGCCAGCTCGGCCACCGCGTCCCGGGCGTCGGGAGCCTGGAGCGCCTCACTGTGATCCAGGACCAGCAGCACCGA